>Ga0206999_10062_pt1 | contig 27001 bp, 22 predicted proteins | sample Alteio_BWMinCont_92_FD_153482 | JGI IMG/M metagenome (GOLD analysis project Ga0206999, IMG submission 153482) | Enriched cells from forest soil in Barre Woods Harvard Forest LTER site, Petersham, Massachusetts, United States -... | ecosystem: Environmental > Terrestrial > Soil > Temperate forest >...
TTGAAGGTGGTCGAATTTGCGGGGCAACCTGCCATTCCCGAGGACAAGAGCGGACGACTGGAACTGGCTCAGTGGCTGACCAGTCCCGAGAATCCGCTCACGTCGCGAGTCGTCGTGAATCGAGTCTGGCATCACCTGTTCGGCGCCGGGCTGGTTCGCAGCGTGGACAACTTCGGCGTGACTGGCGATGCGCCGTCGCATTCCGAATTGCTCGATTACCTGGCGAACAGCTTTGTGGTGGATGGCTGGTCCACAAAGCGGCTGATCCGTCGTCTGGTACTGTCGCGTGCGTACGGACTCAGTTCGTTCGCCACAGAGCAGCACTTAATGCTCGATCCGGCAAACCGGTATGTCTGGCGTCACAGTCCGCGCCGTCTGGAGGCCGAGGAACTGCGTGATGCCACGCTGGCGGCGGCCGGTCTGCTTGAACGATCCCGTCCCACCGGTTCCGTGGCGGCCCAGTTGAAGGTGATCGAACTGCGCAACAATGGTCCGGAAGCGCAACACCTGACGGAAGCCGGCCGGGCCAGCCGCGCCCGCAGCGTCTATCTGCCGCTGCTGCGAACGCTGGTGCCGACATCGCTGGAAGTCTTCGACTTTGCGGACCAGGGACTGGTGACGGGCAGTCGCGAAACGACAACGGTGCCGATTCAGGCGCTGTATCTGCTGAACGACGCGTTCGTCCGGCGGAATTCCTTGGCGATGGCCGAGTCTTTGCTGGCTTCGTCCGATCTGGATGAACGCGGTCGAATCGAACAAGCCTACCTCAGGACGCTGGGGCGGTCCGCGTCGTCATTCGAATTGGAACGAGCCAATCAGTACCTGTCCGATTACGAATCGCTCGCCACCAAATCGCTGGCCAGGGAATTTGCAGCCGTGGCGAAACGCGAGCGGGAGGCTCGCGCTGCCGCGCTGGCGGCGGCCAGGCGGCCGGCGGATGCCACCGAGCCGGCGAATGTTGTCACCAAACCCGCAGGCGGCGATCAAGCACTGGCGGCCGCGCAGCAGGCGGCGGCACAGGTCGCCAATGCCGATGATGTGGATCAGACCGATGCACCGATCAAAGAGGAATTGATCCAGCCGCGCAATACCCGAACGGCCGCCTGGGCCAGCCTGGTCCAGGCGTTATTTGGATCGGGCGATTTCCGCTTCGTGAGGTAGCCACAGAATTCATGCGGCAGAAAAAAGTCATGCGACAGAAAAATGGTTGACAGGAAAATGAAATACGAAACGACAATGGGGCAGCGCGGCTTCCGCGGCATGCTATTGCTGACTCTTGATTTTCCTGTCAACCATTTTTCTGTCACATGTATTGATTGGCCGTTGCCAGGTTCCCAAACAGCGACGATCATCCAACATCAGAAACAGGGATTACATTCATGTGGCATCAGCAATTGACCACTAGTGGCGATCAGGCTTTCTCGCGGCGAAGCGCCCTGAAGAGGGCGGGAACCGGGTTTGGCTACGTCGCACTGGCCGGAATGCTTGGTCTGCAGAACCGGGCCGCGCGGGGCGAGACAATCGCAGCGCGAAATGACGGCCCGCTGGCACCAAAGCCCCAGCAGTTTCCCGCCAAGGCCAAGCGAATCATCTTCCTGTTCATGGAAGGGGCGATCTCGCATGTCGACACGTTCGACTACAAACCCAAGCTGCAGGAAAACGACGGCAAGCCGGGGCCGGGCGGGGGGAAGCTGGTCGCATCCAAATTTCAGTTCAGCCAGCACGGCCAGACGGGGACCTGGGTTTCCGATCTGTATCCGCATGTCGCGAAACACGTCGATGATTTGTGCTTTATTCGTGGACTGCATACTGATACGCCGGCTCATCCGCAGGCGGTGATTCAACTTCACACGGGTGCCCGAGTCGCCTCGTTGACCCGTCCGTCGATGGGATCGTGGCTGCTATACGGGTTGGGGACCGAGAACCAGGATTTGCCTGGGTACATCACCATCAATCCGTCGCCCAACTTTGGCGGTGCGGTCAATTATGGGAGCGCGTTTCTGCCCGCGCACTTCCAGGGAACTCGCATCAATGATGCGGGGTTCCTGCCCAACCTGAAGGCACAGGCCCTGACTCCGCTGCAGCGCAAGCAGATCGACCTGGTGCAGAACATGAACCGCGACCTGCAGGCGACCCCCGGTGCTCCCAGTGAACTGGATGGCGTGATCGAATCCTATGAGCTGGCGTTTCGCATGCAGGGGAAGGTTCCCGAACTGCTGGATATTTCGCAGGAACCGCAATCGGTCTTGAACGCGTATGGGGTGAAGCCGGGTCCGGCCGGCAGCTTTGCCCGCCAGTGCGTCCTGGCCCGGCGTCTGTGTGAGGCCGGGGTGCGGTTCGTCCAGGTTCGGCAGGGGGGCTGGGACCATCACAACAACCTGCACAAGGGCCTGATCGCCAACTCGGCCGCCACCGACCAGCCGACCGCGGCCCTGCTGGACGACCTGGGGCAGCGTGGGTTGCTCGATGACACGCTGGTCCTGTTTGGCAGCGAATTCGGACGCCTGCCCACGGCGCAGGGGCCGGATGGACGCGATCACAACATCACCGGCTATCCCATGTGGCTGGCCGGCGCGGGAGTGAAGAAGGGCTTTTCGTTCGGTGCGACCGACGAATACGGAATCCATGCCGTCGAAGGCCGCATGCACACGATGGATCTGCACGCGACGCTGCTGGCCCTGATGGGCCTGGACCACGAAGCCCTGACCTATCGTTACGCCGGTCGCGACTTCCGCCTGACGGATGTCGGTGGGATCGTTGCCAGGGAAATCATGGCGTGAGTTGTCAGTTGTCAGTGGTCAGTGGTCAGTGGTCAGTAGCTGCGAACGAATTGCCGTCCTTTACGTCCCTTGTGTCCCTTCAGTCCCTTTCTTGCAACAAGTGAACGATTCACAACCTCTTAGTGGCAAGGACAGCCCATGACATCGATTGTGCCGAGCCAGTCTGGTGCAGGCTGTTCCCGTCACGGTAGAGTATTCGCATTCGTAGATGTTGACGAGTTCACTAACCCGAGTCCCTGAATGAACGCGACCGACTTTGACGAGTTTCACGAGATCCTGTTGCGACTGGCGGCGGCAATGCTCCTCGGCGGTGCCATCGGCGTGAATCGCGATCTGCACCATAAGCCAGCCGGACTGCGGGTGCTGGCCATGGTGAGTGTCGGATCGGCCCTGGTGACGATGTTGATCTTGACCGCTTCCGCGCGGCAGCCGACCGTTTCCTATGATGGTCTGTCGCGAGTGATTCAGGGGATCCTGCAGGGGATCGGATTCCTGGGTGCGGGTGTCATCATGCGCGCCAAAGGTCGCGACGAGGTTCACGGCATGACCACGGCCGCGTCTGTCTGGCTCACGGCCGTGCTGGGTGTCGTCTGTGGAGCCGGTCTGTGGCAGATGACGCTGGCAGCCTTCGTGATCTCGATCCTGATTCTGACGCTCGGACGCCGTGTCGAGAAGACCATCCTCAGTTGGACTCCTCTGCCAGAACCCACAATGCCTCCTCCGGCTCCGCCGCAAGGTCCGTAATTGTTATGATCTCATGTCGCCTTTTTTAACATTGGGGACGCAACAGCCAGGGGTCAGGTGTCCGAGAATTCGATTTTGGCGGGAAAGAGATTATCCTCGCCATGGGAGCCTCCACCCGCCAAAATCGAATTCTCGGACACCTGACCCCGGACCACCTCGTTACGAATGCCCGCCATCGTCCTTCCCACCTGCAGGACACAACAATGACGCTCCCACTCTTGAAGATCTGCCGGGGCTTCACTCTGGCCTCTCTCTCGGCGTGCCTCATTACGAATATGCTGGCGGCCCCCGCGCTCGCTCAAACGTCGTATCCGATGCTGATGAGCCTGAAGCCGGTGGCCATTCAGGTCGGAACGACCTCCGAATGCGAAGTGCAGTCGCGGTACACGATGCTGGGTGCCTACCAGGTGTTCGTCAGTGGAAACGGCATTCAGGCCGAAGTGGTTCCTCCCGAAGCTCCCAAGGATCCCCCCAAGCCAGGCGAAAAGCCAAAGGAATTGACGAAACTCAAGGTCAAGTTCACGGTGACGGCCGACGCGCTGCCGGGCGTCCGCGAATTTCGACTGGCCACGCCCAATGGTGCCAGCACGGTCGGCCAACTGGTTGTCGTTCGAGATCCGGTGATCGTCGAATCGGCCGACAACAACACTGCGGACAAGGCTCAGGCGGTCACCCTGCCCGCCACCCTCTGTGGTACGATCGAAAAGGTCGAGGACTTCGACTTCTACAAGTTCACCGCCACGGCGGGAGAGTCGATTTCGTTCCACGTCCGCTGCCAGCGGCTGCAGGACAAGATTCACGACCTGCAGGTTCACGCCGATCCGATCCTGTTTCTGCGCGACACGAAGGGAGGCGTGCTTGCCATGTCGGACAACACGTTCTTCGCCGACCCGTTTCTGACGCACACATTCGAGCAGGCGGGCGAGTATCTGCTGGAGCTGCGCGACGTTCGCTATCACGGCAACGTCCACTGGGAATACTGCATCGAAGCGAACTCGCGTCCCTATGTGACGGGGGCCTTCCCGACAGCCGTGAAGGCCGGCATCGAGACGCCGGTGGAATTGAGTGGTGTGTTCCTGCCCGAACCCAAGGGAACAATGAAAATCCCCGCAGGGACACCGAATGGCAGCCGGTTTCTACCGTTAACCTTGGGGAACCAGGTCTCCAATCCCGTCCCGTTCTTCGTCACCGACCTGCCGATCTTCATCGAGCCGGCGACCGACAACAATTCCCCGATGACAGCGCCCACTGTCGAGGTGCCGCAGGTCATCAGCGGGCGCGTCGAATCCGAGGCGGATCTCGATTGTTACTCGTTCGTCGCGAAAAAAGGCGAGAAATTCACATTCGAGATTCTGGCACGCCGACTGGCATCCAATCTGGACTCATTCATTCGCATCCTGAACGACAAGGGGCAGCCGTTGCGCGAAGATGACGATGGTCGGTTCGGCCGATTAACATCGGCCGACACATTCCTGGAAGGTTGGGAAGCTCCTGCGGATGGGACGTTCACCGTCGAAGTCCGCGATGTGCATCTGCGTGGCGGTCCGGGTTACGATTACGTGCTGCAGATCACTCGAACGGTTCCGTACTTCGAACTGCAACTCGATACGGACAAAAGCCTGCTGACGCCCGGCATGAGTGCCGCGATCTTTGCGCGCGTGGTTCGCAAGCACGGATTTACCGGAGAAGTCCAACTTCACGTCAATGGACTGCCGCCAGGAGTCACCGCGACTTGCGGTCGCATCCTGGGCGGGAAAGGCCAGGATGGCTGCATCGTTTTGACGGCGGCAGCGGATGCGGGAATGCTCGCTTCGGAATTGTACGTTCACGGAACGGCAACCCATCCACAGGGCGAAGGGCAACCGCCGCTGCAACTGTCGACCCCGGCCACGCCATTCCAGGAATACTATTCGCCGGGTGGAGGCCGCGGCCACTACCCCGTCGAATCGCACGTCGTCAGCGTGGGACCGCCATCGGATCTCTTGTCGATCAAACTGAGCGATACGGAAATCCGATTGAAGCCGGGTGAGTCGAAACAGATTACTGTCACGTTGGAACGCAGCAAGGACGTGAACCACAATGTGACGCTGGACATGCTGTACAAGCATCTCGATTCCGTCTACGCCAACAGCCTGCCGGAGGGGGTGACGATCGACGGCAACCAGAGCAAGACGCTGCTGACAGGGTCGACGAGTGAAGGACTGATCACTCTCAAGGCCGACAAGACCGCTCCGCCAGTTGACAGGCAAGTCGGGGTGGTGATGGCCAACTTTGCGATCAACTTCGTGATGAAGGCCACCTACGCCAGTCCGGCAGTGTTTGTGACCGTCGAAAAAGCGGAGTGAGGATTCTCAAATGTTCGGAATCATTTCGCGGAAGGTCTTCTTCATTATGTTGCTCGTAGGTGCGTGCAATCTTGCTCCCGCAGAGGATGGTGCGCGTGCTGATCAGGAACTCGAACGTAAAACTCAAGCGGACGCCAGCAAGCTGAGGATTCGCTGGCCTGCGAGTCTGGAGGCAGAACGCAAGAACGTCGCAGCCTTGCGGGTGCCGATCACGGTCAATTGGTCCGAGAAGCCGCTGGATCAGATCGTCGCCGAATTCCAAAAGGTGACCGGGATTGAATTCGCAGCGAACAGTTCTGAATTCCTGAAGTTCGGGGGTGAATCAAATCCCCGGTACACCTGCGATTTTGGCGAGGTCACGGTGCTGTTCATCCTCAATCATCTCAGGAGTCGCTGGAGTCACTTCAGAATTACCTGGTCGCTTGAAGATGGCACCGTGGTGCTGCGACCAATGGATATCGAGGATGACTACTTCTTCACACGTGTTTACGACATTTCAAAACTGACTCGCTGGCTGAAGGAGAACGGCGTCGATCGAGAGACTGAGTTAGATTCAAAACTGCTTGACCATCCCATCGGAAGGTTGGGCGTGGCCGATCGTTTTCGGCTGACGACTGTCACGATCCCGCAATCTCGCGGGCAATTACTTCGGCGGTCACAGGCGGAAGCGGGCTACGTCGAGACGTTGATTGCCGGAGTCATACTTCGCGAATCCGGCGGCCATTGGATCGTGATCGAAGGTGAGGGAGGCTCAATCCATTACACGTCCGATCGTTTGTTCGTGCACAACACGTATTCGACTCACTTGGAAGTTGCCGGAGTCCTCGACTCATTGGAGCAACTGATGATTGGCGAAGGCTCGGAGCGACCAACGCCATTTCAGGCCTGGGATGATCCCGGCACAGAAGAAGCTGCATTGCAAATGGCTTTGGACACAAAGATCTCTGTCCGATTCGAGAAGTCGCCTCTTGACAATGTCCTTAAACAGCTTGGCAAGACACGCGGATTCCGATACCAGATCGATCCCGACGAATTCGATCCATCGGAGTCAAGTCCACAGGTGACGCTGGAACTTAATGACGTCAAGCTACGAACAGCACTACATCTGATTCTGGAACCCCTGGAGCTTGTCTCCATTCCTCACGAAGGAATGCTTGTCATTAGAAATGCGGGGCACGATTGCGGTTCGATTCTCCAGGGAATCGGCTACCGAGTGGATCGAATCCCGCTGGCAGCGGACCGTGGCGCTCTGACCGAGCTTATTCTAGGTCAAACGTCGGGCAAGTGGATGGATCGAGACCGGGAGGGAGGAACGATGGTCTGGCTCGGGCCCAAGATTCTGCTGATCAACACGGGGCAACGTCAGCACGCCGAAATTGCGACGCTCTTGCGTGAATTGGAAAAACAACTACCTTCCAACGCTGCAGCCCTGGTCAAGCCTGCAAATGCACCGGTGCCTCTGATGGAGGTCCGACTTTATAAGTTCGGATCAGAAAAGGAAGCCAAAGAGATTCGACGTGCGATTCCGTTGCTCGTTGATGAGCGCTGCGCGGTACAGACGGTCCGCAAGGTGGGAACGCAGTTGGTCATCGAAGCATCGCCGTCTGGTCATAAACAAATCGACAAATTTCTGCAGATGTGGCACGACAAGGAAATACCCATCGAAAAGACTAACGGGCGAGGCTTCGGTGTCTTCAACGTGCCTGAAGAAACACCGAGATAGGATCCAATTCGCGTTGGAGTTCAGGCTTCACCCTGCACTCCAGCCCTATAGGCTGAACTCCAAACCAGATTCGCGGAAGTCAATGAATTGAGGCTCGTATGCTTACGATGCTCGGCGGATCGCGGCGGTTTTGTGATGGTGTGACGCGGCGCGAGACCTTGACGGTCGGCTCGCTCGCGATGCTGGGCGGGTTGTCGTTGCCGGGATTGTTGCGGGCTGAAGCGACCGCGCCCGCGTCCCGGCCGGGGAAGGCCAAGAGCGTTGTCCTGATGTACCTGCATGGCGGCGCTCCGACTCAGGACATGTTCGACATGAAGCCCGATGCACCCGTGGAAGTGCGCGGCGAATTTCGGCCGATGGCCACGTCGGCCGAGGGAATTCAAATCTGCGAGCATCTGCCTCGCAGCGCCAAGTGGATGCACAAGGCGGCGATTGTCCGCAGCGTGTCGAACAAATCGAACTGCCACAACACGATGCCCAGCTTCACGGGGTTCGAGCAGCCGCTGGACGACTTGACGATCATCAAGGATTCGTTCCCGCCCAGCATGGGATCGGTTTGCGAGTACCTCAAAAGTCCCAAGGACGATCTCCCCGCGTATGTGCATCTGCCGGCTCCGCTGGGGTGGGGCGGCGGGCCGACCAAGGCCGGGCCCTACTCCGGGTTCCTCGGCAAACGCTACGATCCCCTGGAGGCCTTCTGCGAACCGTATGTCGACAAGGGAGTGCGGACCGATGTTCGCGAAGACCCGGCCATCATGCGGGGAATACCCAAGTTGCCCGACCAAACGCTGGCGGCCGGTGTCACTCTCGATCGACTGGGCCATCGCAGGAGTCTGCTGAAGCAATTGGATCGCGAACTGAAACGACCGCAATTGCAGGCGGGGCTCGCGACATTCGACCGCTATCAGCACCGCGCGTTTGACGTGTTGACGTCCAACAAGCTGCGGACCGCCTTCGATCCCGACCGGATCGATGCCGGCGTGCGAGAACGTTACGGAGACACCTTGTTTGGAAACAGCGCCTTCATCGGCGGCAATCTGGTCCAGGCGGGGGTGCGATTCGTGACCGTGCTTTGGGACTGGTACAATGGTCGGATCAGAAACCTGCAGGACTTTGGCTGGGACACTCACATGTGGAACTTCCAGATCCTGAAGAAATACCTGCCCCAAGTCGACCTGGCGTTCTCAGCGTTGATGGAGGATCTGCAGACTCGCGGACTGCTCGATGAAACGCTGGTGGTGATCATGAGCGACTTCGGACGGACGCCGCGCGTCAACAAGGATGCCGGGCGCGACCATTGGATTCATTGTTATTCGGTCCTGTTCGCCGGGGCGGGAATCCGCGGCGGCACGGTCTATGGTCAGACGGATGAGCACGCGGCGTGGGTCAAAGATCGTCCCGTCAGCACCGCCGATATTTGTGCGACAATCTACGCGGCACTGGGGATTGATCCCCACTTTGCGATCCCCGACCGCTTGGGACGCCCGGTCCCGATAGGGCAATACGGCGAGCCGATTGCAGAGATTCTGGTGTGAAGAAGGTTCTAAATGGTGAGTGCGGAGAATCGCAGAAGCAGTTAGTGAATTGAGGGTCGATCGACTCAGCCCCGATTTCGGCGAAATCGGGCCACAGTTGTGGAGCCATGCGAAAGGATCGGTATGAATCGCCCCATTTCCAGACTCTCCCGTCGTATGTTCCTTCAAACGGCCGCCACCGCGACTTCCGCGACCGCCATTTGGAAAGCAATGCCGGCTCAAGGTGCGGAAGCCACTCCGACGGCGCTGATTGACACCAACATCTCACTCGGCCAGTGGCCGTTTCGTCACGAGGAGCTGGCTGACGGCACCGCTCTCGTTCGCAAGCTGCGTGAGCATGGTGTGACTCAAGCCTGGGCTGGCAGCTTCGAAGCGCTGTTGCACAAGGACATTTCCAGTGTCAATGCGCGGCTGGTCGAGGATTGCAAACGGTCTGGCGACGGGCTGCTGGTCCCGATTGGTGCGCTGAATCCAATGCTTCCCGGCTGGGAGGAAGATTTGCGCCGCTGTGTCGAGGTTCATCGGATGACCGCGATTCGCCTGCACCCGAACTATCACGGTTTCAAACTTGGCGACCCCATCGTTGAACGCGTGTTGCAACTGGCGGATGAACGAAACCTGCTCGTACAGATCTCTGTGTTGATGGAAGATGAGCGGACTCTTCATCCGCTCGTGAACGTCCCCGCGACTGACACAGCGCCGCTCTCGACCGTGCTGAAGAAGTTCACGAAGGTCCGCGTGCAGTTGCTGAACGCCCTGCGCACGTTGCGAGGCGACCCGCTGCTGGCGCTGGCAGTCAGCGGTGTCCGTTTCGAGATCGCGATGCTCGAAGGAGTGACCGGTGTGGCGAATCTGCTGGAAAAACTGCCGCTCGATCGCCTTTGCTTCGGCTCGCACTCGCCGTTTTACTACTTCGAGTCGGCCCGGCTGAAGCTGCAGGAATCCGACTTGGCCGACATTCAGATGAAAGCCGTGTGCTATGAGACCGCGAGTCGACTGTTGAAAGCCCGTTGATCACTTGGAAGCGGATGTCTTCGCTGTGTTGGTCTTCGCTGTGTCCGTTTTCGCCGTGTCCGACTTCGTCGTTTTGGTGCCAGCGGCCTTCTCTGCGGCATTCTTTGCCCGACGATGCGCCAACCAGACGGCGTGTTGCTGATTGGCAATCATATGGGCCTGATTCTGCGCCGCCGTAATCGAATTCTGCATCGGACTCGTGGCGTTCTGATTCATCCCGCTGCGGTTCATCCCGCTTTGGTTCGTGTGATGGGTACTACGAGTTTGAGCCTGCGACGACGTGCCAGCAACGAGTACGAATGAGGCAGCCAGCAACACGGGCAAGGACGACTTCAACAGAAACATTGGCTCAACTCCAGCAGGGGGAACGTAACGCTGACGTGCTTCGAGGAGAGCCAAGTCTGATGGATCATCCATTCACGTCCAAATTGGTGTTTTCACATATGTACCAGCGTATCGTTTGATAAATTGAAGACAAGCCGAATCTGCTGACAATCACGAAAGCTGGACTTGTCGGTGGTCAGGAGTCAGCAGCCTTCTCCTGCTTTCCACTTTGCACTTTAAACTTTGCACTTCTCACTTTGCACTATTCGTTTTTTCCCCTCAAGATTTCGCCTCCACGGTGCCGATACCAACCGTTTGGCACGCCATCTCCGTGGAGACCGCCCGACATGCCGCCTCGCAAACGTCCGTCCGGTCCCACCGCTCCGGTCGCCGCTCGGCCGGCCGATCCGGGGTTGCATCTGCCTGCATTCGTCAATTATCTGCGCGCGGAATGTGGGCTAAGCGATAATACGCTGCTGGCCTACAACCGCGATCTGACTCAATTCACCGCGTGGTATCGGACGCATGGACCCGACCGGGTCCAGCAGGTCGAGATTTCCCTGATTTCCGACTATCTTCAGTTTCTGCACGACCGGAACTACGCCGCAACTTCCATCGCCCGGCATCTGGTTTCGATCAAGATGTTCTTCCGGTACATGGTCCTGGAAGGAATTCTGCCGGAAAGCGTCGTGGAACTGGTGAACTCGCCCAAGCTCTGGCAGCATCTTCCCAAGGTGCTGAGTCCCGAGAAAGTGGACGAATTGATCGCCGCTCCGACCCGGCAGGACCGGTACCCGCTGCGAGATCGCGCCTTGTTGGCCCTGATGTACGCCACGGGATGCCGTGCTTCTGAAGTCTGTGCGATTACTCTTCGCGATATTCACCTTGATGAAGGCTATTGCCGGTGCCACGGCAAGGGGAACAAGGAGCGAATGGTTTCGCTCAACCCGGTTGCCCGCGCGGCTGTGGAAGCGTACCTGAAGCACGAACGCCTGAAGATGACCCTGGACAATGATCAGGCCGCGCCGATGCTGGTCTCGCGAGGCGGCAAATCGCTCAGCCGGATCACGGTCTGGAAACTCGTCAAACGCTACGCCGCACGGATTGGGGGCAGCCGGGAAATCAGCCCGCATACGCTGCGTCACAGCTTCGCCACGCACATGCTGGCACGGGGCGCCGAGATCCGGGCCTTGCAGGAACTGCTGGGCCACGCCAGCATCCGCACGACTCAGATTTACACCCAGGTCGAACACAGCCGCCTGAAGTCCATCCATGAACGCTGCCATCCGCGCGGATAGGCGTGCGGCAAGAAAAGGGACGTAAAGGACGCAAGGGACCTAAAGGACGGAAAGACGTTCACATCCACTGACAACTGACAACTGACCGGTCATCCCGGCGTCTGGCTCGCGAAGTGCTTCTCAACCGCAGCCAGCAGCGGGTTGATTGTGAACTTCTGGATGTTGTGCGGGGGGTTCCATTGTCGCCATTCGTGTCCGCCGTGTTCGGTGACGCAAATCTGGTCGACGTGGTCGACCCAGCCCAGGAAGATGACGAGCGTCTTTTCGACTCGTTCAGAGCCGAATCGGGGTTCGATCGGGTGGTACATTTCTTCGTAACGAAATTCGGGGTCCAGTGTGACCTGATCAACGGGGACACCAGTTTCTTCCCACATCTCGCGCAAGGCGCATTCGATTTCGGATTCACCCGGTTCGATATGTCCCTTGGGTAAATCGAATCGGTGGGTGTGCTTCATCAGCAGGAACGACACGTCCGGACTTCGGCGAAACAAAATAACACCGCACGATTTCACCTGTCGCATGACTGCTCTCTGCATCACAGCAAGGGGGTGGAACAAGGTGCCGCTGTTTTACGCGGGACTCACGGAAAAAGACACTCTGCTCACTCGTTGCGACAGGACTGGCCAATAATTCACATTGGCGTCAGATTCCCGGAACCCAGCCGCCGGGAAGATCGACCGCCGCCGCTGAGGGTTTCAGGAGAATCACGAAATCCGGGAACTCGGCTGAGTACGAATCGTATTGCCGCTGGATTCGTTTGTATCGGGGGAGTTTTTTCATCAAGTAGCTCAAGAGGGCCGGAACACCGAAAATCAAAACTGGCACCCACCAGTACTGGCGGGGAAATGATGGGGTGCACAGCACAATCCCCACACCGATCGCCAGAGACAGGCAACCAGCACAACCGAAGTTTTCAATACGGCGGTGGAATTGCCAGTCTGCCCGACCCACGATCTGTTTCATGCGTTCGTTAAACAGGGCCGCGTCGAATTCGCATCGAACAAATGTGCTGACCAGATAATCACCCGGTGTGACACTCACCTGTGCCGTGCTGGAAAAAGGGAATGGGCCAATCTGAACCTGGCCGCTCGGCACGCGCAGACGAAACGCTCCACCGTGAGGCACAAATTCGTTGGCCATGACCGGAGGAACGTCTCCGTTTGGAATCAGTTCCATCCGGTACTTGACGGCGTCTTCCGCGTCGATCAAGAAGAGATCGCCCCTTTTGGCGCGTTCTCTCAATTCCGCTGGGGATAGGTCTTTTTCACCGTGCGGGACGAGTTCCGCATCGCCGATGACGATGAATCCGGATGGCGAATCGACTGCGAACATGGCTGCAACCTGATCAGCATCAGTTTCCCACCTCGGAAAACAGATACAGCATCTCACGGCATATCTGCCCGCAACGCTCGTCGTACGTCGCCTCTTCTTCGGGTTTGTCGTCGGCGACCTTTGGGTCTTCGTAGGGTATGGCGACTCGAAGCGAACAGCCGTCTACATTCGGACAGGTCTTGTCGGCCTGGGAACAGGTCATCACCGCGCAAAAGTCTTCCTTCGGATTGGGGGCTTCGTGGAAGGCTTTTGAATAACAGACCAGCGCCTTGTCCGCGTCTTTGAAACGAACTTCGTAGCGGGGATTCTTGCCGTCTTGAGCTTTCTCAACTTTCAGTCCCGCCCGCTTGATGGCCGCGATTGCGCGGGGATTGAATGCCGTTGACTCAGTGCCGCCAGAATACGTCTCGACTCCACCCACCCCATAAAAGCTTGCGGCCGTCGCTGCCCAGATTTGTGACATGTGACTGCGTCGCGAATTGTGAGTGCAGATAAATGTCAATCGAGCAGGCTTGTTGTCCTTGACACGACTCTTCACATACAAGGCAATCGTCTTCAATTGAGTCTTGCGTTCGGCCGGGATCTGATCAAATTCAGCCGCGCGAGTTTCCAAGAACTTTTGCAGCTGCGGATAGATTTCAGCCTTTCCAGCGGTAGGTTCGGCGGAAATCGCGATCGCGGTCAAAAGGATGGCAGACACACAGATCATTGCCAGACTTCGCATGATGATTCTTTCTCAGAACGGCAATGCCTGGCCGATCCCTTCGATGCGGGCCTTTTCCAGGATGCGAACGGCGACCGCCAGATCTTCCAAGGCCAGGCCGACGGACTTGAACAGTGTAATGTCTTCCGCGTGTGCTCGACCCGTTTCGCGGCCGTGCAGGACGTCGGAAAGTTCATGGACCCGCGACCAGTCGAGGCTGCCGTCTTCGAGGGCCGGAACGAAATCGCCCGCTTCCAGTTTGCAGGCTTCGCGGCTGTCGCAGACGATGCGGTCCGCACGGCGGATGGTGGTCACATCGATTTCGGCCTTGGTCAAATAGTTGCTGCCGATGACGTTGATGTGCGTCCCTTCGGCCAGGGCGTGGCCATCAAACAAAGGAACATGGCTGGAGGTCGCACAGATCACGATGTCCTTCTCCGCAGCGACATCTTCGGGAGAATGGACCGGGACAACGGGGACATTGCACAGTTCCGCCATTTCGTCGGCAAACAGCTTCCGGCGTTCGTCGTTGCGGCCGTAAACTTCGACGCGTTCGATGCGCCGCACGCTGCAGACGGCCTTGAGTTGCGACCGGGCTTGGAATCCCGTTCCAAAGCAGCCGACGATCTTGGCGTCGGGCCGGGCCATGCACTTCGTGGCCACGGCAGACGCCGCCCCGGTTCGCATCTGGCCCAGCAGGTTGGCTTCGATCAACGCCGCCGGGTGCCCGGTTCGGGTGTCGAAGAGACTGAATTGAAATCGCGCACCGGTACGGGAGGTCGTGTACGCCTTGAAGCCGGTGTAGCCAAGATATTCGGCCCCCGCTGACAGGACATGCAGCATCGCCCCATTTCCACCCTGGACCCGGCGTCGGGGCTGGTTGTCCGCCCGTTCCGACCCCCACTGCCGGAAGGCTTCCTCGACAGACTCGATCGCCGTGTCGATGTCGAGCAACCAGGCCACATCATCTTCAGTCAGGTACAGTGCCGCCATGATGTTCCGATCTCCGTTCATGACTCGGCGACGATCTTGGCGATTTCGACAAAATCACCCTTGAGCGACTTGTACAGTTTTCCGAACATGGGATACGACTTCGTGTAGATCCGCTTGGCTTCCGCCTGGGGATCGGTGCTGCCGGTGACCTTGATCGTCGCCGTACAGGCCTCGACGACGCTCTTGTATTTGCCGGTTCCCGATGCGGCGAGCAATGCCGCACCGAAGGCTGGCCCTTCTTCCGCATTGATGACGCTGACGCGCCGGCCGTAAACGTCGGCCTGCATCTGTCGCCAGAATTCGCTGCGGGCGCCACCCCCCGACAGGCGGATTTCGCGAATCGGAATTCGCATCTCATTGATGACTTCCAGGCCGTCGCGCATGGCGTAGGTGGCCCCTTCCATGATCGAGCGAATCATGGCGGCGCGACCGTGTCGCAGGCTCAAACCGATCCAGCAGCCACGGGCATTGGCATCGGCATGCGGCGTCCGTTCGCCCGTCAGATAGGGCAGAAAGAACAGTCCCTCGCAGCCCGGCGGGGCTTCCGCAGCCTGTTCGGTGATGATGTTGTAGGGATCGGTCTTGATCTTCCTGGCAGCGGAGACTTCGGTTTCCGCAAACTGATTGCGATACCACTGCAGGCTGCCACCCGCCGACAGCACGACGCCCATGACGTGCCACTTGCCGCGGACCGCATGGCAGAAGGTATGGACCCGGCCGGTGGGATCAATTTGGACATCATCGCTGTGTGCGAAGACGACGCCGCTGGTCCCCATGGTCGCGGAAATAATGCCTCGTTTGACAATCCCGTTGCCAACGGCTCCGGCCGCCTGATCGCCGGCCCCGCCAACCACGGGGACACCCTTCTTCAATCCCAGCAGTTTTGCGGCCGCATCCGAGAGTTCACCGGTGACATCTTCGGACTCGTACACTTTGGGAAGCAGCGAGGCCTTGATGTCGAGCTTGTCGAGCAGCGGCTTGCACCACTGGCGGTTTCGAACGTCCAGCAGCAACGTTCCCGAGGCGTCGCTGACATCGGTCGCAAATTCACCCGTCAGCCGAAAGCGGACAAAGTCCTTGGGGAGCAGGACTTGGACGGTGCGGGAGTAGTTTTTCGGCTCATTCTTTTGCAGCCAGAGGATCTTGGGAGCCGTGAATCCCGTCAGAGCGGGGTTCGCGACCATTTCGATCAACTTGGCTCGACCGCCGACCTTCGTTTCGATGTCGGCGCATTCTTCAGCGGTCCGCTGGTCATTCCACAACAGGGCGTGGCGGATCACGTTGTGTTGCTTGTCCAGAAACACGCTGCCATGCATTTGGCCGGTCAGGCCGATGCCGGCAACGTCGTCGGGCTTGATCTTGCCGGCTTTGAGGACTTTCTTCACGGTCGCGACCGTGGCGTCCCACCAGTCTTCCGGATCCTGTTCGGACCAGCCGGGACGGGGAGACATCAGCGGATACTCGGCCGTGGCCGAGGCAAGGATCGTGCCATCCTCCTGCATCGCGAGCGTCTTGGTCCCGCTCGTTCCGATATCGATCCCCAGAAAGACGGCCATCGTGAGGTGTTCCTTGAATCTGGTGAAGACTTGAGCACGAGCGTTCGCGACGATTCAACGCGAGTCGATTTTCCAAAAGGACACGAATCTTAACACGTTTCAGCACAACCTGCCACGCTGCGGACTGAACGGCACTGAACTGCAGATTTATTAAACCAGTTGCCGCGGCTGCTGATTTGACAAATTGGCCAGCCCTTGGGGGAAATGGGCGGTTCGGTAGATTCGAAGGCCGCCATAGGTATCATATTCGGCGGAAAGATTGTACCGCAGGCAGGTTGCAAGTTGGTCTGCGGCTCCCGTATCTTCCTGTCGCTCCCATCACCGCCGCGCCACATGATGCTGATTCACGAGGAGTTATTGCATGGCGACAGTTCTTGTCGTCGACGATTCACCGATTGATCGACAATTGGTTGGGGGCCTGCTGCGGCAGGACACCGACTGGGTGATCGAATTCGCCGATGACGGAGCGCAGGCGCTGGAACAGATTCGGATCGCGGCCCCCGATCTGGTGGTTACCGACATGCAAATGCCCGGAGTCGACGGACTCCAATTGGTCGCGGCGATCCGGAAAACCCATTCGCAAATCCCCGTAATCCTGATGACCGGCAAAGGAAACGAAGAGATCGCGGTCGAGGCCTTGCACGCGGGAGCTGCCAGTTACGTCCCCAAGCGCTCCCTGGGAACCATGCTCGTCGAAACCTCGCGGCGAGTCTTGTCCGCCTTCCAGGAGGATCGGCATCGGGCGGAATTGCTGCGACGGGTCGCCTTGCGAGTCGAATCCTTCGAGATCGAGAATGACGTCAACCTCCTGCTGTCGCTGTCACGGCACCTGCAACAGATGCTCGGCGATGCCTGGAGCATCGACCGCACGGACAGGTTGAGATCGGGAACGGCCTTCGAAGAAGCACTGCTGAACGCGCTCTACCACGGCAACCTGGAAGTCAGTTCGGACTTGAAGGAAGTCGATCACACGGCGTTTTACAAGATGGTGGACGAGCGCCGCAGATCATCTCCCTGGCGCGAGCGGCGGATCCACGTGTCCGTCCGATTGACGATGGCGGACGTCGAAGTCGTGATCCGGGATGAAGGCCCGGGATTCGATCCGGGCAAGCTGCCGGATCCGACCGATCCCGCCTACGTGGATCGCCCGTGCGGTCGCGGTGTGATGCTGATGCGCGCGTTCATGGATGACGTTCGCTACAACAGCACGGGAAATGAAGTGACGCTGCGCCGCCGGCGAATTCGCAAGTAAATCTGGAGTGCGGGAATTCATTGCCGCTTTGGTTTCTCAAGACTTCGTACAGACAGTTCAAGCCGATCTGCAGAGACGCCATTGGAGCGTGCTGCCTCGATATTCCCGCAGCGAAGAAACCAAAGCGAAGATGAATCTTCGCACTCCAAATCTCGCCACACACGGTCGCGGGTCGAAAAAATCACTTCCACGTGGTACAAACATCCGGTTGCCCGCACCAACGCACCAGGAGCTTCTCCATGGGTCTGTTCAGCACCAAAGACTGGAATGTCATCGGCATCATTTTTGAACGTCGCGAGATGTACCGAGTCAACGGGCAGCGTTGCAAAGGTGGCGAGGCGACGAAGGCCAGGGACAACATCAAGACATTTGACCGGACAATTTTCTGGGCTGTCTTCGATCAAAAGCGGGCCTTTCTGGAAGGTGAATCCGGTCTTGGCCAGAAGATGGTCACGACCGAAATTGTGCAGCGGCTGAAGAAGGAGTTGCCGACCAACTCGACGGTCTTGCAGGTCCTGGGATTGCTGGAGCGGGGCGAATTGGTCAAGGCTGCCAAACCCCTGTTGTGGGGAGGCTACCCGAAGCCCGAGCAGCACCCCGAGGACGACGAATAGACTCGGCGCGCCGCTCGGGGTCAGGCACTTCGGAATTTCGGAATTGGCGGGAATGATGATCTGTCAGTAGCAAAGCAATCTGCCGCCAATTCCGAAATTCCGAAGTGCCTGACCCCTGGTCTGTAAGACGAATCATCGAATTCATAGGAATGTTTGAGTGAACCGACCGACACATGCGCCCCAAGCCTTGCCCGATCCCAGCATCAAACTGGCCGAGGGCTGGCATTGCCTGCACCTTTACTATCGCATCGATCAATCCGCCCTGCGCCAATTGTCATCCGCCCAACTTGCGGAAGGTCGCGAAGTCGTGGCTCATCTGCTGGATCCCGCGCGACCCGGCGCACCCGTCCGACTGCAAACCTCGATTGTTTCGGGACACAAGGCGGACCTGGGTCTGATGATCATGGACCCGAACCCGCTGTTGATCGACGGCGTTCGCCAGGCGTTGCGTTCGAGTCCCCTCGGCACCGCGTTGCAGCCGGTGTACTCGTTCGTCTCGATTACCGAGATTTCAGAATACGTCCCGACCATCGAGCAGTATGCCGAGCGTTTGCGACTGGAGGGCGTTTCTGCCGACGATCCCGCCTACACCGCCAAGATGAACGCGTACAGCCAGCGACTGCCGATGATGAACCGCCAGCGACTGTGCCCCGATTTCCCCAACTGGCCGGTCACCTGTTTCTATCCGATGAACAAGGCGCGCCATCCGCAGGCCAACTGGTTCATGGAACCGTTCAGCCGCCGATCCGCACTGATGGCCGAGCATGCCACCAGCGGCATCAAGTTCGCCGGCCGGGCGTCTCAATTGATCACCGCATCGACCGGTCTGGACGACTGGGAGTGGGGTGTCACGCTGTGGGGTCGAAACCCCGAATCGATCAAGGACATCGTTTACACAATGCGGTTCGACACGGCATCGGCAATGTATGCGGAATTCGGTCCGTTTTATGTCAGCTACCTGATGTCGCCGGTGGAAGCGATCGATCATTTGCAGATCTGAAAACTCACCCCACCTTCCCCTGCGGAGGTGGTTCACGGGCTTTTGCACCAGTAAGGGCAGAGGCATTGTCCCGGGGCCACGCCGATCTTAATCGCCTATTGCTCCAGGGCTGGTGCAAAAGCCCGTGAACCACCTCCGCAGGGGAAGGTGGGGTTCCGCATCCATAGAATTCTCGGTCCATCATGGCTAAAACACGAACGGTCGCTCCGCCCCCGCACGAAACCCGCGAACACGTTCTCACCGTGATTCGCGCGACTGCCGAGCCGATGACTGCGAGCCAGGTTTCGAAGTTGCTGCTCGCGCCGCACAAGTTGAGCGAAGCCAAGCTGATCCCGATCCTGAACGAATTCGTCGACGGGTCGCGGTTGAAGACGTTCTCGTCCAAGACCGCCAAAGGGAAGCTTCGCTATTGGGATCGCGATATCCGCGAACTCGGTCGAACGCTCATCGCAGGCGCACTCGACAAGAAGGGGCCACAATCGTCAGCCGATCTCCGCAAAGCCGCGAAACAATTGGCCGATGCCCAATTTCAATCGGTGTTCCAGGGCTTGATCGATTCGCGCGCTCTCTTCGAACATCCGCCGCTGCCCAAGAAGAAATCGGTACTGTTCGGAAACAAGCCCCCCTCGCCAGAACCATACTTGAAAGAGATTGGCCTGCAATTGACAAAAGCCGTCGCCCAACTGGCGGCGGCCAGCGTGTCGCGCGAGGAACTGCGCCGCGCTTTGGTTCAACTTGTCGAAGCGACCGGCGTCCCCTTCGGTGCAAGTGCTCCGACGCGAAATGGGGACGTCCCCAAGCGGGAAATTGCGGTGGACCTTGTCTCGTTGATGAAAAACATCGAACCGGCCGCGGATAATGGTGCACTCGTGGCCGCACGCGAATTGCGGCGGGCGGCGAATCTCGAGAAGTCGCAATTCGATCGTGCCGTGCTGGACTTGGCGCGACAGGGACGATTGATGCTCCATCGGCACGATTTTGCCGCCGGACTGAGTACTTCCGAACGCGATGAACTCGTGACGGACGGTGCCGGGACGTACTATGTCGGCATGGCACTTCGGCGAGAGTAAAACTCTTCGGAGCGTGATGCTTTGGGGTCGGGCGTTCAAATTTCAAAATTGGCCGCCCGCGCGACTTTCGAGCATCCAGTCGACACCCCGGCCAATTTTGAAATTTGAACGCCCGACCCCAATTCGCAGGACTTTCCATGAATCCGTTTCGCGACGCCATCGTCTCGAACCCCTGGGATGAAGCGTCAGTCGATGTCGCCGAGATTCAATCGGACGTGTTCGACGAATGCCTGAGTGGCGTCGAGCACGTGCGGCGCATGCATCGTTCGGCCGCGTTGTTAATCCATGGGGCCGCGGGAGCCGGCAAGACGCACTTGCTGCGCCGATTGCGACGGCGACTGACATTGCAAGCGCCGTCGGCGACCGACCGTGACGAATGCCTGTTCGTATGGGTTCGGCTGCAGGCCAGCCCGCGAATGATCTGGCGGCATGTTCGTCGCATGCTCGTGGAAGACTGGTTCCGTCCCGTCCGCGGGCAACGGACGCAGTTTGAACGGATCCTGTTCCATCGTCTGGCCGAAATTCGCGTCGCCGATGGCGACCTGGAACCGTGGTACGAGTACATGCTCGACACCGATCCGGCGGCACTCGACGAACTGCTCGAGCGCGTGGCGGACAGCCTGTATCTGGACCGCAACACGACGGTGGCCTTCAAGCACCTGGCGTTCGGACGGCATCGCCGCGACCTGCGCGCCTGGCTGGGCGGCGATTCGCTTCCGGAAGAAGCACTCGCCCGGCTCAGCTTGTCGCAGGATGAGGGGACCGACGAAGATCGCGAACACGAAGCCCGTCGCGTGGTCCTGATGCTCTGCCGGCTGGCGGGGAACGGCCTGCCCATTGTCCTCAGCCTGGATCAAGTGGAGGCTCTGCAAACTACGGTCGGAGATCGCGACGGCTTGTTTGCGTTCGGGCAGCTTGCCAGCACGCTGCACGACGAAACGTCGAACGTGTTGATCGTGTCGTGCGTTCAGTCGTCGTTCGCCACCGAATTGAAGGACAAGTCACGCGGGGCCGACTACGACCGAATGACGTCGCTGGGAGCCCGGTCGCTCGCCACATTGACGCGATCCCAAGCCGAACAACTGATCGCCGCGCGACTGGCGCTGGCGGGTCCCACATTCGTGCAACCGCCGTCCCCCGATCGGCTGTGGCCCCTGGAACCAAGCGACTTCCAGCGCCTGGCCGCAGTGAACGAATTGACACCGCGACGATTGCTGGCCACATGCGCCGATCGATTCGAAGCGTGGACCAGGCAGAAAATAGGAGTCCGGGGTCAGGAGTCAGAAGACAGAAGACAGGGATCCGGGGATGTGAACGTATTGCCGTCCCATACGTCCCCTTCGTCCCATCAGTCCCATGTCTTGCATCAGAACACAGGCATCGAACCTGTCGAAGCCTTTCTTGACGACGAATGGAAGACGCGTGTCGAACAATCGCTGTCTGCCAGTCGGCCGGAACGAACAGAAGAGATCGTGCGTCATGGCCTGCCGCAACTTGTCCGCCTGCTCGCTCCCCAGTGGAGTTCCGTCAGTGACGAGCAACTGCCGGACGTCCCCCTGGTATTTGAAGGGCCGGCGGGGCGGACCGGTGTCAGCATCTGCACGCAGGGGAACATGGTCAGCGTCGCGGCACAGCTCAAGCGATTGAAGAGCCAGTTCACACCGGATCGATTGAAGCGCTTGATCGTGCTGCGCGACGGTCGCGTCCCGCTGTCGAAAGGGGCCAAGGTCGCCAGCCAGGCGTTGAGCCAACTGGTCGAACAGGGGGCGACCATCGTCGAGAGGTCGTCCGAAGTATTTGCCGCGCTCGATGCGCTGCGGGCATTGCTCTCGGAAGCCAAGTCCGGTGACCTGGCCCGCGATGGCCAGCCCGTTACACCGCAGACCGTCGAAGAATGGCTGAAACTGCATCTGCCCGACAACCTGCGGGACTTTGTCGATTGCGTGATCGGTGATCCTTCGTCGGCAGAGCCTTTGGACACCCTGCGGTTGGAAGAATTGGCCACATTGCTGGCCGAGCGACCGGTGATTTCATTGGACGATGTGGCGATGGCATTGAAGTCCACGGTGGCGACGATCGCAGCCATCATCGAGCGACATCCCGAAATGGCGAGATTGCTGATCGGACCACCCGCTGTTGTGTTTCGAGTTGAAAAAGAAGTCGACAATGAATCGAGGTGAGCTGGGTGCCATGAGGTCAACGGCACTTATTTTGAAAGGAAGCAGAAGAAATTGAAACGCAGAGAGCGCGGAGGGCGCAGAGGAAGAAAGAGGGAAGATGTCGATTCTTACTCCCGTCTTATCTCCGCGATCTCTGCGGTCTCTGCGTTTCAAATCTCTTCTGTCTTTCTCTGCATTGCGCCTCTGCGTTTCAGATTCTGAATTCTTGCACAACAATGGACGAGCATGCGAAGTCAGTGCCATTGGCCTCACGGCACCCGGCTCGCGTTGATGAACTTGTTGAGACACCTGTTTGGAGAAGCCCGTGCCCGTGACAATCACTGTCAGCGAAGTTCGCCAGGCGCTGTATTACGCGGCAGGAGCGCAGAGCGCTCGTGGCGAGGGAGCACCTTCGCTGGCGGTGCTGGGGCAATGGTTTCATGAGGCGGTCGGTTGGCTCGTGAAGGATTCGGGCAAAGACAGCCCGCTCGCGGTGTTGGCCGACGTTGAAGAAGTTTTGCAGGTCTGGAAACAGACGCTTGTCGAACGCGCCTACTGTCAGTTCGTCGGACCGCGCCTGACGAGTCATCAGGCCGCGTTGCAGGATGTCGCGCCGCAGGTTCTGACGTTCTGGCAGGCAATGCAGGCCGCCTGCCATTGGCTGGCCGAACTTGCCTGGAGCGTGCGACCGCCCCGCGCGTCTCGTGCCGCCGGACACCCGGCCCCGTGGCTGACTTTGGCCGAATGGCTGACCACCGAAGAACCTCTCTCGTGCGATTTGCGCGAACCTGGCTGGGTCGACTGTGTCCGCCTGGTGGGTGTGGCCGATGCCGTCGTCAGGCTTGCGGACGCCGACAACTCCAACCCGAGCCGTGAACGAGGGAATGCCTGGTGCGCGATCGAGTTCAAGCTGGGTCAGAACTCGCCCGCCGCGGACCTTGGTCAGGCATGTCTGTATCACATGATGCTCTCAGCTGCGGGGCAGATTGCGAACGAATCCCCAGGTCGAGATATGCCCGACACCGGAACACTGGCGCTGATCAGCTTCCGCCCCGAACGTCACGAGCAGTTGTTTGATGCGGCCACGCTGGCATCGGCCCGGCAGCGACTTGTGGACTTGATCGGCAAACTGGCAGGAGTCGACGCCGCGCTGGCCGCCGCTCCCAAGGGACGGACCGGACCCGTTCACGCCCCCGACACCCAGCTCCCTCGCTCATCAGCGCACCGGATCACTCAACCAACGGACGAGCATCTGAAGCTGGGGCAGATGCTGGTGACGACGTTGACGAATGAATACGGGGTCGCTGTCTCGCTCGACGGACCTCCCATCGTCGGGCCGACATTTTTGCGGTTTCCGATCAAGCTCGGAAAACGGATGAAAGTGGCTGCGGTCCAGCAGCGTGTGGAAGAATTGCAGTTGCGGCTGGGCCTGTCGCGACCCCCATTCATCGCCATCGAGGAAGGATTGCTGGTCGTCGACGTCCAGCGACCGGACCGACAGAAAGTGTTGTTCAGTGACATTCGATCCCAACTCCCCGTCCCCGACACCAAGCTGGGTGGCTCGCACGTTCCCGTCGGCGTCGACATCTTCGGACGGCTGGTCTGTGCGAATCTGGCGACGACCGAGCATGCGCATCTGCTGGCGGCCGGGACCACCGGCAGCGGCAAGAGTGAATGGCTGCGTTCGGCGATCGCGGGCCTAATCGTCACGAACACACCCGACACGCTGCGGCTGCTGATCATCGACCCGAAGCGAAACGCCTTTCACGCACTGCGCAATTCACCGTACCTGTGGAAGCCACTCGTATTCCCCGACGAGCAACCGGCCGCCGAAGTGCTTAAGGACCTGGCTGCGGAAATGGACCGCCGCTATCGGCAGCTTGACGGTGCCGATTCGCACGCCCAACTGGTGGCCCGGTCAGACGTGCCGTTGCCGCGAATCGTCTGCGTCTGTGACGAATACCGCGATTTGATCAGCCGCAGCCGCGAAGAACGAAAACAGATCGAAGAGCAGATCTGCCGGCTGGGCGCCAAGGCGCGTGCCGCGGGGATTCATCTGATCCTGGCAACACAGGAACCGCGTCGAGAGACCATCAAAGGCCCGCTCGATTCCAACATCCCCGCCCGAGTCGGCCTGTGGATGCAGAAGGCCCAGGAATCGCGAATGCTGTTGAGCGAAGCAGGTGCCGAAAAACTATTGGGCCACGGCGACCTGCTTTTCAAAGATGCCGGACCCCCGCGCCGATTGCAGGCTCCGTTACTGACAGAAGCAAACCGCGAGGCGATTTTCGTTTAATCCGGAGCCAGCAACTAACTCCGGGGTCAGGTGTCCGAGAATTCGATTTTGGCGGGGAGGAGACTATTTTTGCCAACGGAGCCTGCCACCCGCCAAAATCGAATTCTCGGACACCTGACCCCTGGCTTGGGTTGGACCTTTAATCACGAATCGCCCCCGGCATCCGCAGCTCTGGAGTCAGCGGCGACGGACTGGGGCTTCTTGTAGGGTGATTCCAATCGCTTTTCGAGGGCTTTGGCACCGAAGCCGCCCGCGATGATCAGAATCAGGATGACTGCGAGTGCATTCACCGTTTCAATCCGATTCGCCAAACTGAACTGGACGACTGCGACTGCGTTGGGAATCTCCATGATGCCCTTGATCACCATGCTCGCCGCGCCAACCACACTGGCAATCAATAGACTGATTCGACCACGGATGATTTGCTTCCCGACCGGCTCCCACCCTTCAACCCTTTTCGCGTATTCACTCGCCAGGAAGACCCAACCGCAGGTCGCAATCAGGATTGTCAGCACAGTAATCATTCGCGTCATCGACCAGCCAGGTTCTTTTGACACCGCTGCAACAGGGTTTTTCGGAGTCACTCCCCCGAATCGAAGTAGACCTCCAAATCGATAGTTGAAACACTCAAGGAACTGGCAGCGGTATAAAGCGGTTCCGATCGGAAAGTTCGCATCATCCGTGCGATAGACATCGGTGATCGTTGGAACATTGACCAGTTCCGGAACGACGAAGTCGTATTCGACTTGCTGCCACTGTCGATCTTCAGCGATTTCCTCGGCAGTCCAATTGTCAGGCGCTGGAATGCGATCGATACAGCGCACTTCGATCACTCGCTCACGGACTCGTCGCCACTCGAACTTGATCGTCTCGTCCTCATCAGCCGACGATCCAGTTCCGTCTTGATGAACTTCCGTGTGGGAAAACTTCCCCGAGACGCCGCCAAAACCGATGCCAACGAAATCGTCGATGCAATCGATCCAGACCCCGATCGGTGCTGATGAGAAGCGATTGCGGTAGTCCTCGATCATCGCCACAGCTTCAGGGTCTGTCCGAAGTCGCTCCTGCATCGTCATACCTCTGTTTCGCCGCCGTGTTGATCCAGCGATGTCGCCAATCCGGGGTCAGGTGTCCGATAATTCGAATTTGGCGGAGAAGAGATTGTCGTTACCAGTTGAGCCTGGAATCCGCCAAATTCGAATTATCGGAAACCTGACCCCTGAATTGAGAGATTCATTGACGGCGGTTGCGAAGCTGGGACTGCAGTTGATCGGCAAGTTCAGACAACCGGGCCTCGTCGTTATTCGACAATTCATCGGCGGAATGGAGTTCAATTCCGAGGAGTTCCTGAAAAACCCTGATGCGTCCAAGCAACTCGCCCTTTTGAAGGCCTTTCGCTTCGCCTTCACGAAGACCTTTTGCTTCGCCTTCACGAAGACCTTCATTGCGAGCCTGTTCGAGCCGCGCAGCTTCGTCCATTTGAAATTTCAGCCGGGCGTCGTACTGCATCCGCTGTTCGGGGGTTTTCGAGATCATTTCCAGCACACCTGCCGCTTCCGTGAATTCTTGATCGGCGAACATCCGCCGCACGTCGTCCACTGTCAATTTCTCGGCGTTCAACATGAAAAACGCCCACTGCTCGATCGGACTGGCACTGGACACATTCTGCGCTGTCACCGTGAGTTTTGACAACTGCAAAAGATGAACCTGCAAATCGTCCGCCAGGATTCGGCCCGACGCGTCGCGCATGCGAAAATCCAAATGCAGTTCATCTGCCTCCGGAAACAGCGGCTTCGCCAGCACGCAGATGACGATCGCCGGATGAAGCGAGGTGTATGATTCCCCTTCGTTCAATTGCCCGCCGTAGATTCGAGCACCGTGGTACACCAATCGAGGCGGTCAACTTGACCAGCAGTCGCAGGCGGTTCAAAGTGTTGGTTATTGATCGTCAGCCCGTTCATTCACTGCCGCCGAGTTACTTTTGGTTCGGCGTGACAGCTGTAGAATACTTGGCGACGTGGAACTTCAAACACATCGCGAACGCGACTTTGCGGACGAAAATCAACGATGTCATCCGCGACAACGGATACGCACCTCCGATCATTTGCACGCCTGAAGAACTTGCAGGAATGACCGATGACCCCAACAACGCCGACTGAGGATATTCGGGCTGCTCGCCACAGACTTGCGGCTCAATTTGAGAACGATCTGGATCGTATTGTGGAGGATTTGCGGCGGCAGCAACGCGATTCTGGCTGTGAGT
>Ga0206999_10063_pt1 | contig 26912 bp, 25 predicted proteins | sample Alteio_BWMinCont_92_FD_153482 | JGI IMG/M metagenome (GOLD analysis project Ga0206999, IMG submission 153482) | Enriched cells from forest soil in Barre Woods Harvard Forest LTER site, Petersham, Massachusetts, United States -... | ecosystem: Environmental > Terrestrial > Soil > Temperate forest >...
CACTGCCCTGGCCGGGGTGCTGGCAGGTATTGCGTTCTCAATAGTTACCCCAAACCGTATTGGGGAATATCCCGGCCGTATCCTTTATCTGAAAAGAAAAAATACATTCCGCCTCATTAGCGTCTCCATCCTGGGTGCTGTTGCACAAATGTTCACCTTGTTTCTGTATGGCCTTTTAGGACTTGTTTATTACAACCTGGCCTTCCCAGGCAAGTTCGAAAAAGCTGCTTTGCTTATATGTTTTCTTGTTACAGCCGGCATTGGGCTTGTTTATTGGAGATTCGAGAATTGGCTGCCTTTATTGCGTAAAATAAAATGGTTTCGCAAATTCAGGATCTTTGGGCAACTGCTCAAACGCTTCACAAACAGGCAACAATTCAACATACTGGGGATCTCCATATTACGTTTCGCGGTCTTTACGGCACAATATTTGTTTTTATCCAGGTGGATGAATGTAGATATGCCACTGGGAACTGGTTTTTGTATGGCAGCGCTTTTCTTCTGGGTCATCGCAATAGTGCCTTCTATAGCGCTCGCCGAACTTGGCGAAAGAGGCCAGGTGAGCCTTTATCTCTTTCACCACTTATCACCCAACACGGTGGGTATTCTGGGGGCTACAATAGGCATTTGGATGCTTAACCTCATTATACCATCTGTTATAGGCAGCGTACTACTGGTGCGGATGAAGCTGTTACGTTGAATGGATAAAGACAATTTGTATGACATTTATAAAAAGTATTGTTTTAGTTATCTTAATCTTACTGACACAGGTTGCGGATGCACAAGATGAGTTTTGTGGCGGCCACAATACCAGTTTTGTTAAAGGGGAAAAAGTATTTTACAAGGTGTATTATAATGTAAGCCTGCTTTGGGTAAATGCAGGGGAAGCAGATTTTAATGTAACCCAGCAAATGTATAATGGCCGTAGTACCTATCATGTTGTGGCCGACGGACGTACTGTAAGATCTTATGAATGGTTCTTTAAAGTGCGCGATCGCTACGAAACTTACCTGGATGAGCAGACCATGTTGCCCATGAAATTTTTACGCAACGTAAATGAAGGAGGTACAAAAATACTGAACGATGTTACCTTCTATCACGATAAAGGCCAAGCCGTATCTACAAATGGAGTATTCACTATCCCTCGCTGTACACAGGATATTCTTTCAGCAATATATTACGCCCGCAATATCGACTACAACAAACATAAACCCGGCGATAAGATCCCCTTCAACCTTTTCCTTGACGATAAATTGTATCCATTGTACATAAAATACTTGGGTAAGGAACAGGTAACTACTAAATATGGCACTTTTAATGCTGTTAAGCTGGCGCCATTGCTTATAGAGGGTACCATCTTTAAAGGTGGCGATAAAATGCGCATCTGGGTAAGTGATGATGCCAACCACATACCTTTGCGGGTTGAAAGTCCCATACTTATCGGCAGCATCAAGGTTGATCTTATGGGTTATGAAAATCTGCGTAGCCCTTTCACCAGCCTTGTAAGTAAGGATGAATAAGCAACTTCGTTGCCCCATCATTTCATCCTAGCCTTCATCATTGGGTTCCCATAATTCAATTTTATTACCTTCCGGGTCTAGTATGTGGATGAACTTGCCATATTCATAGGTTTCCATTTCATCCAATATGGTCACCCCTTCGCGTTTCAGTTCTTCTATCAACCCCTCCAAATTGGCAACACGATAATTGATCATGAATTCTTTTGCAGATGGCTGGAAGTAAGTGGTACTATCGGCCATGGGGCTCCATGTGGTAGATCCTTTTTTCTCCGGTTCACCTGCCTGCAACCATTCAAACGTAGTACCATATTTATCTGCGCTCAAGCCAAGGTTTGTATTATACCATTCTTTCATTTTATCCAGGTCATTACATTTAAAGAAAATTCCCCCGATAACGGTTACCTTTTTCATAGCCAATAATTGTAGTTTAAATTAAAAATAAGATAAACCCACCATTGACGCCTTTTTCTATTCGCACTTTTATATAGGTATGGGGTTCACATGCCTATACATAAGTAAACAAAAAATTAAAATTATGGCTTTTTTACGCTTATATTTTTTAACTTGTTTTATCATTTAAAACTAAAATGATAGATAAGGCGGTAGCCGAAAAGCCTGTAACAGAGTAGGTAAACCACAACAGAAAAAGAATTTATGAGCCAGCAGTATTCAATTACGTTTACAAACAACTCCCAAATGATGGGTACAGCTTGTGTTTTCCAGCAAGACAATAATATGCCGGGATACGGTGTATTTCCATTGGCATGGATGACAAGAATGTGTGCACCAAATATGCGAACTTCTTTCACATGGACACCAGACTACTGTTTTGTGTGGGCTGATGCAGGTCGGCTGATGCCCGGTGTAGTATTTAATCCTTCACAAGTATTACCGGCAGACCTAAATAACCAAAACGAGGTAACTTTTGATTATAGAAATGGCGCATACGCATTCTACAACCTTCAAAAAGGCAGGCAAAATGGCACTCTTACAATACAAGAGACTTCCAGCATACCAATGAATGGAACTGCATTAGTAGGTATCGGCATGTCTGGCGCGGCTACATTTGTAGTACAGGCAATGCCCAATATGAATCAGCTATTTAGACCAGCGCCAACCTATTGGATGGCGTTTGATCAATTTATTACGGGCCATGTTTTAGATGTAGATTCTATGGCAAATATTGTGGAGATCCCTTTTCCTGCAGGCGTTTATTCTATGAATGTAACATTGAACCCCAATAATACATGGACCGTTTCACCTCAATAAGCTGGTAAGAATTCGGCCAACATATTTTTGCATACAATTATCCATTAAGCAAAAAGGCATAGCAAATTGCTATACCTTTTTGCTTCTATTTCATCCTGACTATTCACTGCATTTTCAATTTTATCCTTCCCGATTCTTAATATTACACTGTATTTAGTAGTTTGTATAAATGGATGCACGCCCAACCGACGGCAATGTTTATAAACTTTTAAGGATCTCAGCCATCAGGGAGGAGGCTCATGATGTAAAGACTTTTATTTTTGAACCTCTTGATAATGAGATCCTTTACACTTCTGGCCAGTTCCTCACCTTTGCATTCAACCACCACCATAAAGAAGAGCGGAGATCATTTTCCATTTCCTCATCTCCTATCCTTGCTGAGCCTTTGTCCATCACCCTCAAGAGAATAGAGAACGGCGCTTACTCCCGGCTGCTTATAGACCGTGCACAAGTGGGCGATATATTATATACTACCGGTGCAGCGGGCCTGTTCACTCTCCCTGCCGATATTGCTAACCGGAAACAATTATTCTTTTTAGCAGCAGGAATTGGCATTACCCCTATTTTCTCGTTGTTAAAAACTGCCCTCCATGAGTATCCCCACATACAGATAGTGCTTATTTACAGCAACCGCAATAGTAAAGAAACCGTTTTCTACAATGAACTGGTTGCGCTGGAAAAACAATTTCCGGGAAGATTGCGTATTGAATTACTGTTCAGCAATGCTTTTAATCTCTCTCGGGCGCGACTTAGCAAGTGGTTGTTGCCAACGCTTATAAATGAGTATGCAACTGTTGCCAAAGAAGATATTCTATATTATATCTGTGGCCCATTCACGTATATGCGTATGGCCATTATCAGCCTCCAGGAACAAGGTGTACCCGATGCAAATATCAGGAAAGAAAATTTTGATACCGTAGTAGCTATTCCCCATACACTGCCTCCCGATACAGAACCTCACCAGGTAACATTAAATATGCAGGGAAAACAATACAACTTTACGGTACAATACCCCCAAAGCATATTACAGGCAGCTAAAAAGCTACACATTCCAATACCTTATAGCTGCGAAACTGGCCGGTGTGGTAGCTGCACTGCCTTGTGTACAACCGGTACAGTATGGTTGTCTTACAATGAAGTGCTCACTGATGCAGACTTGGCAGCAGGGAAGGCACTTACATGCACAGGATACCCGGTAAAAGGGAATATAAAGCTGGAGATTTAACATCTATAATGTTGTTTATCAAGGCTATACTATCTCCATTTATTATATTAACAAACTGAAAAATAAAACGATAACCATTTTAGCAGCAGTATTTTTAAGTTAATTTGCATATACATTTTAATTTATTGCCCCTCCTGGGCGAAACATACTTAATAATGGATACGCTCCATTATTAAGAACGTATAAGAATGAGAGAGAAATATATAAGTATTATTATAGGTGAACACATTAAAGAGAATACGATTTTAGAGCAGCTTGAAAACTTGGGTTATAATACAACCCATATTTTAGTATTCTCCTCTTTATCAGATTTTATAGCGGCTGGCGCAGGTACCCATTTGGTGCTGGCTTACATCCACGACTTTAGGGCATTTTATCTTCAGTTTGACAGCAATACAGACATTCTTTCTCATACTGCATTTATTATTATATCGCCAATAGACGATGAAGCCCGGGTAACCGAGGCTATGCAACGGGGAATACAGGATTATCTGCTGTCCGGCACCTTTGATGGCCCTATGCTAAAAAGGGCAGTTTTATGTGCCACAGAAAGAAAAAAGCGTTTAGACAGCAAACATAATGATGCTCATGGCAACAGTTTTTTTCAGGATATACCCATACCCATGTGGATCTACGATACAGAGTCATATCAGATCATCATGGTAAATAACGCAGCTGTCCAGTCATATGGTTATACAGTCGAGGAGTTTTTAAGCAAAACAATTTTCGACATTAGACCTGAAGAACAATTGGCAGACCTGCGTAAAGCGATTGATGTGCGCAAGCCATCAGAATCTTACTATGACGCTGGCATATGGAAACATATAAAGAGTAATGGAACAGTATTCCATGCTCATGTTTATTCCTACCATACCAATTTTAAAGGTAAGCAGGCAAGGCTTATCATGGCTACAGACGAAGATGAAAAAGTGATCACTGAAGAAAAATTAAAACAAAAAGTAACAGAAGTCGATAACATACTGGAAACCATAACCGATGCTTTTTATACTGTTGATAACAACTGGAACCTCACATACATCAACAAAGAAGCCGAAAAACTGTATGGTGTAAGCCGGAAAAAACTATTGGGAACTTGCCTTTGGGATGTATTCCCAAATTCCCGGCAAACTGGATTCTATTCCGAATATCAAAGGGCAATGAATGAAAGGGTAAGTATTCATTTCAGGGAATACGCACCTTCGGTGAATAAATGGATATTAGTGAATGCTTATCCTAAAGAAAACGGACTAGCCGTATATCATACAGACTTTACAGAACAAAAAATACTGGAAGATCAAGTGCTTTCAGAGCAGCAAAACCTCAGCGCAATAATCAATAATACCCGCGATATCATCTGGTCTATTGATGCAGATTTCAATGTCATCATGGCTAATGATGCATATTACGACAGGGTAAAGCAAATGGTCAATAAAGCAGATTATAAAGATGTGGTTGCTGATGATATAGGGAATGCCCTTATTGAAGAATGGCATGGGTACTACAGGCGGGCTTTTCTGGGAGAGCAATTTAAAATTATTTATTACTCTTTTGCCAACGGCAAAAAGGCTTATGATCAAATCAACTTCAACCCTATTTTCGATGGAGAAAAAAAGGTAAAAGGGGTCACCATTTTTTCACGAGACATTACCGAAGAAAAAAAGCTGGAGCAGCTGGTATTGATCGAAAAGAAAAACCTTTCTGCCCTCATCAATAATACCTCCGATATGATATGGTCTGTAGATAAAGATCTGCGTATCATTTCTGCAAACAATGCTTATAAGAATTTTATTTTCAAGCTTTGTGGTGTACATATCGAAACCGGGAGCAGTAGTTTTTGGAAAGAAAAAGATCCCGAACTGCAAACAAAATCAGAACATTACTATGAAAGGGCATTCCGTGAATCTTTTAGCATTGTAGATCAACAAATAGTTGACGGCAAGCTCGCTTTCTTTGAAAATTCATTCAACCCTATTGTTGGGCCAGACGGTAATATTATAGGTATAAGCTGCTACTCAAGAGACATTTCATTGCAGCGGGAACATGTGATGAAAATAGAGATGCAAAACGAAAAGCTGAAGGAGATAGCATGGCTGCAATCGCACAAAGTACGCGGGCCATTGGCCAATATCATGGGGCTTGCCCAGCTATTCGACCTCAATAATTATCATGAGCCAGTGAATGGCGAAGTGATAAATGGGATCATTGAAGCCGCAAACAACCTGGATAGCATAATAAGGGAAGTGGTAAAAAACACCTATGATGCTCTACCTTCTAATGAATGTTAGTATGACAACGTAATTGGCTAGTACTGATCCATATTTTTTTTACTCCAGTCAGCTGTTTTCCATACTCCCCCGGTATTAAATTTTAGCTCATACTGTTTGTAAGGTCGCTTTAATACAAGGTTGTACTTGTGTCCGTCTATATTGTTGAATCTATATGCTGCATTTTCATAGTTTATCGCGCCATACCCATCGTACCACCACCAGGTACCAAACTGGTTTTGAGTTACACGTACTGTGCTGTCATTAATTATGGTTACATGCACACCATCTGTGGGCGACTCTGTATTAAACGATGCTACATCATACATCTCTCCGGTAACCGGCTCACCAGGCCTCAACAAATGCATCATAAGTTTAAACCTGCTGCTGTCAGATCTCGCACTGATCATACTGGCTCCATGCAGGCCTTCAGGCAGATCTAGCAACAGAACTATTTTGTTATTAGCAGGTGTATAGGTATCCAGCAAGTTGTTTACCACCTTTGCCGATTTCATCCAATACCGGTTCACTTGTATGGCAAATCTCAGGTTAGCCAATACTATCAATAGGTATATGCCCATTGCCACTTTTCGTATGCTAATATAGCTCAGCAATAATGGCACCAGCATATAAATGAAAGCACATGGCATATACGTGTACCTATCATAAATGATCAGGAAATCTTCAGGGAACCACAACGGAACCATTATAGCCAGCGCTATACCTGTCCATACAAGCAGCAACAGGCATAGTTTCGCTTTAATATCAATTTTCCCGGCTTGTATCATCGCGTATATGCCTGTACATACCAGCACGTAGCATATAGCAATACCTGTATAAGAAGACAGGAAATTATAGACCAGCGCTTTGTGTGTAAAGAACCTGCCTAAGAACAGTATATGAAAAAGATACTTAAACGGCTTACTTAGTAAAATGCGCACATCAATACCAGTAAGCACCGAGTACCCTATATGCGCTACCCACGTACCATATATCAACCTGTATTCTACCAGGTGGCCCACAAACAAAGCAAGCAGTGGCAGGAAGAAATATAGCACGGCCCTTCTGCATACCACTTTATCCCATTGCAAACCCACCCTGTAAAACAAAATTAAAGCTAACACCAGCCAGGGCGTAGTATAAAACAACTCAATGGCATGTGTTGAGAGTATAAATACCAGCAACGCAAACCATATATATTTGGGGTTGCTTTTCTGCAAGTACAACTGGGTAAGGCGCAGTATCACCAATATCGACATCAATCCCGTTAAAAAATGGAATGATGGCTCCCATACTATCACCTCAGAAAAATATGGCGATACGCAAAACAGCAACACACCCGCTGCAGCTATTTCTTTTGCTCTTTGTATCCCCGCATCAGTAAAAAGCGTCTTAAAAAACACATACAAAATACAGGCATTCAGGCTATGCAGCGTTATAAATAGCAAATGCCACAACCATGCATGCAGCCCAAAAAGCCTAAAAAAAACATAAGTAATGATCTGGGTGACCTGGTAAAGACTTTTAACATTAAAGTCCCTGCCGTTTATGTAGCTGCCAAAGCTATTCCGCTTCAGTTCATTCAGCCAGCCAATAAAATCGCTAACAAAACCTGCCTGCGCTGCAGGCAGGTAAAGAACAAAAGTAAGTACCCATACACATACAAACAGCGCTATATTCCTGTTTACCTTCGTGTTAAGGCGCGTTGCCATGTTTACAAAAGTGTACCCTTAAGTATAAATGCAGCAACTGAAAAGTAAATGATAAGCCCTGTAACATCCACAAGCGTAGCCACAAATGGCGCTGATGATGCCGCAGGGTCTAGTTTCAAACGTTTCAGAAGCATGGGTATCATAGAACCGCTCAGCGTACCCCACATTACAATACCTATAAGGGAGAAGAATATGGTAATAGCTATCAGCAGCCAATGCTCACCATAAGGCGGATGGTCCCAATGCATATAATGCCATACAGATATGCGCAGCAAGCCCATAGTACCCAATATACAACCCAGCGTGAGGCCCGAGAATATTTCGCGGCGCATTACGTACCACCAGTCACGCGGAGAAAGCTCCTTCAACGCCATAGCACGTATGATAAGCGTTGCTGCCTGGCTGCCGCTGTTACCACCGCTAGACATAATAAGTGGTATGAAAATAGCCAGCACTAAAGCTTTGTTCAATTCATCAGCAAAATGCCCCATAGCTGTTGCTGTAAGCATTTCACTCAGGAACAATATTATAAGCCAGCCAGCGCGTTTACCTATCAGGGTGAAGAAAGGTGTTTGCACGTAAGGCATATCAAGGGCATCCAAACCACCAAACTGTTGCATTTCTTTGGTGTCTTTTTCTTCCGCCTCATCCATCATGTCATCTATGGTCACAACCCCCAGCAGTACGTTACTGCTGTTGGTTACCGGCAGGGCTACGCGGTCATATTCCTTAAACCGCACAATGGCATCGTCTATGCTGTCCTGTATGTTCAGTTTCACATAAAAGCCATCCATTATGTCCTCAATCGTTTTGCCCGGCTCATTCAGTACCAGCTTGCGTATAGGTATGTCATCTATCAGCATGCCGTTATTATCCACCACAAATATCATGTCGCTGGCTTCACTGTCTTTCTGGTGCATACGCAGGTGGGCCGCAGCTTCTGCAATGGTCCATTCTTTACGTACCGCAGTGAAATCTGTGTTGATCAGTCGGGCCACACTCTGCTCGGGGTAGCCCATCAGGTCGTATGTGGCGCGCTTATTTTTTTCGTCCAGGAAGTTCAGGTATTCAGACACTTCAAGGCCGGTAAGAGAATCAAAGAATGCAAGCCTGTCGTTCGATTCCAGGTTGTTCAATATTAAAGATGCCTTTATCCGGGGCAAATGATCTACTATCTTACGTTGCAGTTTATTCGCCAGGTAAGAGAATACTTTTACCTGTATATTCTCGGGGAGCGCTATGAAGGTTCGCAGGCTCGATTCGGTTGGTAAGGTGTCTAACAGCTTACTTACCTCAGCCGGGTAATCTTCATCCTTACTGTGGGCCAGCAGAGCGCTCAGGTCACCATCCAGTATTTGTTCGCGTAGGTCTGGTAGCATCATTATCCATAATTTTTAAAATTTACAATTGGATAAGGACGAGACTTGGAGCATCGTACTTAATCTATAAAAAAGACCTCTTTGAAGGCGTGCAAAATTAACTTTATTTATCCTTAAACAGGTAATTATTTCATAGAAATAATACTATCATTTATTTATAATGTATTCTTCAGCCGAAGTGTGTTTTTATATTCATTTTCGTCACTATTTAATTCCATCAATTGAGATGCAAATAAATATCCACAGTGTATGTGTATAACGATTTGTTAATCACTTGTCAGACGATAGTTAACTACTTTTAAAACCATCGTTAAACCCTTCATTATTACCTTCCCGTAACCATAAAGGCTGCACTTTTGCCATACAAGGATAAGAGAATACCTTTTACAATATGGACTATACAATGCTTTTGTACCCGCTACCTTTATTTGGGGCCCTGATGCTTATATATTACAAAATGAATAAAAAAAGTAAAGGTCACAGGCAATTGCTAAGGCAAGTATCTAATCACCGGTCCTAGCTTTTTCGGGCTTCTTTGTTTCCAGTATGGGCTTGTTATCATCGGTACCTATAAGTATGGCCCATGGTTGCATACCGTCCACACGCTCAAATACAATTTTAAGCATACCTACTATGGGTATGAACAGGAACATGCCGGGGATACCCCATATAAATTCTCCCACCAGCACAGCTATAATAGTGATCATAGGGTTCATCTTCACCCTTCCGCCAACTATCCGCGGCATCAGCACGTTAGAATCTAATATATGTACTATGATCAGTGCCAGGCCTACACTAAACGCATTGCCCCAGCTGCTGTTTGCAAAAGTAATAAGCATGGCAAATACGGTTGACGAATAAATACCCAGGTAGGGTATTATATTCATTACAGCAGTAAGCACACCCAGGAACACCGCATATTTTATACCCAGTATTAAAAGCAGGGTACAGTTTACAATACCTACTATTATCATTTCCAATACCAACCCCAGAACATAACTGTTCATCATAGACCTGGTCTCAGATATTACTTCATTTACCCTATCCCTGTGCTTAGCCCTGAAGAGGTGTAAAATGAAACGCAACAACAAGCGCCTGTGATACAGCATGAAAAAACTGAAAATAAATACAAAAACGATAAGTAATAACATACCGGTGACAGAAAGGAAAATGTTGCTGACAGAATTATAAATACGACTTATGATGTCGGTTGCCGACTTGTTGATATAGTCGGTTTGCTGGCGGGTATTAATATGATACTTATAGGATATCCAATGCTGTATGGAGGTTATGATCTCCCCAACCCTTTTTTGCAGCATAGGTATATCCTGGCTGAAATTTACTATTTGTATCGTGAAGAAATAAATAAAGCCTGCTATAACGGTTATAAAAACAAACACCGACAAAAAGGATGCAACAGCACGACCAAGATGTAACTTGTTTTCAAGAAATTTGTTCAATGGGTAAAGCAGCACTCCTACCAACACTGCAAATACCAGCGGTACAAATATATCCCTGCCTTGTATCAGGAAGAAAATTATTAGCACTATTGCCAGCAAGGTAAGCGCAAGTTGTGCATAAAAAGGGAGTTTTACATTATTCATATTGATGCTATATATTATCGATCTACCAGAACTATGCCAATATTATTTGCCTGCCCTGTTATAAAATTATTCTTTAAAAACGTTAGCTGGTGCATATTTTTCAGTTAATTTGTATCAAACAGAGTACGGTGCTGAAGAAAGCTTTTAAAAAAGGAATTGTGGAAGCCGGTTGCGATGAGGCCGGCAGGGGTTGCCTGGCAGGCCCAGTATTTGCCGCCGCTGTTATTTTACCCGCCCGTTTCTCCCATCCCCTGCTCAACGATAGTAAACAGGTTGCAGAAGAAGACCGCGAAGCGCTTAGGCCCATTATAGAAAAGAAAGCCATTGCTTGGGCTGTTGCAATGGTCGATCACATTGAAATAGATCGCATCAACATACTCAAGGCATCTTTTAAAGCCATGCACCTGGCCATAGACCAGCTCCATACCCGCCCCGAATTGCTATTGATAGACGGGCATATTTTTAGCCCTTATTTTGGCATAGTACACCAATGCGTGGTACAAGGCGATGAAATATATGCATCCATAGCCGCGGCAAGCATCCTGGCCAAAACCCACCGCGATGAATATATGCGCAACCTCCACCATCAATATCCCCATTACGGCTGGCACGAGAACAAAGGTTATGGTACCACTACTCATCGCAATGGCATCAAAGTACATGGGCTCTCACCTTACCATCGCAAAACATTTGGCATTTGTAAAGAGCTTACAGCTGAGGCCGAAAAATAACTTTATGCGGCTGGCAGGCATACCTCAAATATACTGCCTGTTGGCTTGTTGTCTTTTGCGTTTATCTTGCCTTTATGTTGGCTGATGATCTTGCAGGTTAGGTACAAACCCAGCCCTGTACCCTTGGCCTTACGGCTCTCCTCATTACCTACGCGATAAAATTTGTTGAATATTTTTTTCTTTTCCTCATCGGGTATCCCAGGGCCTTCATCTTTTATCTGTAGTTGTATCTGGTCGCCCTCTAGTTCCAGCTTCACCTGTATAGGCTTACCAGGTGCATATTTTACGGCGTTCTCCAGCAGGTTGTTTATAGCCATCTGTAGCATAATGCGGTCACCATTTATTTTGCAGCCCGGCATTATATCTTCTTCAAACCTTTGCGGGTAGCGGCTGGCATAGTCCATTACACTGTCTTCCACCAGGTCAGAAAAATTGAAGGTTTCTTTAGATTGTACATACTGCCTTCCTTCAATCTGCGAGGCAAACAACATATTGTTGCAAAGATCATTCAGCCTGTTGGCTTCCTTTATGCACCGTTCTATCAGCAGATTGCGTTTTTCGGTATCCAGGTTGTGTTTTTCAAGCGTTTGCAGGTTTAATTTCATGGCCGCTATAGGCGATTTCAACTCATGCGTTACAGACAACATAAAATTATTTTGTTGTCGCGATAGCCGTACACTGCGCCTGAAAGAGGTCCAAACCACGCCTGCTCCTACCAGTATCACCAGTAAAAAAGTACCGCCTTCTCCCATGTACTGCTTTACACCCATAGTACGCCTGCGCTCCAGCTCAGCTATACGGGTTTCATACAAGGCCGGATGCTGCACACTATCAACTGTGCGCTTCAGTATCATGCCCTCCAGTTCATATATGCTCTTGTTCTGGTTCTCAAGGCTGATGCCCCAGAATATCAGCGCAGCTACTATATAAACAAACAGTAGTAAGTAAACAGTATTATACAGCCGCATAGCACAACAACAAAATGGTACCCCCTAAAGTTAAGACTTGTTCATCTTCTCTACCCGCAACCCAATATGCAATACTTCAGGCAGTGGGTTCACACGCATATTCTGCTCAAATTTCACCTCGTAAGTACCGGCTTTAGGAAACAGCTTTTCGTTAGTGCTCAATGTTACCGGCATGTATTGTTCCCAAATCTCGCCCATACCCCTACCCAGCCATTGGCCACTGCTTTCGGCAAGTTGTATATTCACCCGCGATCTGCTGAAGGCTGTATCTCCCGGCTTTTTGGTATATACCCACATCCACAGGTTACTGTATTGATAGGCTTCAGTGTGGCGTATAACAAAGTAAGTGGTGTACACGGATGTGGTATCGGGTATATTTATTTTAAACACCGGCTGAAACTGCCACTGCCACGCATTTTGCGGCACCGGTTCTTCTTTTTGGTAATAAGGCGATTGCATGCATCCGCTCAACACGAAGCAACAAAAGCAAAATATAATAAAGGTATTACAGCGCATGAAAGGCAATTTTGGCAAAAGTACTTACTAACGGTTATTTTTTCTGCTTTACTGACTACAGGATGTTCAGCATTTGTTCCTTCGCTTTTTCCAGCTCATCCTTCATGTTGATCACTATCTGCTGTATCTCTGCATTATTGGCTTTAGCGCCAAGTGTATTTATTTCCCGGCCTATTTCCTGCAGTATAAAGCCCAGCTTCTTACCTACCGATTGATCTTGCTTATTAATGGTATCATGAAAGTATTGGCAATGTTGTTTCAGGCGGGTCTTTTCCTCTGTAAAATCCATACGCTCCAGGTAGTATATCATTTCCTGTTCAAACCTATTGGCATCTATAGTGCCTTTGCCTTCCATATCTTCCAGCCATGCAGTAAGCTTGGTGCGTATCTTATCGGCACGCTGCATTTCATGAGGTACTATGGTTTCCAGCAAGTTCTCTATGTTCCTTATGCGCAGGTGCAGGTCTTTATATAGTGCTTCACCTTCATGCTTGCGGTGTTGCATCAACTGGCGTGCTGCTTCTTCCACCACTACTTTCACTTCCAGCCACTCAGCTTCCGGCAGCACATCCTGCTCAGCAGCTACCACTTCGGGCATACGCATCAGGGTAGAAAGTATGTTTTCTTTGGGCAGATTCAGCTGCTCAGATATTTGCAGCATGCTCTGGTAGTAGTATACAGCCAGTGCAGTATTCACCATCATAGGTTTAGATGCCCCTTCTTGTCTTATAGATATGGTCAGGTCCAATGAACCGCGCATCAGCAAGTTACTCAGCAAAGTGCGCAGGTCCAGCTCGTACGATCGCAGGATGGGAGGTATCTTCGTATTCACTTCAAACTGCTTTCCGTTCAGCGATTTTATTTCCACAGCTACCTGGCGTCCGTTAATAGTTGCTTCCGCGCGCCCAAAACCAGTCATTGAATACAGCATATCATTTATATTTAGTGGCAAAAGTCATCAAAGCTTACCAATAAAAAAACCTATACCTGACTTTTATGGTAAAAAGTATATAAAATAACCTTAAAACCAGCTATAAAACGTGCAAGGGCGGCATAATTAATTATTTTTGCTGCTCACGTTAAAGGTACTGCATGCGTTTATTGCTATTTCTTATCTGTTTTGGGCTTTGTGTGCCCGTATTTGCACAGCAGCCTTCAGCGTCGCGTACCGACCTGGAGAACAAGCGCAAGCAGATAATGGATGCCATTCGTGAGACTGAAGACCAGCTGGAGGCAACCAAGAAAGACAAGAAAGCAACCATAGGTCAGCTAAGGGCTTTGCAAAACAAACTTGCAGAACGCCAGAAACTGATAGGAAACATCAACACACAAATAGACCAGATCAGCACTAATATAGAACTATCGTCAAGCGAGGTAACTATGCTGCGGCAGAAACTGGAGGAGTTGAAAACTCGCTATGCACAAACCATACGGTATGCATATGAGAACCGCAGTACTTATGATATGATGGCGTTCCTATTTTCTTCTAGCGACTTTAATGATGCCGTACGAAGAATGCAATACCTTAAAAAATTCAGGGAGTATCGCAAACACCAAGCCGACCTGATACGTAGCACCCAGGTGCAGATAGAGCATAAGATAGGTGTATTGAATACAGAGAAAAGCCAGAAGGACGAACTACTTTCATCGCAGGTGGAACAGAAGCAGGTGTTGGAGAAAGAAACCAACGAAACCAATAAAGTAGTACTAGACCTAAAAGGCAGGGAAAAAGAACTTGCTACCAATATTGAAAAGAACCGTAAGGCTGCAAAACAACTGGATCACGCAATTAGTGATATTATACGCAGGGAAATAGAAATAGCACGTAAAAAGGCCGAAGAAGAAGCAGCCCGCCAGGCCGCTATAGCCGCTGCTAAAAACCCTGTTTCAAAATACGGTGGTGGCAAGACAACAACTACCACCATAAACATGGGTAATAGCAACAACAATACTCATACACCCCGCACCAATACACCTTCTGCGGCGGCACCCTCTTATGCATTGTCTTTAACACCCGAAGTAACGGCCCTATCCAACAACTTCCAGGCAAACAAGGGCAGGCTACCATGGCCGGTAAGCAAGGGCTTTATAGCAGAACCTTTTGGCCGCCATAAACATGCGGTTGAAGAAAAGGTGATGGTAGATAACCTTGGTGTAGAAATACAAACCAATGCTGGGGCAAGCGCTTTTGCAGTGTTTGATGGTACTGTTACTACCGTAGGTTTTGTACCCGGGATGGGCCAGTATGTACTTGTTAACCATGGCCAATACTTTACCGTTTATTCCGGCATTACGAATGTAACGGTTAAGAAGGGGGACAAAGTAAAAATGAAACAAGCTATAGGCACAGTAATGGCCAATGATGATGGTGTACCTATGATACACTTTGAACTCTGGAAAGTAGCCGGCAATAACTCCTCATCTCCTGTTGACCCAGCTACATGGATAGCGCCGTTACGTGGGTAAGAATAGGGAAAGTTATTTCCTTTTGTAAACGTCCTTCCTATGTCCAATTCTTATCACTTCAACAATAAGCATCTTGTTTTCAATGCGATAAACAATACGGTAATCACCAACCCTAACCCTATAATCATCTTGGCTGCCTTGTAGTTTTTTGCATCCTTCCGGCCTGGGATCTTTAGAAAGGGTATCTATCTTTTGGCTTATATTATTAGCAATTGCTTTGGGTAATTCCTGCAATTGTTTTCTTGCAGTTTTGCTAATGAGAACCTGATACATTCTTAATCTATTATTCCTTTACTGCGTAAATCAGATTTTATATCTTCCCAATTGCTGTAATCATTCTCTTTTGCAGATAATTCTATAGCAAGAATATCTTCCAGATCTTCCATAAACTCCATGACATCTGCTTCTGATTTCCCCTCTTGTTTCAATTGCACAAGATCTATCAACAGAGCCATTTTCTCCCCCTTATCGTTCATTACAAAATTCAATCCGGTCATAATGATGCTTATTTAGTAGCTACTTACTACAAATTTAAGAAATATAAACTTTACAATGTCTCTCAAAGATCTTCGGCTATTACAGGCATATTCATCAATTTAATCCATCAGCACTTTCCCGGTCATTTCTTTAGGGATGGGAAGACCCATGTAGTGGAGTACTGTAGGGGCTATATCGCCCAACTTGCCATGGCGCAGGGAGCCATGGTAATCATTTGATATAACGAAGAAAGGAACCAGGTTCAGCGAGTGTTGGGTGTTGGGTGTACCATCATCGTTCTTCATATGGTCGGCGTTACCATGATCTGCCGTAAGGAATACAGCGTAGTCATTGGCTAATGCTTCGGGCACTATGCGGGCTACACAATTGTTCACAGTCTCTGCTGCTTTTACTACCGCTTCCCATACGCCGGTATGGCCTACCATATCGGTATTGGCAAAGTTCAGGCATATAAAATCAGCAGTCTTACCTTCTATTTCTGGTAGTATAGCGTCAGTTATTTCATAGGCACTCATCTCAGGCTTTAAGTCGTATGTAGGTACCGTACGGGGTGACGGTATCATGATACGTTTCTCACCTTCGAACTCATTTTCCCTGCCGCCAGAGAAGAAGAAGGTAACGTGTGGGTACTTCTCTGTTTCGGCAATACGTATCTGCTTCTTGCCGTTCTCAGCCAGTACCTGGCCCAACGTATGTGTCAGATCATCGTTCAAAAACATAACACCTACATTTTTGAATGACTTGTCGTACTCTGTCATTGTCACATAATGCAAGTTCAGCGGAGTCATCCCTTGTTCAGGTATAGCTTCCTGGGTCAGCACTTCTGTTATTTCCCTGCAACGGTCTGTGCGGAAGTTAAAGCAGATCACTACGTCCCCATCCTGTATTTGGGCAACAGGGTTGTTGGCGCTGTCACAAACTATTATTGGCTTTATAAATTCGTCAGTTACCTCAGCATCGTAAGATGCTGTGATGGCTGCAAGCGGATCTTGCGTTTTCGTACCTATACCATGCACCAGGGCATCGTAGGCTATCTTCACACGCTCCCAACGCTTATCTCGATCCATAGCATAGTAGCGGCCGGTAATGGTGGCCAGCTTGCCACCGGTTTCCTTCAATACACCTTGCAGCTCCTGTATAAACCCGTGCCCACTTTTAGGGTCGCAATCGCGGCCATCGGTAAAGGCATGTACGGCTACTGAAGGCACATTTGCTGCATGTGCCAATTGACACAGCTTTTCAAGGTGCCTGATATGACTGTGTACGCCACCATCGCTCACCAGGCCCATAAAATGCAAAGTCTTGTTAGTATCTTTTGCTGTCTTGAAGGCATTGTTCAGCACCTCGTTACGCTCTAGTTCGCCATCACGGACTGCAACGTTTATGCGCTGCAACTCCTGGTACACAATACGACCGGCACCAATATTGAGATGCCCTACTTCTGAGTTGCCCATTTGTCCGTCTGGTAACCCTACTGCCTCGCCGCAAGCCACCAATGTAGAATTAGGATACTTTTTATATAAAGACTGTACGAATGGAACATTGGAATGTGCAATTGCATCTTCGCTGGTTACTTTACCTAAACCCCAGCCATCCATAATGATGAGCATTACCTTTTTAGACATAAAACAAAAGTAACACAATGTGGTAATGTGACAATACGCCATTACAGCAATACCATCTTTTATTAACAATGCCAGATCTTGCTTTTTAGCTAAGACTTTTTTAGCCTGTCTGGTGGTGAGAAAAAACTGAAACCGGACAGGTATATTGTTAGTAGTTGCCCAAACCCTTGCGGGTGAATAGTATGCAATTTAATTCAACTGTCTGATGGTGTCCGATGCTGTCCGGTTCCGGACAGGGCAATTTTTCGAACGATTAAAAAATTTATAATTTGCTTGCATCCGGAGCAGGTTTACAGGTTATATATACTGATGCAATTTACACTGCGGTAGTAAATGAGCCAAAAGATGATATGCACAGTTCCACGGATTGGAGTGTTCCACAGCTAGTAGATTTTATCCGTAATACGTGTATCCCGTACACCCCAAATATGTTATCTTTCAAAAATGCAACACCAAGAATTTGAACCTCCTGAAGAGCTACGCGATATCATAAAATGCTTTTGGTACGACCAAAGAGAATTCGGGGCATTACAGTCAAGTTTTGAGGTAATGCCTGATGGCTACGCTGAAATTATTTTTCATTTCGGAAGTGGCTGCAGTCTTTCTTATAATGGAGATTTGCAGCCACTGCCATCACCATTTATAATGGGGCTGCTCAATCAACCTGTTACTTTATACACGAAAAACCGGTTCGAAATCATTGGTATCAGGTGCTTCCCGTGGACGGTGTTCGATCTGCTTGGACTGCCGTCAGGCAAGGACGAAGTGCACATATTTGAGCATCCTATCGCCCAGCTTCAGGGCACACTGGATAAGTATATTAATAGCGGCAACATAGATGAAGCAGTGGGGGTTGTGAAACAATACTTCCTGGATACGCAGCGGCACGTAACTGCTGACAATACACTAATTAAAGCAGGGGATGCCATGCGGGAAGCAAACGGTACTATTCCGGTAAGCCAGGTAGCAGCTGCTGCCCATGCAACGGTGCGTACATTGGAAAGGAAGTTCAAGCAATCTTCGGGCTACAGTGTTAAAGATGTATCGGGCCTGATGCGCTTTGAGCAGGTGAGAAACCGGTTGTGGCATCATCCTGATTCCAATATTGCCGGCTTAGCACAGGAGTTGGGTTATACAGATCAATCTCACCTAAGCAGAGAATTTAAGCGCTATAGCGGCACTACCCCAGGGGCATTTGCACGAAAAGCAAAGAAAGGAAAACACGCGATACACGATATTGTCGCGTTTGTACAAGCCTAGTGCAGTAGCATTCCGGAATTTTGTGTTTCAATCATTAAAGATGAAACCTACACCCGGAAGCACGAGATCGCTGAACGATCATTTTAAAAAGAAGTCGAAGAAAAATGTATTGTGGATCATTATAGGTGTGGTGCTGCTGAATTCCATTGGAATGTCTGTAGTGCTGCCTCTTTTGCCTTTTATGGTGGGTAAATACCTTCCCGCTCAACAGGTTGTTGTTGGTATGGGGGCACTCCTGTCGGTATTTGCGGCCTGTACGTTTTTTGCAGCTCCTGTTTTTGGAGCATTAAGTGACAGGTACGGACGAAAAATCATTTTGATCATCAGCCTGCTGGGGTCTGTTATTGGTTATGTTTTATTCGGAATAGGAGGAGCGCTCTGGATACTTTTTCTTGGACGCATTATAGATGGACTTACAGCCGGGAATATTACTACACTGTTTGCCTATATATCGGACAGTACTGAACCCAAGGAACGGGCTAAATGGTTTGGCTATATCGGGGCCGCTATGGGAATAGGAAAATTGGGCGGCCCTGCATTGGGCGGATTGCTGGGGAGCATTAATATCGCATTGCCATTCTACATTACTGCAGGGTTGATATTTCTTTCCGGCCTGGCTGTGTATTTTCTGTTGCCTGAATCTTTGCCTGTTGAAAAGAGGACTACCCATTTGACTTTGAACAGTTTCAATACCTTTTCACATTTTAAAGATATATTCAGTCTTAAGGAAATTAAAATACTGCTGATACTGGGTATCCTTTTTTATGCAGGCCTGAGTGTTTTCCAGTTCAATTTCATCATTTTCCTGAAAGATATTTACAAATGGGGTCCGGCATTTATTGGCGGTATGCTGACGATCATTGGCGTTTGCGATATTCTTTCGCGTGCAGTTTTATTGCCGTGGCTATTAAAACATTTTAACGAAAAAAGTATTGGAATAGCTGGCTTAATTGGCCTTGGAATTGGGTTAGGATTGATCCTGGCAAGCATTTATGTCCATTCAATAATCATCATTTCGCTCGCTGTAATATTTATCATTTCAGGCGAGGGTTTATTCGACCCAACGTACAATGGGAAATTATCGCAATCGATAGACGAAAGCAAGCAGGGCAAATTACAGGGTGTAAACCAAAGCTTGCAGTCGGCAAATAATATGCTCATGCCAATAGGTGCAGCTGCCATCTATTTTTACAGCCCGGGTACGCTGTATGCAACAGCTTCATTTATATTACTGGCAGCAGTTATTATGTATGCTAAGTATATACCTCAAACTACAATGACGCAAAACTCAAGAGATCACGTTTAGCTTAAGACAATATCAACTACTGCCTGCATATCTGAGCCATTCTCTAGCACCGTAGAGCACATCGCCGATCAGTACGTGGGCAACGGGAAAAACTTCAAACAAACGGCAACTTGCTTAGTCAACATCAATCATGCATGCTGCAGTTGCCATCATTTTTAGTCCTTGCCTGCGCTTTATGACGGCGTTCATTTCTTTGCTACCAATGGTAATACGCGCCATTTCAGATGGGGACGCACTGAACAATTTCATTACATCCGGGGTCACGCTTGCCCTTACATCCCATATGCTGAGCATGGTGCGGGTTTTGTCTTGCGCTATGCTGTAAGAGGGCACTACATCTTCATCTGCATTTAATGTTATAATGGTATCGTTGGCAAGCATGACGAGTATTTTTGTCCCGGCAGGTAACAGGTCATCAACCTTTCCAAAGGCGAGGATGTGATAATATATGTAGTACTTATCTCCATTCTGCTCCATTTTTAAAGACCAATGCAGTGGATAAGTACCAATTATAAATTCTGATGATCGAATATGCTTCCTGGTATAGATGTCAACGCTATCATCATCAAAATCGCAGTATTGCGCGTGGGCGGCGTGGGTGCATACCAGTAGGATAATGCACGATAGTAGTTTGATTAGGGGGTTCATAATGGTTCTTTTATTGAAATTACAAAAAAAATAAATAAAACAACTTATGCTAATTTTCTCCTGTACATCTGTATCGTATTTTCCAACCCATAGTACAGCGTATCACTGATGAGTGCATGACCTATAGATACCTCAAGCAGTTGTGGTATGCTACGGGCAAAGAAGTTCAGGTTGTGCAAATCCAGGTCGTGGCCTGCATTGATACCCAGATTGTTTTGTGTGGCTATTGTGGCAGCAGCTATATAGTCTTTTATAGCTGCGTCTTTATCTGTATGGTAGTTGCTTGCATAGGCTTCGGTGTACAGTTCTACACGATCTGTACCCGTTGCTGCAGCGGCGGCAACGAGTTCGGGTACCGGATCTACAAATATGCTTACACGTATGCCAGCGCGCTTAAAGGTGGCAATCGTATCCCGCAGATAGTCGGCTTTGCCTATGGTATCCCAGCCGTGGTTGCTGGTGAGCTGACCGGGGTCGTCTGGTACCAGTGTTACCTGCTCTGGCTTTACATCCAGCACCAGCTGCATAAACTTATCTTCAAGCGGGTTGCCTTCTATATTAAATTCGGTAGTTACTATCTGCTTCAGGCTATACACATCACTGTAGCGTATGTGGCGCTCATCGGGGCGCGGGTGCACAGTTATACCCTGGGCACCAAAGCGTTCGCAGTCGGCAGCCACTTTTAACAGGTCGGGGTTGTTACCACCGCGGCTATTGCGCAGAGTGGCTATCTTATTTATATTAACTGAAAGCCTTGTGGCCATTGTTTTATTTTTAGTAAAATTAAATAGCATTTCCATCTAAATTGCAGTTATGTGGCTACCAGGTACAAATAAACTTATGGCAATAGTGTTATCGGCATGGCTGCTATTGGGTTGTATGAGTTGCAGCCAGCCACAAACCACCACAAAAAAAGTGTTCAGGCTCAACTACGCCAGCGGCAGCCTGGAGAGTATAGACCCCGCATTTGCCAAAGACCTTTATGTAATGTGGACGGTACACATGATATACAATACCCTTGTAGAGGCCGATGAACACCAGCATATAGTACCCAGCCTGGCAAAAAGCTGGGTGGTATCGGCCGATGGCCTTACTTATACCTTTAACCTGCGCAGCGACGTGTACTTCCAGGATAATCCGCTCTTCCCCAGCGGCAAAGGCAGGCGCATGACGGCGGCAGATGTGGCCTACAGCCTGGGAAGACTTATAGATCCAGCAATAGCATCAACCGGCGGTTGGATATTTAACGGTAAGGTGGATGAGCAGCAGCCTTTTACCGCAGTAAACGATACCACAGTGCAAATAAAACTGGCGCATCCGTTTCGCCCGCTGGTGCAGATGCTGAGCATGCCATACTGCAGCATAGTACCCAAAGAGGTGGCTGTGCATTGGGGCAGGGATTTCCGCAGGCACCCTTGCGGCACCGGTCCATTTATGTACCACTACTGGGATGAAGGCAATGTGCTGATACTACATAAGAACCCAAACTACTGGGAGATAGACCAAGGCCACAAACTACCCAATGTAGATGCGGTGCAGGTAACATTTACCGATAGCAAAGCCACAGAGTTTTTCTTATTCATGCAAGGCAAGCTGGACTTTGTTAATGGTATAGATGGCACCTTTAAAGACCTGGTATTATCGCGCAACGGCACCATAAAAAAAGAGTACGCAAACAAGTTCCGTTTGGACAAAGGTGTGTACTACGATACAGAGTATATAGGCTTCCTTATGGACAGCACTGCACCCGGCATGAAGCTGGTACGCCAGGCCATAAACTATGCAGTTGACCGCAAAAAAATAGTTACTTACTTTCGTAATGGGAGTGGAATACCTGCATGTGGCGGCTTTATACCGTATGGTATGCCTGGATATGACAGCACAGAAGATTATGGATATCATTATGACCCGGCAAAGGTGCAACAGCTACTTGAAAAAGCTGGATACCCACATGGCAAAGGACTACCGGTATTAAAAATAACAACGGTAGATAACTGGGTAGATATTACCAACCTGGTAGCAACACAGCTACAAGAAGCCGGCATACCCACACAAATAGATGTGCTGCAGCCCAACATTCTAAAACAGCAAACGGCTGTAGGGCAGGTAGCATGTTTCAGGGCTACATGGCTGGCCGACTATCCAGATGCCGAAAGCTACATGGCATTCTTCTACAGCCACTACCCTGCCCCGCCCAACTACACCCGTTTCAAAAACGAGCAGTTTGACAAATGGTATGAACAAAGCCTGAATGCTCCCGACAGTACACGCTTACTGCTATACCGCAGCATGGATAGCCTGGCTATGAGCTATGCTTCTGTACTGCCTTTGTTTTACGACCAGTTGCTGCATTTCACCCAAAATAACGTGCATGGTTTTACCAGCAATGCCATGAATATAATAGACCTTAAAAAAGTGGAGCTCAGATAATATAACAAGTCTTTAAAAGACCATTGTAATAGTTATACTTATTTTTGAACAGCATGAAATTCAAATTATTGGTACTGGCATTGCTTACTTGTGTGCACACGTACGCGCAGGATGTAAAAACCATAAAACTAAAGAACCAACCCATAGAGTATGCGCCACGCAATTTTCATATTGCGAACGTAACTGACGACCGCGAAAATACCACTACAATAGGTGCTGTGCATATAGACCATACAGGCAAGCTTGTAAATATAAATTTGCAGGGAGGCGCAGCACCAGCCTTGCAAGCATTTATAGAACAGAACGTAAAGCAGAACGACAATACTACCGCCATAAATATACACATCAAGCAATTGAAAGTGTACCAAAAAAATGGTTCGGGCGCACCGCAGGTTGTAGTAGAGATAGGAGTGGGCTACTATATACAAGACCAGTTATTAATAGAATACAGTGGCAATGCATCTCAACAAGGTGGACCGGAAATAAGCCAAACAATAGAAGGCCTGGTGCGGAAAAATATTAATGAAACCCTTACCCGTTTTGATGAATGGTGGGCCAGCCATAAAAACCAGTTCAGCACCAGCGGAAAAATGGTAGCTACCGGCATAAAAATGACTGTTGAGGAAGGTACAACTAATGGCAATGACGACCTTATACTCTACCGCACAAGGCGGCCACTAACACTAGACGATTTTAAAGGACTACCTGACGACCAAAACCCGGGTGCGGTAGCAGTAACATACAGTGGCATCAGTGTATCGTACAACAGCCAGATACAGGATGGAAGGGCAACTGTAAAAGTGGTAATTACGCCGACATTCAGCATCAGCAGATCGTGGTGCAGAACCGCCAGCAGGAATGCGCACACACTCAACCACGAGCAAAAACATTTTGACCTGACAGGCCTTAAAGCCTGCGAGCTTATGACGGCAATTAAGAACTATCCCTTCACACCCGAGCACTATGAGCAGGAACTGGATGCACTCCGCGAAAAAGCATTGAAAGAACTGGATGCTGAACAGAACCTGTATGACAAGCAAACCAACCACGGCACTATAGCTGCAGCGCAAACAAAATGGACCAATGACATCAACAAAAGAGTAGCTGAGCAAACATGTTATTAGCGATTAGGAATACTGCCACTGCGTAGCTTTTTTAATGCCTTTTCCAATCTCTTGCGTTTTGTTTCCAGTTCTACATCAGCAAGGCGGGTAGTAAATGTTTTATAAAAAGCGCTTTATGTTGTTCATCAATAATTGGGAGCGCATTTTCTGCATAGGTAGGTAATTGATTAACAGGACTGTTCAATATTTGTTCGTTCAGCAGTACCAGCACATCGTCGGTATATTCTTTTATCTTACCCAATTTCACGAGTATAGCTACGTAGTGATCTTTGGTGATTACAGAACCTTTCTCTGCCACATCACCCAGCGCTCCCAATGCATTGTAGATATCTTTAGGGACTTAATTGGTAATCATGCTTGGGGCGGTCATGGCACCCCATTGCATACGGTTGTTGTTGCTGTGCAACAAGGCTAAAATATCATTTACGTATATAGCAACAAGGGTGGGTTCTGTCTCAGCTACCTCATACAATGTTTTTATACAATCGCCCTGTATGCCTTTGTTTTTATTGCGCAGGTTCTGTACCAGCTCTTTAACCGCAGCAGCATCTTTATTTCCAACAATTTCCTGTGCAAGCTCCTTGTTGGGTAACTCGTCTCGCCGGCTGAGCGATGTAGCGAGCTTATCTATTACAGACATATAGAAATGTATTGAGACAATAAATTTAGCGGTAATGTGAATGGTTAACTCATAAAAGTGGTTGCACCTACTAAGGCACAACCACTATAAAATAAAGGAGTGTAAATTATTGTTTTGAAAAAAAGGTCCAACTTATACCACTTTTAGCCTGGTCGGTAGTGTCTATTAGTTCCATGCTGGTGGCGGTAAGCGATGCAATTTTAAAGTAGGTGTTAGGCGGGCTTTGTGTCGTGTCGGTAGTGAACAGGTAAGTATTGTTATTTACAAGTTTCCACGTAAACGGTTCCTGGAAGCCTACTATAGTCTCAATCCCACTGCCATTTGAGTTGTATTTAACCGTAACGCTTTCTATCAATACACTGCTATCCAGTTCATTGGCATCCATGATGCCGTTCTTATTATAGTCCTGGTATTGCTTGGTAACCTTCCAGCTGCCTACAATGCTGGATGATGATGAACTGCTGCTTTTGCTGCAGGCAGTAGTAATAATAAAAGAAAATGCAAGTGCGCTTAATGCGAGGTTAGTTAATTTGTGCATGTTTTGATTTATGGTTGGTGTTAAAATAAGGATTATTTAGTAAAGAATAACCATGTAGTAAGAAGGGCTGGCCCAATTACCTAACCTTGCAAATTATTGCACCGCCATTGCGTCCAGTTCACTCTTCCTTAAAAAATATTTTCCCAACACATCAAATTCTACATTCACTATACTACCTTCCTCTATTGCTCCAAAATTGGTGTGGGTGTAGGTGTACGGTATGATGGTGACGGTACACTCATCGCGACCAACATTAAAAACGGTAAGGCTCACCCCGTTTATGCATATAGACCCCTTCTCTATCACCAATGGTGCAAAGGCAGGCGCAAACCTAAACCTGTACAACCAGCTACCCTCAAGGGTCTGCTTTTCTATACACTGTGCAGTAGCATCCACATGTCCTTGTACAAAATGGCCATCCAGACGGTCGCCTGCTTTTAGCGCACGTTCTATGTTTATGGTATCGCCTGTTTGCCAGTTGCCAGCATTGGTCTTGGCCAGTGTTTCTGCTACAGCTGTTACTTTGAAGGTGTCACCATCTATAGCAACCACGGTAAGGCATACACCGTTGTGTGCTACACTCTGGTCAATTTTAAGTTCGTGCGTTATGCCGCACTGTATGGTAAAGTCTATATTAGAACCATGGTGTGCTATGTGTGCCACAGTGCCTGTGGTTTCAATTATTCCTGTAAACATGAAAGTTTATTTAATTTTTACTGCTAGCCCTATATGGTAAGTAGTACCGGTATCTGCAACAACCGTAAAATATACATGCACATAAGGCATGGTATCTGCAAGGTTTCGGGTTAAGGTACCGCTTACTGTATCTACAGGGCGGCATAGGGGTTGTCCCGTACCGATTGTAGTATCTAAAGTGGCTGAAAAAGCCAGTCCGGCTGTAAGATGCAAAGTATCGCCCGGCGCACAAAATCCGGTAAGCAGTAACGCAGTGTGGGAGCTGGATGTAATCACCAGTGTATCTATGCGCGTGTAGGTGTGCGTAAAGTCACTTTGCAAAACAGAATCGGAATATACATACCTCCCTACAAACAAGTCGTTGGGATAAAAGCAAATTGTATTATCCGGCTTACCGGGAAAACCCCAGTTATAATTAACCGCAGCGGGATCATTACAATATGGATTAGTAAGACGCGGGTCGCCATTGGTCGTCTTATTACTTTGCTTCTGG
>Ga0206999_10022_pt1 | contig 26789 bp, 20 predicted proteins | sample Alteio_BWMinCont_92_FD_153482 | JGI IMG/M metagenome (GOLD analysis project Ga0206999, IMG submission 153482) | Enriched cells from forest soil in Barre Woods Harvard Forest LTER site, Petersham, Massachusetts, United States -... | ecosystem: Environmental > Terrestrial > Soil > Temperate forest >...
TCGGAATTCTCGTCTGGGAATTTGACCACATCCATCTTCTTATCGCCCTGGTAGACCTCAACGCTGATGCCGGTGGAAGCTGGAGGAGCAGTCGTAACTCTCTTCAACGACGTATGGTGAACGACCGGTGATTGCAGGGGCGCAGGCATAGCGGCTCCGCGATACAGGCCTCTGGAATTGGAAGACGGGAATTCGTCCTGCTTGGTATCGAGGGGATTGCGCAGTGCCAGCTGAATGTGCCCTTCCGAACTGGCGAGGGTTAGCCGCTGAGCATCGTCGGGCGAAACCAGCAGGGTGATGACCGCCGTGGTCTGCGCTTCGCCGGTCCCGCTTCTTTCCAGCGTGTGGCCCGAAGCCAGGACTGCGACATTCTGCAGCACGGTGGTGGTCTGTTGTTCGCCGCTCCCGCCGGGTGTGCCCGTCAGCAGGACGTCAACGCGAGTCCCCGGCGTGACGAATCCAGCTACCGAGACGACCTCATTCACTCGCACTGAAACGGCGCGCATGCCGGGAGGTATCAGCGAAGGAAGACCGGATCCAGCATTGTCGCCGGCCAGCCGGTTTGGCAGGATAAATTCACCCTTTGAGATGGGGACGATGACACCGTGTCCCAATACGTCGGAACGTCGCCGGGGCGACCCTGGAGGCAGGTCGGCTGCTGGAATCTTGATAATCTTGATATCGTGCTCTTCTATCCGCGCCCCCACCTGCAGATCGTTCGTCGCAACAATCACATCGACGCCGGCGTCGGAACCCGAGGCTGTCCTCGATTGTAAGGTCCGGTACACATACAGACTGGCGATCAGACCAAGCGCGAGCGCCAGAACTCCAATCATCAACAAACGTGTGCGGTTCATACTGCTCCCCTAGAAACCAAAACTCTCATGCTGCCGCCAGGCGGATGCCGGGGGGCCCTGTAATCGCTCGGGTTATTTTTTACTGGATGGAACTGGCGACGGAAGAGAACACGTTATTGGCGTTGGATCCGATTAACCGAACAGTTCCAACGACGATGATCAGGATTACCGCAAGCATCACCGCATATTCCGCGATGTCCTGTCCTTGCTGTTCGCGCCAAAGTCTGTGTACGAGCCCCATGGACCTGCCCCCTTTTCTAAATTTGAGATCGAGTAGACGCGCCTGCCGCCCCCGGAGACGAATTTCTAAAGAGCAGTCAACTCGGCTAAGGTAATAATACCCGCAATAGGACGGAAAAGTGGTAATTTCTTGCATACCGCGGGGAAGGAGCCGCCCTCGATATGCCTCTGCAGGTGACTTTCGAGACCTCGACCTGCCAGATTTGTGAGGGGCGCGATCTCGATTCTTGTGATTGTGATAGCCCGTATCTAGCCGCCGTTGCGGGACAGCGTCGCTGATCTTCGCGATTCGCCGAACCCTGTCTGCTATTCAGGGAAAGCGCTCGCTTGGTTGGCTAGTTACGTTCGCGGTCCAGAGGTGCAAAACCGCGGCCGCCCCTTCGCAGCGCAGGATTGACCTGGAAACCAAGAAAGATCTCCTCCTCCTAAGGAACTCCTTTTAAGCCGTGTTTTATCAATCGCTTACAGAAACCTCAGTTGCTTACCGTTTTGACCCGCACATCCGGCTTCGTTACTCTTAAGCCGGAAGTAGAGAAAGCGCCGAGCAGCATCCCCAACACCGGCTTCGAAAAAAGCGACGATTCGTTGAACGGTCCGGATGGGCAGTGATGGGGATTGTGCGGTCCTAGTAGCAGCGTCCATTCCCAAAATATTGAGAACAGGCTTAGCCCAAAGATTTGCCCCCCGGCAGAGGACCAGGAACAGAGGCACCCTCTTTTCGTTTTCGCAGCAGGACCACGGCCAGCATCGGCAGATAGAGGAAGATCACCGTGTAGCGTCCAACTTGGGTGAAGCTGGAGGGAAGGTGATACCAGCGCCAAATTCCCGCTCCCCAACTGAAAAAACTGGTCCAGACGATTTCGCGACGTGATCGCGGAATCAGCCAAAGAATAAAGCTGTCAAAAAACCAGCGCTGCGGCGCCAATGCGGAGAAGAAGAGAAGCATCGCATCGCGATTCGGGTATCGCAGCAGCGCAAGAGTCAACAGCGCTCCCGGCAGAACGAGGATGGGGATGAAGTGTTGATAGTATCCCATCTGTCCAAACCACAGCCAGGGCCACTTCGGACTGACGGCGAGGCTCGCGAGGCCCACGACGACGCACGCTAACAGGCCGCGGCGGCTGAGGCGGGTCAGAAACACGGGCAATCCAACCTGGGGCTTGGCCATGGTTGCGGGCAACAAGAGTGGGAAGAATCCACTGGCCGCGATGAGGGTAGACCATTGCGCGGTGAGAATCCCGGCCCAATAGGGATAGGCAAAAAAAATGAGCAGAGGCGTATAGCCGTGACGCGTTAAACCAAAGGCAAGCAGCGCGGAACTGATTCCCCAAAATAAACCGGCGGCGAGTTCCGGCGGCATGGATACGAAGGGAAGGGCGAACAGCGCCGCAGTGAGAGGATATTGTTCGAACGGCGTATCGTAGGGATTTTGCCGAGCCAGCAGTTGATGCACCAGATGCAGCGCCCAGCGGAAATCGGCCGCATCCTGGTGCAAACGTTTCATCAGGAACCAACAGAATGCACCGCTGGCAACGCCTATTGCGGCCGAGACTGCGATGCGCCCTCGCATGAAATGGGTTGTTGCCCACACAGTTGTATCATGAAACGATTCCTCCGAGTTCCTGGCTAGGACGGGTGACGGGAAAGCATTTAATTTTGCGGAAGCTCCTGCCATTTGTCGTCGGATTTGCCTTGGCCGTTGTAGCTTCGGCCAGTACCTGGTTCTACGTGCAGCTGATTCTTCGCCCGCGGCAAATTGCCGATGCGGCTGCTCACGGCCGGCCGCGAGGTAATTTATCGGATCTCTACCCGCGCTGGCTCGGAGCGCGCGAACTGCTGCGTCACGGGCGCAACCCCTACAGCGCCGAGATCACGCGCGAGATTCAGCAGGGCTACTACGGCCGTACGCTCGATCCCGGCCGTGCCGACGATCCCCAGGACCAGCAGGGGTTCGCCTATCCAGCCTATGTTGTTTTTCTGCTGGCGCCCACCGTCGATCTGTCGTTCGACCTGGTTCAGAAAGGCTTCCGCGGTCTATTGGTGGGGTTGGCGGTAGTCTCCGTTTTACTCTGGCTCTATGTTCTGCGCTGGAAACCGTCGCCCGGAACCGCACTGATTTTCACGGTGCTGATGCTCGGCTGGTTGCCCGTGGGGCAGGCAATCAAGCTGCAGCAACTCAGCTTGCTGGTGGCAGGACTACTGGCAGGGTGTGGCGCGTGCCTGGCGGGCGGATGGCTGCTACTGGCGGGAGGACTGCTGGCGCTGGCGACGATTAAACCCCAGCTGAGCTGGCCGCTGGTCTTGTGGCTGCTGTTCTGGGCGGGCAGCCAGTGGCGGTCGCGGCGAAGATTTGTGTTGGGATTTGGTTTGGTCATGTTGCTTCTGCTGGGCGGCGCGCAACTGATTTTGCCGGGATGGCTGCACCTGTTCGCCGAGGCGGTTGAGCAATACCACCGCTACACGCACAATCAATCGGTGCTGGCGTGGTTGTTTGGAGCCATCGCAGGTCGAACTCTGGAAGCCGTCAGCCTCCTGTTCTGCGCCCTCTGCATTTGGCGCATGCGTCGCGAACCCGCCACCAGCGCAGTATTTGGGCGGGCGTTTGCCCTGGTATTGGCCTTGACGGTTTTGATCGTCCCCATGTTCGCTCCCTACAACCAAGTGCTGCTGGCGCCGGCAATTCTGGCATTGTTACGGAGCGAGAGTTCGAGGGAACCCATTCTACCGGCGGTTCGATTCGCGCGCGCAGTGGGAGCGGTTTTGCTGGTCTGGCCGTGGATCGCAACCCTTGGACTAAGCCTTGCCTACATCTGGCTGACGCCTGGGGTGAGAGAGCGAGTCTGGCCCATGCCGTTTTACTCGAACTTCATGGTGCCGGTCTTCATCTTTGCCTTGATACTGATGGATAGCTGGGAGAACCCCGCGCGTGGCTTGCGGGACGGCGCGGCCGCAGAGTAGTCTGTTGCGGCAAGAGATAATGCTCGACGGGTGCTGCCTGTTGCCTCCGGCGAAGGCAAAGCGCTCGTTTAATCCCATCCATGGCCTTGACCACAATCAGTTCTGTCCCTTCCGGTTCCGGCATCCTTCCGGTCCTTAAGTTTGTGCAGGGCAGCGAGCAGAAGGACCTCGTCATGACCCGCACCCCATTCACCGTGGGGCGGAAAGTGGATAAGGATCTGGTGATTGCCGATCCGCGGGTCTCGCGCGATCACGCCCAAATCACCAAGGAAGGACAGGAGTTTTTTCTCCTCGATCTGGGCAGCAAGCACGGCACGTTCGTGAACGGAGAGCGCATCCAGCGGCAAAAACTGGAACGCGGCGACCGGCTGGAATTTGGAGCGCGCGACTCGGCATATCTTCTGTTCAATCCGGGGCAGGCTACGTCGAACACGGCTCGGGAATTTATCAGCCAGATCTCCGTCATGCAGATCAAGCCGGAAGCGACGGATCTGGAAAAACTGAAGATTTTTTTGGAAGCGGCGCGCAAGCTGAATACGGTGGGGGTGCGCGACGAGATCCTGATGACGATGCTTGACACCACGCTGGAACTGACCAGCGCTGAACGTGCCTATGTTTTTCTGAAGGACGAGGAAGGGAAGCTCCGGCTGGCTGCGGGCCGCAATTCCAAGCAAGAGGCGCTGCTCGACGACAAGACCATTTCGCACTCGATCCTGGAAGAATCGCTGCGCTCGAACTCCGAATTTCTCTTGACCGACACCAGCCGTTCGCTCGATCTTGCCGGCCGGCAGAGCATTGTGGCTTACGATCTGCGAACCGTCCTCTGCATTCCGCTTCGCAGGGTGCAGGTGCAGGCATCGCGTGATGCGCAGACGCCGGTACCGGCTGCGAATGCCGCGGAGGCCGTGGGGGTTCTATACGTCGACTCGCGATTTGCTTCACGCGATCTCAGCGACCTGGACGGAGGCATCCTGAAGCTGATCGCGACCGAAGCGGCATCCCTTATCGAAAACGCGCGGCTGGTGCAGGCCGAGGAAGAAGCGCGCCGCTATCAGCAGGAATTGAGCATCGCGGCCAGCATTCAGCAGCGCTTGATGAAGGTGAAGATTCCCGAAGTGCCGTTCGCGACCATGGACGGCAGAAACCTGCAATGCAAAGAAATCGGCGGAGACTTCTACGACGCCGTGAATACCAAGCAAGGGCTGGCGGTGGTGTTGGCGGATGTCAGCGGCAAGGGAGTTTCGGCGGCTCTGCTGGCCTCGACGTTACAAGGCATGATCATTTCGCAGTTGATTGCGGGCATGTCCCTGCTGGAAATAGTGACCGCCGTGAACCGGTTCTTCACCGAAAAGATGGGTGGCGAGAAATACGCGACGGTGCTGCTGGTGCGCTTGCGGCGGGACGGTGAACTGGAATATGTGAATTGCGGACACGTGCCGCCGCTGTTGGTGTGTGCGGGAGAAGTGATGCGACCGCCGCACGGGAATGTCCCGGTCGGACTGCTGCCCGACGCGACTTTCGAAAGCGCCAAATGTCACATGAAATCCGGCGATCGCTTTATTCTGGTGACCGACGGCGTCACCGAGGCGGAAAACGCCGGGGGCGACTTCTTTGAGGACTTCCGCCTGGAGGCAGCGGCGCTTAAGTCTTCAACCCTGGATGGAATTTTTTCGGCGGTAACGGAATTCTGCAGCGGCAATCCTCTCAGCGACGACTGCACGGTCGTCCAGTTGTGCTACACCAGTGTGGATGGCTGAGACCGTTCTGAAGGTTCCCTCAGCCGTTCTCGACAGTAACGGCGTAGTCCGCGCCTTCCCAGCGATTCTCCTCCGGCCAGAAAAAGGTGAAGACCGCCTGCGCTCCGACCGCTAGCGAGGCCGTCGGCAGGTCGAGCGTATAGATGCCGAGGCCCGTGTCGCCGGCATCCGCGTCGTGTACGGACTTCCAGCCATCCACGCTCCAGCGCACGCGTCCGGGCCTGTGCAACACGATCCGCAGGGTCTTGTTTCTCGGGAGGCTGCGCGTTTTGTTGTTAAACCTCCAGCCGAAGATCTGCCGCACATGTTTATCAATTAGATAGCGCTTAACGGTTTGCGGGGGCTGGTCAAAGATCCGATTGTCGCGAATCGAGCGGCGCAGCTTGATGTATTCCGAGTGAGCCCACACCAGCGGACAGGCGGAGCCGGTGGGCTTGCCGCGGAAAAGCTCGAGCGCCGGAATATCGGCAGCGTCCCAGACCTGTTCGGGAAGCAGGCGGCTCTGTCCGCTGGTGGAATTTTCGATCACGGTGAGGAGGGCCTCTGCTTCGTCCCGATGTCCGCCGGCGAGAGCGAAATGGGCGCGCTCCCCGGCGAGCAAGGGCCAGGCGCGGCCGATGCCGGTCCCGTCGAAGGCGGAGCCGTCTTTGTGTTCGCCGTAGCCGTCGCCGTTGTAGCGATACCAGCACGGGCCTTGGGGCAACTCAACCGCCAGCAGCGCATCGATGGCACGCAGGGTATTCAGAATGCGCGGATCGTCAGGCGCGCGCAAACCAAACCGCACCAGCGCCAACGCGTCGGGGCTGATGATGTGGTAGGCGCGTTCGGGATCCTGCCCGGGCGGACGATTCTTGATGGGCACGAAGCCCTGGGTGGGCGAGGCTGCCCCGTCGCTGTCGAGCGGGGCAATGCGAACGTAATATCCCGCCACCCCCAGTTGCTCGGCCAGGTCGCCCCCGGTGGCGTACACCCAGCGTTCGATGTTGTCATTCCAGGCATCCGCCGCATCCCGCATGGTGGGTGCCTGTTCACCGTGCCCCGTAAGTTCCGCGATATCGGCGCCGGCCAGGAGCGCGGAAATTTCGGCGGCGAGCGTGAAGGGAGAATAGCCGGCGTCTTCTTCCCAACGATCTTGTTCGGTAACCGGCCCGTTGCGAAGAATGAAGGTGATCGCTTTACGCACCATCGGCCACCATCGTTCAAGCTTGCCCAAAGCTTCGGGGGCCTCGCGGCGGAGCAGATCCAGCAACAATACGGGGAATGCCGTTTCGTCCATCTGGATTCCGCTCCAGTAGGGGCGTCCGTCGAGCCAGAGATTCTGGGCCCAGTTGCCGGCCGCTTCCTGAGTGGTTTCGAGGTAGCGCAAGACGCGGACCGCATCGGGGACCGCTCCGGCGGCCAGCAGCGCGCCCGCGCTTTCGACCAGGTCCCGCGGCCAGACCAAGTGGTATCCGCCGAGGTCTTCGTCGCCCTTGTTGAATCCCCAGGGAATCGAGAGGCTGGCAATGATGCCGCCGAGAAAATCTTTGGACTCGTGGGTCCGCAGGACGGCGGTCGAAGCGCGATACAGATCGTACTGGCGCAGCGGTTCGTCGAGTGCCAGCAACCTGGTTTGCCAGTTTCGCCACTGGGAGACGTAACGCTGGCGAGTCTCACCGTAGTCTTCGAACAGCGTGGATCGAGCCTGCTGTCCCGCCTCGGTCCAAATGGATCCGAAGCCCAGAGCGAGCAGGAACTCGCCGTTCGAGGCCGCAAGATCGACCTCCCCGGTAAAGGCAATGTTGCCGTTTTCCGCACGCGTGTATTCCCACTCCATCTGGAAATGCTGGGAAAGATCCTGCCAGCCGTCGGAAGCGCCGACGAAACCCACCGATGTCTTCTTCCACGGAGCCGAGGAGGCAAGCGAGAGATGGACGCCATCCCGCTCGGCAAAGAACATGGGAAAGCCTTTGTACTCGCCGATCCAGCCCGTGTTACCGTAGCCGCAGTTGGCCAGATGCGGCGAGAGCAGGGCGTAAAGATGGTAGTCGGAGAGCAGCCCCTGCAGAGGCTCAAAGCGGATCTTCTGCAGAACCACGTTGCGGTGCGGGTCGGTGAGAACTTCCTTGTGCAGGCGGTAGTTTCCGCTGTTGTCAGTGTTGATCAGCTCATAGGCGGGCACACCCGGTTCGAATGGCCGGTTTTCAAACCTGCAGTGGCGCTTTTCTTCGGAAAAGAAATCCCGGCCGTTGGTGACGATGAATCCCAGGTCGCGGGTACAGGCCTGGTCTACGCGGGGAAAATAGACTTCGTTGAGGATGCCGTGACTCAGCGTGAACCAGACCTTGCTGTGCTGGTTGAGTGCGGTACCGGCGCCGGTCTTGGCGCTGGATGTCCAGCGCGGCGGAATCCCGGGCCAGCCCGGAGCATGGCGTGCGGAAGAGTCGGTCATAAAAGATTTGTCCTTCGGGCCGGGAATCCGCGCCGACGGAATTGACAATTTTATTGCAAATCGGAAGGCGCGCCTTGGCGAGAGAATTCATCGAATAGGCAGCGGACTAGAGCGGCGCAAAATGCTTCTAAACATGGGGGGGTGATCAGGGTGGATCCTCATCATCGATCCTCATCATCGATCCTCAAGCGACAAGCGACGATATTTAGGTCCCACGACAGGCCAGCATGGCTACCATAATGGATGCCCGAGCGCGGATCATAGTAACAGCCTTGTGGGCGGGTTGCGCTCTAAGCCTGATGGCGCATGCCGTGGACCTTCCGAGATCAGCCCTAGCGCCCGGCCTCGACCGGGGATTTTTCGGACTCTACAACCTCGATTTCGCGGGGGCACAAAGGGACTTCTCGTCGTGGCAAAAACTGCATCCCGACGATCCGGTCGGCCCGGTGAGCGAAGCGGCGGGCTTTTTGTTCGCCGAGTTCGACCGGCTCGGAGTGTTGGAGTCGCAGTTTTACGCGAATGATGCAGCCTTCGTCCGACGCCCGAAGCTGACGCCCGATCCAGCGCTGCGGGAACATTTCATGGCTGCGATCGGGCGGGCGGAGAATCTTTCGCAGGCGCGATTGGCCAAGGATCCTCACGATCGCGATGCTCTGTTCGCCCTCACTTTATCGTCGGGCCTCGAAGCCGATTACGCGGCCCTCATCGAAAAACGCAACTTGGCGTCTCTGCACTTCACCAAGGAAGCTTCTGCTTGGGCGCGGCGGCTACTTGCAGTTTGTCCCGATTGCTATGACGCCCTGCTGGCCACCGGCTTCAGCAAATACATCATAGGGAGCATGGCAGCCCCCGTACGATGGATTCTCCGCATGGGTGGCCTGCCTTCTGATAAGCAAGGCGGAATCGCAGACCTCGAAACCACCGCCGAACATGGCCACTATCTCGCGCCCTTCGCGCGCATCCTGCTTTCGATTGCTTATGTACGGGAAAAGGATAACTCGCGGGCGCTTCAGTTGCTGACCGGGTTGCGTCGCGAGTTCCCGGCCAATACGCTGTTTCCCCGTGAGATTGCCCATCTGCAGTCGGCGCGCTAGCGCAAGCTGGGGAATTTCCTTCCACCGGCACTTCCTGCCGCAACTGAGACCGGCCGCCCTCGGGCCTTTCCTTGGAAATTTATCCGTTTGTAACCATCCTGTAACCCTCCTGTAACACTCTGCCGATAGAACGGGGGTATCAATCCAAGGGAGGAATGACTGGTGATGCGCAAAATCGGGCTTCTGTTGGGGTGTGTCCTTTTCGCCATCCAGGGAGTGGGACAGACCACGCTGAACGGAGCAGGCGCCACGTTTCCCAATCCGATGTACTCCAAGTGGTTCAGCGAATACCACAAGATTCACCCTGAGGTTCAAGTCAACTATCAGCCGATCGGCAGCGGGGGCGGGATTCGCCAGGTGACGGCGGGCACGGTTGACTTCGGTGCCAGCGATATGCCGATGACCGACCAACAGCTACAGGAAGCGAAAGCGAAAATTCTGAATATTCCCACGGTCTTAGGCGCAGTGGTGCCGGCCTACAACATTCCTGGGGTCAGCGGGGAGGTGAAGTTTACCCCGGAGGCGCTGGCCGGGATTTTCTTCGGCAAGATTTCCAAATGGAATGACAAAGCGATTACCGGATCGAATCCGGGGATGAATTTCCCGGACAAGGAAATCATCGTCGTCCATCGTTCCGACGGCAGCGGAACCAGTTTCATCTGGACGGATTATCTTTCCAAGGTCAGTCCGGAGTGGAAGAGCCAGGTGGGCAGCGACACCTCGGTGAAATGGCCAATTGGCATGGGAGGAACGCACAACGAAGGCGTGGCCGGCCTGATCCGCCAGTTGTCCGGTTCGATCGGTTACGTCGAACTGATCTATGCCGTGCAGAACAACATCGCGTACGGCAGCGTGCGAAATTCCGCGGGAACCTTTATCAAGGCGTCATTGGACAGCGTAACCGCGGCGGCCGCTTCCGCCCCGAAGATGCCGGCGGATTTCCGGGTGTCGATCACCAATGCACCGGGGAAGGATGCCTATCCGATTTCCAGTTTTACCTGGCTGCTGATTCCCGCCCAGTCCAAGGACGCGGCGAAAGGTAAGATTCTGGCCGACTTTCTGAACTGGATGATTGCGGACGGTCAGAAAATGACCTCTGCGTTGACCTACGCGCCATTGCCGGAGAATGTCGTGGCGAAAGTGAAGGAAGCAATCAAGCAGGTCAAATAAAACCCTGCAAGCGCGGGGATAATTCATTCATCGCGGGACCAAAAGGAGAGCACGATGAAGTCTGCGTGGAACTTGTGTGCCATTCTGTTTCTGGCGACGGGACTGGTGGGACAGACCAGCACGCCGCCCAAACCCAGGAAAACACGGCCAGCGTCTCAGACCGTGACCGCAGCCGATGTTCAGGCGCTGAAGGATGCGATCGCCGCACAACAGGCGGCACTGGCGCAGCAGCAACAACAAATTCAGGAGCTGCGCGATGAACTTCACAACCGGGATCAGGCCGCGCAACAAGCGCAGAGCGCCGCGACCGACGCCGCGAGCAAGGCGGATGCCGCTCAGGCGCAGGCGAGCCAGCAACAGCAGACGGTCACTGAATTAAAAACCGATGTGACCGACCTGAAGACCAATATGGCCAGTACCGTAGTGACCGTCCAGGAAACCCAGAAAAATCTTGCCGGACCTCCCACGGCGATTCACGTGAAAGGGATCACCATCACGCCCGGCGGCTTCCTGGCGGCCGAAACGGTGTATCGCTCGAAGGCTCTGGGGGCGGACATCAACACTCCATTCAATACCGTGCCCCTGCCCGGCTCCTCCAACAGCAACGTGTCGGAATTTTTCGGTTCCGGACGCCAGTCGCGAATTTCCATGTTGGCGGAAGGTCGGGTGAGGAATGCGAAGTTGTCAGGGTATGTAGAAGCCGACTTCCTCTCGGCCGGTGTGACCTCCAACAACAACGAAAGCAACAGTTACTCACTCCGCCAGCGACAGGCGTGGGGCCAGGTCGCGTTGGATAACGGATGGAGCGTCACCGGCGGACAAATGTGGAGCCTGGTCACCGAAACCAAGCATGGCGTGGACAATCGTACGGAAGCAGTCCCCATGACCATCGATCCGCAGTACCACATCGGCTTTAGCTGGGCGCGGCAATATGGTGTGCGCCTGGTTAAGAACTTCAACAATAAGGTTTGGCTCGCGGTGTCGGTGGAAAACTCCGCGGCCACGCTCACCTCGCACAATAATGCCGCTAATTTCCTGGTGGGAACGCCGGGCGTGACCAGCGGCCTCTACAACAACCAGGCGAATTACTCCTTCAATCCCTCGCCCGACTTTGTCGCTAAGCTTGCTTTCGAGCCAGGCTTTGGACACTACGAGATTTTCGGCGTGTTCAGCCGCTTCCGCGATCGCGTCTTCCCCTGCGAAGACGTAGCCACAACCGCGCTGTGCGGAGGCAGTGCGAAGCCCGGACCCAATGCTGGACTCGCCTTCAACAGCTCGACCGACACGGGCGGATTGGGCGCCAATGCACGCTGGTCGTTTGCCCAAAAGCATGTCGACTTCGGACTGCATGGTTTTGGCGGCAGCGGGGAGGGCCGCTACGGTACGGCAGGACTGCCCGATGTCTCCATTCGCGCCAATGGAGAACTTAATCTGGTGAAAAGCCTTCAGGGCTTGGCCACTCTTGAATTCCACACATCCAAGGCGGATGTCTATTTCAACGCCGGAGCAGAGTACGCCAGCCGTGCGGCGGACTACGATCCCGTCAGCAAAAAGTATGTCGGATACGGATCGCCGTTCTTCAGCAATTCCGGTTGCTCTACCGAAACTGGTCCGGCGTCGGGCGGATTCGGTGTCGGCAGTCTGGCGAATTGCACCGGCGACACGCGCGTGGTGGCGGAAGGGACCGCGGGGGTTTGGTTCAAGCTGTACGATGGATCGAAGGAAAAACTGAACTGGGGCCGGATCCAGTTCGGTCCACAGTACTCTTACGTAAGACGCAATACCTGGTCGGGTGCAACCTACCCGGGCGAACCCTACGGATTCGACAATATGTTCCTTACGTCGTTCCGTTACTACCTGCCCTAAAAATGCGCCGCTCTTAGGAGCTGCAGCGGCGAAACGAGCACTCGGAACAAGCAATCCCGAACCGGCACTTGGACGGTACGATCCGTCTGGGTGCCGGTTTTGATTTCTTCCGCGAGATCGGCCGGTGGCCGGCCGAGCCAGCCGCCTATGGGATGCTTTATACTAATGTTCCCGTACGTCGTCGCAGCTTCGCTCAAGGGATTTCGTCGGGTAAGAAAATTCACACGGATAAAGCGTCAAGCGCTTCCCCATGGCTCGTACCTCGCTCGACAATCCACAGTACTTTCTGAATCGCGATACTTCTTGGCTCGCGTTCAATCGCCGGGTGCTCGAAGAAGCTTCGGACGAGGGCAATCCGCTGCTGGAGCGGCTGAAATTTCTTGCCATCTCCGCCAGCAATCTGGATGAATTCTTCGAAGTGCGCGTGGCCGCCATGATGCAGCAGATTGAGGACGGCTACAACGAGGCTGGTCCCGACGGTCTGACGCTGACAGAAAAACGCGATCGCCTGAACACGCTGACCCACGGATTCGTGGATGACCAGTATGACTGCTGGAACGCGCGACTCCGTCCGGCTCTGGCGGAAAACGGAATTCGGGTGCTGGGATTGCACGAACTGGATCCCGACGCGCTTCGCTTTGTCGATGAATACTGCGAGCAAGAACTCGACCCGCTTTTGACCCCCGTAACCGTCGACCCGGCGCATCCCTTTCCCCGCGTCATCAACAAGGCGTTGTGTCTCGGTTTCCTGCTGCGCCGGCGCCGGCGCTCGGCGCTCACTTACACGGGTGTCGTTTCTGTCCCCCGGGCTTTGCCCCGGGTGGTGCGCCTGCCCTCGGAGGGCACAGCGGATTTTATCTTCCTGGCGGATCTCGTGGCCCATCATGCCGTACGCATGTATCAAGGATATGACATTGTTTCCTCCGCTCCCTTTCGCGTCACCCGCAACAGCAATCTCTATCTTGCCGAAGAGGAGGCGCGAAGCCTGCTGGAGTCGGTGCGCGCGGAACTGCATAACCGGCGCAAAGGCGATGCCGTCCGCATGGAGATTGAAGCCGACGCCGATCCCGAGATTATTGACCGCTTACGAACCGTGTTCGAGCTGGCTCCGTGGCAGGTTTTTCCGGTGAACGGACCGGTCAACCTTTCGCGCCTGTTCAATGTCTACGAACAAGTGAAGCGTCCCGACCTCAAGTACCGCGCGTTTTCCCCGCGGGAGTTGCGGTTAACGTCGAAGTCAAAAGATTTGTTCGAAGAGCTGCGCGGGCACGACATTCTATTGCATCATCCCTTTGATGCTTACGACGCCGTCATTGCCTTTATTGAGTCTGCCGCGAAAGATGAGAATGTACTTTCCATCAAGCAAACTCTCTATCGGACCAGCGAGCATTCCCTGATCGTTCCTTCGCTCATGGACGCGGCGTCACGCAAGGAAGTGACGGCGGTAGTGGAGTTGAAGGCGCGCTTCGATGAGGCTTCGAACATACGCTGGGCGCGCGATTTGGAAGACGGAGGAGTGCAGGTCTTCCACGGTCTGGTGGGGCTCAAGACACATTGCAAGCTCACGCTGCTGGTGCGGCGCGATCCCGATGGACGGACGCGGAGTTATGCCCACATCGGCACCGGGAACTACAACGCGACCACGGCAAAAATTTATACCGACCTGAGCCTGTTCACGGCCAATCCCGAGATCACGCGCGCGGTGCACGATGTTTTCAGTTTTCTGACCGCCTATGCCGAGAATCCCAGTTACGATCCGCTGCTGGTGGCGCCGCTCGATTTGGCGGAAAAATGCATCGCCCTGATCGATCGTGAAGCGGAGCATGCCCGCCAGGCGAAACCAGCTCGCATCATTGCCAAGATGAACGCCTTGCTCGATAAATCCGTGGTGCAAGCCCTGTATCGTGCCTCCCAGGCTGGCGTCGAGATCGATCTGATCGTGCGGGGCATTTGCGCCCTGCGTCCGGGAGTGCGGGGGGTCAGCGACCACATCCGGGTGCGCAGCATAGTAGGCCGCTTTCTGGAACATAGCCGGATTTTCTATTTTTCCAACGCCGGCGAAGAAGAGATCTACATGGGCAGTCCGGACTGGATGCCTCGCAATCTTTATGAGCGCGTCGAAGTGCTGGTACCACTGCGCGATGAGATGCTCCGGGAACGGGTAAGGCATGAAATCCTGGACGCCTACCTGGCCGACACTCGCAAGGCGCGTATTCTGCTGAAGGATGCGACCTACATGCGGGCATGGCAGCCTGCCGAGGGGGCAGGGAATCGGCGTAGGCCGACGGGAACTACCGCATTCAGCGCGCAGGATTTCCTGATGGGGGTTGCGGAAGGCAAGGTCCCCGCCGCAATCCCTGCGCCGGTTGCCCGGCGAAAGCGTAAAGTGGTGGGAAAGGAACGATAAACCCAGATGATCCTCTATTTTCTACGCCACGCGAGCGCGGGTGACCACCTTGTGAATCCGAAGAAGGACGAAAAGCGCGCTCTCGACAAAGAGGGAATCGAGCAGTGCGGCTATGTTGGGCGCGCCCTGGCCGCGCTGGAGGCGCAGGTGGATGCGATTATTTCCAGCCCCTTAAAGCGCTGCACGCAGACGGCATCGCTCGTCGGCAACGAATTAGGCTACGAAGGCAAATTGCAGATCGATGCCGGCCTGCGACCGGAGGCCGGACTCGCCGACTTTCGCAAACTCCTGGAAAAATATTCTCGCCAGGAAGCCATCATGGTGGTTGGTCACAATCCGAATCTGAGCCGATTCCTGGGAGCGGTGATATGCGATTCGGGCTGCGAAGCCTCGCTTGAACTGAAAAAGGGTGCGGTGGCCAAAGTTGAGATGCGGCGGACTTCAGGAACTCTGCAGTGGTGCGCCACGCCGAAATTTCTGCGAACTCTCTACGAGACGGCGGTGGAGAGTTCGCGGCCAAAGACTTCGCGGAAATAATCGCGTTCTTTCTCAATCGCCCAGAGTTCCAGATCCACTCCCATTCGACGCCGGGGAACCAGCGTCAACTTCACTTCCGCCGAGCGCACGCCGACGCGGACTCTCTCCACGGCGCGACTGCGGCCCAGGTTCAGGGCGCGGGCGAGTCGCAGCAACAGAATCGCTTTTTGCGCGTGGGCGCGCTCTCCCGGATCCAATAGCTTCATGGGACCATCTTCGAGAGCGGGACGCGATTTACCCAGGTAGCGAGCGATGGCTGCAATCGTGCGCCGCTGTTGCGGGGTGTAACCCAGAATCTCAGAGTTGGAAATGATGTAGTGGGTATGACGGTGGCGGCCGTTACGATTCACGTAGTCGCCCACTTCGTAGAGCATGGCCGCGGCTGAGAGCCACTCGCGGTATTCCGGCGGCAGGCGGTGCACCGAACGCAGCGCCGAGAACAACAGCGTGGCGGCGTCGCGTACATCCAGAGCATGCTTGCGATCGACACGATAATGGTCGACCGCGTTCATGATGGATTCCCAGCGTTCGAATTCGACCTGCCTGCCGGAACGCGTGCTGCGGTCGTAGTCGGCCGCCATCTGCGCCAGGATTCCGTCGCGCAGGCCGAGCGGCGAATAGCGGAAGCCTTTGAGGTGCAATCGGTCCAGCAGTTCTTGATAGACCGTAGCGCCGGCCACGATAATCTCGGCTCGCCGCAGGCCAATGCCTTCGATCTTGCGGCGTTCCGCCACGGGAAGGCGCGCCAGGCGCTTGGCAATGCGGGTCATCTCGGCGCAGGAGACGACCAGCCGCTGAGGGCTGGTACCTCGGCGCAGATGACTGGCGACAGCGGCCAGGGCCGCAGCCGTTCCCGAGGTGGCAATCACATCCTTAACCTTAACCTTCGCCACCGGGAGACGGTCGATGATGCGATTGACTTCGCGAGTGATGAAGCCCCGTAATCGCTTCAGTTCGCCCTTGCGGGGGGGATCGTGGCGCAGGAATTCGCTGGTCAGGCGAACCGCACCGAGAGGCAGGCTCACTGTGTCGCGAATGTGTCCGTCCTGCGAGAGGGTGAGTTCGCAACTGCCGCCGCCCAGGTCCATCATGAGGGTGGGAGACCGGTCCGCTCGCGGGCTGGAGACTAGTCCCAGGTGAATGAGTCGCGCCTCCTCCACGCCCGAGATAATCTCGACCCGCCAGCCGGTGGCCGAACGCACCCATTCCAGAAACGCCTGTGAATTGCGCGCATCCCGCAGGGCGCTGGTCGCCACCACGCGCACGCTGTCGGTCACAATCTGTTGCGTCGCGCGATGAAATCGCCGCAGAACCTTCACCGTCTCGGCGATGGAATCGGGAGTAAGGAAGCCGGAACCAAAAACGCCTTCGCCCAGGCGAGTGACTTCGCGGTCTTCGTGGAGAGCGTGAAGGCGGCTGGCTTGCAGGCGCGCAATCTTCAGCCGGACGGAGTTGGAGCCGATATCAACCGCGGCAAATGTGGGCATGGGGAAGGCTCACAGTTTACATGCATGCGGCTGGGCTCGTCACCGCCGAAGCTCCGAATGGCTACGTATCAGCTTTTGGCTGAGAGCCAAAAGGTAAGCCCATGGCTGGCTATGCAGCCGACTCGATAGGCTCCGCCAGCGTCGGACTCTGGCTGCCGACTTGGCGCGATGGTGGCGAGATGGGGACTGGTTTTGCCGGATTTTGGATGGTTGGCCAAGCCGAGAGGGCAGCGACCGCGTGACGGAACTTGCCCCCGGTCACGTTTTGCAGGGCAGCGACCAGCGATGATTGGTTGACATCGCCAAGTCGTTTGCCAGCAGCCTGGGTCAGGGTCTGCCAATCGTGCCAATGGCCCACCGCATCTTGTAGTCGCTTAAGCTGGGCGATGAATTGGGTGGCCGCAGCGGATTTTGGAGCAAACTCGGCTGCATAGCGGGCGCGCTTCACGATCCCGCGGTAGCGGTGCAACAGGTCTTCGCTGATCGGCCCAACCGGGCGGACGACTTCGTTCAACAGCGAGCGGGCGAGGCTCAGAGGGTCGCGGCTGGTTTCCGGTCGAAGCACTTTTGCTCCCCGCTTAAGCCGCTTCCGAATCTCGCGGATCATCTCTTTGGTCAACAGCTTGCGAAGTTTCTTCTCATGTCTGACTCGCAGCTCGATCAGCGCCTGCATGAGCTGCGTCTTGCGGCGCGGCTCCTGAGGCACTCGGAGACTGCGCAACGCCGCAAGTTGAACATCCAGGTCACGCACCTTACCCGCACGCCTGCGGATCCGGTTCAGCATCTTCAGAAGTTTCTTCTGGTTCCGCTCGCGTTGGGGAAGAAGTTGTTCGAGCAACATTTGCAGCCTGCGGCTGCTGGTGCGGAAACCGTGGACGCTCTCGGCGCCTTGCCCTGAGGAAAGCTTCAGTAGGGCCCGCTCGGTCTGTTGAAAGGCAAGCTTGCTACGGTCGGATGTAATCGACATAAGGAAAACAAATCCTGATAGCGGGAGAGAATCAATACTGCGTCAATGCATGGTCTTAGAGAAAGTTCGATTCAGGTTGACAGATGGTCCCCGGCGGAAAAGCCTGTTCCATTTTAACACCTTTGTAACACGTCTCTGCTACGGTTAAGCCGAATGGCCAATCCTGCTTCCTTTCGGCCTGATATGCCAGGACCGCAACCCATTGAAAGGACGAAAGTTGCCTCGGTTCCGGTACCCCGGGCGCCGGCTCTGCTGCCGGCTTCCGACGGCGAGGTTCCCGACCGCATTTTCAAGTTCGCCATGACCCTGTGCGGCTTGGCTGTGCTCGGAGTGCTGGTCCTGATCGTTGACGAACTGGTGTCGGGTTCCCGCCTCTCCTGGCATGCATTTGGCTTCAAGTTCTTTGCGGGCAGCGACTGGAACCCGGTCAGCAAGCAGTTCGGTGCTCTCCCGTTTATCTACGGCACGCTGGTTTCGTCTCTGTTAGCGCTCATCCTTGCAGTTCCGCTCGCGGTCGGCGTTGCCGTGTTCACCACCGAGATGTGTCCCAAGGTACTGCGCGGCCCAATTTCGTTCTTCGTGGAATTACTCGCCGCAATTCCGAGCGTGATTTATGGCTTGTGGGCAATGTTTGTCCTGGTGCCGCTCTTGAGTGGGTACGTCCAGCCATTCCTGGCCAAGACTCTTGGATGGACCGGCCTGTTTGAAGGCCCCCCCTATGGCATCGGCATGCTGGCGGCGGGGATCATCCTGGCCATCATGATCGTGCCCATCATTTCGTCGATCACCCGCGAAGTGCTCCTAGTAGTGCCCCAACATCAGCGCGAGGGTGTACTGGCCCTGGGGGCAACGCGCTGGGAGATGATCCGGGTGGGCGTGTTGCGCAACGCGCGCGCCGGCATTGTCGGCGGAATCATTCTTGGACTAGGGCGCGCGCTGGGAGAAACCATGGCGGTCACGATGGTGATCGGGAATCGGCCCGAGATCGCGAAGTCGTTGTACGCTCCCGGGTACACCATGGCGAGCGTGCTGGCCAATGAGTTCAGCGAAGCTACCGGAAATATCTACCTTTCCGCCTTGGTGGAAATTGGCTTGGCTCTGTTCCTGGTCACGATCATCGTGAACGGGCTGGCGCAGCTATTGGTTTGGACCGTGACGCGCGGTCAGCCTGCGAGGGGACATGCCTGAAATCGCTGGCCGCTCTTCAATGCAACCGGGTGTGCCGCCCATCAGCTGGCGCCGCCGGATTACCGATCACGTCATGACCGGGGTGGCTGTCTTGACCGTCGTTCTGGTGTTGGCTCCGCTGGTTGCGATCTTCGGTTACCTCGTGTACCGCGGCTTGGGCTCGATTAATTGGGCGTTCCTGACCCAGACGCCCAAGCCCGTGGGCGAACCGGGGGGCGGCATGGCGAATGCCATCGCGGGATCGGTGTTAATCCTCGGCATCGCCAGCGTCATCGGCGTGCCCTTTGGAATCGGTGCGGGCATCTATCTGGCCGAGTTTGGACGCAATCGTTTGGGCAGTGCAATTCGCTTCACCGCGGATGTTCTGAACGGTGTGCCCTCGATTGTGATTGGCATTGTGGCTTGGGCCATCCTGGTTCGAGGTCGTGGATTCTCAGCGCTTGCCGGCGGCGTGGCGCTGGCGATCATGATGGTTCCGACCATCTGTCGGACCACCGAAGAGATGCTGCTGCTGGTGCCGCAAGCGCTCCGGGAAGCAGCCTATGGACTCGGCGTCCCGCGCTGGCGAACGACCCTTTCGATCACTCTCCGTACCGCGACCTCCGGTGTGATCACCGGAGTCATGCTGGCTTTTGCGCGAGTGGCGGGCGAAACCGCGCCCTTGCTCTTTACGGCTCTGGGCAACACGTTTTGGAATCTCCGCTACGATCAACCCACGGCCGCGCTGCCGCTGCAGATTTACTGGTATGCCAATTCGCCCTATGATGACTGGCACCGCCAGGCTTGGGCAGGATCGTTCGTGCTGATCGTCCTTATCGTCACCGCCGTCGCGGCCGTGCGCTTCGCGGTGCGCCGCGGCACCTTCGGAGCGGCATAAACTTATGGGCGTTGGAATCCAGGTCGAGAGTCTGAATGCCTGGTATGGCAAGGGCCAGGCATTGTTTGACATCAATCTGAAAGTGGGGGCAAATCGCGCCACCGCGCTTATTGGTCCGTCGGGATGCGGCAAGTCGACCTTTATCCGCTGCATCAACCGCATGCATGAGACCATTCCTGAAGCGCGCGTTGAGGGCCGGGTCCGGATAGGCGAAATCGATGCCTATAACGGAACCTCGGCGACGCAGCTCCGTCGCCGCGTCGGAATGGTGTTTCAGAAGGCGAATCCGTTTCCCACGATGTCGATTTATGACAACGTCGCGTCCGGCCTGAAGTTGAATGGATTCCGTCACCGTCGCAAGCTGGATGAAATCGTGGAGCGTTCGCTTGATTCCGCGGCGCTATGGGATGAAGTAAAAGATCAGATACACAAAAAATCCGGGGCCAGTCTCTCCGGTGGCCAGCAGCAGCGTCTGTGTATTGCGCGCGCCCTCGCCGTCGAGCCCGAAGTCCTACTGATGGACGAGCCCTGTTCGGCGCTGGATCCGATTTCCACGGGCAAGATTGAAGAGTTGATCTTCCAGCTTAAAGAGCGATATACCATCGTTATCGTTACCCACAACATGCAGCAGGCGGCGCGGGTGGCGGAGTTCACCGGCTTCTTCCTGCTGGGCAAGTTGATTGAGTTTGACAAAACGGAAAAGATTTTTACCAAGCCGTCGGACAAAAAGACCGAAGACTACATTACCGGCAGATTCGGCTAAGGGCTAAGGGCTAAGGGCTAAGAGCTAAAATCTAAGAACTAAGGGAAGTTCGGCTCAGCAGGATTTGACGAAAAGAGGCTCGACGAAGAAAGGTTCGGATAATGCGCACGCGCTTTCAGCAAGGGCTCGACGATCTGCGGCAGCGGTTGCTTCGCATGGGAGGACTGGCGGAGCAGGCCGTGGATCGCGCTCGCCAGGCGTATGTGGAGCGTGATCTTACCCGCTGCCAGATGGTGCTCGAAGGCGAGAGCCTGATTAACACCGCCGAGCGCGAAATCGATGAGGCCGCTTTTGACTTGCTCGCCATGCAGCAGCCAATGGCGGTAGACCTGCGCTTCATTCTGGCCGTAACCAAGATTAATTCCGATCTCGAACGCGTGGGCGATCAGGCTGTGAACATCGCCGAGCGCGTGATGGACATGGTCGAACTTCCCAGCGCCGAGTTGCCGGTGGATATCGCGCGCATGGGCTCCGCCGTGAGCGCGATGGTGCGCCGGGCCCTGGAATCCTTCATCGAAGGCAAAGTTGAACTGGCTCAGGCCGTGCTCGAAATGGACAATGTGATTGACCGCATGCGCGATGATGCTTTCATCCAACTGGTCAAGGCCATGAACGAACGGCCCGAAGTCGTGCGCCAGGCCCTGGACGCCCTGCTCGTGGCCCGCAATCTCGAGCGGGTTGCCGATCACGCCACCAACATCGCCGAGGACGTCATCTTCTGGGTGCAGGGCGCCGATGTCCGGCACAACGTACATCCCGGGGACTCGGAGAGCCCGGAACAGGAGCGCCCGAACTCGCGGCTGTCGGGTCAATAACTGCACTCGCTCATTCATGCTGTCTTCGCGAAGGACAAATGTGGGGGCAGCCGAAACCCGGCTGCGGGTCAAGCGCAGCGCGATCCCCATCTCGGCCCCGCCCGGCAAACTTGAGTTTCGCAGCTTTGACCCTCCACCCTGGCTTCGATTAGGCTCATCTCTTCTATCGTTTCTGAACGTCAATTTCCGCGGAGGCCCGGTGACTCGTCCTCGCCTGTATTGGTTTAGCTCTTGCCTGTTGGCCACCACGGTGGTCTTCGCGCAATCGCCTTCCCCGGACCGCTCGCCGGTGATGCTGCCGACCAGCAAGATGCTCTCCGTTCCCTCGCCGGGCCGCCTGGGCAGCACCAACAGTTTTCCTGCGACGATGGTATTGAGTCCGGACGGCCGCTATGCCGCGTTGCTGAACGATGGTTATGGAACGCAGGAGACATCGGCACATCAATCGATTTCGGTGCTGGATCTGAACAGTAATCAGATCGCCGACTATCCCGATGCTCGGCTCGGCGACGATTCGCACCAAAGCTATTTTCTCGGGCTCGCTTTCGGTTCGGATGGCAAGCATCTTTACGCCTCGGTGGGCTCTCTGACCGATCCCATCGGCGCGCGGGCTGGCGATACTGGAAACGGCATCGCCATTTACCGTTTTTCCGGAGGCAAAGTCGCGCCGGAAGGGTTTATTCCGATTGCCCTGCAGGCGCTTTCCCCGGAGAAGAACCGGGCTGTCGGCCTGCATGCACCGCCTCACACCGCGATTCCGTATCCCGCCGGACTTTCCATAGTCGGGAACGGAGGCCGGGACCAGCTCCTGGTGGCCAATAATCTCGCGGACAACGTGGTGCTGCTCGATCCCTCCACCGGCAAAGTGCTGCAGAACTTCGATCTAAGCACCGGCGCTCTGGTGCCGTCATCTTTCCCCTACACCTGCGTGGCCACGCGGGATCACCGGCGTGCCTGGTGCAGCTTGTGGAACGCTTCCGAGGTCGCGGAGCTTGATCTGAGCAGCGGCCAGGTCGCGCGCTGGATTCGGTTGAAGAAGCCGGAAGATCCTCTTGCGCCCGGGTCCCATCCAACGGCGATGCTGTTGTCTCCTGATGAGAGCGTGCTCTATGTAGCTCTGTCGAACGTAGACGAAGTTGCCGCCGTCGCAACAGCGGGGAGAAATGACGATGGCTATTTTTCCATGCTCGCGTCCGGACAAAAATACTCTGGCAGTTATCCCACGGCGCTGGCTCAGTCTTCCGACGGGAAGTATTTATTTGCTGCGAATTCCTCACTGGATGCCGTGGCCGTATTCGATACGTCGCAGCCGAAGGCCGCCGCTTCTAACCGACTTCAATCAGCAATTGGTTTCATTCCCACTGATTGGTATCCCAGCGCGCTCGCCGTTCACGGGGACGATCTGCTCATCGCCACGGCCAAAGGCGAAGGCGCAGGCCCGAACCAGGACATGGGCAAGACGGCCAACGAGATCAAGCGCCACCGTCATCCCTACATTCCCACGCTGCTGCGCGGTTCCATCGCTCGCCTGAAAATCCCCGACATCATGAATCGCCTCCCCGGGCTCACCGAAATGGTTGAGCACGACAACCTTTTCTCCAGCGACCCGGGCACGATTGGGTTCGCCGGGGGCAAGAATCCCATCCAGCACGTAATCTACGTCATCAAAGAAAACCGTACCTACGACCAAATTCTCGGCGACTTGAAAGTCGGCGACGGCGATCCTGCGCTCACCATGTACGGCGCCGACATCACGCCCAACGAGCACCAACTCGCCCTGCAGTTCGGCGTGCTCGACAATTTTTACGACAGCGGGGAAGTCTCCGGCGACGGACATCTCTGGTCCACGGCCGCGATCACTTCCGATTACAACGAAAAGACCTGGCAGATTGCCTATCGGGGAAAGGAGCGCACTTACGATTTCCAAGGCCAGGTCGGCGACGAATACCCGCTGGAACACCATCAGCCCGATATTGACGATCCTTCCACCGGATTTCTCTGGGACAATCTCGCGCGCAACGGAGTCAGCTTCCGCGACTATGGCGAATTTGTGAACGCCGAGTGGTGCAACGAAAAGCCCAGGGCGGAGACTCCGAAGCAGGGAACTCCCTCTGGACAGCAAGCGCGCTGCCCGCGAACCGTGATTCAGCAAGGGGAAACCCTGGCTTCAAATGTCGGCGACCCGCACGCCGGACCGAGCCCGTTCCCATGGTCCGTGCCCCTGTTCAGCGGGGTAAAGCCGACGAAAGCGGTCTTGCGCGATCACTTCGATCCCCTGTATCCGGACTTCAATACCGAATATCCCGACCAACTCCGCGCCGACGAGTTTCTGAATGAATTTGGCGCCTACGTTCGAGCCCGTGAGGCGCACGAGGGGCCGCAGTTTGAGTTACCGGCTTTCGTGCTCCTATATCTGCCCGACGACCATACGGGCGGCACGCGTCCTCATTTTCCGCGTCCGGCGGCCTCGGTTGCGGACAACGACCTGGCGCTGGGACGCGTGGTCGAGGCGGTCTCCCACAGCAGCTACTGGGATGACACGGCAATCTTTGTTCTGGAAGACGACGCCCAGGACGGCGCTGACCATGTGGATGCGCATCGCTCGATCGCTTTGGTCATCAGCAAGTATTCGCCGGGATCCCCAGCCCAGCCCAATGTGGAACACCGCTTCTACACCACGGTGAACGTCGTCCATACCATGGAAACGCTTCTCGGCCTTCCGCCCATGAATCAGAATGACGCGTATGCGCCGGTGATGGGGCGGCTGTTTTCCGCACCCGGCGATCAACCGGCGTATAAAGCCGACGATCGCAACCGGAAGAATGGGCTTATTTACGAAGTAAATAAGCCGGAAGCGCCGGGGGCAAAGATCTCGTCAAAAATGGATTTCTCGCGTCCCGACGCTGCGCCAGCGGCCCGACTGAATAAAGTACTGTGGCGCGACCAGAAGGGTTCGGCGCCCATGCCTGCTCCGAAACACACCGTGTTTCCTTCGACTCCTGACGACTAGTATCCCCAAGCTTGGCGGTCCCTGAAGATCACGCTAGCGAGTGCATGCTCGCGCTATGCTAGGTTGTTTATGCTGGGCTCTGCATAGTTGCTGCTTCAGAGCTAACGATGACCCACGCTGACAGGATTCGACTTCACGGAAGAGAAGAATATGTGTTCCCGGCGCGCCCGCCTGGAGAAAAGCGTTTCTCCATCCGCGCCGGAGATGTCGTCCGCGCTTTGCGGTTGAACGGGCGCACTCCTGCCGTTTGCAGTGCGCTGAAGACCCATCAGTTCGAGAAAGACAACCAGGTGCGACTCGTCGAAATGTCTGGTCCTAAATCAAAACAAAGTACGACTGTGGTCTTCACCTATGAGTTCGTTGACGAGAATCCGTCTTCGTCTTACGAGGGAGATGCTTGGACTCCGTTGCGCGTCTCGAAGGACATTTTTGCCGAATCGAGCGGAGGGGAGGCTTATCTCCGCTCTGAACGCAGTAGCTTCCATTCATCTGAGGACCGCAAGTGAGCCGCGTTTATCCTCGGGAGCGTCGGCAGCGCAAGGCGATACCGATGTTTTCCTAACCAACGACAAAAGACTTGTTGGTAGGTTTGTACCGGGAATTCAATTCGTGGCGTCGCTCGATGATAACGTCCTCTGACCCTGCAGTTCATGAATGCAAATTGATCCAGCGGTCTGATCACCGGGCGCGGTTCGTGACTCTCTATTTCAGGATGACCGTTTCCTTCAGCGGCAAGCTCTGCGACGATCCGCCGATCATGAAGCCGTATTCTCCCGGAATCAGCTGCCAGCCATTCCGCTCGACGTTAAAGATGGAAAGATATTTCGCGTCCACTTCGACCGCTGCCTGTTTGCTCTCGCCGGCGTTGAGTGTGACTTTGCTCCAGCCCACCAGGCGCTTGGGCGGCTCCGCCGCTGCGGCCGGAAGAGAAGCGTAGACCTCCGCCACTTCGGCTCCAGCCCGGCTGCCCGTATTGGTGACGGTGAAACTTACGCGCAGATTCTTTCCCGGCGTGACCTTAAGATTCGAGTAGGAGTAGGTTGTGTAGGAGAGACCAAATCCGAAGGGAAATAGCACAGCCTTGTTTTCTGCGTCGTACCACTTGTAGCCGACTTTGACTCCTTCGTCATAGTGGACTTGAAATGCCGGCAAGCCGGCAGCGATCCGTTTCCAGCCTTGATGGTCCGCATCCCGGGTCACCCGAGGTGGTTTGACGACCGTGGAGTGCGGCAAGTCGGCTTCGCTCTTGGGGAACGTCATGGGCAACTTCGCGCTCGGATTCACATCTCCAAAAATGATATTGGCCACCGCTTCGGCCCCCCGACTGCCTCCATACCATGCTTCCAAAATGGCGCTGACCTGATCGATCCAGGGCATGGTCACTGGACTACCCGACTCGATCACGACTACCGTATGCGGATTGGCAGCCGCGACCTTGGCGATCAGATCGTCCTGTTGTTCGGGAAGGGATAAGCTGTTCAGGTCCATGCCCTCGCTCTCCCATTGGTACACGAATACGATGGCGACATCAGCGTTTTTCGCCAGCGTCGCAGCCGCGGCGGGGTCCGCACCCGAATCGAATTGAACCGTCGCTGCCGGAGCCTTCGCCCGAATCGACTTCAGCGGCGAAGTCGGGAACCAGATCTTCTCCAGCCAATGCGTCTGCCCTTTGCCCGGCGGCATGATCGCGTTTCCGCCCGGAGGATCGACCTGCGCCGAACCGCCGCCGGAGATCATTCCCACGTCCGCGTGCGGACCGATCACGGCAATACTGCGAATTTTCGAAGCATCGAGTGGAAGCTGCGCGTGCTCATTCCTGAGAAGCACGGCGCTCTGTTCCTCGATTTTCTGCGCTACTTCGAAGCCGCCTACCACGTCCACCACACTTTTCCGAGGTGGATCGTCGATCACTCCGGTGGCGAACATCGACCGCAGCATGCGATGAACGTGATCATCCACTTCCGCCATCGGCACTTTGCCCGATTCCACCGCTTTCTTCAAGTCGTCGCCGAAGAAGATCCAGCCTGGCTCCTCATGATCCAGGCCGGCCGCCGAGGCTTTCTCCGTGCTGTGCGTGCCTCCCCAGTCAGAAAGCACAAACCCCTTGAAGTTCCAATCTTTCTTAAGGACATCGGTGAGCAGATATCTGTTTTCGCAGGCGTAGTCGCCGTTGACGCGGTTATAGGAGCACATCACGGCGGCGATCTCGGAGTCCTGCAATCCAATCTCAAACGCCAGCAGGTCAGTCTCGCGCGCCGCCCGCTGGTCGATATTCGCATTGAACGCGTTGCGGCCGCTCATGAAAGGTCTGCAGGCTCAGCATGTGATCGGCGACATCAAGCATTACGCCCTGAACGATCAGGAG
>Ga0206999_10060_pt2 | contig 26653 bp, 21 predicted proteins | sample Alteio_BWMinCont_92_FD_153482 | JGI IMG/M metagenome (GOLD analysis project Ga0206999, IMG submission 153482) | Enriched cells from forest soil in Barre Woods Harvard Forest LTER site, Petersham, Massachusetts, United States -... | ecosystem: Environmental > Terrestrial > Soil > Temperate forest >...
CTCTTGGCCATGTTGAATCGCGCTTCAGCCTGCGTCAGTTCGCCCTTAGTGGACGCGATTTCGAGCTGGCGCAAACCTTCGCGCTTGTCTCCCCCCGGAATCCCCATGAAGAAGCGCAGAATTTTGGCCATCGCGGAGAGAGTGTCGACGTAATAGTTGTAAAGCCCGAGTCCCAGGTAGGCATCCGCCATATCGGGGTCGAGTTCAAGGCAGCGCAGCAGATGCTTGCGCGCCTCGACGCCCGCGCGGGCCACCGGCATTTTCTCGTAACGCAGGCCCAGCAGCCGCGCGCGCGATGCATAGCCCAATCCCGCGTATAATTCCATTTCGGCCGTGTCGGACTTGGCGATGGCGGCCTCGGCCAGGCGCGCTACTTTGTCGGCGAGCGCAAGGTCCGCGTCGTCGCCGGCGTCGGCGGGACGCGCGTGGCTCCAGGCGTCAATCGTGTTGTATTTTCGCTCGGACCATTTGCAATAAATATTCCACCAGAGCACGTCGGCTTGGATGAGATAGCCGAGAGGATGCTCGGGCCTTTCTGCCTCAAGCTTAAGGGCGAGCCCAACGGCCTCTTCTGGTTTACCCAGGTACATCAGGTCGATGGCCTTTGTCGCGTCCGGGGGAATATCGAGTTCGGAGGCGAGCGCCGCGCCCGGCAAAAACGATGCGCAGGCCGCAACGGCCAGACAAAACAACACGCGGAGATGTCGGCTTGGGATGCGCATGCGGCTATTCCGAATATTTTTTCTCGGCGACGTATTTTGGGCTGATGAGCCACGCGCCGTTCACGTACATCGCGAAACATTCTAACGCATATACCGGGAAAGCCAGATAGCCCGGCGCGGGCATCTGGAAGATCTTCCATTGCTGGCCGATGGGAAACGTGTAAATCCATCCGGCGCGAGCCCAGTAATTCCAGAATTCCCACAGCCAGCCGCACACCCAGCCCGCGGCGAGAAACGAGTATAGCCGCGCGCGTGATCCGCGCGCGAGATCGCCCTCGAAAGAAGGCAAGTAAAGACGGCGGTTGATTGGCTCGAGGAGGAATAAGAAACCGAGCCAGACCAGGCCGAATAAATACGCGGCGATGCGACTTGGAGCAAGCAGCGGCACGAGGAGCATCGCTGCCCCGAGAACGATGAACGCTGTATCCGTCGCGCGGCTGAAACGCACCGGGCGCGATTCCTGTTTGAACCAGCCGAAGGACTCGATGAGCGCGGCGGTCATGAAAATTCCCGGCGTGATCGTCGCGAAGGACCAGCCGTAGCCGATCCATCGTTCGATGGGCGCTTGCGGCAGGCCGACATACGCCCAATTCGCGAGCCGCAAATTGTACGCTTCAAAAATCAGCCACAGCGGAATCGAGAGAGCCGCCATCTTCAGCACGCCGCGCGGCTCCTCGCGCAGCCGCGAATGGCCGGTGATCGCGAACACCGCCGCATCCGCAATCAAAATGTACGATGTCCAAGCCACCGGGCTGAAATAGGTCGCCGCCGGTTCAATGCCGTGAAACATCAAGTACTCCGCGCAAATCAGCGTGAAGAGGCCAAGCCAGCCGTACGCAGGGAATGGCCTGCGGCGCGCCCGGAAAAATTCCACGACCAGGATCGTCACGGTCGCGGCGGTCAGGATGATTCCAAGCTTCAGCATCGGCCCTGTTTGCTCCGCCACGATTTTGCATCATTTTGTCATTCCTGCACGAAATAAGCGCGGGGTTATACGAATCAGGATGCATGGTAGTGGGTCAGTTTGAAATTAGGGGGTATTGCGTTGGCTAATGCCGCAGGAATACACTCGCTCGAAAAGGCGAGGTACATGACAGACGAGCCGGAAGACAAGATCAAAAAAGACCTGCTCTGGGACTATCAGCAAGCTGAAATCAAACTTGAGGCATTTAGGGTGGAGTTTAGGGATGCGGCCAAGACCCATGATGGATTGGCGAATCTATTTCGAGTTGAGCCCGAGTTATTCGCGCCGGACCTTGGCATCATGTCCGACCAATTAAGGAACCTGGCTGATATGGCGAAGGAATACAAGGAATTGCCTCTCAAGAATCCTGAACGTAAGGCTTCGCTGACTAAGATGAAAGCCATCTGACCGTGAAGACCAAATCGAAAGGAACAAAATTGGACTTTACTCTGAATGCGGCTGCCGTTGTTTCGCAGAGCATTGGCGAGAACCTGTTCGACGGTAGCCCCCTGCCAGACCCAAAGCGGGCAAAGACCCCAAAGCCATCGCCAGAGGTAGACAGGGCGGCTTAAGGAGCGGCAAGGCTAGAGCCTCAAAACTGACTGCCAAGCGCCGCAAACAGATCGCATCTAAAGCCGCTAAGAGCCGTTGGGAAGGTTAAGCGTAGTCGGTGGCGGTTGTATCAGTTTTTCGACACGATTTGTGGCTTTTACCCATTCCGCTGTTCTCGGGCATACCCATCTAATTGTCTCAAGTAGTTCGTCGTAGTCTTTCTTAGTATTGCGTTTTGTGATTCTCTCGTGGTGCGCGATTTCGTTACGAAGCTCCTTTATGCTCCACAGGCGTTTGTAAAGGAGCGAACGAATCATTCTCATTGGGAAAACTCTATACAGGTGCGGAACCCAAACGGTCTTTTCATAAGCTGTCCCTGTTAGACGTACCCAAAAACCAAAACCGAGCCTTGAAATCATTCGAGGAACCGTTATTGTCTTACCGATGCCCTCAATGGTTTGCTGTGCTTCAATGATTGACGCTATTTCTGGTTCTTGCATCGGGATTGCATCATACCAGGCGTCTTGTCCGACCCCTTTTTGGAGGGTGCGATGGATGGTATTGCGGAGTGATATTTCTAATCCTTGTATCACTCCGAAGATAGCTTCTGAAATTTCAGTATTTTGCTCATGCATGACGATGGCTTTGCATTTATCGCCGCCCGCATCTGCCAAATAGCTTCTAAGGCGATCCTGTGACAAGGAGCGTTCGATTGCCGCTATTTGCTGCTCTGTGTATTTGGGATTGGAAGCTTGACTATCGGACATTGTCTGCTATAATCCCCTCGTACGCCTTGATGTGACCGCTGCGACAGGTAATGTGTCGCATGTTCTCAGGGTATAGAGTTTTTGAGAGGGTCGCCTTCAAAAGCGACCCTCTTTCATTTTAACCACGCGGACCATACAAGAAAGGAAAATAAAAACGGTTTCGAATCTTGTCGCAGATTGCAGACGAATAGATGAGTGGGGAAAGGAATGGGGTGCAATGCTCCTTGAGTATGTTGCGCAGCACCCCAATCAGGATTTTACTCTTGTAGACCTTCCGCTTTTAGCAATCGACTTACCGTCTCGTCGTAAGGTTTCCGGCCTTCCGGCGGTCCAAGACTCTTAACTTGCAGGTGGTCCACAAGCGCGTTGACCTTAATTTTCAGTCGCTTAATTTCCTTCCGCAACTCTTCTACTTCGGATGTGTCAGCCATAGTTCACCTCCAATGGCGCGGAGTCTAGCGAATATATCCGTTTGGGACAAGTATCATTGCTATAATCCCCCGTATTTGAAGGGGAATCTAAATTGCTTAATAACACGATCAACCTGATTGGAGCAATTGTTCTTGTAGTTTATGTCACCGTTGCGACGGCATTAGGGTCGCTTCAGTGGTTGGAGAAATATCCCACGATCAAGAAATTTGTAGAGGCAAAAGCCCTTCGGGCTATTCTTTTAGGCATCGCCATCATTCTTTTGTTTGGCGTCTTCCAAGATATCAATGCTGTGCGAGAGGCTTTGAATGCTCCTCCGCCCGTCCCGAAAGCTCCCTTAGTGCCACAAATTGTTGTTCAACCATCTTCGGCGAATGCATCAGTTCCGCCTCGGTCAATAGCGGGAATCAGAAGCCGTGGGAGCGGCAACAAGATTGAGGGCAACACCGTAAATATTTTGGGTACTGGTCCAGTTGCCACAGCTCCGAACGGAATCGCTATTGGTGGCGGAACGGTGACTAATCCGACCGTAAACAACTTCGGTCCCACTGAGAGACACCTGAGTATTGGACAAATTCAAGCACTCAGTCTGGTAGCAGTATCGCTACCGGAGGACAGTCCATCCTGGTTTTCGATTGAAACGATCAATAGTCCCGAAAGCTCCAATCTAGCAACTGAGATAAAGAACGCTTTTGGCGATAAGACGGGGGGTGTTGTAACTAGACTTGTTGAGAACCCTCCAATACCGAAAGGGGTATTCGTAATAGTTAGTGGGAAAGATAGCGACCACTTTGACGTTGCCCAAAAAATAGCAAATGCTTTAGGAAGCTCTGTATTTCTCACTCGTTTTGAGCCAGTAACCGGACTTACCTCCAAGCAGGTAAAAGTGGTTGTAGAATCCAACTAGGTCGCTTCCATCGGTCTCCCCTAATTTCAAACTGACCCACTACCGGATGCATGGCCGGCGGCGGCCTAGTTTCCGGCAATCCCGTTTCTCAAGTGGAATCCGATATAGCGAGCTGGCCGCAACGTCTCATTATTTCTGACATCGCATCTCCGATCGATTCGTCGAATGCGACACGCATGGTGCTTTGAACACAGATGCCCGAGCGTCAAGGTGCTCTCTCTGGGAACCCGCCTATACTAATTATTAATATCCATGCCTTCAATAGTCGAAACTGTTCCCGAGGTCCAACGAGAGCGCGCCAACATTTCACCAGTTGAGATCAACGACAACGGGAACACGTGGTTGCCGTTTGCTATCGCGATCTTCACCAGCGCATTTCTCGTCTTCCAGGTTCAATTGTTGCTTGGAAAGGAGATCCTGCCGCTTTTCGGCGGCGCGTCGGCCGTTTGGACGGTTTGCGTGCTTGTTTTCCAATTGTTGTTTCTCGCCGGGTACGGGTATTCACATGGATTGGCCACGTGGCTTTCCCCCCGCAAGCAGGTCATCGTTCACGGTGCTCTTCTGGCAGCTTCCGCCGTTTTTCTAGCCGTTCTGGGCCATATCCGATCCGCGCCGATCGGTCCTGGAGCGAACTGGCGCCCGAATCCCGAAGCCAACCCCTCCATGGCGATTGCGCAGTTTTTGATCAGCGCGATCGGTCTGCCTTTCTTCTTGCTGTCCGCCACGAGTCCATTGATGCAGCACTGGTTGGCGGAGGTCGCGCCCAAGAGGTCGCCTTATCGTCTCTACGCGCTTTCGAATGTGGGATCGCTCCTGGGGTTGCTGTCATATCCTTTTTTAGTCGAACCGCATTTAGGGCTCCGCGTGCAAGGCTGGGTTTGGGTCTCTGGCTACGGCCTGTTTTTGGTTTGCTACTATTTCAGCGCGCGCAGAGTGGCGCATTCGGCCGCCTGTGCCGCGCCCAAACAACAATCTGTCCCGGATTCCGCCCCATCCGGAGCACCCGTACGATGGGTGCAAAGGCTTCGTTGGATCGGTTTGGCGGCGTGCGCGTCCGTATTACTGCTGGCAACGACCAACTTGGTCAGCCAGGACATTGCCGTAAGTCCCTTCCTGTGGGTCCTGGAATTGAGTCTGTACCTGCTCTCGTTCATCGTGTGTTTTGAGAGTGACCGTTGGTATCGGTCCGATATCTTTCATCCCCTATTCGTCGTGACCGTTGCGTTCGTGATCTTGGTATCGCTCCCCAACGCCAGGTATTCGTACCTGCTGCAGCTTGCCGCTTATTCCGCTGCACTTTTCGCGGGGTGCATGGTCTGTCACGGCGAAGCGGCACGGACGCGTCCGAGCGCGGAATCGCTGACTGCATTCTATCTCTGCATCGCGACGGGCGGCGCCGTGGGGGGAATCATCGTGAGCTTGCTCGCCCCCTGGATGTTCCCCAATTATTGGGAGTATCCGCTGGGCGTCCTGGGATGTCTCGCGGTGGTATTGTTCGTCTCCGCCGGTCAAGCTTCGTCCTGGTGGTACAACGGGCGGCCCTCACTGGCATTGTTGATTCTCGCAGGCGTGGTGTTACTGGCGCCCACAGTTGCGGCTTCCATATGGAAACAGGCGGCGGGCTTGCCATACTCGCTCAGCCCTTACGCAGCTGCCGCGCTGATTGCCGGTGCCGCTTTCCGATACTTCATGGAGCGTCGCACGCCGCGGGCTGCGCCGGCCCCGGCCTTTGTCCGGAACGCATCGAGAATCGCCCTGGCCCTGCTTACCGCCGGCCTGATAATTCCGCAAAAGGCGGCCTTCTATCACGTTATCGCGACGTCGAGAAATTTCTATGGCGTCTTGTCGGTCGTAAGCGTCGAGCAGGAAAATTATCTTGCCCTGCGGCACGGCAACATCGTTCATGGATTCCAATATCAGGACCCGCAGCGCGCCCGCCTCGCGACGGGCTACTACGGCCCGCACAGCGGAGCCAACATCGCCATTCGCAATTGGCCGCGGCATCCCATGCGCGTCGGGCTCGTCGGAATGGGCGTGGGTACGCTCGCTGCGTTGGCGCAATCCGGCGACGTCTACCGCTTCTATGATATCAACCCCGACGTTTACAAGATGTCGACCGGCCCGCACCCATACTTCACCTTCCTGCGTGATTCACCTGGCCGCATAGAGGTCGTCCAGGGCGATGCGCGACTCTCACTCGAACGGGAGGCCGGCCGCGGTGACTACGGAAATTTCGATGTTCTGGTTCTGGACGCATTTTCGGGCGATGCGATCCCCATGCACCTTCTCACGCACGAGGCGTTTTCGCTCTATGCCAGGCACCTGCGAGGACCGGCGTCGGTGATCGCGGTCCACATCAGCAACCTGACGATCGATCTCCGGCCTGTAATTGCGGGGATCGCCCGCGATTTCGGCTTTCACGCTCTCCGCTTCAACGCGCCCCTTCTCGCCGGCCCCCTCTCGCAGTCCGACTGGATCTTGCTTTCGCGCGAACCCGCTGCGTTGACCGGAAATGAGATGGCCCAGCAGTCCGAACCTTTTCCCGCCGAATCGCGGCCGATTTTTTGGACCGATGATTATTGCGATCTCCTGCACTTAATACGTTGGCAGGACTAAAGGCAAATCGTCGATGCGAAATGAGCGCATGGTCTGGGATGGCACACTTTAGCCCGAGTGATTTTTCTTGTATTCCATCCTAGGTTGGCGTGTCCAGCAAGGGGAGCACCTAACCCAGGTATTTTGCCAGGGGCTCCCAATAGTTTTTGTTCCATCCCTCGAGCAGACTTTTCCCATCGCCGTCGGGAAAGCCTTTGTGATCAAGAACGAGCTTGGTTCCTGTGCCGCTGTCCGCAAGCTCGAACTTCACAATCGAATAGACGCCCGGTTTCCAATAAGCCGGACGCCAGGCCTGGACAATTCGCTCGTCGCGCAACAGCTCGATATTCCTCCCAACGATCAAGCCGCCGAACGTCGAGAAGGTGCCGCCCACTTCAGGACTGATTTGCGCGGGTGGGGCTCCCGGGGGCATGCGCGTTTTCATGGCGTCGCTGAGTTGCACGACGCGTTCAAATTGTTTGGCGTCCGTCAGTGCTTCGTAGACGCGCTTCCGGCTCGTCTTGAAAGCGACTTCTTGGTGAATGGATTCCGCCGCATGAGAAATCTCGTCCTCGGCTTCCGCCCAGGCCATGGTTGAGGCCAGGGCTAAACCGCCGAATGCCACTGCAACACCGGCGATGGCTTGCCGCCGCGTGGGGACATTCGCACGGACTGCCAAATCAGTTCTATCTTTCATCGTCGTCCTCCAGGATTCTTGCCTTGAACCGCCCCAGCATGGGAGCACTGTCCGAAAATATGTTCAAGATCATATTTCCCTGTGCAAGCGAAGCTCTTCGAGGCATACTCCGGCGCATCGAGAACGAGGAGGCACCATGCCTTACCCTGCCGGTCACCGCGCGACAATAAAGAAAAGCATTATTGATAGCGCGCGAAGACTGTTCAATCGGCATGGCTTTGAAAGTGTATCTCTCAACCAGATCATGGCCGGCGCGGGGCTGACGCACGGCGGATTCTATAGCTATTTCAAGAGCAAGAGCGATTTGTATGCCGAGGTATTGGGTTGCTTCTTCACCGACCCGCAATGGAAAAGCTGCTGGGAAGGCGTGCATGTTGACCTTTCATCGACTGACGTAGGGCCGCAAGTCGTCCGCGCTTATTTATCTCGCCAACATTTCGAGGACGTCGAGAACTCCTGCCCCATGGTCGCCTTGCCAACCGACGTCGCGCGCAGCGGCGTCAGCGCCCGGCGCGCCTTTGAGACCGTGTTTAAAGCCATGGTAAGCGTCTTGGAGCGGAGCTTAGTCCAAAATGGGCGGCGCCGCCGCAGCACTGCCCAAGGCATAGCTGCGCTGGCCATAGGAGGCATGATCGTGGCCCGAACCATGGTCGACCGAGCACTTGCGGGTCAATTGCGCACTGCCTGCATGGCTGTCGCCCTCGATCTTGGCGCGTGGGGCAAAAAGAACAAATTGAAAATTGGCAAATCCAAGCCATCCCAACGCAGCCATGTGTCAGCTGTCTAGTTGCACCAGACCCTACGCGGAGAACCGCTGACTTGTCGTTTACCTTGTTGCATTAGAGTTTTTGTCACTATCGCGGCCGTGAGGAAGATTCCAAGCTTCAGCATTCGCCCCGTTCGCTCCACCACGATTTTGCATCGTTTATTGGGATTTGGCCCATTCCCGCGATTGTACGAATGATCCATTGTGCCCACTCTGTCTACGGGAAGCACTTTCGAGTGGCGGGTCATTTCCGCGGAACAACGTTGATGAAGTAATGAAGCGTTGCGCGTCTAATGCGGTCTCCGTTTAGGGCATCGGGTCAGATGAATACGCCCGATCCGGGCCGCACAGCACGAAACGGTACGTCATATCTCGATTGTGAGCTACTTACGGTTTTGTGTCCGGCTTGTTCGCATCTGCTTCCGAATTCGCTGACACCGCGCCACCAGGGTCAGTTGCTGAGCTATCTCCTTGGCGAGTAAGATTCAGGGCAAAGGGTGTAACCTCGAACGGCATCTTCTCGTATTCCGGCACCGTGCCAACTGGCTTCGACTTGAGCATCCGCAGCTGATCGTTCCACGGCTCGATCTTGATACGTCCGCCGAGCGGCAATGCAGCAATGACTTGGGCCATTGGCCTCGCTGCCGCCGTTTGCTCGGAGGCCGTTGCGGATGTGGTGATCCAGCTTGTCAGGACACTGTCGCCCAAGTGCGGGCTAATCAAGTTGGGGATATCCTTTGAGCGGTTGTGGAGGACTTGTACGAAGTGTTGCGCGGTCTCGAGCTTATCCTTGTACGGCGAATTCTTCAGAAGTTCGATCCCCTTCTTGTTTGCCGCCTGCTCCTCTTCCGGTGTGCGCGCAAATTCAAAATGGTGAAAGGTCTCCCTCTCGTCGAGGCGCAGGCGATTGGTGAACGCGAATTGGGTGTCCATGCGATGTCCGAGCACGACGTGACCGAGCTCATGCGCGAGGATGGCCGCGAGGCTGGCCTCGTCGGGAAGCACGTCCACCAAGCCGCGACTCAGGACTATGGTGTGGCCCATAGTGAACGACTCGAGCGTTGAGGTCATCAGAACGCGGCAGCGAATCTCCGGTTGGATGTCGAGGTTATTGGTGACCTCGAGATTATTGACCACCGTCTCAAGCAACTTATCCACGTCGCCGTAGCGCGCCATCAAACCCAACCGCTCCAATTGTGCCGCAACATTGTCTTCGGCTTGGTGGCCCCAGGAGCGTTCCGCCTGAAGGGGCGAGTCGTCGTTGACGATATCCGCCTGGTCATTCACTGGTATCGGCCCCTCCACCAGGATTTTGCCCATCTCTTGCTCTTCCCGAGAGTGGCCGAGGGCGTAGCCCCACAGGCGCGTCTGCGCCTTGAATGTGTAGCCCATCGTCCGTGAGTTAGTAGCGTCCAACTCGCTGTAAATGAAGCCGGGGAGCCATCGGTTCTTTCCCGCATTGACGCGCCAGCTGTCAAAATTGAAGTAGAAGCTGGTCTTGGACGAGCCACTGTACACGCCGTTGAAGCGCACGATTTGGTAATCCTGATCCTCTACCCAAATACGGCCGACGAAACGCCCTTTGTCGCGATTCGCGATTGGATCGACGTCGAAAACTATGCAACGAACTTCACCCAGGAACTCGCGGCGGAGGTATTCAAACTTGTAATGCTTGCGGTCGAACCCGTTCGTGTCCACGTAGATCATTTGCAGGAAGCCACTTGGGAGAACTTCCGTCGAAAAGGAGCTCTCCAAGCTGGCCAGCATCTTGTGCTTAATACCATTGACGCCGGTTAGAGGTTCGAGTTCCACGCCTTTCGCCAGCTCGGCGCGGCCGAGAAAATACTTGTCGCCGTCTGGCACCGCGCCCAGATCCTTATCAGGACGGAATTTCTGGATGTAGGTTTCCGCAATAGGCGAGTATTCCCGAAGCAACTGAACTTCTGCTTGCTCCTGCGACACAATCTTGTCCACAATTTGCGTCAGGTTCATTGGCTGCTGTGCGGCTGCCGATAATGGCACCGCAATGAGCGCCAGGGTCACAGGCAAGAATTTCAGGACACTCATATCGCCTCCGGAAGTTACAGGCCTAATGTACGGTAATCCCAGGCAAGCTACGCCCCAGAGGACAAACTGTCATCTGTACGGAGGATCAGATTAGGAACAGGGTACCGCCGAGCCAAATCGGAGCATGGGGACAGCCAGAATTCCAGTTAATCCCGTTTCACAGGACTTGGCGACCTGGGATTGTTGAGTGGGGCAGACGGATTTAATGTCACGTCGCTCAGTAGCGAACTCGATAGGGTATGTTGGGCATTGATGGGTGTTGGTCGATTGGGAATGCTGGCGTAGGAAAAGTAAGGCCATCGCCAGCGAACACGACGAATCTAGCCTTGTCACCAACCGCAAAAATACCCCTTGCTGCAGTCGCCTCTTCGCCAGTTGAAATGCTTTGACCCGGCCAGAGTCGCTTGGTGATGACGTGCGTTTCAACCATCCCAAGTGGGTATGGATGGCGGAAGCCGGATTTGTCGTCTGTGAATATGCTTTCCCATTTCTGAGTAGAAGGGTCCCATTTTTCTACTGTGTAGCCAACTTGGATACCGTGCGACATAGCGTCGTTAATGAAATCACAGGCTGTTATAATGTCCGGCGTAACTCCATAGTTCGTTAATTTCGCTTCATACTCCTTTGTGACGCCATCGATTCCATAATCTGCCTCACGGACAACCACGTCTGCATGTAGGCCGAAGGGCGGGAAGTGCCCATAGCGAACCAGGTGACCAAATTCAAGCAAACCAACAGCGAGGACCAATGCCGAAAATGCAAATACCTCAATTCGTTTCAATGGTGTCATCCGAAGCGTTAAACTCTGCTTCCACATTATATGCTTCTGAGTGTCGCCAAGTCCCGTGAAGTCGTCTTCTTGGAATGTGGGCCTGACTGCAATGAGAACTCGAGTGACGGGACTAAACAGGGCAAAATACAAGTCGTGCGTCAGAATCGCCCTACTCGCTGGAAACGACATTTTAACTGTATCGGCGATCGGCAGCGGAATTCTCCCTCGCTTGCTGTTCTACATAGAAGCCTGACGGTGGCTGGAATGCCGGGCGGCAATATTTGGGTCCAAGTGCAGAGCCTGTTAACAAAAGCGGAAGGTGCTCGACCCCCACGAGTCTACGCATCAGTCGTGCCCTCCTTCCATCTCGACAGGCCGAAGAACCTCCACAGTCCCCTTTGCCTTTTTCTTAGATAGCCGTTCTATAAGAACGAATAAAACGGGGACGAGAAATATCCCGAGAGCGGTGGCAACAGTCATCCCGGTAATGACGCTGCTTCCCAGAACCCTGCGACCAATCGCACCGGCCCCTTTCGCAGTCCAAAGAGGAACACAGCCTAAAATAAAGGCGAAGGAAGTCATTAAAATAGGTCGCAACCGCAGACGAGCCGCTTCGAGAGCAGCCTCCACAAGTCCCTTGCTCTGTTTTGTGTGTTCCAAAACTGCATACTCGACGATCAAAATCGCGTTTTTAGCCGTCAGGCCAATGAGCATCACGAGCCCAATTTGTGCGAACACATTGTTGTCAAAATGGCGCAGAAGCAAGCCTGCATTTGCACCCAGGACAGCAACAGGGACAGACAGAAGCACACTGAAGGGGAGGGACCAACTCTCGTAAAGTGCAGCCAATATGAGAAATACAAAGAAAATGGACATCCCGAAGACTATGGCTTGTCCGCCCTCTGCTTTCTTCTCCTGGTAGGACATGTCACTCCATGCATATCCCATCCCTGCAGGAAGGACCTCTGCCGCAACCTGTTCCATCGCAGCCATTGATTGGCCGGAACTGTACCCGGGCGCGGGTGAACCATTAATCTGGATGCTTCTAAACAGATTGAACCGGTTGGTGTACTCTGGCCCAGAGATGCGCCTTACGTTTACCAATGTCCCGAGCGGCGTCATCTCTCCCTTGGAGTTTCTGACGTAGAAGCTGCTGATTTTGTCTGCGCTGCCGCGATATTCCGGCTCGGCTTGCAGGTATACCTTCCACTGACGACCAAAGCGATTGAACTGATTAACGTACGCACCACCCAGGAAGGCCTGCAACGTCTGATTGACGTCCCCGAAGTGCAGACCTTGCTTCAACACGCGGTCCCGATCGACATCCACAAAAAGCTGCGGTACTGAGGGACGAAAGGTGGTCAGCAGTGATCCGATCTCAGGGCGTTTTTTCGCCGCTTGGTTCAGTTTATCGAAGGCATCCGATAACTGCTGAACGGTTCCCGCGGACCGGTCCTGTAACACAAACGTGAACCCACCGGCAGCGCCCAGACCCGGAATCGCAGGGGGGCCGAAGGCGAATCCAATCGCCTCGGGGATTTCCGCGCGTATTTTGTTGTTCAGATTTTGTATAAGGCCGGTTGCGGACAGCTCCGCACCTTCGCGCTCCTCCCATGGTTCGAACTGAAGGAAATAGGACCCCATGTAGCTAGCGGATGTGTTGGATAACAGGCTGAAACCCGCGATCGTGTCGTATCCCTGAATGCCGTGGGTATGTGCCAGAATCTCATCCACCTTGTGCATTACAGCATCGGTGCGCTGCAGAGATGCTGCATCCGGGAGTTGGATTTGAAGGAACGCATACCCTTGATCTTCCTCGGGCATGAAACTAGTTGGAAGACGCTTGCCCATAGCCACGGCAGCGATTGAAACTCCCAGGAGTAAGACCAGCGCAATCCCCCATCGCCGGATGAGGGCGTGACTCCAGTTCACGTACCCACCTGTCATTTTTAAGAACCATTGATTAAACCAGGCGAAGAACTTTCCGAGAGGACCGTGCGATTTCTTATGAGGACGAAGCAACAGGGCGGAAAGAGCTGGCGAAAGCGTCAGAGCGTTAAAGGCAGAAATAAGTACCGAAATGGCAATCGTGATTGCGAATTGCCGATTTAACAGGCCCTTGATGCCCCCCATAAACGCCATGGGAATAAAGACCGAGGATAGAATAAGGGCGATGCCTATAACCGGTGCGGACACTTCCTCCATTGCCTTGATCGTCGCTTCCCGGGGCGACTGTCCGTGTTCAATGTTCAATTCGACGGCCTCAACAACCACAATGGCGTCATCAACAACCAGTCCGATAGCAAGGATGAGCCCAAAGAGAGACAAGGTATTGATCGAAAAACCTAGAAGTGGGAACACGGCAAAAGTGCCTATTAGGGACACCGGTACAGCAATCAAAGGAATTAGAGTTGCCCGCCAACCTTGGAGGAACAGGAAAACAACAATGATGACGAGGACGGTGGCCTCTAACAACGTCGTTACAATCTCCTTCATTCCTTCTGTGATGGGGAGTGTGGTGTCCATCGAGACAGCGTAGTCTAGGTCTTGCGGAAAGCGAGATTTCAGATCCTCCATTTGCTGTTTGACTTGTTTAGCCACATTTAGAGCGTTGGAGCCCGGGGCCTGACGTACCGCAATGATTACCGCTGGCTTCCCGTTGTAGCGTCCGATTTGCTGGTAAACGACCGAGCCCAATTCAATCCGGGAAACGTCCTTCAGACTTACCTTTGAACCATCGGGGTTTTGGCGAACGATAACGTTGCCAAAGTCCTCAGCTTTGACCAGTCTCCCGGGAGCACGAACTGAGTAAGTAAATTGTTGGCCCGTGGGTGCGGGCTCAGCGCCAATCTGCCCTGCTGGATTTACCGTGCTCTGCCGTTGCACAGCATTGATCAAGTCGGAAACGGTAAGACCCAATTTGGCAAGCTGATCCGGCTTGACCCAAACGCGCATTGAGTAGTCCGCTGCTCCAAAGTTAGTTACCTGACCAACACCCTTCACGCGTAGCAGCGCGTCGTTGATGTTTATGGTTGCGTAGTTCCCTAAGAATTGGCCGTTGTACGTCCCGTTCGGCGAATACACCGACAAGATGAGAACTGGAAGACCCATCAGTTTCTTGACCGTCAGTCCATACTCATTGACTGCCGTTGGAAGGTTTGGACTTGCCTGGGTCACACGATTTTGTGTGTTCACCTGGTCGATGTCCACGTCAGTTCCCAGATCGAAGATGACCCTGAGGTTCATCGTGCCATCGTTGGCGTTCGTGGACATCATATAGAGCATGTTATCAACACCGTTCATTTGCTGTTCGATGGGAGTGGCAACAGACTGTTCGATCGCCAGCGCATCCGCACCGGTGTAAGTAGTGGACACATTGACCTGTGGCGGAACGATATCTGGTAGTTGCGTTACGGGTAACTTTGCCATCGACACGACGCCCAGCACGACCGTGAGAATCGCAATGACGATGGCTACAATCGGCCTGTCAACGAAGAATTTCGACATCGCTATTGACCGCCAGGGGTTGCGTTCGCTTGGGTGTCTTTGAAAGGCGTTGGGGTAACCGTCATTCCACTTTTAATTCGCTGCAATCCGTCTACTACGACGGTATCTCCAACTTGCAGCCCCGACTCCACTACCCACATATCACCGAATTGCGGGCCGAGCTTGTCCGTCTTGATCGTGGCGGTTTGTCGGGTGCAACGACTCCCACCATCCGTAGAAGATTGAGAGGAGCCCACAAGCTCCCCGAATCATTTACAGCGACGGCTGTCATAGCCAGTATGCCTTCACCACAATTTGTCGTGAGATTCCGGTTTACTTTTTTCCATCTTCACGCGGCTACCCACTAACGCGATACTCTTTTGTAAGCTGGGTGGCCTCGACGTCCTACTAGCAATTCTACCAGTCTGCTGGAACGGAGATTGAACATGGGCGAAAGCACTGTAAAAGAAACCGTGAATGGCGGAACTAAGATCTCCCATTGGGACTCCGGTCTGAAAGACATCGTCAAAGCAGTAGAAGACTATGTGGATGCAACCCGGCGTGCCGTACGACGTGGCCGTCTCACTGCCGAGGACGTGATCAACGAAGTAGGCCACAGCATCAAGCAGCGCCCTCTGCAGTCTGTTGCTCTCGCCTTTGGTTTGGCTTTCAGAACTTGGGCTCTATTCGCGTGGATCGCTTCAAGAACTCGCAAAAAGTCAACTGCCATAGGAACGTCTAGATCAAAAACCGAGTCCGCGTTTCCCGCATAATTCAATTATATTCACTCATTGAATTGCGCCGCGAAGAACCATACCAATCGCCTCCAAACCGGGCCCAACTCCTGGTAAGTCGTCTTATCGGAAACTGGCTTTTTGCGTGTGGACGGGACAGATTCCCACTTTCCGATAATTCCGTTTTATCGGGAGGAATCCAATGTGTCGCAGCGTCAAAGCAAACAAATTCGGAGGGGCACTGTCCGGACGAAGCGTCTCACTAGTGTGTCACGCCAGTCCCGCCCCTCCGTATTGGGGTTGAAGAGATTACTGACTCTCGGTGACGTTGTCGTCGCCCAAAGGCAGTTTCGCCAATGCGAAATTTGCAAGAAGCGTAAGGCTGCGAGGTCGAATTATCGGCTACGGGCGTCCTAGGATTCCAGCTTCCGATAAGGCCGTTTATCAGGCCCTATAAAACATCGAGACCCAAGGAGTCCGTCGAAGTATGGTGCGGGTATTAGGTGTGCTGGTTTAGTTGCCTTTTTCTTGTTCTTCAATTCGCTTTTTGAATTCATCAATGTCTAGCCGGGTTTGACTATGAAACGGCTTGTTCTTAGATTCAGACCAAAGTTCATTATTAGTTTGGTCAAGGACAGAGAAATGTACGGGGGTAGGCGAAATGTCTATATCATTGCGTGGTGGGGTGGGTCTGCCTTTGGTGTCTGCCGTGAACCGAAGGACCAAATCGGCATCCTTTGCATTCGTCAAGATTTTAAATCGCCCCCATTTACTTAATGCATCGTAGGCTCGGTCTGTAATCTCTGCGTGGCCCGTTTGATTGTCAATGTACACGGTCTTTGCAGCTATCACGCTGGCCGGGAGCGGAGCATGTTGGTCCTTCGCATGAATCGGGGACACGACGAGCACGAGGGCAAGTGCTGCTATGATTGCTGCTTTCATGGAGTCTCTCCTAGGTTTAAGTTATAACAACCTTTCCGTCTTGCATTGCCAGCTTCAACAACATGTGTATTCAACACAGCAACACGTACCCCTGTCTTCAGGGTTATGCAGCAGAATCTATCTTACGGGCTACGCGGACCACGTCCTGAGAAGTCGTCTTATCGGAATGTGGGTCGGAGCCATTCACGAATGGAAGGGCCGAATGGGGTGTCTCATTCGGCCCGGGGTGGGACGTGAATTATGGATAATTTTTGTCCCTTAGTTTTGGTTGTTTATACGCTTTTGGGCTTTGCATGTCTGTTCAATCCAGCACATGCATCCGATCAAAGCTGACTAGGCTAAACAACACAATAATTTGCGCGGTTCGCGCTCTCGCGCCTTGATTGGTGCCAAGTCCCGATAAGTCCTGCCAGCACACTATGTGTTCAAATGGCATCGATTTGACGCGCGTGCCGAATGTAAGTCGTGTGTTTCCTTGCTTGGTTGTAAGGAACCCAAGTTGCTCCTCGACGTGGTCGGAGGAAACCTCCATGCACACTACCAACTCTTGGTCAGATTCCGGTTTATGGCACGCGCGAGCAATCCTCGTGACAGCATTTATCCTAGCGTTAGCCACATGTGCGTGGGGACAAACACTCGCTCCAAGACCGGGCGTTCGGGCGAAGCAACCCCGTTGGCACAAATACGTCAATCATCAGTTCGGCTTTTCATTTTGGTACCCGGCCGAGTATGGACCCGCTACAGACCAGAGGTGCACCCGCAACACCTCCGGGGGGTGCTTGCTCTGGCTGGAGTCACCCGTTAACTCAGAGAGTTTTGATTTAATCTATGTAGAAATCTCCTCGCCGTTCCATTTGAGTCTCAGTCCGGATGATGCAATGCCTGAGCGCAAGCTGATTGGACATCACTTTTTCTATTGTACATGGCAGGGAAGTATGGGTGTTGGATTTACGGATCTTTATGAACTGGACTTGAAAGGTAAGCTGCTGACCTTTGCATTCGACGAAGGGATCGATCGTGAAAAACAAAAGCAGCTTGTGCTAAAGACACTGGAGACTTTTCGGACGTTCTAGTCGAACGGGAGGTCTGAGGTGCCTAATAGTTGGAAACGCCGTTTACCACTCGTCACGTGTATTTTCGCCAGCCTTCGTTGCTTGCTCCCCGCCCGAGCGCAGTATATCCCTCAGGGCGGATCTCGTTGGCAAGGCGTCAACGGCATCTCCCTACCGTCCCCGGGCGTAGGGGCAGCCGTAATGCGTGGACACCTGTTTTGGACAAACAATAACGGAGTTGCTTGGACCGAGATCACGCCGCCGGGCCAGGCCGACCAGAGCATGCTCACTTTTTTTTTCCTGGATGGAGCGCACGGCTGGATCACGTCAATGAATGGTTCAGTAGATTCATGGGACGAAAACCCTCAGGTGCACATCGTCCGGACGGAAAACGGCGGAAAGACCTGGAGTCCGCTTCGATTTGACAGGGCTTCATTTGACTTGAAATACGGTGAGATACCGGAAGCTCTGTGGTTCGTTGACGCCCGACATGGGTGGTTTCAGTGGAAGGTGCAAACAAGCTCTGCGTTTGACGCTGGCGTGTTATTCAGTACTGCGGATGGCGGCGAGACATGGAAGGAGCTTCCGCGCCCACCTTCAGGGAGTGCTTTCCGATTCCATACGACTGAAGTTGGATGGATGGTGGGCGGCGGCTCGAATCAGGAGCTTTACGTGACGCACGACGGAGGCAATACGTGGCAAGTGGTATCCGTCCCCGCACCCGCCAGCTGCCAGGAGTGTTTGCGCAATTACGATGTGCCGAGGTTTCGTAACGTAAATGACGGCGTTTTGGTGACGACGTTTTTGGACTACGGTGACACCCACACGGGCGAACGGATCAGCAGTACCTACGTTACCCATAACGGAGGTAAATCGTGGCAGAGTATTGAGGACTTTGAGGAAACTGGTCCAGACATTCCGACTGGACTTGTCTCGCCATTGAATGGCCACGTGATTCGGGTCCTTCCCCCTTCCGAGAAAACCTGGGTGCAAATCCGCAATGGTTCCAACACAATCGCCTCTTTGGTCCCAGCCGGGCTTAATCCCCGTGGCTACATTATTACGGGCAGCAGCTTTGTTGACGATTTGAACGGCTGGCTTCTTTATGGTGCAGATGCGCGGTCGGATTTGCTTGCTACGACCGACGGCGGGAAAACCTTCAAGATCATTACGCCGCGTCTATCTCCAACTTCTTTCAAGTGAAATCGGTTCGACTTTTGTTTCCAGAAATCTCGTACGCTTGCATGCAAATGCTTGTCGCCTCAATAATCTGTCGCGCCAAGTCCTATAAGTTCTCTTATCAGAATGCGACCTGGCCGCGTCTTGCCTCGAAGCTTTAGCCCTCTCCATGCATCTGATATGCTTTGCGCGCTTCCCTCCAACCATGTCCACACCTCTACCGGAGGAACAACTCGAACGAGGGCTCGGCCTGAGTGAGGCTGTCGCCCTGAACATGAACGCGATGGTCGGCATCGGCCCGTTCATCGTGATTCCGCTGGTCATTCAGGCGATGGGAGGGCCGCAATGTCTCCTCGCGTGGGTGGCGGGAGCCGTGCTTTCTCTTCTCGACGGGCTCGTGTGGGCCGAACTTGGCGCGGCGATGCCGCGAGCCGGCGGGACATACGCGTTTCTCAGGGAAATTTACGGGGCGGGGCGCGGCGGGCGGCTGATGTCATTCCTGTATATCTGGCAGACGCTTATTCAGGCGCCTCTCGTGGTCGCATCGGGCGCGATTGGATTTTCACAATACCTCACCTACCTCATTCCACTGGGAAAATATCAGCAGAAGGCGATTTCGGCCGCGCTCGTCGCTTTTTTGATCGTGCTTCTATACCGCAAGATTTCGGCGGTCGGCATGATCTCGAAATTTTTGTGGATCGGCGTCGTCGGCACTATGGTGTGGATGATCTGGGGAGGGGTGACGCATTTTTCGGCGCGGATGGCGTTTGATTTTCCTCCCGGCGCGTGGAATTGGTCGTGGCTGTTTTTCGCGGGGCTCGGGTCGGCGTCGGTCAACACGGTTTACACTTACCTCGGCTACTACCACATCTGCAATCTGGGCGCGGAGATTCGCGACCCCGAACGCAACATTCCGCGCGCGATTCTGCTGTCGATCGCGGGAATCGCGGTGCTGTACCTCGCGATGCAGACGAGCATCCTGGGCGTTGTGCCCTGGCGCGAGGCGCAGAATTCGCAATACATCGTGAGCACGTTCGTCGAGCGGCTGTACGGCGCGCGCGCCGCCGCGTTCGCCACGATCATGATTTTGTGGATCGCGTTCGCCTCGCTGTTCACCACGCTGCTCAGCTATTCGCGCGTGCCCTTTGCGGCGGCCGAGGATGGGAATTTTTTCCCAATCTTCGCGCGCGTGCATCCCAATAAACATTTCCCGCATGTGTCGCTGCTCTTTCTGGGCGCCGCGTCGCTCGCGTTCAGCGTGCTGTTCCGTTTATCCAGCGTGATCAAGGCGATCATCGCCGTGCGGCTGATCGTGCAGTTCATCAGCCAGGGCGTGGGAGTGATGATCTTGCGGCGACGCTGGCCTCCGGAGCGGCTTCCCTTTAAGATGTGGCTCTATCCTTGGCCGGCCGTGCTGGCGATTTTGGGCTGGACCGCATTGTTTTATTCCACAGGATGGAAATTCGCCCTCGGAGGGCTCTGCGTGATCGCTTTGGGTATCCTTACGTACATGATTCAGGCGCGCTTCCGGCGCATCTGGCCTTTCGCCGCGACGGCGGTCGCTGAGGCGCGGCGATGAATCGCCGGCAAGAATTCGGGCTGCTTTCGCTTCTGGCCGCGCTCTGTGTTTTCACTCTCGCGATGACGCGAGTGAGGGCGCAGCAGGACCCTCCCGCGCCGGGCCGCGGCCAAAGCGTCGCGGACACGCTCGAATCGATCCAGAAAGCGCGCGTCGTGACGCGCGTCCTGTTCACCGTGGCTCATCCCGATGACGAAGCCTCCACGCTGCTCACCTACCTGCCTCACGCCCTCGGCACGGACACAACGCTCTTAACGCTGAACCGTGGCGAGGGCGGCCAGAACGCCATTGGCCCCGAGCAGGGCGCGCAACTCGGCATCCTGCGCAGCTCCGAGTTATCCGCGGCGATGAATGTCGAAGGGCCGCACCTTTATTTCACGCGTGTCGTCGATTTTGGATTTTCAAAGACGCTTGAAGAAACGCTCGAAAAATGGAATGGCGTCGAATTGGAAGACATGGTGCGCGCGATTCGCATGCTGCGCCCGCAAATTGTAATCAACGGCTGGGGTGGCATGAAAACCGGCCACGGCAATCACCAGGATTCCGGCTATCAAACGCCGAAAGCCGTCGAGGCCGCGGCCGATCCCACCAAGTATCCCGATCAAATTGCCGAAGGACTGAAACCCTGGCGCGCCGAGTTGGTTCTCGATCCCGTGCGCGCGACCACGCAGGACGAAAAGGTGGACTACACAGGTTCCTGGGTCGTGCCCGCGGATGAGATTTCCCCGATTTGGGGCCTCAGTTACCGCGACATCGCGCTCCAAGGCTACCTGCACCACCGCTCGCAAGGCGTTACGCCATTCATCAATTCACCGTTTCTTCGTCGCCCGTATGGCTTGAAGCGCGCGACCGGCGGGCCGCCGTCGCCCTCCGATTTTGCGCAGCCGCTTACCTCGCTTGCTCGCGTACTTCCGGTACCGTCTCAGGATTCGCTCGAGGCCGCCGATCGCGATCTGGATCAGGCTCGCATTGCCGCGGAAAAGCTCGACTGGCCCGGTGCCGTGCGCTCCATCGCCGAGGCGGGCAAACAGATCACAACGCTAGAGGACAAGGTGAAACGCTCGCAGGATTCATCCGCCGCGAGTGGATTGTGGGAGCTCGAACAGGTGCGCGAACGAATCAATCACGCATTCGCGGATGCCGCGGCGATCAAAATCGTTTCCAACGCCGACCGCAGCGAACTTGTCGCCGGCGAAGGTTTTAGCGTGCGCGTCGAAATCGCCCATCGCAACGATGTGCCGGCCACATTTTCAAAGCCGGACCTCGCGCTGCCCTCCGGCTGGAGCATCACGAAGCAGGAAGAAAAAGACGGCTCGACGAATTTCAGCGTCGCCGTTCCCGCCGCGGCACAAACGCCACACATGCCGGGCGATTTTCTCTACCCGTTTCCGCCGCCGCTCGTCAGCGCGCGCACGCATGTCGAGGCTGATGGCTATGCATTTGACTTCTCCGCGCCAGTGCAGAGCCTGCACGCAACGACCGTCAGCGTGTTGAGCTACCCGCTGCGCATCGTTCCGCCGGTCGGGCTCACTCCGGAGCCGGAGCAATACGTGGTCGTCGACTCGCGCCAGCCGAAGCAATTCGATGTCTTCGCGCGCGTGCACTCCTTTGCACAAGCGCCGTCGAAAGTCAGCATTGGGGTGGAAGTGCCGTCTGGCTGGAAAACCGCGGCGCCGGAGGCCGTCGAATTCTCCGGCGCGGGCGATCGCCTCGTTCACCTTACGGTGACTCCTCCCGCAAAAATTGCCGCGGGAAATTACGAACTGAAAGCCTATGCGAAACGCGGAGAGGAAACATTTAAAACCTCGCTCGTGCCTCTGCCCTCACTGCCAACCTATTTGTGGAGCGCGCCAGCCACGTTGCCCGTACACGTTTTCTCCATCGCCGTGCCGGATCATCTGCGCGTGGGTTACATTTCCGCCGACAACGACGCCATCCCGGATTCTCTGCGCCGCCTGGGCGTCGATGTCGAGATGCTCGACGCGAACGCCCTCGCTTTCGGCGACCTCAGCCGGTGCGACGCCATCGTGGTTGGCATGCGCGCGTACGAGTTGCGCTCCGACGTCGTCGCATCGAATTCGCGCCTGCTAGATTACGCCGCGGGCGGCGGAACGCTCGTCGTGCTGGACCAGCGTCCCGCGATTTGGGACGCGCTCAAGCCCGCGCCGTTCCCGGCGACGATGGGTCCCGGCCCACGCGTCACCGATGAAAACGCGGCCATAAATTTCACCGATCCCGCGAGTCCGCTCCTGAATTTTCCGAATAAAATCGAAGCCCACGATTTCGACGGCTGGGTGCAGGAGCGCGGCCTGTACTTCTGGGAAAAGTGGGATGCGCAGTATCACACCGTCCTCTCGATGCACGACCCCGGCGAAAAAGATGTAATGGGCAGCCTCGTGTGGACTCCCACCGGCAAAGGCGTCTACATCTACACGGGCCTCTCTTTCTCACGCCAGTTGCCGGAAGGCAACGCCGGCGCCTTCCGCCTCTTCGTGAATTTACTCAGCCAATCCCGAAATCGCGCCCGTTAGTCGTCGTTCGAGAGGTAGGCTCCAGCCCATCCTTGGAAAAGTGGATTTTCGGGTGCCGCACCCCTATCATTTTTCGTGATGGGTGCCGGGTTAGAAGCGGTCGAGGCTCGTATTGACAGGAAGTTCGGGGGACACAATATTCGCGTCATGAAACCTAGATTTCGCGCAATCACTGTCGCGCTCGAAGAAGAGATTGCCAGATGGGCTCGCATCGAAGCGGCTCGAAGTGAAACCAGCGTCTCGGACCTGCTGGGAGCGATCCTCAAAGAGCGCATGCTCCATAACGACGGCTATGAAAGGGCCATGCGCCGCGCTCTGGCGCGAAAGGCTTTCCCCAAGGCGGTGGGGAGGTGCCTGTCGCGTGTGGAGGCCCACGACCGCGCCGGTCTTCGCAGATACATATGTCTTTCTTACCAACCTCCATCCCTGCCCCGCCAACAAATTTCGCTCTGGTAGCGAATTCGAGAGGGGTTGCCTTCCACAGTTCACTCCGCGTTACACGCCTTGACAACTTTCCCGCAGTGGATGAGACTTACTTACCCCCTTCCAGAAAGTGGATTCCCTTGTTCGCCTGGCCGTCCGGCATCCATGCGATTCTCGCTGGATAAGGTCGTGGCTTACCTCATCTCCTCGCAATTCAGAATAGGCGAACTCAGAATGGGTATCTTGAGGCTGCACGGTGTCGATGAACGGGGTGCCAATCCGCATTCTATTGGTGGGAGAAGCGAAAGATGCATGCCGGCTTCGCGGGCTACTGGACACAGAAGATTCCGACCAATTTCACATAGCGCACGTCACGGACCTGGCTCTTGCCGCCGAGCGTCTCTCCAACGATCCAGCGGATGTTTTGCTCGTGGACTTGGGTTCTAGCCAGAGCCAGGGCCGCGCCTACTTGCAAGCCGCGCGTGCCGCGGCACCAGACTCGCCCATGGTCGTTCTGGCAGAGTCCGAGGACGAATTGCTGGCCGTCGAGGCGCTGCGGCAAGGCGTGCAGGATTTTCTGAACAAAGAGCACCTGGACCGCTTCGCTCTCGTGCGAGCGCTGCGCTACTCAATCGAGCGCCACCGGGTTCAGAAGAACCTGCAAAATCTTTCCCTGATCGACGACCTCACCGGGCTATACAACCGCCGAGGATTCCTGGCCCTGGCCGAGCAGCATCTGCGGATGATCCAACGCAAGGGTGCGGCGCTGCTCATCTACCTGGATTTGGACGATTTGAAACTCATCAACGACTCATGTGGCCACCTGGAAGGCAATCGAGCGTTGATCGTGACCGCCAATGTTTTGCGCGCCTGCTTCCGGCAATCGGATATTCTCGCGCGGCTGGGCGGCGATGAATTCTGCGTCCTGTTGACCGATGCGGGGCAGGACTCTGCCCAGCAAGTCCGCAAACGCCTGCAGCAGCGCGCGGATTTCATCAATTCGCTTTCCTCGTGGAACTTCCGGCTTTCCCTGAGTGTTGGGATCGCCGATGTGCCCGTGGTTCACCAGCCATCCCTCGATCAACTGCTGCGAATCGCCGATACGCACATGTACGCGGAAAAGAAGAGAAAACAATTACGCGGTCCCGATTCCCCGGCCTTGAAACAATCGACGGCCACGTAGCTCCTATTGACCGATTGCTGCGGCTCCTTTTTGCTCGCTGAAGCCAATGCCGGAGGTTGCCGATAGACACCCTGTCGAGTGTTCGCGGGGCTGTTCGTTTATTCGCGCATCGCTATTCACTCCAATTCTTGGGTACGCAGGACGGGGGAAGAATGCGGTTCCTGGAAAGCTTGATTTTTCCGGGCGGTTTTATGCCGCACGGAAATTGCTACTTATGCACACCGAGCTTGATCGGGCTGCACGTGGCATCGGATTCCCTGATTGCACTCTCCTACCTCTCGATCCCCCTCACTCTGGTGCACTTCACGCGCAAGCGCCGGGACATTCCCTTCAGTTGGATGTTTCTATGTTTCGGGACGTTCATCGTAGCCTGCGGCGCCACCCACTTGATAGAAATCTGGACGATCTGGTTTCCTTCGTATTGGCTCGCCGGAGCGCTGAAAGCCGTAACGGCAGGCGTTTCCGTTGCCACCGCGATCTTGCTGATTCGGGTGGTCCCTTTGGTGCTGGTCCTGCCGGGCACCGAGTGGCTCATCGAGATCAATCAGAAGCTCACGGGGGAAATCCAGCAACGAGCGCAAGGGGAGGCCAGGTTGCGGTACGTCAGCGAAGACCTTGAAGAGCGCGTTGCCGAACGCACGGCCGAGCTGATTGCGGCCAATCAATCGCTCCGGGAAAGTGAACAGCGCTATCGCACTCTGGTCGAGCATGCCCCCGAGGCCATCGTAGTGCTTGACTTGGACGTGGGGCGCTTCGATGACGTGAATCAAAACGCAGAGCGGATGTTCGGCATGTGCCGCCAGGAATTGCTTCGCGTCGGACCCGTTGAGGTAAGTCCGATGTTCCAGCCGGATGGACGGCCCTCCTCGGAAGTGGCGGCCGCGCAACTTGAGAAGGCCCTTCACTACGGAACGCCTCGGTTTGAATGGACTCACCGCAACACCGCCGGCAAGGAAATTCCATGTGAAATTTCGCTTGTTCGTCTGCCGTCGTCGGGCCGGAAACTAGTACGTGGCAGCATCGTGGATATCTCCGACCGAAAACAAGCGCAAGAAGAAATCTACAAGCTGAATGCGGAGTTGGAACTGCGAGTGAAGGAGCGAACCGCACTGCTTGAGACAGCCAATCGCGATCTGGAATCGTTCACCTATTCGGTCTCGCATGACCTGCGAGCGCCGCTCCGCCACATGGATGGCTTCTCGAGGATTCTCGTCGAAGAATACGGCCCGCAGCTTCCCCCCGGCGCGAGGCAGTATGTGGAGCGGGTGCGCACAGCGACACTACAGATGGGCCAACTCGTGGACGATCTGCTGAATTTGGCGCATGTCGGACGCGGCCCTCTCCGGCTCGTAAGCACGGACTTGAACGAGTTGCTAGCCGAAACGATTCTGAGCCTTGAGCCGGAGTCGCAAGGCAGGGCGGTGGACTGGCGCGTGGGCCGTCTTTCCCGGGCGCAATGCGATTCGGGGCTGGTACGGCAGGTATTTTTCAATTTGCTCTCCAATGCGTTGAAATTCACGCGTCAACGGGAAAAAGTCGTCATCGAGATCGGAGAGATTCTCATCGAAGGAGCGCCCGTGATTTTCATTCGTGACAATGGTATTGGTTTTGACATGAAGTACGCCGACAAACTCTTCCAGGTCTTCCAGCGCCTGCACGACGAGGAAGTATTCGAGGGCACAGGAATTGGATTGGCGATAGTTTACCGTATCCTGCAAAAACATGGAGGCGCCATCCGGGCCGAGGCCACGCCGCAGAATGGCGCAACTTTTTTCCTTACCGTGAGGCAGCCGCTCCCGGCGATGCCGGCTCCCGCAGCGGTCCTGGGAGGTGCAGCGTGAGAGCGGAAGAAATCGAAATCCTGCTCGTGGAAGACAATTCCGCTGACGCAGAGCTGACGCTGCACGCCCTGCGTGAGAGCACTTACGTCAGCCGCATCCACGTTTTGCGGGACGGAGAGCAAGCGTTGAATTTCATTTTTTGCAAGGCGCCTTACGAGGAACGGGCCGGCCAGCCTCTGCCGCAGCTCATTCTTCTCGATTTGAAATTGCCCAAAGTAGATGGCCTATCCGTGCTGCGCACTCTCAAGGAGGATCGCCGAACCCGCTGGATGCCTGTAATTGTCCTTTCCTCGTCCAAGGAAGACAGCGACCTGACCACCAGTTACGACCTGGGCGCGAACAGCTACATTCAGAAGCCGGTCGAATTCGACCGATTTCGCGAGATGGTACACTCCCTGGCGCAGTATTGGTTGCATCTGAACCAATCTCCCCTTCGGCAAACTATGCCGAATCGGACGGAGAAGT
>Ga0206999_10064_pt1 | contig 26507 bp, 15 predicted proteins | sample Alteio_BWMinCont_92_FD_153482 | JGI IMG/M metagenome (GOLD analysis project Ga0206999, IMG submission 153482) | Enriched cells from forest soil in Barre Woods Harvard Forest LTER site, Petersham, Massachusetts, United States -... | ecosystem: Environmental > Terrestrial > Soil > Temperate forest >...
GTCGTGTTTCGTGTGAGATTCCTTCACATCAGTCCGCCCGCAGTCCGGGGTCAGGTGTCCGATAATTCGAATTTGGCGGGAAGTAAGCTGCAATTGCATGGATTATCGGTTTCCCGCCAAATTCGAATTATCGGACACCTGACCCCTGGCGTCGAGTCGCGCCCCGTTGGAGCCGAGAAATCGCATCCGGCGTTGCCGGGCGTCCACGGGCTGAAACGCTGGTTGACGCTTGCTCGGGCAGTCCGTATAAACCGATGGCTTCGCCCCGAAGTTAGGCGTCCCGCAGGAATTGACCAGCTACGTAGGCCGGATTTCCAATCCGGCCGGCCGACGGAACGGCCGGATTGGAAATCCGGCCTACGGTGGATCAATTCAAGCGGGCTGCCTTGTGGCGTGCCGAAACTTTGGTCTGATTGAGGATTGCCTGTAGCATGCTTTCGATACGTCTGCCGGATGGTTCTGTTGTCGAACATCCCGATCATGCGACCGCGCTGGATGTCGCTTTGGCCATCAGTCCGCGCCTGGCGTCGGCGGCCATCGGGGCCGTCGTGGGCGGCACAATCGTCGACGTGATGCGACCGCTGGCGGAAGCGACCGAGGAACGGCCGATCCCAGTCCAGTTGCTGACAGAAAAAGATTCTGCGTCGCTGGGAATCCTGCGGCATTCGTGCGCGCACATCATGGCTCGAGCCGTCATGCGGATTTGGCCCGGCGTGGAACTGGCATTTGGGCCGACGACGGGTCACGGCTACTATTACGACATTGCGTGCGCGCACAAGATCAGCGAAGACGATTTTCCCCGGATCGAAGCGGAAATGCAGGCGATCGTCAACGCCGCCGAACCGTTCGAACGGTTCATCTGCGATCGCGACGAGGCGCTGAAGCTGGTCGACGGTCTGGATCAGAAGCTGAAGGTCGAGCACATCAACACCGGGTTGGCAGCGCATCCCACCGTCAGCTTCTACCGGCAGGGTGAGTTTGTGGATCTGTGTCGCGGCCCGCACGTGCCCGACGCCAAACGAGTCAAGGCGTTCAAACTGCTGTCGATCGCGGGAGCCTACTGGAAGGGAGACGCGAGCGGCAAGCAGTTGCAGCGTCTGTACGGAACGGCCTGGTTTTCCCAGAAGGACCTCGACGCTTACCTGGATCAGGTGAATGAGGCCAAGCGCCGCGACCATCGCGTGCTCGGCAAGCAACTGAACCTGTTCACGATCAGCCAGGATGTCGGTCAGGGCCTGTGCCTGTGGCTGCCGAAGGGGGCGACCATTCGGTCAATTCTGGAAGACTTCATCAAGAAGGAACTGCTGGCTCGTGGGTATCAGCCGGTCTATTCGCCACACATCGGCCGCGTCGAAATGTACGAGACCAGCGGCCACTTCCCGTACTACCGCGACTCGCAGTTTGCCCCCTTGTTCGGACACGACGGTGGGCAACTCGTCGACTTCTGGATTCGAAAACTGCGAGATGGCGATTTGTCAGCGGAACAGGAGTCGCATTTGCTGGCCAGCGCAAAACTGACAGGAGCGGACCTGTCTGACTTCCCAGCGAACGGTGCGAACCAACAAAAGATCGAGTTCCTGCGCGTCTGGGAGAAATCGCAGGAGCGATACCTGCTGAAACCAATGAATTGCCCGCATCACATTCAGATCTACAAGGCGCAGCCGCGCAGCTATCGGGATCTGCCGGTCCGCCTGGCAGAATTCGGAACCGTCTATCGCCACGAACAATCGGGTGAATTGAATGGCATGCTGCGCGTCCGTGGACTGACCCAGGACGATGCCCATTTGTTCGTCACGCCGGAACAGGTGCTGGACGAATTCAAGGACACGCTGGAACTGGTGAAGTTTGTGCTGGGGAGCGTCGGCCTGAACGACTACCGCGTGCAGTTGTCCATGCGTGATTCCAAGAACAAGGACAAGTATGTCGGTTCGGACGAGAATTGGGAAAATGCCCAGAATTCACTGCGCACCGTGCTGCAGGACATGAAAATGTCGTTCACGGAGTGCGAGGGCGAGGCGGCGTTCTACGGACCCAAGACCGACTTCATGGTGCGGGACTGCATCGGCCGCGAATGGCAACTGGGGACCGTGCAACTCGACTTCAACCTGCCGGAGCGGTTCGAGCTTGAATATATCGGTGCCGACAACCAGGCGCATCGGCCGGTGATGATTCACCGTGCGCCGTTTGGTTCGATGGAACGGTTCACCGGCATGCTGATCGAACACTTCGCCGGAGCGTTTCCGCTGTGGCTGGCACCCGAACAGGTTCGCGTGATGACCATCAGCGACAAGTTTGAAGCTTACGCGAAACAAGTCGAGACCCGATTCCGGGCTGCCGGTTTCCGCGTGGCAACCGACCTGCGCGGGACCAAGATCAATGCCAAGGTTCGCGATGCTCAGTTGGAACTGATCCCGTACATGCTGGTGGTCGGCGGCAAGGATCAGGAAAACGGCACGGTCAGCGTCCGCGACCGCATCGACGGCGATCTCGGTGCCATGCCGATCGACGAAGCCCTCGCCAAGTTGCAGCAGGAAGTGACCGAACGCAGGATTCGTCAGGTCAGCGAAAAGAAGTTCCAGCAATTCGACGAGGCGGGGGGCGAGGCCAACGAGTATTGATCGAACTTGACTGAGGTTGAGGCGAGGGCTTCCCGTAGGACGGATTTTCAATCCGTCCGAGAAACGATAATCTCGGCAATCTCGGACGGATTAAAAATCCGTCCTACGAAGCTCCGCCGCAGCTACTACGGAATGCGATTGCGTTCCAAGCCGGAAATCGAATACACCACGCATGATCGGAACGGATTCTGTTTGGCGCATTGATGGAGCGCGGTGTCATGAAGGCGGGGAATCGCACGGCGGCGTGGCTGATCGCAGGGTTGCTGATCGTCTACCTGGTGCTCGCCGCGTTGTTGCCGGCGGCGGACGACGAAGTCTACTACTGGGCTTGGGCTCGGCCGCTGCAATTCAGCTACTACGACCACCCGCCGCTGACAGCCTATCTGATCCGACTTTCCATCGATCTGTTTGGCAACAGCATTTTCGGGTTTCGAGTGCCGGCGTGTCTGGCCACTGTGTTTGTCGTGGCCGTGATCGCTCATCTGTCTCGACCAAAATCCCTGCTGCCCGGAATCCTGTTTTCGCCGCTGTTTACGGTCGGCGCGGTCATGATCACGCCCGATACGCCACTGTTGTGCGCCTGGGCGGCGTATGTGTGGTGGCTGGTTGAAGTGCATCGCCGACTGACTCCGGTTCCCGAGGAGGGGTCGGAATCCACCAATGCGGCGGTTCCCTGGTGGTTGTGGCTGGTAGGCGGCGCGATTCTCGGCTGCGGAGTTCTCGGCAAGTACACGATGGCCCTGGCGGTTCCCTCTGGCTTCGCCAGTTTTTGCATTGTGCGGCACCTGTGGCGGCGGTGGTTGCCGGGCTACATCCTGCACGGGGTTGTCGCTTTTGTTGTGGCCTCGCCGATCTTGATTCACAACATTCAACACAATTTTGTGCCGTTGCTGTTTCAATGGCGGCATTCAATGGGGGACTCGCGCCCCGGACTGCGGCCGTTTGGCGACTTCATTGGTGTTCAATTGCTGCTGTTCGGGACGCTGCCGTTTTTCCTTTACCCGTGGGTCCTGTGGAATTTTCGGCGGCTGTGTGAGAACCCCCGATTGCGAGCCTGCGTCTGCCTCTACGCACTCCCCATGACATTCTTCCTGTACAAGGCGACACGAGCGCCGCTGCAGGGGAATTGGGCCCTGGTGATGTTTGTCTCGTTCTGGCCGCTGGCCGCCGTGTGGTATCAGTCGGTCCGCCAGTCCAAATTTTGGCGCTGGTCGACGGCGTCGGCATTCATCATCCCCGCGGTCTGTGTGATCGCGCTGCTGATTCACGTCATCGTGCCTCTTCCATTTGTTCCCATCGAGGGGGATCGAGTCACCAAGCAATATGCGTTAAACGATGCGATCCACCGGATCGCTGAAACGATTCATGAACAAGGCGAGCAACTGCCCGTCTACACGCCGACGTACCAGATCACGGCCTGGCTGCGCTTTCAATCGCTCGACTGCCGGCAGATCGACCAGATCTCACGCCCCAGCCATTTCACCCAGCACCCGGAACGTCTCACCGATGTTACTCGAGCCTACGTCGTGGCCGATTATCCTCTGCCTGCCGAATTCGCCAAAGGATTCGACGAACCGGAATTGATTGGAACCTTTCCGGTCATCGTCCGCGGCGAATCGGTGCGTGACTTCAAATTGTATCGGTATTCCAAAAGTGTGGCCGCGAAGAGGGCCCGACAAAACGTCGCGCTCGTCAGTCACGAGGAATCCGCGAGCGAACCCGCCCGGCTGGATAAGGAGCAAACGGAACCAGGCCCCAACCTCGCCACGACCGATTCCGAATGGCAACTTCGCGTGCGGATCTTCGAAGTGACACGCGAGGGACTTGACGATCTCGGCTTTCATGAAGGATTCTTTCAGTTGCCCGCCCGCGATTACCACTCGAAGCTGGAAGACCTTGAAAAATCGCGAAAACTGACAACCAAGAGCCAACCGGTGATGGTCCTCAAGAAGAACCAGCTTTCTCGATTCTTCGACGGTGACAAGTTTGCAGTGCCCGTTCCGGGTCCTGCTGGCGACGCGATCGTCGAATGGCGTGAGTTCGGAACCGAGATCAAAGTCACTCCGACCTCGTTGGAAGATGGACGCTTGACGTTGGTGTTGGAGATTTCGGTGAGCGAAAAGGATATGGCCAATGCAATCACGCTGAACGGCGCGCTGATTCCAGGAATCTCCCGACGACGGATTCGATCGACCGTGACGGCAGCGTTTGATGAGGCGTTTCTGGCGGTCCTGTTCGGTCCATCGGTGGATGGAAATCGACTGTTTCTCGGCTACGGCTTCGAACTAGAGGCTGCGGATGCACCCATCAACGCGCGGGAAGCTGGTTCCACGACAAACGATGCCAGCCAGTCCAAGTAGCCCTTGAATCGGCGATCCGGCTTTGCACGGCGACCCCACCGAGCTTGCCTCGGTGGCTCGCGGGCTTTTGCACTATGCCTTTCCAGTGAAACGGGTCGTAGTGCAAACGCCCTGTTTCCACCGAGCCAAGCTCGGTGGGGTCGCTTGTATAAGGATTGGCCCTATCCGGCATCCTGTCACTTGCCGAAGTGTCGATAGAACAAATGTTTGATCACTTCCATGGCGGCACCGTACAGCAGCGTGATGACGATGATAATCCCCAGCAGTGTGACGGGCGGGGGGACAAACCCCAGAGACTTTGCCAGCGGTGAGAATGGCAACAGCAGCACAAGAATCGCGATTGCGCTGGAAGCAATCAGAAACAGCGTCCCCGGCTGACTGCGGAAGAACGGGCGCTGCGTGCGGATGACCAGCAGGATCATCAACCCTGTCAGCGTCGATTCCACGAACCAGCCGGTGCGGAACAGATCGTGGTCCTCGCTGCCAAACACCAGCAGGATCGCCCCGAACGTGACGAAGTCAAACAGCGAACTGGCCAAGCCAAATGACATCATGAATCGCAGGATGTAACCAATATCCCAGCGCCGCGGGCGCTCGATCTGCTCGGGGTCGACAGTGTCGGTGGCCAGCGCCATGGCGGGGAAATCGGCCAACAGATTGACCAGCAGGATCTGGGACGCCAGCAGCGGTTCAAACGGCAGGAACAGCGAGGCGACGGCCAGGCTGAACATGTACCCAAAGTTGGCGGCAATCGCGAAGAAGACGTATTTCAATGTGTTGGAAAACGTCCGTCGTCCCTCGCGCACTCCCTTGACCAGAACACCAAGGTCCTGTTCCAGCAACACCACCTGGGCCGCTTCGCGCGCGACGTCGACGGCGGATGCCACCGAGATCCCGACATCGGCCGCATGAAGCGCCGAAGCGTCGTTGATGCCGTCCCCCATGTATCCGACGACCGCGCCCGAATGCTGCAGCGCACGGATGATCATTTCCTTCTGATTCGGTTCGACCTCGGCAAACACGTCGGCCTCGCGGGCACGCTGGCGCAACGCTTCCTGGCTGAGCGTTCTCAGATCGGTTCCGGTCACGATCATCGGGGACTCAATCCCCACCCGCCTGCTGATCGTCGCTGCCACGGCGCGGTTGTCCCCGGTGATGATTTTCAAGCCGATGCCCAATTCCCGCAGTTGTTGAAGAGTCTCGCGGACGTCGGCCTTGGGGGGATCGGAAAAGACCAGGAATCCCAGGAACGTCATGTTTTGTTCGTCGGACTTGCTGATATGTGCCACGTCGTCTGTACGAATGGCGACTCCCAGAACGCGCAGTCCGTCGTTGCTCATCGCCGCGAACTGGCGTTCGATCGATTCGACTTGCGAGGCCAGATCGACCAGTTCGCCGGTCGCCGTTTCCGCGTGCGAGCAGACTTCCAGAATGTTGGCCAATGCCCCCTTCGTGACCAGCAGCTTCTGGCCCTCCATGGAAATCCGCACGCTCAACCGCTTGCGGATGAAGTCGTAGGGGATCTCGTCCAGCTTCTCGATTCCGGTCGTCTCGAACTTGTGAGCATCCAGGATCGCGCGGTCGATGGGGTTGGTGAAACCCGTCTGAAACAGGGCATTCAGATATGAGAACCGCGCGACGCGATCGCTCGGCTTCCCTGCAACGTCCAGCGTATCCTGCAAGTGGATGACTCCTTCCGTCAGTGTCCCGGTCTTGTCGGAGCAAAGGATCGTCATTCCCCCCAGGTTCTCGATCGACAGCAACTGTTTGACGATGACCTTGTGCTGGGCCATCGCCTTGGCCCCCGCCGACAGAACCACGCTGGTGATGGCCGGCAACAGTTGGGGAGTCATCCCCACGGCCAGTGCCAGTGTGACCAGCAGCGAATCGGCAAATTCCTTCCCCTGCCATCCAACTTTGACGGCAAACAAGATGACGGTGATCACGACCACGATCTTGATCAGCAATTGCCCAAAATGGCTCAGTCCCCGTTCGAAGCCAGTCACAGGCGGCTTGTGTTCCAGTCGCTCCGAGATCTTGCCAAATTCGGTATCGCGCCCGGTTCCAACGACCACCGCTGTTCCCATGCCGCTGATGACATGTGTGCCGAGATACAGGCTGTTGACTCGCTGGCCGAGCGACGTGTTTTCGGCCAGGACCGAGGCCACCTTCTCGGCGGGAAAGCTTTCGCCCGTCAGTGCGGCTTCGTTCAGAAACAGGTCACGGGTCGAGAGCAGCCGGCAATCGCCGGGGATCATGTTTCCCGCACTCAGGCGGATCACATCGCCCGGCACGATCGCCTCCAGCGGAATCTCGCGATCCTGTCCGTCGCGGATGACCGTCGCTTTGGTTTCGATCATCCCCATCAGTTTGGCGACCGCATCCGCAGCGCTCAATTCCTGCCAGAAGCCCAGCAGGCCGCTGGCCAGCAGTATGAAAATGATGATCCAGGCATTTGTGCGTTCATCGGGCAGCGTGAACGACAAGATCGCCGAGCAGAACAGCAGCAGGATGATCGGGTTCTTGAATTGATCCAGCAGCAGAGCCCAGGCCGATCGTCGATGGGCCCGCAACTGCCGGGTCTGGGCCAGACGTGCCTCGGCGACCGCCTGGGTCAACCCCTGCTCCGACGACTTCAGATTCTTCAAAAGTTGCTCAGCCGGCACGGACCAGAACGCATCATCCTTCTGCGCTTCAGGCATCGTCAATTCCTTCGATCACTCGCTCCGGGCGTGTGTGACATCGAACGTGTGAGCCAAGAGTTCGGTTCCGGGCAGACGGCTCCATTCGTGTTGACGCAATCGAGCACCGCCTTTTCAATTCTTCCGAAGCCAAGCCGCGCTCCGTAATCGGTCAGGTGGTCATCATCAACGTACACGGGATTGATTCCATCCAGGCAGAAGACTTCAGAGTCCCGCAAGAAGATATCGGCGATTGGAATGTAATGAAAGTTCGAATAATCCTTCGACAGGCTTCTCACGAGCGCCCTGCCTTCCTCGTAGGCATCCTTGTTCCCCTGTGGCAGGTACTGTCGCATCCCCGGTTCTGGCTTCGCGTTTTTGTAACAGAGATACTGCAGCGCGTTGCGGTTGCCGATTCCAGGTTCAGGCGGTTGCTCCATCAGCAGCACGTGCGAGCAGTGTTCGGCAAGAAACGCCAGCAATTCGTGTGCGTCCTGGCCGCGGACGCGTGACCATCGCACACAAACGATCACGACCAAGGGCTTCCATTTTTCAATGAGTTTAAGACGCACGTTGTCATATTCGAGCCGTTCTTCGGCCGTGATGTATTGAGCCTGCCATTGCTCCGGACTCCAGGGGAGTCCGACGAAGGGGGACACGCCGTGCATTGAATAGAACGATGCTTTGAGTCCCAGCCTTTTCGAGACGGTGCTGATCACATCGGACCACATCGTTCCATGAGAGTCGCCCAAGACGACGATCTTGGGGTCCGATTCTTCGCCGCCAACGATAATCCCGCCATTGAGGAATGCGTTGGACGGGGCTTCGCGCGTCGGCAATGAAACGGAGGCCAGGACCGCCTCCATTTCTCCGCACAGATGCTGTCGAGGCCGTAGATCGTAGTACAACAAATGAGACGATTGCTGCGCAAAACCGCGCGTGTCGTAATGGCTGGGCAACAGTGCGAGCGAGCTCGCGAGCCCAATCGTCGCGACATAACAGACTGCGATGAGTGGTATTACGCCCCGCTGACGACGTGTTGGCTTTTCAACAAGGTTGTACGATGTGATCGACAGGAGAAAGACGATGCCAACCAGCCCCCATTTGTGCGCGGCGATGTCCAGGTAGTTCGCGAACACCAAAACAGGCCAATGCCAAAGGTAGAGAGAATAAGAAATCTTTCCAACATTCACGATGTGAGATTGGGACAGGACGGCGTGGCAGATTCCCGACCGGGCGCAGGCGATCACGAGTGCAGTGCCCAGAACGGCGACGGCAAGCCCAACATTTGGCGTCGGCACGAAGAAATACGTGGACAGAACCATGAGCAGGCCGACTGACGCCAGCGTCGAGAAGCGTTTTCCATCGGATGCTTCGTCATGCCACCCTGGAACGACAATCGCCAGGTAACACCCCGTGGCAAGTTCCCAGGCCCGCGTGGGCAGAAGATAAAACGTTTCTACGGGTTTACTCACGACTCCGTAAAGAAAGAGGCCCAAACTTGCAGCGACGACGACAAGAATCAGGCTGCGGAGCCACGGCACCCGCCTGAATCGGAACACGAGCCAGACCGTGACGGGAAACAGGAAGTAGAACTGCTCTTCGACGGACAAGGACCATGTATGCAGGAGCGGCGATTCTTCCGCGGCGGTTCCCCAGTAATCGCCGGTGTTGCGCAAAAAATAGACGTTCGCCACGGCGACGAGCGCCGACAGGGCCTGTTGACCGATTGAAGGATGATCCCCTTTGAAGACGAAAAAATACGCGAACGTCAATGCAGACGCGGTGACAAGGAGTAATGCGGGAAGAATTCGCCGGATTCGCCGTGCCCAAAATTCTCGAAACGAGAAGCATCCAGCTTCAAGGTCGTTCATCATGATGGATGTGATGAGGTAGCCGGAAATCACGAAGAAGACATCCACACCGATATAACCGCCGCGAATCCACCCGAAACCGAAGTGAAACAAGATCACCGGCACGACGGCGAACGCCCGCAATCCGTCAATCTCGGGACGGTATTTCATGACACCCCACCGCTTTCCCATCCGCCTGAAAAGAAAAATGACCCCGTCGGTTCGACGGGGTCATCGTGTCAGCAGTCATCGCGAACGCATGGATGCGCCCGTGACCACATCAATCAGGACAATGCGGTATTGGCAGCGGCGAACTTCGTGTTGGCGCTCTTGCCGATGCTCTGGACGGAACCAATGCAGACGATGACGATCAGGGCCAGCATGATCGCATACTCAACTGCGGTCGGTCCATCTTCAGACACCAGGAAATTCTTCACGCTCGTAACAAACTTGGTCATCTCTCAGTCCCCCTTGCAAATGTGTTTTCGAACATCCCGCGACGATTCCGGCCGGCCGTTACTTGCGGCCTCACCGATCACCCACGGGTCTTGCACCTTGAAATTCACGACTCGCGGGTGGCGAGGTGAGCAGTAACGCCCACAATCGAAACCTAGGTCAAATTCTGGAAGTGGCAAGTTTTTTTTGACGGGACAGGAAATTTTCTTTTCAGTTTTCAGTGGTCCGTGGTCAGTGGTCCGTGGTCAGTTGTCTGAGGAACCCATTTCACATTCCCGGACCAATAACAACTGACCACTGACCACTGACCACCATCACCAAGAAGCGATTTTGTCGAGCGCCCCCTTGGATGCGGCATCAAGGTTCGCCTCACTGCCGCCGCCGCGGATCGGGGAGCAGATTTCATACGCGACATAGCCGTCGAAGCCGCCGTCCCGTAATCCGGCAAAAAATGCATCCAGCGGCAAGAAGCCTTCGCCAAGAGGAACGGCGCGAACGGCCGGGGGTTGGATTCGCTGGTAATTGATCAGCGGGGGCTGGTACTGGAAACGGTCGATTCGGATGTAGTCAGCCAGTGTTGTCTGAACCATGCGCGGAGCCATCCGTTTCGCGGCGGTGTACAGGTCGACTTCGCCATTGAGCGCGATCGACCACGGATCGAACATCGCCCGCAGATTGGGATGATTCACGTCGTCCAGGAGTTCAACAAAGCCTTCGACTGAAACACCGACGTCGTGATGATTCTGCAGTCCCAGGATGACACCGTGATCGGCGGCAACGGCGGCCGCCTCGCGCAGGGCAACGACACACTTGTTCCAGTCCGCCTGATGGTCGGCCAGATCCGTGAAATATCCGCTGAAGACGCGAACGATTCTGGCACCCAGCGCGTTTGCCAGCCTGGCCAGTTGACGAACGTACAAGATCTGCATTTCGACAAACGGGACTTCGGCGGCGTTCCGCCCGGCCGTGAAATCGGTATATCCCGCCAGCGTCGCGATCTCGATTCCCAACCGATCGGCAACGGCCTTCACCTCGCCCACGGATGATGCGTCTGGATAGTCCAGGACCGACAAATGTGGTCGTTTGGCGGCAATCTCGACCGCCGGGTAACCCAATGCCGCGGCCTTTTCCAGGAACGGAATCAGCCCCAGGCGGTGCTGTCCCCAGTACCCGGCATAACTGACGGAAAACAGAACGGGAGTCATTGGTGAATCCTGGAATTAGGGCAGACGTCCGTGGTTAGTGGTCAGACGTCAGTGGTTAGTGGTCAGACGTCAGTGGTCAGTCAACATTGCCGTCCTTTACGTCCTTTAGGTCCCTTACGTCCCTTTTATCCCATCAGTCGACAGTGGGTCTTGACGGCCAATTCAGCGCCACCGCAGCAACTGCGGCAAACATCAATCCAATAAGATTGATGTACTTGGAAGCCTCGTGGTACGTCCTGAACGTTGATGGTCTGGCCTGGCCGGCTGGATTCACCATCGCCGCCAATGGGGAGTAGACCCAGAAGTAATCAACAAACATCAATGCGAGAACCGCCACCAGGCTCAGGATTGCAAACGCTCGTCGTCGGCGCGGCAGCTCGGGATGCGATTCCGCAGCACACGCCCCAAGCCAGGCGAGGCCCGCCAAAATCGCGCCAATCACGTAAAACGGTGGAAACCGAATTCCGACCAGAATGTCCTTGGTCGTCGAGTCCAATCCGCCTCGCGTCACTTCGAGCACCCCGACAATCACAAACAGCGTGGCAGCACCGACCCAGGCGGATGAGCAAAAGCGGGCGAAAAACAACGCGGCGTGCAGCATGGGATTCCTTCGATCGTCGGTCTATCATGTGTCGGTCGGGCAGAGGGTGGATTTCAGAATACAATTGGTTTGGATATTTTTCCTCCACCACTGAACGAGTCACGGGGGTAGTGCCTTTCGGAGCCGCGACCGTGAGGCCAATAGACCGTAGCTGAATTCGCAAGAATTCAGTCGATTGAAAAACAGTCTGAATTCTTGCGAATTCAGCGACAACGACAGCGACGTTGCGTTGATTGGAGTCCATCTGTGAAGCGGTTCTGCTGTTTGTGGATGATGGCCAGTCTGGCAGTTGCGACACTGGATGCGGTCGCTCGCGCACAGGACGCCGTTCCAGCCCCCGTCGTGAAGAGTCCATTGGCGGCCGACGAAGCCCTGAAAGGCTTTGTCTTGGCCTCCCCCGACCTGAAAATGGAACTCGCCGCGGCGGAACCCGAGGTCGTCGATCCCGTGGCGATCGCGTTCGGTAACGACGGATCGATGTGGGTCGTCGAAATGCGCGACTATCCGTATGGCCCCAAACCCGGCAGCACTGACAAGCCGAAGTCACGAATCAAGCATCTGTTTGATAAGAACCAGGACGGCCGCTTCGAAACCGCCACCGTATTTGCGGACGAATTGTTGTTTCCGACCGGCGTGCTTCCCTGGAGGGACGGCGTCGTCGTCACGTTGTCAGGCGAAATCGCGTTCTTCGCGGATCGCGACGGCGATGGCAAGGCCGAATTCAAGGAGACGTGGTTCACCGGATTCAGCCAGGAAAACTCGCAGTTGAGAGCCAATCACCCGACGCTGGGCCCGGATGGCTGGATCTATGTCGCCAATGGACTGCGCGGAGGAACGATTGTCTCCGCCAAGCAGGAATGGAAGGCCAAGGGGCAACCCGTCGCGATCGCCGGATTCGACTTCCGATTCAATCCACTCACGGGTGAATCCGCAGCCGTCTCGGGAAACGGACAGTTCGGCCTGTGCTTCGACGACTACGGGAATCGCTTCATCTGTTCCAACCGCAACCCGGTCCAGCATGTGGTCCTGGAAGACCAGTACATCAAACGGAATCCGTTTCTGGCAGTGAAAAAGGCGATTCACGATGTCAGCGCTTTTGCCGAAAATTCGCGACTGCACCCCATCAGTCGGGCCTGGACAACCAGCAACCTGCATGCGAACCAGTTCACCGCGGCCTGTGGCGTGCAGATTTATCGCGGAGACGCCCTGCCCCCCGAATTCCTGGGCAACGCCTTGACGTGTGACCCGACGGGGAATCTGGTCCATCGCGAAGTTCTCGCCGCGACAGGAGCGACCTTTACGGGACACACCGCGGACGGCGATCAGGAATTCCTCGCCAGTGCCGACACCTGGTTTCGACCGGTCAACCTTGCCAACGGCCCCGACGGAGCACTCTATGTCGTCGACATGTACCGGGCGGTCATTGAACATCCCGATTGGATGCCGGCCGAATTGAAGAATCGCAAGGATTTGTACGACGGCAGCGATCGCGGACGGATCTGGCGAGTGACCTCGGTCGAACCTGAGAGGGCTCAGGACCGGCCGGACGAACCGATCGACCAATTGTCCGTAAAAGAGGTCATCGAACTGCTGGAACACCGGAACGCCTGGCACCGCGATACCGCCGCGCGAGCGCTGCTGGAACGAAATCCGCACGAGGTGCTGGATGCTCTCAAGCACAACTGGAAGCAAAACAAGCTGACTCGCAGTCGCCTGCGGGTGCTGTGGATGCTGAAGGTTCTTGACCCGCGCCTGACACCGGCGGTTCTGGCCTGGTCCGAAACGAGAAATCGCGACGCCAAGGTGCGCGAGCAAGTCGCCGCCGCCATCGGCGACAACCTGGATGAACTGCTGGGTGAGCAGGCTCTGGACCTGGTCAATGAGGAGACTGACGAGCGGGTGCGGTTTCGCCTGGCGCTGGATCTGAGCGGTCGCAGCGAAGACGCCGTCACCGAACGCAACCTGCTGGTTCATCTGCTGGACCACGGTGCCGAAGATCCCTGGCTGCGCGTGGCGGTGGCCACGATCCGGTGCAATCCCCCCGAAGCCCTGATCGTCGAATTGTTGGATCACTGGCAATCTCGCGGGTCCACTCCCGACGGCGGCGTGGAGTTGATCGAAGAACTGGGCGAAGTGGCTGGTGCCCAGATCGCCGACGGAACCGCGAAGTCGTTTTTCAAGGCCTTGCTGACGTTTGATTCGCCAACATTGAGTTCTCAAATCGTTCAGGACATTCAATGCGCGGGCCTGCGAGGATTCGGCCAGGGAGCCGCACGGCGCGGCACGGCCCTGCAGCCCCAGCTCGATCAGATCGGCGACACCGAACGATCCGTGGTGGATCATCTGGTGGCCGATGCCAGGGACACCCTGTCCGACACGGAAGCGCCGCCAGCGCGACGACTGTCGGCCATCCGGACACTGCGGTTTGTCCCTGCATCCAAGGTCGCCGGTTCACTGCTGGATCTGGCGCTGTCTGGAGAGGAAATCTCGCTGAAGCTCGCCGCGCTGGACGCGCTCGGCGCCTCGCCCGATCCGGCCATCGGCACGAAGCTGCTGGAAGCCTTCGATTCTCAGACGCCGCAATTGCGCCGTGCCATCCTCGACGCGCTGCTGGCGAACGAGGCGCGATCGAGTTTGCTGCTGGAAGCGATCGAACGGGGAAACGTGAAACCGACAGAGGTCGACATCACGCGGCAGGCGCGTCTGACCAAGCATCGCAATCCGGACCTTGCGGCCCGCGCGGGAAACCTGTTTGCCGCCGCAGTTTCGCCGGACCGGGCCGCGGTGATGGCCAGGTATCAATCTGCAATCGAAGCGAAGGGAGATCCCCTGCGCGGCCGCGCGGTCTTCGAAAAGAACTGCGTGACCTGCCACCGCGTGGCCGGCATCGGCGTCAACGTGGGCCCCGACATCGGCGACACGCGCGACAAGACCCCCGCCTATCTGCTCACGAACATCCTCGATCCAAACCGTGTCGTGGACGCCAACTATTTCGGTTACACGCTGGTGACGAAACAGGGGCGAATTGTGACCGGACTCGTGAAAAGCGAAACCGCCTCCTCAATCACGATCCGCCTGCCGGAGGGGAAGGAAGAAATCGTGCTGCGAGCGGACGTGGACGAGCTAAAATCGAGCGGCCAATCGCTGATGCCGGTCGGCGCGGAGAAGACAATCACCGTCGAACAAATGGCCGACCTGATCGCCTTCCTCAAAAACTGGCGCTACCTCGACGGATCGGTCCCGCTGGCCGAATAGCGCCAACCGACTTCTCACCGGACCACCCCACCTTCCCCTGCGGAGGTGGTTTACGGGCTTTTCCTTTTTCACATTGAGTCAGGTTCACCCAGAGCCGCGACCGTGAGGGAGCGGACGATCAGGCTTAAAATCCCGCTCCCTCACGGTCGCGGCTCTGGGTGAACTAAAACGCGATTGCCCAACCGGAATTTGGCGTTGATATTGGCCGGTTTGTGCTGATCCGATACATTCCCGTCCGGTATTCATTCCCAGGACGGGGGGCATTTCCATGGATCGGAATCGAAGTACGAACGGCATTCTGCTCGGATTGTTTGTTGGCAGCGGATGCTCGGCGCTGATTTATGAAGTGGTCTGGTTTCAGCAGTTGGGCCTGGTGCTGGGTGCCTCGGCCGTGTCGCTGGCGATATTGCTCACCAGTTTCATGGGGGGAATGTGCCTGGGAAGCGTTGCGCTCCCCCGTTTGATTTCGTCGCGCTGGCATCCCCTGCGAGTCTACGCGGCGCTCGAATTCCTGATCGCGGTTTGCGGCCTGGCAGTGTTGTGGTGCCTGCCTGTCGTGGGCCGACTGTACTGGTCGCTCGCCGGTGGCGGCACGAACGATCTTTCCATGCGCTCCGCGGTGGCCCTGGTCTTGCTGCTGCCGCCAACGATCCTGATGGGTGCCACGTTGCCGGCGATTTCGCGCTGGGTGGAAACGTCGCGAGCAGGCCTGTCGCGGCTCGGTCTGTTTTATGGTGCGAACACGTTTGGAGCTGTCCTCGGCAGTCTGCTGGCAGGGCTGTATCTGCTGCGAATCTACGATATCGCGGTCGCGACGTATGTTGCCGCAACGATCAACGTCGTGGTCGCGGTGCTCGCCGTCGCCACCGCACAATGGACGTCGTACAGCGCTGCGATGCCGGACGATGCAGCCGTGCCGCTCCCGACGAAGTGGCGAACCACGGCTGTCAGCGTCGTCATTGGCATGTCCGGCCTGACGGCTCTTGGCGCCGAAGTGATCTGGACGCGATTGCTCGGACTGCTTCTGGGCCCCTCGGCGTATACGTTCTCGATCGTTCTCGCCGTCTTCCTGATGGGACTGGGGATCGGCAGCAGTCTGGGAGCTTCACTCGCTCGACGACTGACATCCGCCGGTCGAGCATTGGCCGTGTGTCAGTTACTGCTGATGGCCGCGATCCCCTATTCGGCATGGGTCATTGGCTACATTTTGCCCTATTGGCTCTCAGCCCATCCGGTGGACCAGTCGGCCTGGACTCGAATGAGTCTCGATGTCGTCCGAACTCTGGTGGCCCTGTTGCCTGCCACATGCTTGTGGGGTGCCAGTTTCCCGCTGGCCGTGGCTGCGGCCGCGGACGGACGATCCGACAACGGCAGGCTGGTGGGACGGCTGTATGCGTCGAACACGCTGGGGGCGATCTTCGGCGCCGTTGGCGTGAGCCTGATCGCCGTTCCCGCCTGGGGCAGCCAGGTTGCCGAGCAATGCCTGACCGTCATCGCAGGGTGTGCCGGAGTCGTGATGCTCGGTTCACTGGCGCTGGCGGAACTCCCCTCAGTTGCCGTTGCAGACCTGGTGCCACGACGGTGGTCGCGAGTTGCCACCGCGCTGTTGCTGGCCATCGCCTGCCCGATGCTGGTTCCGGCGGTCCCCAAAGGATTGCTCGCCTACGGACGCTCCGTGGAGATGTGGGGCAAGATTCGCGAATACCTGTTTGTGAGCGAAGGGATCAACTCCACCGTCGTCGTCGCCAATTCCACGATGGGCCAGCGCTGCTTCCATATCAGCGGCAAGGTTGAGGCGACCACCAGTTTCATGGACATGAAAACACAGCGGATGCTCGGCCACTTGCCGGCGCTCGCTCACAAGGGGCCGAAAACCGTGCTGGTCGTCGGTTGCGGCAGCGGCATGACCGCGGGTTCATTGCTGCTGCATCCGACCGTCGAACGGGTCGTGATCTGCGAAATGGAGCCGTCGGTGATCAAGGCCGCCTGCGAGAATTTCTCGATCCAGAATTACCGGGTGCTTGAGGATCCCCGCACGCAGGTCGTCCTCGACGACGCGCGGCATTTTCTCGCCACGACGAAAGAGAAATTCGATGTCATCACCACCGATCCGATTCATCCCTGGGTCCGCGGCGCGGCATCGTTGTACACCGCCGAATTCTACGAAATGTGCCGCGATCGCCTGAATCGCGGCGGCGTCGTCGCCCAATGGATCCCGCTGTACGATTCCAACGAGGCGGCCGTCAAGTGCGAACTGGCCACGTTCGTGCAGGCCTTCCCCATGGCCACCCTGTGGAGCGGCGAAACCCGCGGATCGGGCTATGACGTGGTTGCAATCGCCTCGGAGGAATCGACGTGCGACGCCGCACAATTGATCCGGCGCATCAGAGTGAATCCGGCCGTCGCTCAATCGCTGGTCGAAGTGCAAATCGACAGCGCCGTCGTCCTGGAACACATGTTCGCGGCGTATGGAAGCGACCTGCGCGACTGGCTGAGCGACGCGGAGATCAACCGGGACTGCAATCTTCGCTTGCAGTACCTGGCAGGCCTTTCACCGGATGGTCCGGCGGCCTATGACATGATGGACAAGATCTCGCGGTCAACGAAGATGGAAGCGCTGTCGGATTCACGCGAACCGGTCGCGCGTTGAAATCAGGTGCCCGCGAATCACGCGAATCAGCGGGAGACACGGATCACTCGTTCGCGGATAATGTTGCTGCCAATCGTCATGGAGCAGGCCGTGGCTTGTTTCTGTGAGTTTCGATTGCCGTCAAGTAAAACGGTTCCTGACACGAATGGCACTGTCGCGGTCTTTAAGTGCTGACACTATAACCCGTTATAGTCCGAGCAGGCGGGCCTTGAGTACGGCCCTTGGCTCAAGCATCAGATCGTATTGGTTTTGACGGCGTTTGATCACCCGTGGTTCGATTCGACCAGGTCGATTGGCGACGCGACATTCCGAGATTTGCCTGAGCATTAGGCGAGCTTCGAGTTCGATGCGATAGGCTTCCGCTGGTTGGCATGTTCGAAGCATCCAGGTCGCGAGAATGTATTGGCAGACCGCCGTGAAACTGATTTCGCGAGGCTGGACAGCGTGAAGCGCGGCGGAAGCGGCGGCTGTGGTTCGGATGAGGTTGTACGCCAGGATCGTCGTCCAGAGTTCTTTGCGAACCATCTCAGGCGATTTGCAGCGGACGTGGTCCAGATTGAGCGATTGCTTGATCGAGCGAATGTCGAGTTCCGAGTTCCAACGAAACCCGTAGAGCTGAGCGATGTCGTCTTTGGAGTACTCGTTGGCGTCAAGCAGAGTTGTCACAACATCGAATGATTTCGTACGAAAGCCGGGCTGGTTGATGTTGTAGCGAACCTCGCGAAGTTCCAGCGTTTCGGGAATCTTGTCGTAGGTCTCCTGATCCATCCAGTCAGGACGCGCCGGTCTGGTCCAGTGGAGGACGTGATCGTAGTGGCCCAAACGACGCCCTCGACGGAAATCGACTTTCCGCAAGTGATGGATTCGCGTGCAGACATCGATTCCATGTCCGCGCAGCAAGGCGATCATCATGAACGAGCAGTAGTACCGATCCATGACGGCGATATCGCCCTGTACAAACGAATTCAGCAGTTCCCGAAGCAGCGCCGTTTCGCCGGTCTCTTTTCCCTTGTAAGGGCCAACAGCAAGGTCCAAGACACAGGCCGAGGCCAGCGAGAGAATCGCCGCCACGCGAGCAATCGGAAGGCCCACGCCCTTCTTCTGAGTCTTCGGCGACGGATAACAGGCCTGGTTTTTCGCCGTATCGGGCATGGTAAAGGTAAACCCATCGACCAGTTTTGTGTGCCGACCTTTCCACAGCCATTCCGGATGACATTGACCTTCGACCTCCGCGGCGATCTCGACACTCAGGTCGTGCAACGCCGCTTCCGAAAGCTTGCTCCGAGCCCGGCAGTAATCTCCCGTATCCGACGTCGGCGCCTGTTCCCCCCGCTGATTCTTGAAGGCGACGATCCGAGCGACGGCGGCCTGGCAGGACGCCTCCTTTTCATCGCGCAGGACTTGGCCCAGGAACGACCAGAGCATGACCGCAACAGAATAAATCCCGCCAATCCCGAACAGATTGCCGTGCTTTTTGAACACACGCTCAATCCGCTCAACCGAAAGGATCTCCGCGAATGGCAATCCCGGCTGCAGCAGGAAGCACGAGACTATCTCGTGAAACTTCCCGCTGCCACGATCGGAGAAATCTGGTACATCGCGCATGAAGAAACCCTCCTTGGCTTCTGTGCGGCAAACACACCAAGGAGGGCTTCCATTAGGTACTAAGGAAGGCCGTTTTCATCAAGACCATTCCCAAGTGATTTGATTCTGACACCATGAATCACATTGCTCAAGATCAACCTGCGCGCATGAACCAGTACGACAGTGCCATTCGTTCCTGACACCTTTTCATTCCCAATTTCCCCGTTGGAATACGCCGTGACGGCGGTCTGATTCCCCGCCGCGTCGACGAACCGTTTGAACAACCCCTGGGGAACCGTGTTTTGCGTGAAGTCCGCAAACTCCGTGAAGCTGCCGTGTCATTTAAGTGGACGTCTCCCCTTTTTCCGGACCCTCCCATTTGTTTCGTCTGCAGACCATTTGAGTAAGTCCGTAGGCAACAAATGCGGGCACAATAAAAAGCCACGCCATTATTAGGAAAGCCTGCAAAGTGGCCATCGATGGGACGTAAGTGCCAATCCTTCCGGCGAACCACAACCCCGACGCGAGTAAAGTGCTTGCCGATACGTGAATCGCAAGACTCGTATAATATGACCATCCTCTTCCAGGCGTGATGTAGTAATAGAACACAGGGAGATACCCACTTGCCATGATTGTGCTGAGAAGTGGAAATATACATGCCTCCTCGCTCCATTGTAGGACGGCCTTTGAGTAATCGACGTCGCGCCGCTGTGACTCGACAGTAAGCGATACCAAGTGGAACGCTCCAAGTTGCAACGTGAGAACACTCGGGTGCGATCCCATTCTGCGCATCTGAAATCCATGATTATGCGGTGTTTTTGCCTGCAGTCGGTTGTGGTTCAACTTTTCCGGACATGTTTCGAGGAGTCCAGTGCCAGTCGGCGAGGTGCTCTTGTCTTGTCCAGGATCGCATCCGCTCGACTTGCCTGTCCCAGCGGTCGCTGATCACCAGAGCGCGCAACTGCAGCATTTCTTCCGCGTGGTCTTCGAGCCAGAAGATCCCGTTCCCCTTCAGTCTCAGGTTGATGACTCGGCGGATGCCGCTTTCGATCGCGCCGCTGCCCAGCGGCAGTCCGCGCTGGCGAAAGTCGGCGTAATCCAGTCGACCGGCTTCTCCGTGGCGTCGGAGATAGCTCAATTCCGTGGCCAGACTCGCATTGTCCGGATTGTCGTCGGCGAACATCTGCAACTCGTTCACGACGTACTTCCATTCCCCGTTGCGAAGCCGGCTGCGAAGATCTCGATACAGGGGCATCCGTTGCTCCACAGTCACGCCCAGGGCTGCCAGCGCCAGGGAGACATGATGCACGGCATGGCACGTGTCGAGAACCAGATGAATGGCGACCTGCTTGGGAATGCCAGCGCAGGCGACAATCTGATCGATGCGATCCCAGATCCAGACCGCCCCATCGCTCACAAATGTGAGGCTGAGCGCCTTCGCCGCACCCAGCCGATGCAGGTGCATTGCCACCAGTTCGGCCATGGCATCCGGCCCCGCAAAGGTCCCGTCGATCGTCATTTTCGTCTTCTTCTCGATCCGACCCCGCTCGTTGTGAATGAAGATCGTCATCAGTTTCGGTTCGCGCCATTCGGCATCAAAGGTCTGTTCCGGCCGGGGTTTCGAACGTCCCGGAGCATCGCTGATAATCAGGCCGTCTTCGTTCCGCGTTTCCTGTCGCACAGCCGTTTTTCTGAGCGGCCCCCGAAGTTTCGTGCGACCTCCATCGATCTGCACCGTGACCCGCTTGCCCGCCAGTTCGTCCGTGGACGCCAGCGTTCCGGCTCGCCACTGCGTCAAGTCCCCGGTTCGCAGCTTCAGCAGTTTTTCGCCGCACTGCTGGGAAATCCGGCGGACGGCCTTCAAATCCAGAGCCAGTCCGCGACGATGCAGTTCATCACGGGCGAGTTCGAAGGACGGGCAGAGGGCCGACTGCCGGGAGACGACGGTCTCCAGACCGGGAGACACCTTTTTCGCGATGCCGAACTGAGCCTGTTCGATGTGCAGGCCGGAGACGGTCTGGCCCGCATCGCGTCCCCAGCGTCGACGCGGTTCGCAGTAAAGTGAGGTGATCCACATTTTCACCCCTCCCAGAACCTGGATCGACATCTTCCGCTCCCGACCATTGGACAGGGGGACCGAATACTCCTGCCGTGTCTTCTCGGCCACCGCACAGAACTCTGGCGTCTGCATCACCACCGAGATCAATCCCGCCACCACCAGCCCGGCTCCCCGCGCGAACTCCTGTTGAACTTCCTGTTCAAGGGCGTCCAGATTCTGCGGATCGGCCTTCAACCGCCGCTCCCATTCCCCCAGCTTTGGAAACACGTCGCCCGTAAACCGGACGAGCATCTCTGCCACCGTCTTGATGAATTCGCCGTCCCGACCATCCACGGAAACCCCTCCCATCGAACCGCCTCCCTGCGGAACTGACTGCCGAAACCATCCGATCCCCGAATGGCAAACAGCCGGGAAGAATAACATTCTTTCGGATTAGACTCAGCACCCACGCGACGCGTAAAATTCATGCCGCAAAATGGGATTGCACCCGAACACTCAGGAAGATGACTGCTTCAAGCAGGGCGCGAAATCCCGCGTGTTCCGTTCCGGCTAAATCACTAAACTTATTTGCCTGGGGTGTCGCTGGGCGGTTCATGTTGCTCCTTCTCAATTGCGACCCATTTAAACGAATTCCAAAGCGCCCTGTTGAGTGATGTCGCGGCCACAGCTATGGACATCGGCATGGCTGAAATTCGGCACATGCCTCATAACACCCTTCGCTCGAATGATGCGTCGCATATCTAACGCATTCGCCGCAGTTCCAACCTTGTGGCACGTTGCGAAACGGTGATCCTTTTCCGAACAATATGGACACGTTGCACTTCGTGCTTAAGCAACGAAGTGACCAGTTACTATTTCGTCCGAGCCAATGGCGGGGGATCTGCAATTCGTTCCATCGCGTTGTTTCGTCTCGTAAACAACGGCATGTGTCTGCCGGGTAGGTCGTCCAGGGAGAGAACGTGCCAGTAGTATAAGGAGGTGTGGCCCAGTCAAAATTGTTCTCGTCTCCACCGGTTCCATCCAAACTAAACAGACCGAGTTCAAAGTCGACGATTAGTCCGCAGTGTTCTCCGAGGCCATATGCGATAGTGACACAACGTATGCGAATATTACATTTGCCATTGGGTTGTAGGCTGGGTGGCATTGCTTGACCCTTCGAAGTCAAGAGGATGTGCCACTGCTTGGCCGCTTTGGGACAAGCAGTGCCGAACGCGGGTAAACCTTTCGAGGGGGGCTTTCTTCATGTGATGCTATCCATTCTGATTGGTGCGCATCGTCCATGTACTGGTACAGTTTGAAATTGTCAGGCGGGAACCGGCGGTTTCTTCGGACGTTTTCCCGGCCAGAGAAGCAGGTATGTGGAGAACACGGTCAATGGAAGAGCGATGGACCAATGAGGGACAATGCATCGTTTGGAATTGTTCGTAAGACGCAAACAGAATCCTGCGAAATGCCATCGTGAAACAAACCTTTCAGTTGGCCTGTGTTCGTCGACCAGCGCGAATGCGCCTTTCGCATAATGCGGGCTCTTGGAGATTAACCCCGAATCGTAGGACATCCTAAGTTGATGCAGCGTAAATTGCGGTATTTCGTCGGCCTGCTCAAGAATCAGCGAACCGCTCACGGCAGTGAAGTGGAAACGTGCATGATTCCTGATATGCAGGTCGATGACATCGTGGATTGTGAGGCTTCTCAGCCATTGTGCCACGACAACGCATCCCAGCAGAAGGGTCGCCAGACCCATCTTCCGTCGCCAACCACAGAAGAAGTTGCCCATCGTTTGCCCTCCCTGAAAACGAACACGCCCCGGTTTATCGCCGGGGCGCTGCTGATTTGCAATCCCATTCACGACGCAATGACGGCATCGTACAGGTCTTCCATCTTCCACAACCGGTCGGTCACTCCAGCTTGCATGACAGGCGTTAGACGGCAGGGTGGCCGCGTCGGTGCTGTATGCACGATCAGCATACACGATCTGATCGTGCACTTCTCCGTCTTTTGACGATCCCATGAAAGAGAAAAGCGGGTGGGCTGGGTGGCATTGCTTGACCCTTCGAAGTCAAGAGGATGTGCCACTGCTTGGCCGCTTTGGGACAAGCAGTGCCGAGCGCGGGTAAACCTTTCAAGGGGCTTTCTTCATGTGACGCTATCCATTCTGATTGGTGCGCATCGTCCGGGTAGTGGTGCGTGGGGTGGGGTGGCATTTCTTAAGCCTCCAACCACGCAAGACGTGCCACTGGTTGGCCGCTCTGGGACAATCAGTGCGAATGCGAAAGTTCCGCACCACGTGGGTTGGTCACAGTGACGGGTACAATAGGATGAAGGCAAGCAATGGCCATGCCACCAGCCATCCCAAGGCGGGCGCGATCAGCAAGATGATCCTCCGCACTGATGGACGTTGTGGTATGTCCAGCACAAGCACTCCGGCCAGGTAGATGAGTGGCGGCGTGAGCCATATGGCACATAGAACAAGCAAGATGTCCATAGCCGCTCCAAACGATAGTCATTCCACCTGTTCATCGGGAGCCGGAATGATTCGCGAGTCCACCGCCACCCGTCGGTTCATTGCCTTCGCGATCGGTTCCGCAACACGGAGCGATTCCAGATTCGCCCGGTCTTCTCCTGTTGACGGATTGATGCAAAACACGCCGCCTGGAATCGCACCCCACAGGAATCGATCCCGTCCGACGCCCAATGCGGTGACCGTGGCCCCTTTCAAATCCTTGACCCTGCGCATCGAACGCTGCTGCAGATCGACATGGTAGACTCCGCCGGCTTCCGGATGCCAGATCGAGCAAACGAAATTGCCGCTGTCCGGCAATGGGACCAGGTGCGTGACAATGCAATTCGTCAGACCGTCGGGAAAAGTCAACAACTCGTGGCTGCTGCCATCGATCGTGAACAGTGCCAATCCGTGCAGGTGGCCGGTCAGAATGTGCTTTTGATCGGCCGTCAAGCACAGCGGCGGCGAATCATCGGAAGTCGTCGGCCACTGTTCGCCAACAAATGCCGTCCACAGCTTCTTGTCAAAAGAATAGACGGCAGCCCCTTCGAAGTTCCTTAACCATAGGAATTTCCCGTCTGTCGAGAATACGAGCGCTCGAAAAGTCGATAGCGGGATTACCGTCGCCGTTGCCTGCGTCTGCGCGAAACGGTTGTGCGCCGACCACTGATGTGTCCATTCGCGTGTCTCGACATCGAAGGCCGAAAGCACCCGTCCGTTTCCGTTGCACCAGACGGTGCGATCATCCGGCGAGACCACAAAATTCTCATTGCCGAAATATTGTTTGGGATAGGTCATCGACTTGCCTGTTCCCAGGTCAATCACTGCCAGTCCCCCTTCTTGTCCACCGCCCGCACTGCATACGGCCTGTTTTCCTTGTAAGGCGAATGCCACGTCGCCTATGTAATCCCCGGTCAGCTTGTGTTCGCCGACACTGGAACCGTAGTGCGTGACAGCGCCGGATGTCAGCTTCACACGAAACAATCCGTCACCAGAAGTGCCAAGCCACAGTTCATCGCCACGCGGAGACTGCCAAAGCTTCTCGATGGAATCCGTATCCTCAGGAAGTTCTGCCCGCAACGGTTCCCAGGCTGAATCCCCCGATTGCCGCTGCACCACATCACCGTGCGCCATCCAGACCGTTTTTTTATCACGAGAAAAGCTGACGGCATCGACACGCTTGGCGACCTTGCGATCAGGAACCAGTTCCCAAATGTTCTTGCGAGGAAACAGGACCGCCGACGGCATCTTCCAACCACCGGGCCCTCGCGTCATGCACCAGACTTCGCTTTCATCGGGCGAAAAGGCAAATTGCGTCACCACGTCATGGATCGGCGGTGCCGGGCGACTGAGGTGGAATCTGACGGCACCGCTGTAGTCCGCGCAGACCACTCCGCGCGGCGTCGCAATCAGCGCGAGCCGTTTGTGAGGATCAAACCGGATGAACTTCGCCTCCGAAAGTCCCGGTTCGTCATCGTCGTCAAGCGCGATGCCGGTCTGATTGGCGGTCGGGCCGACGGCGACTCCTTCGAATCCGATCAGCCACAGGAATTTGCCATCCGGGGAAAGTGTCAGGCTGTGCCTGCCTTGCCGTTCGTGGTTTTCAATGTGCCAGAGACTTGTCCATTTGCGGGTCCCAACGTCGAAGGCCGCGACATTTCCCGCACACGACCAATACAGGGTTTTCTCATCGAGCGAACGGGCAATCAGCGGTTGGCCGGTACCCGGAGTCTTGGTTTGCAAATGACCTTCCCAGTCGTCCTTCATTGGATCGTAACACCAGAGTCCCGCGTTGGTTGCGAACCACATGCCGCCGCCGTCTCCAGTCGCGGGCAACTGTTCACCAAACCAGTCCCAATACGCCACAGTGTTGACGCCCTCGATCCGCTCCCAGCGCGGTTCCGATGGCCAGGTCCGAGTTTGATTTTTCTCAAGGTCACAGACCATCGGCGGCTTAAATCCGCAGGACATCCAGAGCAATCCCCGGTTCGCGGTGACAGGTACGGGAACATATTCTGCGCAGTTCGACGAATCGTGGATCTCGCGCCAGACTCGATTCTGCAATCGGAACTCCGCCGTCAAAGCGTACCGCCCAGATGGACAGTTCGACCGACCTCGCCTTTCGCACCAGACAATGTCTTGGGACGGATGAACAAGGGTTTTCGTCAAATTCGTCGTGGGAAAGACTTGCCAGACGCGATCCTTCACAAGCGCCGTCGACAGGCCGCCCGAACTGGTGATCCAGATTCGCTGGCCGTCCTGCGAAAGGGCAAGGTGCGTGACGTGTCCGGGTGACAGCCCATTGTGCTGCGAAAAGGACTTCCACTGAACGGCTTTGGGAGGAAGATACCCAACTCCCCCCTGGCAGCGTGCCCAGACGCCGCCCTCGGCATCCAGTTTGAGCAAATCGCAATTGCCCGATGGCAAGCCGTCGCGTTGTGTGTAGACGGCAGTCGCCGTTGGTGCATCGCCAAAATACTGATATCGAACGATGGCCGCTCCCGTGGCCACCAGGAAGCCGTCCTCAACAACCACAATGTCACGAACGTCATTTGGCCCACTCTGCGGAAACCACCGCAGTTCCGGCAGTTCGCTGTCGCGATCCGGCACGGTTTGCTTTCCGTCCGCATCGTCGGGTGACGCCTGCCCTGCTGCCAACGACCAACTGTGCGATGCGAATAG
>Ga0206999_10065_pt1 | contig 26166 bp, 20 predicted proteins | sample Alteio_BWMinCont_92_FD_153482 | JGI IMG/M metagenome (GOLD analysis project Ga0206999, IMG submission 153482) | Enriched cells from forest soil in Barre Woods Harvard Forest LTER site, Petersham, Massachusetts, United States -... | ecosystem: Environmental > Terrestrial > Soil > Temperate forest >...
GTAACAGCAGTCCGCCATGACCAGTACGCGATTCCCCTGAAACCGGGCTTCAATCGCGTCGAAGATCGAACGGACTTGCCACGCACTTTGACCGTCAACGGCGTCGTAATTGGCAAGATGCACCTCATGCGATTTGTGATCTCGAAAGCCGTGACCGGTGAAATAGAAGACGAACAAGTCGTCGGGGCCGGTCTTGTTCAGTTGCCGGGCCAGTTCCGCCTGGATCCGCTGTCGCGTCGCGTGCTTGTCCTGCAGATAGACAATGCGGTCATTCGCGACGCCAGCGGTTCGAAAATACTGAACCAGTTCCGCATCGCGGCGATTGTGCTGGGCGTTGGCCATTCCGCGCCACACGTTGGGATCCTGCCATTCCAACACGCCGACTGCGAAGACCCAGGTCCGCTGTGGGTGCCAGTCGATTTCCGCGTGGGCGACATCGGCCGCGAAGCCCGCGCCGAATACGCTTGCGACAATGGCAAACTTCCACCAAAAGACGCGCGTCGGCTTGTGCATGGAGCGGGACTCGAAAACCTGGTCAGGGAACGGTTTTCATCCTAACCCGGTGGGTGCCCTGCGACAATCTTTTGCCTGAATCAGCGGGGACAAAGACGAGGGGTCAGGTCTTCAAATTTCATTTTTGGCGTCCCGAATGAGGGACGGTGTGGAGTGCAATCGCGGCTTGAAACAAGAGTCAGTGGTCGATTGTGAGGCCAAAAATGAAATTTGAAGACCTGACCCCGGTTGCGAAAAGCCGGCTGGAAGCCCGGCTGGAGGAAAATTGATTTCTGTTATTTGCCGCCCACCGGCTGGAAAGCCGGTGGCAGACGCAGATGCCGGCTGGAAGCCGGCAAGAAAGAAGACCTGCCCCCGGCTTCGCGTTGAATCTCCCCCGTCGCGTGTAGTCCAACAACCGGGGGGCTTACGACGCCCCGCTCCAAAAAACAGGGAGTTGCTGCCTGAATCAGTGGGGGTCAACAATCGGCAGGCCGGCGGTCACTTCCGTGGAATGCGCGGGATCGGCCTGGGGGATCAGTGTTGGCGACGAGGCGATCTCTGGCGGAGCGAATGTGGGTTGGCCCGCCGACATCTCGGGCATGAATGTTGGTGACGCTGCCATCGTCGTTGGGAAACCGTTGGACGTCGATGCTGTCATCATGCTCCCTTGCCAACTGCCGGCGTCGGCCATGCCGTAGGTTGGCAGCGGATACGCGGTCAATTGTTGCGTTCGATGCTGGTGCCGGCGAGGACGCGAGGAAGGATCATCCATCACGATCGCTTGGCCATTTGGCATCGCGCCCCCGACAATCATGGGCTGCGAGGGATCCATCGACACCTGGCTCATCGACACCTGGCTCATGGATGCCACTTGCAGATTCGGGTCGTTCTGCAGGAACGCCGAACGGGGCAGGCGGGCGGTTGATGTGGTGCCGGTGAGTGTTGCCAGCCGAGAATGGACTTCCGGCTGATTCCAGCGTGACGCCAGCGATCGCTGATAGAACGCCGCAGCCTGATCGGACTGACCGTTCTCCTGGTACAACTGCCCCAGATGCGCCAGCGCGATCGGATGGTTCGGCTTCACCTGCAGCGCTTGACGCAGCGTTTGCTCGGCCGCCACGCGATTGCCTGTTTCGCGTTGGAGCCATGCCTGTTCGATATATGCTTCGGGAACATACGGCTGGGTTTCGCGCCAGCCCGTCAGCAAATGATCCGCCTCGGCCGTTCGTTGCTGAGAAACGAGCAACTGGGCCAGCGCGTGATAGGTCGGTTGATGCATCGGGTTGACCGACAGATTGTGCCGCAGCACCTGTTCGGCCAAGGGCGTGTCACCCTGTTTCTGCATGGACATCGCCAGGTTGTGACGGTAATCGGCGTTCTTGGGAGTATCGATGACGGCGCGCTGGAATTCCCCCCGCGCCATCGAATAGTTCCCCTTCTGATAGTAGCCCATGCCCGAGTTGTTCATCAGCCAGCCGTTGGTGCAGCAACAGCCTGACATCAACATCAGCAGTCCCATGCAGCCCGCCACTCGTGTGGCATGCCGCGCTCCCGATTTCGGCGAAATCGGGCCACAGTTGGATTTCGACGAGATCGGGCCGCAGTTGGAGAGACGTGTCATCTGGGCAATCGTGCGCATGGTGCCGCAACTCCTGGCTCGCGAAGGATTCGAGGCGGACCGCGCCGGACGTTGAAACGCCGACAAGGGTCCGATTGAATTTGAATCTGGATGTGGGAGGGAATTGAGGCGGGAACATAGTGAACGATTCCGACTGCCGCAAGACGGGTTTGATCCAATCGCACCCTCGGCCATCGAAATCTTGAATTTCTCCCGGTGACCGCCCGCGCAATCGCGAATTTGCAGCCTGTTTGTGATGCCAATCGGCGGAAACTGCCGCAAAGGCGCATTGCGCAGTTCACCTTGTCCATCCGTCCTTCTCCAGTTACGCTGTCCGCCATCGGAAGCGTTCCGTAACTGGATTCAAATAGGAAAGGCAGGTCTTCGTTCATGAACAGACTTTTGATCGCCGCCGTGATGGTGGCGGCTACAGGTGCATCTCACTGGAGCATGGCGCAGGATCTGACCTTCGGTTCCAAGGCTCCCAAGCTGGAAGTCAAGAAGTTCATCAAGGGTGACGCCGTCAAGGGGTTCGAAAAGGGGAAAACCTATGTCGTCGAATTCTGGGCGACCTGGTGCGGCCCGTGCCGTGCGACGATTCCACACCTGACAAAACTGCAGAAGCAGTTCAAAGATGTCACTTTTATCGGTGTCTCGGTCTGGGAAAAGGATCAGGACGACGTCGACAAGTTCGTGGAAGAGATGGGTGATGAGATGGACTATCGCGTCGCCATCGACCTGGTTCCCGAAGACGGAGATGGCGACGACGGGGCGATGGCCAAGAACTGGATGGTCCCCGCGGAACTGAGAGGGATTCCCGCTGCCTTCGTTATTAACGGCGATGGGATCGTGGCCTGGATCGGTCACCCCGGTCAGATCGACGAACCGCTGGCCAAGATTGTCAGTGGCAAATGGGATATTGAAGCCGAGGCGAAGAAGATCAAGGAGCTGATTGCTGAACAAAAGAAATTGCAGGCCATTCTTGGCAAGCTACAAAAACTGATCCGCGATTTCGAGAAAACGGATGATCCGACCGAACTGCTGACGGAACTGGACGCCGCGGCCAAGGAACTTCCCGATCGGGCGCCTCAGTTGGCGATGTACAAATTCCAGGTCCTTTCCAACTCCAAGGCCACCGTCGACCAGGCGCTGGCGTTGGGTGCCGAATTGCTGGAATCGGAAAAGGTGGGGGAAGACCCCGACGCACTGAACAACATCGCCTGGTCGCTGGTGGATCCCGATCGCGACAAGAAGGCGGATCCCAAGTTGCTGAAGTTTGCACTGAAGGTCGCCATCAAAGCCGACAATTTGAAAAAGAATCAAGACGGGGCGATCGCGGACACGCTGGCCAAGGCCTACTTTGACAACGGCCAACTGGAAAAAGCAGTGACGACTCAGGAGCGCGTCGTCGAACTGGCGCAGGGAACACCACTCGAAGAGGACCCCGGTGTGAAAAAGCGGCTGCGTCAATACAAGAAGATGCTGGAGGCTTCAAAGGCGAGCGACGCGCCGAAGAAGTAGGTCTTCAGAATCAAAAACACAAGCCCGGCGAATTCATTCGCCGGGCTTGTTCTATTAGCAGGTCCGTAGGCCGGATTTCCAATCCGGCCCGCAGTACGTAGGCCGGATTTCCAATCCGGCCAGAGGGACGGACGGATTTCCAATCCGGCCTGCGGGACGGACGGATTAAAAATCCGTCCTACGGCAGGCAGGTCGATCAACCCTTTGGCGGAACGGTGTCTGGTGATTGGGCCGACAGCACGTGATTGACAACCTGTTTGATGCCGTGGATTCCTCGCACGACGTCGCACAGATCAATGTCGTCGTCGTTGGATTCCAAGAAGCCTTCCAGGCAGATTGAGTCATGTCCGCATTGATGGACGTTCAGCCGGGAAAACCGGAGCGATGGATGGCTTTGGAGCCGCAGCATCACATCACGCTCGACTTCATGCGGGGTCAAGGACTCGGTCGCAACCAGCGGAGCGTGAACCTGAATCGGGTCGGCAACCACCGGCACGTTTGCAGGGGGGGCCGGCAGAGAGCCGGATGGGGTTACGGACTGGTTCATGGTATTCATCCTTGGATCATTACGGAAACATTCACTCCATTCCGCCACAGCTTTACTGTAGCCATCGTCCCGTAAATTTCGAGGAGATTTCTGGCAAATTCACAACTTTCTCACGACTCAGAACTCGCAACGAATCTGCTGGTGGAGAAATGGGCAAACTATGGCCGAAAAACCGCGAATTGAAATTGCAAGGTGAAACGTGGCGCACGCGGCCCGCGTGCAGTTGAAAAGATTTGCCGGTGCCGGTTTCAATTGGAATCATTCATTTCGATTTTCGCAGCACCGTGACTGCGTCGAGGGCATAGATCGGCTTCCCTCGCAAATCGGTCTGGCTGTTGTCGATGGCCCCCTTCACAGTCACAATGTCTCCCGTGCGACAACGCGCCAGCTCCGGATGTTTGCCCAGCGTCAGGCTGCCGCCATTTTGGTCGCGTGGATCCGGGTTGGCCGCATAAATGATCTGCCAGGTCTGTTCCTGATCGTCGTAGTCCACGATGCCGCGCAGCCACTGTGGATTGGCATGTTCCAGATCGCGGCCATAGGGCTTCAAGTCTTCGCCCGCGACGGCTTCGTGATTCACGCGATGAATGACGGCAGGGACCATCTCGGTGTTGGAGACTCGCTGCGGAGGTTCAAACGGATCGGGCTCAGTTCCGATGCGCGCCGGCTCCTCCGGCTGGCCACTGTTGTTGTTCGATTCGCGCTCGAACTCAGACTCGACGCGCTGAGTGGCCGACGTGGGCGTCAATTTTGTATTCGATGCCGCCGGACCGGAACCGGCCGGGTCTTCCAGCGTACCCGGATCGGGAACGGCCCCTCGATTGCCGCTGCTTCCACCGGAATTTCCACCCGGTGCACCACCGGAATTTCCGCCGGATGTGCCGCCAGTTGTTCCGTTCGGCGCGGCGGGGTTGAACGACGGGGCGTTGTTATCCCAGTTGATCTTGTTGCCGTTGTTGTCGTACGTCGGCTGGGGATTCGCATTGGGAGGCAGCAGCGTGGGGCCACCCGATGTCGGCGGCGTGGTTCCGCCCGGCGCATAGGGCTGTCCCGCAGGCACGGTGTAGGCCGGAGTGCCAAGATATTGGGGCGGCGGGTACTGGCCGTAAGGCCCCGGACCGTTTTGATACCCATTGGGGAAGCACCCGGCCACGGAGACCAGGAATCCAGAGACCAGCAGAGATCTGAGGGCGGCGGATTGCATGCGGCCAATCCTCAAAGAACAACTTCCAACAAAACAACGCACCTTCGCACGGCCCCCCGGCGTCGGACGGTCGGGGTGTATTCGATGTCCAGAATCGTGTCCAGACGACTTCGGCAGAATCCGCCGCCCGCTTTGCACGAATAATGGGGTCAGACCCCAGCCACACGTGTCCAACGAGTCACTGAAGCACAACGGGAGGGGGTCAGACCCCATTATTCGTGCAAAGCCCTGCCGCCCCAATTCCGATGATTGGCCCGAGTCAAACGGAACGCTTCAATTCGTTGGAAAAATTGCAATCCGAATTCGGATTTTGCAATTTCTGCCAATCAAATTGGGGCTTGGCACGGTTCGCACGAAATCTGCAGAGATGCCTCAACCCGAGCAGCTTGCCTGACCGATACTCTTTGGTGTCGGGCAGTTGCCCCGACGGATGATCCAGAGACGGATCTCACTCATCTTCGAATGCCATTGTCGGGAAAGATGACGTTCCCTCACTTTGCCAGTTGCGCCGCCCCGCCGTTCGGACACGGGGGCCGCGAAAAGGGAACGTAACATGCTAGAGCAATCTCAGCCCCGGTTGAATCGTCAGGCGTTTGTCGGCTATTATCTCGACACGAGGGTGGATGTCTGGCCGCATCAGCGGATCAACATCGCCAGCGCTTTGAAAAGGAGGGTGGACATGGACGTCTCTGGTTTGGGATCGGTGCAGGGGAGTGGTCCCGTGCGTTCTGCGGGTCCCACTGGCACGGCCCCAGCCAGTCCGGCAGCGTCAAATGCGCAGTCTCCCTTCACGTCCCCCAAGGACGAACTCGAAATCTCGGCGGCTGGCCAAATGCTTGATCGACTCAGCGAATCCCCCGACGTACGTGCCGAGCGGATCGCTCAAATCAAGGAAGCCATCGAGAACGGCGAATACGACACCGACGAAAAGCTCGAAGCCGCGCTGTCGCGAATGTTCGAAGTCCATGGCTTGGATCTTGACGACGAGTGACTCGGAAGCAGTTCAGGCGACACGAGAAATGAAGAGACCACAAGGGCGATGGGCATTGATGCATCAGTGGAATTGAATTGCTGATCTTGATTCCCCTGTCAGCCGATGTTCGTGTCGCCTGAAATATGGATTGCGGAGATTCATGTCCGCTTTGGTTTCTCTCTGCCGTCTTTCGTCAAGTTCTCACACGACATTTCGACCTGTGATTGGAGAAACCAAAGCGGACATGAATCTCCGCACTCCAAATTGTGGGGTCCCGTTGGAAAATCTTGAATCGAAAGCGCAGAATCACTTGGGAGACAGGTTGAACGCGTTTCATCTCGCCTGACTCTTAGACTCACTTTCAATTTGCGATTGCATTCCGACCGTGTTGTGGCCCAGGAGTCGTTCGAGTGTCCGAATTGTCCGCCATGCCTGTCGCCGTTCCACCGGTCGACAAGTTTCGTGAATTCCTGTTGACCAAGGGAATGCGGCTGACGCCGGAGCGCGAGGCGATTGTCACGGCCGTGTACGCATCGCATGAACACTTCGATGCCGATGTCTGGATCGAAAAACTCGAACGTCGCAAGGGAGGGGCCAGCCGCAGCACCGTTTATCGCACGCTGGGCCTGTTGGAAGAGGCAGGTTTGATTCGCAAGGTCGCCCGGTCCAATGACCGGGAAGTCTACGAACACGACTACGGCTATCCTCAGCACGATCACCTGATCTGCAAAAAATGCGGCGAGATGATCGAGTTTCCCAACGAATTTATTGCCGAAGTCCTGGAACGAATCGCTTCGGAACACGGATTCCGGATGTCCGGCCATCGCCTTGAAGTCGATGGGATCTGCGCCAACTGCTCGCGCCCGCCGCAACGGATGCATCGCAAGTTGGACATGATTTGAGAATGCGGGAGGCTGCAGGCTGGAGACCGGAGGGAGGCGAAGGCCAGGAAAAATGGCGCTGCCCACGCAGTTAAACGAAAGCGGTCATTTCGGCGTGGTTTGCGGGGTGTCGAGCAGTTCCTGCGCCTTTTTGGCGAGTTCGCTGTCGGGGAAGTCCTTCGTGAACTTCTCCAATTGTTGCTGGGCTTTTTTTCGCAGGCCCGCATTGGGCGAGGCGAGGTTTTGACCGATTGTTGGCAGTTGCTTTTGAGCCAGGATCCCCGCCTTGACTTGCGAGTTTCGGAGCAATTTCTTCTGCAACGGTTCCAGATCATTCGGCAACTCATAGCCACGGAACTCGTCGAGGATTGACGAGACCTTGTTATAGGCGGCCCACTTCTGATCCGCTTCTTCAGCGGACCGGGTTTCTGTCGCCAGACGATCGATCTCAACCAGCACGACCTGCTGCAACTTTCGTGCAGCCTCCTTTTGAGTGTCGGATCCCGAGCTGAGAGACTTTTTGAAGACCGGCAGCGCCTCGGAATACTTGTGGAACTCGACCGATCGCCACAATGGCCACAGCGGTTCGGGAATCTCCTTGGGGTTCGTCACCCAGGTCGCGCCTTCCAGAGCCTCGGCGACCGTGGTCTCGGGTTCGTCCCACCAACCCTGCACCATTTTTCCCTGGGGAGTCACATAGAGCGAGTCGCAAACGTTGCCGAGAACCGCTTCACTCTGCTTGTTACCCATGGAAGTGTCGCACAGCCGGGTATAGGTAAACGTGGGATCACACAATGTCGGAAAGCTGTACTTTGTGGCTTTCAGGGTTTGCTCGGTGTATTGACGGTCGGACCCCATCGAAACCCCGATGTAGATGATCGGATCGAGCGCATGCAACTTGGCCGATTCGACGTATTTTGGGACGATCTCGGTCCCCTCGGTATTGCACATGAAGAAGTACAGGCACACTCCCTTTCCACGCAACTGCTCCCATGTAAAAGGGGACGAATTCAGCCACAGATTTTTGTCCGTGGGCAGGGCCGGGGCGGGCTTGGCGCTTTCAATGTCGGGGTCGGCCGCCGAAATGAAATGTGCCTGCTGGCTGAGTTGAAACACTGCAAGCAGCACAAGCAATCTTCGAATGAACTGACGCATTAATCATCCCGGTGTGTCAAGAATTCAAATGGACCCGTATCGACCACGAAATCGGCGTCACCCATTGAACCACAGATGATCGTAGACCAACTAAGCGGGCTACTCAATCTAACGACGATCGAAATGTCATTGCGCACTTTGGCGAATTGCCCGCGATTTGGGATATCATGTCGATGGGAACCGCGCATTTGACTATGAGGCCGACAACAGGCAAAAGCCGTGAACACCGTCGAAAACTCATTCGCCATCGTGCCAAGCCTGCCGCATACGAAGTGCTACCGGTTTGCGAGAACATTTCTGCTTCAAGCGAGCTGCTTTACGGCACTGTTTATTTTCATCGACGTCTCGTCGGTCGCCGCGGCCTACTGGAATATTGATGGTTCATTCGGCCGTCCGAAGCTGGCAGCTCTGATTTTCGGACTCTTCTGGTCAGGCTGGGTCTTCTTGAGCTTGTTGTTGATTCTGGCTTACTTCCGTGAGCACCTGCTCGTTTCCCAAAATACGATCACCAAGTACGGGTGTTTCTTCCACAGGTCGATCCAAGTAACCGAAGTAAATGCCGTTATCTGGAGAGGTAACCACGTCGTCGTTTGTACGCGGTCGTCTAAGATGAAAATTGACTTGAGTCCATTCACCCGCCAGAATCGCGAGGGGTTGACCCGATATTTCCTCGAAACTTTCGAAAGCCGAATTCAGGAAGGCTGCTCATGTGAAGTTGAGTTCGCTCGCAATCGACAGGCGCCCGTCGATGCAGCCATTTGCGTGTGGCTCCTATTCATCTTTACTGCTGTAAGTCTCGGCTGCTGGATCCTGGAATGCGGCTCGCAATTCCTCGCATGCGGTGTCGCCAGTGGTTTAGCGGGTGTTTGGTATCTGCGGCGGATTTCGGCTCGCCGAAATCCGACATCCGGATCGCCCTCACAATGATGACGTGCGAACGCTCGATTCATCCGGTTCGGAATGGACAACCCACTGGAGTCCTTCTTCATCTTCCTGCCCGTCATTTTCCTGTCGCGTCCCTGAATTTGCATTTCATTCGTGCAGATTCGCGTGATTCGTGGTCGTCTTCCTGTACTTCCATCACTTTCCAAATGCCTCAACCGCAGCCTTGTTGAAGGCTCCCTGTGCGTTGCCTCCGTCGCCCGGATAGCCGCCGTGCTGGACCATCCAGACTGTGACCAGCCCCCTTTGAGTATCGACGGTCATGTTCGTCGAATGAGCACCACCGTGACCGAACGTTGTGCCACCAGTCGAAAAGCCGAAGCCGTATCCGTCCTTCAACGCATCGCCGGTTTGCTTGCTGGTCATCTGCTTCACGGCCGCTTCGGACAGATACCGGCGGCCGTCAAGAGTGCCGCCATTCAGCAGCATCTGACAGAATCGCCCCACATCACCGGCCGTGGCGAAATATCCGCCCGCCGGCATCGGGTAACGACGGCTGCGGTCCGACAGGGGATACTGCAATTGGCCGATCGGAAATTCTTCCAGGTCGTTCTTGGCGGCGTTCGGCCGGTACGACTTGGCCAGCCGAGACGTCTGTTCTTCATTGGGCCAGAACGTCGTGTCTTTCATCCCCAACGGCTTGAACAATCGCTCTTCCAGGAATTGTTCGTAGGACATCCCGCTGACCACTTCGATAATCCGACCCGCAGTGTTGATCCCCGCGTTGCTGTAATCATACTTTGAATCGGGTTCATGTTTGAGCGGCGTGAGCGCATAACTCAAAACAGCCTCGCGCAGGGGAAGACGGTCCAGCGTCGGTTGCTCGACGGACGACGCGAACGGCAAGCCACTGGTATGCGACAGCACGTTCTTCACCGTGATCGGATGCTTGGGCCGCTTGAGCAGCCTTGTCGAATCGTCCTGGTACACCTGCACCATCTGTCCCCGAAATTCGGGCAGATACTTTTCCACGGGATCATCGACGTTCACCTTCCCCTCGTCGACGAGCAGCATCAGGGCCGCGCCGGTAATCGGCTTGGACATGGAGGCAATCCAGAACAGGCTGTCTGCCTTCATCGGCTTCTTCGCGGCGACATCGGCATAACCCACCGCTTCCAGGCTGAGCACCTTGTCTTTGTTCGCCACCAGCGTCACAGCCCCGGCGAGAGAATGGCTGTCCACAAACGGCTGCAACACGGGAGCGATCCTGGCATCGTCCGCCTGGGCGATGTGGGTGATCAAGCTGAACACAAACAAAGTCAACGAAAGTCTGCAAACGTTTCTCATCGGTGCTGTTCCTTGGAGGATGGGCACTCTTGCCCGTCGATTCTTCGCTGTCGTTTTTTTCGCATGCAAATACAAGAGATACATGACGGCCAAGAGTGGCCATCCTCCATGATGATGTCAACCGCACTGAATGTCGAGTTCTCGTGACGCTTGGCGAACGGCTCGGAACCCGTCACCCTGATGTCGGTCGTGGCCGGTCGATTCCAAGTCATGAAGGGTGATGCTCATGCGAGTCGTCGTTGGGATGGCGCTGGGGATGTGGTTCGTGGTCTGTGCGGGTGAAAACCTCGCGATTGCTCAAGAGCCTTCGCAACTGGAGAGCTTCATCCGGCTGCATTACACGAAGTCCGAGCACATGGTTCCAATGCGCGACGGTGTGAAGCTGTTCACTTCGGTTTTTGTGCCCCGCGATGCCACAGCGCCGTATCCAATCTTGATGAAGCGGACCCCCTACAACGTCGGACCGTATGGCGAAGACAAGTATCCGGCGAAGCTGGGGCCGAGCGAACTGTTTGTGAAGGCGGGATACATCTTCGTCAACCAGGACGTGCGAGGGCGATTCGCGTCCGAGGGGGAATTCGTGCAGGTGACGCCACACCGGGCCACGAAGACCAAGCCGGCCGACGTGGATGAAAGCTCGGATACATACGACACGATCGAATGGTTGCTGAAGAACGTGCCAAATCACAATGGGCGCGTGGGAATGTACGGAATCTCGTACCCCGGCTTCTACGCGGCTGCCGGCATGATCGACGCTCATCCGGCGTTGAAGGCCGTTTCGCCGCAGGCCCCGGTCGGTGACTGGTATTTCGACGACTTCCTGCATCACGGCTCGTTTTTCCTGGCCCATGCATTCCGATGGCTGACGGGGAATGCGACAGAACGCCCCAAGCCGACGACCGAACCCGCCAAGCCCTACGTCTATCCGACGCCGGACGGCTATAAGATGTTCCTGGAGGCGGGGTCGGTCGAGAACATCGACAAGCTGTACTTGAAGGGAACAATCCCGTTCTGGAAGGAGATGATGGAGCATCCGAATCGGGACGAATTCTGGCAGCAACGTGCGCTGATTCCCCATCTGAAAAACGTCGCCCCGGCCGTGATGACTGTCACCGGATGGTATGACGCCGAGGATCTGTACGGCTCCTTCAAGACCTATCACGCGATCGAACAGCACAACCCCAAGATCAAGAATGTGCTGGTGGTCGGTCCCTGGCATCATGGCGGCTGGGCCTCGGTCGATGGCGACAAGCTGGGAATCGTTTCATTCGGCTCCAAGACGGGTGCGTTCTATCGTGCCGAGATCGAATTGCCGTTCTTCGAGAAGTACTTGAAGGACAGGGAATTGTCTCCGCCGCCCGAAGCCATCGTTTTTGAAACCGGATCCAACGCGTGGCGGACCTTCGATCACTGGCCGCCGAGCAAGACGGAAACAAAGCGATTGTACCTGCAAGAGGGCGGAAAGCTGACGTGGACCGCTCCAGAACGCGGCACCGCCAAACCAGCTCAGGCCGAAGCGTTTGACGAATTCGTCAGCGACCCCGCCAAACCGGTTCCGTACTGCGAAATCATCACTCCGAAGATGACGATCGAGTACATGGTGGACGACCAGCGATTTGCGTCGCGCCGTCCCGACGTGCTGACCTATCAAACGGAACCGTTCGAGGAAGACACGGTCCTCGCCGGGCCATTGGAAGCCGATTTGTGGGTCTCCACCACGGGCACCGATGCCGACTGGGTCGTCAAGCTAATCGATGTCCGTCCCGATGCCCCCGAGACGACTCCCTTGGCGGGTTACCAGATGCTGATTCGCAGTGAAGTTTTCCGTGGCCGCTTCCGCAACAACTACGCCAAGCCTGAACCATTCAAGCCGGGGGAAGTGACACGCGTCAAGTTTGAACTGCTCGACGTGCTGCACCGCTTTCAGAAGGGACACCGGTTGATGGTGCAGATTCAGAGCACCTGGTTCCCGCTGGTCGACCGGAATCCGCAGACATTCGTCCCCAACATCTACTTCGCCAAGCCCGAAGATTTTCAACGGGCCACGCACCGCGTTTTTCGGTCGGCGGAACATCCGACGAGCCTGAAAATCGGGATGTTGCCGGTGGTGAAACCGGTGCATTCCGTGAAATGAACCTGCGATTTCAGAGCGGGGGACGTGAGTCCCCCGGTTTTTGTACGAGGAAACGGGGTGCGGCCGATCCGTGCGATGCTCCTGATTCGCGGTCTAACGTTTGCCTCGCGACTTCAGCAGGCGGGCCATTTCGTTCTTACCCGCCTGTTCGGCAATGCCGAGCGCGGTCTGATTGTCACCGGCAGTCGAAGTGACATCAATGTCTTCTCGCTGCAGCAGCCATGTCATAATACGCGCAGAGTTAGTGCGTGCGGCATGCACGATCAGAGGTACGCCTCCGGCCGACCGTACATTCGCCGAAACACCTGCATCCAGTAATAGATTCAAGGCGTCTGAAGACTCATGGCCGATGCAAGTCTGAAAGATCGCCGGCTCGCCGTCCGAATCGGCGAGCGCCATATCTGCCCCGTTGGCAATCAGATGTTGAACGATATCGAGCCTGCCGAATCTCACTGCATGCGCCAAGATGGTCTCGCGACAAAAGTCATCCTCAGTCGTTCTGTGATCAATCTTGAGTCCATGATCCAGCAGGTCTTTCAGATCCACCAGGCTTCCGGATTCGATCGCGCGGAACGCCTTATCCGAGGAATCGGGAGCCTCCACTTCCAGAGTCAGTGCCGACATGAAGGCGGCGAATGACTTTGCCTGCAGATACATGACGTCCCACCAGGCATCGCTCGCTTCCCCGTCATCAAGTCCAGATTCATGGTCCCAGAACCAGACTTGGCCTCGTCGCTTTCCCTGGCAAACGAGGACATATTGATTTCCACCTGCGTCCGACGCAAACGGCACACAGTTCTCGGGCATCCTTTCCTGACGCACAAACGTGTCAAATTTCCAATCCAGATCCGCATACGCAAAACCGATGCCCAATCCGTAGAACTGCTGAATCGAGCCTTCCCTGAACTGACATCGATCAACAGTCTTTCTACCGTTCGTCTTTTGAAGAAACGTGCGGAAATCCTCAGGAAGTGACATTTGAATGCGTTTTTCAAATGCTTCAATCACCGCAACTCCAACAGACAGCCAGGAATCCTGAATCACAACGGACATGAACTTGATGTCTCCGCTATGCTGTGTGACATGAACAACTTCCTCTGTGCCCGGTCAATCATCCTTTATGATGACTTTCCGTTTGGACAAGAACTCGATTGCATCAAATTCGTCGTGTGTATGAAATGCCGCCCCCTGATATGGGATTGGCTTCTTGGTCGACCTGATCGTCCTTCGCAATGTTTCGATCTTTTTTAAATAGTGATCTTTTACGGAATTGTATTCTGGATTCGACGCAAAATCCTTCTCCATTTCTCGAAGTCCTTCAAGCTGCAATTCGGCAAGGCTCATCCCAGCGTGTGCTACACTCCACGACCGCCGTTCGCTTCTATTCGGCCGCACCCATTGGAACGCGAGAATTCTTGGATCATAATCATCAAAAAACTGTTCTAGCCGCTGTGATACAATTGACAAACAAATATCACCAACCGAGCAAGTTTCAAAACTACTCAGACGAGAATAGGTGATACTGTACCTATCGTCATCCATATGCGCAACAAGTTCCGAGAAACAATCATCGGATCTGGCGAGCAACTTTTCCCATACATCCATCACACGTCCTTCCTCACGCCAATCAAAGTCTTTGGATATTGCGAGTTTGCGGCGCGAATCCGTTTCTTGTGGACGGGGATTTCGACTTGCCAAATCATCAACGGAGACGTTTCTAGCATCGATTGTTTCTGGGGCTTGTGGAGGTTCCGTCATATCGTCTTCAAGTGCCTTCTTTTCGTCACGGCCAGTTCCCATCTTCTGAAGTTGAGAAGGCTTGGTTTCAGCCACACTGCTATCATTCTTTTTTGATGGCTTCCCATCACATCCAATTTGTCCAAGTAGCAATAACAGGGTGAAAAGTTGAACGAAACAGCTAACGCCATTCTTCCCGATTTCATCAGGCCAATGATATCCGAAGGCTACGCAAGATTTACGCCTGCTCTGAACCATGTCACCTCCAAATTGTGCCCTTGGCGAAACTGTGAATGCTGACTGGTCTGTGACCACAATCGGCGCGGCATCTTATTCCCCCGAAAGACGGGCAGGAGTGCCCATCCTCCTACAACTCGCCCATGCGTTCGCGGACCGCGGCAGCCAGGCGTTTGATTCCTTCCGCGATTCCTGATTCATTTTGAACGCCGAAGCTCAGGCGCATCTGGTTTTTTCGCTGGCGAGGCGAAGCGGTGGGATAGCACAGTTCGCCCGGAACGTACATGACACGATGCGTCTTGGCGGCCAGTTGAAACATTCGGCTCGCGAATCCAGTTTCAATCTGCTCGGGAACCGAGAACCAGACATACAGTCCGCCGTTCGGTCGCAACCATGTCACGCCTGAGACACCTGCGAACTCGCGATCCAGAGCCTGCAACATGGCATCTCGCTTGGCGCGGTACGCCGCGCGGACCTGATCGACATGCGACACATAGCGGCCTGATGAAAGCACCGCCGTCAGCAGGTGCTGATTCATGTTCGCCGAGCCAAAGTCCTCGTTCCCCTTCAAGTCACAGACCGGGCCAACCAATTCACTCGGAAGGACTCCGTAACCGACGCGGACACCGGGCGAAAAACTCTTCGAGAACGTCTGGGCCAGGATCACTGTGTCGCGTGTTTCATCGCAACTCCACACGCTGGGAAGGTCTTCGCCGTCATAGCGCAATTCGCGATAAGCAGCATCTTCCAGCACGAACAGTCGCTGGTAATGAGACCACCGGCGGGCAATGTCGACAACTTCTCGCCGCCGTCGGGCGTGCAGGCTGACGCCGCTGGGATTCTCGTAGTAGCTGACCAGATAAATCAGCTTCACGCGCGGAAGTTCGCCCGCCGCGTTCAGCCGAGCCAGTTCCGTCTCCAAGGCATCGGCTTTCATTCCGTGTTCGTCCGTGTCGATTGCGATGGCCTTCGCGCCAACTCCATTGAGGACACCCAGAAAAACGAAGTAAGTGGGGGCGGCGACCAGGCAGATATCACCCGGATCGAAGAGTGCGTCGGCGACCAGTGCCAGCATCTGCTGCGATCCCGTCGTCAACACGAACCGAGTGGCATCGACACCCAACTCGTCAACGGAACAATGTTCCTGCCGCGCCAGATGGATTCGCAATTGCTCGCGCAGGCCATCAGCTCCGGCGGTGGTTCCATATTGCAGGGCAGAGCGGGCGCGACCCTCGTCCGAAAACAAGCGATCCAAAGACTGTCGGCACTCCGCCACCGGCAGACTGGCCTCATCGACCAGTCCCGCAGCCAGTGAAATCACGTCGCGGTTTTCGACCGCCTGCTGCATCAGAAAGCTGATGGCCTGATCTTTGGCCCACAACGACCGCTGGCTGAAACGAGGTGAGACGGGGTCTGGCATCGGGGATTCCACGGACAAGAGATTCAATCATCGCCCGATTCCGCCGAACCGGGCTGGCAACTGTTCAACGACACGAATTGACTCAAAAGGTTCAGCGCAAGGGTCACGCAGCCAGGGGTCAGGGGTTAGAAGATGTGAACGTTTCGCCGTCGCTCACATCCCATCAGTCCCATTTGTCCCATCAGTCCCATTTCTTGCATCAAGCGAAAGATTCACAAACTGACCCCGGACTTGGCACCGACCCCGACTTGGAAACTTACTTCAACCGGAAAACCTTTCGCGCGGCCTGCACGGCATCCACCAGGGCATCAACCTCTGCGTGAGTATTGTAGAACGCCAGACTGGCCCGGGCGGTCGCGGTCAAACCAAGCAGTTCGTGGAGCGGCATGGTGCAGTGGTGTCCGGCCCGGATCGCCACGCCGCGCCGGTCGAGAAGATCTGACAAGTCGTGAGGGTGCACACCATCGACCGTGAAACTAAGGATTGCCCCCTTATGCTCCACTGACGGTCCATGAATCTTCACGCCGGGGACTTGCGACAACCTGTCGTGTGCATGCACCGACAATTCATGCTCGTACCGGCCGATTGGTGCCAGGCCCAGTTTCTGCACGTAGTCAATGGCGGCCCCGAGTCCCACGGCTTCGATGAACGCGCACGTTCCCGCTTCGAACTTTGCCGGCGGATCGGCCCAGGTTGACGAATCGAGAAGCACCTCGCGAATCATGTGCCCGCCAGCCAGGAAGGGGTCCATCGCCTCCAGCAACTGCCGCCGGGCATACAGCACGCCAATTCCCGTCGGGCCGTAGAGCTTGTGGCCCGAGAACGCGAGGAAATCAATCTGCGGCGACCGCACATTGGTGGGCATGTGCGGCACCGATTGAGCTCCGTCAACACAGATCAGGGCACCGACATCGTGAGCCCGGCGAGCCAGTTCCTCGACGGGATTGATCGTTCCCAACACGTTGGACATCGCCGTCACAGCCAGCAGCTTCGTCTTCTTCGTGAGCAGACCGTCCAGGCCAGACAGATCGAGACGACCATCGGACGTCAGGGGAATGAACCGCAATGTCGCTCCGGTGGCCGACGCAGCCAATTGCCAGGGAACCAGGTTCGCGTGATGCTCCATCGGGTTCAGCAGGATCTCGTCACCCGGCCTGAGGAACTTGCGTCCCCAACCGTGGGCGACCATGTTCAGCGACATCGTGGTTCCCGACGTGAACACGACCTCGTCGGGTTCGCCGGCACCAATGAACTGCTGAACCTTTTCGCGGGCCGATTCCAACTCGGTCGTCATCCGGTCGCCCAACTGATGGATGCCGCGATGGACGTTGGAATTGTATTGTTCGTAGCACTCCAAAACCTTCGCCACCACCGACCGGGGCTTGTGTGCGGTCGCGGCCGTATCGAGATACACCAGCGGCGTGTCTCCCGCCAGAAGCTGATGCAGGATCGGAAAATCGCGCCGAACGGACACGACGTCAAGGTGGGTGGGGGGGGGATGTCATGGTCACTCGATCGTTTTCGCGGAGTCTGAGGCATTGGGGTCGGGCGTTCAAATTTCAAAATTGGCCCGTCGAGTGATTATCAATGGTCTGGCAGTATCCCGGCCAATTTTGAAATTTGAACGCCCGACCCCAACTGCAGCCGCGCAGTGTCAGCCGGAACTTGGCGGTTCACGCTGTTCATCCATGGCATACAGCATCGTCTTGAGGACTTTGAAACCAAGAAGGCCACATTTCTGACGGCTGGCGGTCAATCGCACTTTTAACAGATCGAGCATCTGTTTGGCCTGGAAATCCTTCAGTTCATCCAGCGATTTGCCTTCGATCTCCTGGCACAAGATCGACGCTGCTGCCTGGCTGATGGCACAGCCCTTGCCATCAAAATAGGCCTCCTTCACGCGATTCCGTTCATCCACCAGCAGTTCAACAGTGATCTGATCGCCGCAGATCGGATTGCGGTCGGAATGCGAACAGGTCGGATTCGCAATGTGACCTTTGTGGTAGGGAGACTCAAAATGATCGAGAATATGTTCGTCGTAGGGGTCTTCCAGCGGATCACTCACCGTCTGCTTCCTCTCGTCAATCAACCGGATCATCACCCAACTCTGTGGTGGCACCGCATTTTAGGAGGGCAGGGAGGCCATTCCAAGGGGTGACTTTCGCGGACTCGAATCTTGAGAGTGGTGCCCTCAACCTACAGAATCTGCGACTTCAACCGCTGCAGCAACTCGACCGCGATCCCGATGTCGCGTTTCTGCCGTTCGCGGTCGTGAGCAATCTCGCGTTCGATGGTCAGCGGCCCGCGATATCCGATTTCCTTCAGCGTCTGCAGGTAGGCTTCCATACCAACATCGCCTTCACCCAAAGCGACTTCGCAGCCCCATTCCTTGCCTCGCAATTCCGGAGCGGCCCACTTGCCGTCCTTGCAGTGAATGCTGCGAACCAAGTGTCCCACCTTCTTAAGAGCTTCAATTGGATTGCCAGTCCCGTACAGAATCATATTCGCCGGATCGAAATTGATGAACAGGTTTGGCCGCTGGACGTCGTGAATGAATTCCAGCAGGTGGTCGGCAGACTCTTGTCCGGTTTCCAGATGCAGATTCTGACCGTTGGCGGCGACGTGATCGAGCAAGTTCCGTGTGACGTCGAGCAGGCTCTTGTAGCTGGCGCTGGATCGGTCTGCCGGAACAAAACCGATGTGCAGGCCCACGGCGTCGCACCCCAGGATTTTGGCGAAGTCCGAGATTTCCTTCATTTCCTGCACGCGGACGGCGCGAGTCGCCTCGGGAACCAGCCCGACCGTTCGCGCCGTTGTCGGAATGTCGGCATAGCTTTCACCGTCGAAGCCACCGAACACACAGGTGACGGTGATTCCCGCCGCGCGGGTTCGAGCCAGGAATGCATCCGCGGCCACCTGAGTCCGTGTTTGCTGGTGCGGCGCGTGAACCTGGACCGTCGGAATCCCCAGTTCCTGAGCAACATCCAAGTGCACGCCCAATCCGGCGTCGACTGACGTAAAGACTCCGATCTGCCACGGTTGCATGAAATTGGGTCTCCGTTGGGGAAGTTCGGGGCGGATTCGGGGGACAGCGAAAGCGACCCCAACACTGAGTGCGTCTTTTTCGTAGTCTCACCGCATTGGCACCCGGTTCCCCCGAAAAACGAATGGTCGTTCTGGGTGGAAAATGGCCGATTCATTACCGATCATACGATTCGCGCGGGGACTGTTCCAGCCAGCGCCAAAATCATCCGTCAACGGGAGTTGCATTCATGATGAACGGTCGGCGCGGCAGCCTGCTGTCGGTGTTGTTGTTTTCCGGTGTCCTGTTGGGATGTGATTTGGAACCCGGCAAGGTGGGCAAGGCCAAGCCGGTCCCCACCGTTCCTGGACCGGTGGATGCCGACGCTCCCGAAGAATTCACCACCACGGAGTCCGGCCTGAAATACCGCATCCGTCGCAAATCCGAGGGAAAGAAGCCCACGGAGTCGCATGTCGTGACCGTGAAATATCGTGGTTGGCTGGACAACGGTGAGATCTTTGACTCGACCTATGGGACCGGTGGCACCACTAGCTCTCTTGACCTGAAGAGAGTCATCCCCGCGTGGACCGAAGGAATGCAATTGATTGGCGAAGGGGGAATGATCGAACTGGAAGTTCCATTCAACCAGGGTTACGGTGAGAAAGGATCACCTCCGACCATTCCCCCCAAGTCAACGCTCCATTTTCTGATCGAACTGGTCAAAGTTTCGGATCCGATCACGCCACCTTCAGATTTGGTGGCGAAAGCAGAAGGTAGTTCGGAACCGGGCAAAGTCGATCCTGATGCCCCCGAGGAATTCACCACCACGGCATCAGGCCTGAAGTACCGCATTCGCCGGAAGTCCGACGGCAAAAAGCCAACGGCTGCGAACGCCGTCACGGTGCATTACCGCGGCTGGCTGGACGACGGCAAGGAATTCGATTCCTCGTATGCCAAGAAAAAACCCGCGAAATTCGAACTTGGAAGTGTCATCAATGGTTGGACCGAGGGGATGCAATTAATCGGAGTCGGCGGGATGATCGAACTCGAAATCCCCAATAACCTCGGCTACGGCCCCGCAGGCCAGCCGGGGATCCCGCCCAACGCGACCCTGCATTTTATCGTGGAACTGCTGGAAGTCCGATAGCGGCTTCTGTCAAAAGTGAGGCGCATTCGTTGGAGTTCAGGCTTTTCGTTGGAGTTCAGGCTTTAGCCTGTTCCGGGCCAGGCGGCTTTGCACGAATAATGGGGTCTGACCCCCTCACGTAGCACTTCGAACACCTGTGGTTGGGGTCTGACCCCATTATTCGTGCAAAGCCCGGCCAGGCTCAAGCCTGAACTCCAACATCTCAATGCCGGAAGTGGCGGCGGCCGGTGAACAGCATGGCGATGCCGTATTCATTGCACGCCGCGATGACATCCTCGTCGCGCTTCGAGCCCCCGGGCTGAATCACCGCTGTAATCCCAGCTTCGTGAACCTGGTCGACACCATCGCGAAACGGGAAAAACGCATCGGAGGCGCAGACCGCGCCGCGGGCTCGTTCACCGGCCTTGTACGCCGCGATAAACGCCGAATCCAGACGACTCATCTGCCCGGCGCCGACACCGACCACCTGGCCGTCTCGTGCGAACAGGATCGCATTCGATTTGACGTGCTTGGCGACCAGCCAGGCAAATTCCAGATCCGCAAATTCCCGGGCAGAGGGGCTGCGAGTCGTCACGACTTTCCAGGCACTCAATTCCTCGCTCGCCTCGTCCCGATCCTGCACCAGCAAGCCACCGGTCACGCGTCGGAATTCCTGGCTGATCGGCCGTGGATCAAGCATCGCGGGACATTCCAGCAACCGCACGTTCGCCTTCCACTTGGGGACCGTCGTCAATAACTGAAATGCGGCAGGTTCAAATGACGGCGCGATCATGGCTTCGATGAATCGACCGGGGACGCTCAATTGATCGGCGGTCTCCAGGTCGACCGGGCGATTGAAGCCCAGGATCGATCCGAAGGCACTGACGGGATCGCCGCCATCGGCTTTGACGTAGGCTTCGGCCAGGTTGTCGCTGACGGCGCAGCCGCAGGGATTGTTGTGTTTGATGACGCAAGCGGCCGGACGACGAAATTCGCGGACGATCTGCATCGCCGCATCCAGATCCAGCAGGTTGTTGTAGGACAACTCCTTGCCGTGCAGTATTTTGGCGGCCGCCAGAGTCGACGACGGCGAATTGGCTTCGACATAAAATGCGGCCCGCTGGTGCGGATTCTCGCCGTATCGCAACGGCGAACGGAGTTCATACTTCAGCGTCAGGACACTGGGGAATTCAGGAGTCGTGCGTGCATCCGAATCTGTCAGCATCGCCATATAGTCCGCGATCGCCCGGTCGTAGCGGGCGGTCATCTCAAAGGCCGCGGCTGCCAGTTGACGCCGGAACGGATAGCTGAGCATTCCCTCCTCCAGCTCCACCAGCACCTTTTCATATTGAGCCGGGCTCGTGACGACGCCGACGTACTTGTGATTTTTCGCGGCGGACCGCAGCATGCTCGGCCCGCCGATGTCGATTTGTTCGATCGCTTCTTCGGCAGTCACATCCGGCTTCGAAATCGTTTCGACGAAGGGGTACAGGTTCACGACCACCAGTTCGAACGGGGTGATGCCGTGTTCCTTCATCGACGCGGCGTCTTCGCCAAGATCGGGGCGGCCGAGCAATCCGCCGTGAATCCGCGGATGCAGCGTCTTGACTCGCCCATCCATCATTTCGGGAAAGCCCGTGTATTCAGCCACATCCAGCACCGGCACGCCGGCAGCCTCCAGCGACTTTCGAGTTCCCCCGGTGGAGAGCAATTCAAAGCCCAATCGCACCAAACCTTGGGCGAACGGAACCAGACCCTGTTTGTCACTGCAACTGAGTAACGCACGGCGCACGGCAGACATCGGAGAAGACTTTCGCATCACAGGGAAAATTGCGGGGTTCACGACCTGCCGCCGATGCTACTGGCGACGCTGGTGGGCGTCAAACACGAGCATTACCGCGATGCGTACGCAGTTCCTGCGAGGTGACTGCCGTTTGCCTGTGCGATCCCAGCCTCCATGCATTCTCGAACCATGTCGGCGGCATGGAGCAGGTTGGCACGGTTCACGTCGAGGTGTGTGCAGGCTCGCAGCCGCTGCGGACCGCTGGGGTTGATCTTCACGCCCCGTTCCAGCAACCGCGCCGAGAGTTGAGCTGAAGTCCCTCGTTCCGGAGCCACTTCGAAGAACACCAGATTCGACTCCACCTGCTCGACATTGATGCGGATGCCGTCGATGCCGGAAATGGCTTCGGCGAACGCCCGCGCGTTGTCATGGTCTTCCTGCATTCGCTCGACGTGGTTTTCAAGCGCGTAAATTGCCGCAGCGGCCATCATTCCGGCTTGGCGCAGGGCTCCGCCGAACAGTTTTCGGGCACGGCGCGCGCGATAGATCGTGGTGGAATCGCCGACCAGGATGGAACCCATCGGACAGCCCAGGCCTTTGGAAAAGCAGATGGAAACGGAGTCCGCATGCCGGGAGAATTCCTTGACACTGTATCCGGCGGCAATGGACGCGTTAAACAGGCGGGCACCGTCGACGTGGACTTTCAGACCGTGGTCGTGAGCCCAGTTGCCAACTCGAGCCATCTGAGTCAGCGGCCAGGCGCGGCCGCCACCGTGGTTGGTCGTGTTTTCAACACAAACCAGCCGCGTCACGCAATAGTGCTGGTTGTCGGGGCGGATCTTGCCCTCCAGATCCTCGACGTCGAAGATTCCAAACTTGCCTCGCAGAATCCTGGCCGACACTCCACTGAGCGCGGCAGCACCGCCCCCTTCGTAATTGACGATGTGACCGGATTCATCAATCAGGATTTCGTCCCCCTGCTGGCAGTGCGCCCGCACGGCCATCTGGTTCGACTGCGTTCCCGAGCAATTGTAGACCGCCGCCTCCTTCCCCAGCATTTCGGCGACGATCCGTTCCAACCGGTTGACGGTCGGATCTTCTCCCGACATGTCGTCGCCCACTTCGGCCTCGAAGATCGCCTGTCGCATCGCGGCAGTCGGTTTCGTCACGGTATCGCTGCGCAGGTCGATGATTTCAGCGGGCATCTCCAGAATCTCCAGTCGTCAAATGTCGAATCACTTTCGCCAACCGTCGAACGGTCGAAAACTCGTCGGTTGGCGATACAATCTACAATCTATCGGGCAAGTATGCCAAACTTCAAAGCCAAGCGCGCTGGAGAACCCCGTAAAGCATTTTTTGAGCGGAAGAATTTGAAACGCAAAGGAATTGAAACGCAGAGAGTACAGCGCGCAGCCATGCCGCAACCAAAGACAGGAAGATTCAGGATTTTGAAACGCAGAGAGCGCGGAGGGCGCAGAGGAAGAAAGAGGGAAAATGTCGTAGGAATTAACTTCTTCTCCTTCTTCCTCCGCGTTCTCTGCGTTTCAAAATCTTCAATTGGCCTGTCTTTGGTTGCGGCCAATGGCCTCGCTGGGTTCTCTGCGTTTCAAAATCATTTCTCAGAAAAAACAAACATCGTGACGCTGACCATTCCCACCATTGACTGTTCCATTCAAGACGCCGTGGCCGCTTTGGCTGAATTGCGACGCAAACTGAGTCCCCAGGGGGACATCGTTTCCGAAGCGGGCAAACAGCGGACAATCGCATTGTTTGGTGAACCATTGGCTCCGCGGCAGGTGGTGCAGCGGATCTGTGCGGATGTGCGCGAGCGGGGGCTGGCCGCGGTGCTCGAGTACACCGCGAAACTCGATCAGAAACAGCTAACGCAGGACTCGATTCGAGTTTCGGCCGAGGAACTTTCTGCAGCCCATGCCGCCGCCGACCCGAAATTCCTGCGAACACTGCGGACGATCATTGGCAACATCTCGGAATTCCAAAGCCGAATCCTGAATGAAGACGTGCGACTGATCCGCCAGGATGGGACCAGTCGAGTCGAACTGCGGCAGCGGTATCTGCCGCTGAAGCGAGTCGGCATCTGTGTCCCCGGCGGGGCGGCGGCGTATCCTTCGACCGTGCTGATGACCGCGGTTCCCGCCAAAACCGCTGGCGTCAAACAGATTGCCGTCGTGGTCCCTCCCACGGAATTCGGCGGCTACAACTCGTCGCTCCTCGCGACGTGTGCCGAAGTCGGGATCACGGAGGTCTACCGCATCGGAGGCGCACAGGCCGTGGCGGCGATGGCCTACGGAATCGAAGGTCTGCCGCGCGTCGACAAGATTGTCGGACCGGGAAACCTGTTTGTCGCCCTGGCCAAGCAGCATGTGTTCGGCGAAGTCGACATCGACAGCATTGCCGGCCCCAGTGAAGTGGTGCTGCTGGCCGACGATTCGGCCGACGCACGATTCGTTGCCGCCGATTTGATCTCGCAGGCGGAACACAGTCCCGGTTCGGGAGTCCTGATCACATGGCACGCTCCCTTGATCGAAGCCGTTCGGAACGAGTTGACTGAACAACTGTCAAAACTGCCCCGTGGCGACCTGGCCCTGGCCAGTCTGAACGAGTTCGGAGCACTGATTCTTGTTCGCGACGCCGCTCAAGCGGCGGAACTGACGGACCTGCTGGCTCCCGAACACCTGCACATCTCGACCCGCGACCCGGAACAGATTCTGAACAGGATCCAAAACGCCGGCGCGATCTTTCTGGGGCACTACACCCCGGTCGCCGTCGGCGACTATTTCGCCGGCCCATCACACGTCCTGCCAACCGGCGGAACAGCCCGGTTTGCAAACGGATTGTGTGCCAACGATTTCCTGAAGCGATCGAGCGTCATCTGGTACAACCACGACGCACTCGAGGAAGCGGCCGAAGGTATCCGTCGACTGGCCGCGGTTGAAGGATTGACGGCACACAGTGCGAGCGTGGATGTGCGGCTGGATGAGTAAGCATCGATCGGCAGAATCTGCCGGGGTCGCTTTTCTGCTTCCGGTGGAATCCCGTAATGAGAATCTATTCCGTTCATTCCGTTTGTAGCAGTTGGTTGATCGGTTCTCACTGTGACGACCCCAGTCGGACCGAACTTCGTCGGCCTTCAATGCCGATCCGATAAAGGATCAGGCGATTTGGTGGGCAAACCCCAATGGAACTGACTTTTGACCGTAGCTGAATTCGCAAGAATTCAGACGATTGGAAATCCGACTGAATTCTTGCGAATTCAGCTACAACGAATTCAGCTACAAACCGCGCAATTGGGTGGGCAAAGCCACTGGCAACCAACGGACATCTCATGAATTCCAACGACGCTCCCCGCGGTTGTACGAATTCCGCACGGCGGGTTTCCTCGCGACGGCTGCTGTTGTTGTGTGCGGCATCCCTCGCCGCTGGAATCGGGGTTGCCAAATGGTTGGAGGGCCGCGGTTCCGTCGCCTACGGGGGTGCGCTGCAGTCGCGAACCACCAGCATCACGGCCGAACGGACCACCCGCATTCAAGAGATCCTGCTGGTCGCCGGCCAGCGAGTAATTCCCGGCGACAAGTTGCTGCAATTGTCCGACGATGTCCTGATGGCGCAGATCGTTGACAAGCAACGGGAACTTGTGGAACAGGAAGCCGATTTGAAGCGAATTCGGGCCAAGGCCGATGTGGAGCAGGAATGGCGGCGGCGCGAATTGAACAGCGAGATCTTTCAGACCCAACTGAAAGTGTCGACCGTGACGCAGGAACGGACCGCCAAACAAGTCGAGCAACTGGCATGGCAGGATCATCTCAAAAACCTGCAGACGGATCGGACAGGTCCAGACCTGGCCGACGCGGTGCTCCCCGTGCGCTCGGTGATCCTTGATTCCCCGTTCGTCGATGAACGTCGGTTGCAGGCGATGCTGCGCGAAGACGCCGCCGCCGTGGCCGCCGAGGCATTGTCGGCGCAACTGGTCTTGTGCGAACAGCAACTCGATCGCCTGCGAAAGCTGGAGCAGGACCTTTCCGAAAAAGTGCGGGTCTCCGTGGGCGTGGACCTGGCGGAAACACGA
>Ga0206999_10066_pt1 | contig 25960 bp, 27 predicted proteins | sample Alteio_BWMinCont_92_FD_153482 | JGI IMG/M metagenome (GOLD analysis project Ga0206999, IMG submission 153482) | Enriched cells from forest soil in Barre Woods Harvard Forest LTER site, Petersham, Massachusetts, United States -... | ecosystem: Environmental > Terrestrial > Soil > Temperate forest >...
GCCGGTAAACCTGGATATTGGCGGAGTAAGCTTGCGTTATGCGACGGCAGAGTTGGTCTGCAAAATTGGCGACCCCGATACCTATGTGTTCTTTGCCTGGTCGGGTACTGATCCTGAATTCGCCTTTATGTTGACGGACGGCGACAAGGTGGACGCGCCTTTAATGCCGCCCGCCCGCGATGCCGAAGGCCTGACCTATGTGCGCTCTATCAAGCCTGGTACTGACTGGGCAATCCATGTCACTCATGCCGGAAAAACTTCGCAAATCATCGTCCTCACCCGCGAGGTGGCGCTTAATTTATACAAAGCTAACGTCGCCGGGCGTGACCGCTTGTTCCTTTCTCCCGCCGGGATGTTCTTCGACCATGACCAGATTCATCTCAATTCACGCAATCCAGCCGATTTCAAGACGGGGATTTTCCCGGCGCTCGGTGCCAACATCACTGGCTTCACCCGCGCTGGTGCCGACGGTATTTTTGAAAACTATGTTGCCAAGGTTGACGCCATAGCTGTCCCCGTGGAGCTCAAACAAACCAAGCCCGCAGGCCCGAGTGTGCCGGCGATGATAGGCAATGGCCATGCCGCCACCCATTTCGGCGGTGAGGAAGGGAAAGTCGGTGTATTTCGAGTTGTAGGTGGAATTCTTTGGCGTCAGATCGCCCATGACGTTGTCTTCGGCGCGAATGTTGGTGAAGAAAAAGTTTCCATTGGGGGCGAGCTCCTTCAGGCTGTTGCTCCAAAATTGCTCGGTGTAGCCGCCAAAAACGGGCAGAAAACCCGTTGTGGGCACAACGGCGTTGTCCCAACCGGTAATGGTGTAAAAAGGAGCGACCAAGTCTGCTTGCTGTGCCAACTGGAAAAGTTGCTGGAGGTGTTCGAGGCCGCCGCGCCCGGGATGATACTCGTTTTCCAACTGCACACCGATAATCGGGCCACCGTCTTTCCAGAACAACCCTTTCAGTTGCGTGCCAATTTGGTCGTAAAATTCCTTCACATAGTCGAGGTAGGCCGGGTCGTTCGAGCGAGTGGCGCGCACTGCCGCCACCAGCCAGTCCGGGAAACCGCCGTTGCGCGCCTCGCCGTGGTCCCACGGCCCAATGCGCGCCCAGACATATAACCCGTGCTTCGCGCAGAGTTGGACGAATGCGCGCAGGTCGCGCTGGCCGCTCCAGTCGAACTTACCCTGCACGTCTTCGTGGAAAATCCAAAAAATATAGGTTGAGACGACGTTGATGCCGCTCGCCTTCATTTTAAGGATTTCATTTTCCCATTCGGATTCCGGGTAGCGCGCGTAATGGAACTCACCCATGATCGGGAAAAATGGTTTGCCATCGAGGGTGAAGTAACGGCTGTTGACACCCAGTTCATGGCCGCTGGATGACTTGTTGCCAACAAATACCGGCAACGCCACTGGTGCCGGAGGCGGCTTGCTGGCGTCAATGGTGATGACTTCGGCGCGAAGGTCCAAGGGCAAGGCGATCGCCAGGAAAAGGACTGAGGCTGGCAAAGCAAAAAACTGACGACCGCGGCGCGATGGGGCAATCATCATGGAAAAAGGTGCATGATGAAAATCAAACCAACTTGACCGTATGTCAATCCACGAACCACACTGCCCTCCAATTTAAAATTTATAGAGCAATCTGGGCACTGAAATGCAGCTGGGGGAAATCACCCGGTTTTGATTTTACGGGCAATTTACAAAAAAAATATCCGGTCCGTTTGCAGAAATTCCGCTTAGGGGGTAAATTAGGAATTATGAAAACAAACAATCCTATTCGTCGAATCTTCACCACGCTGCTCCTCGCGGGCAGCTTGCTGTTCACTTCGGGTTGCTGGCTGGTGGTCGTGGGCGCGGTGGCCGGCGCCGCAGCCGTTTCCGTCGCCTATGTGGATGGGCACTTGGTGGCGACTTACGGGAATGGCTACGACAGAGTTGTCGCCGCGACGAGCCAGGCCATCACCCAACTGGGCTTTGCCCAGCCGGAAGAGCAAAAGGACGCACTGTCCGCCACGTTCAACACGCATACCGCCAAGGGGGAGAGCGTAAAAATTGTGGTCACAAAAACGAGTGACAGTTCCACCAAAGTGGACATACGCATCGGCACCTTTGGCGACGAGCAGATGTCCCTGTCGATTAACGACAAAATTAAGGCAAACTTGTAGCCAATTACGTAAACGCTCCTTGACAATTGCGGTTTGAAGCAACAAAGTGACTCTCTTAGCACCTTGTTGCAGGGTGGAGCAGTCTGGTAGCTCGTCAGGCTCATAACCTGAAGGTCGCTGGTTCAAATCCAGCCCCTGCACCCACTTTAAAGCCCGTCGTTCCGCGACGGGCTTTTTTGTTTCAATACGCCGTCTTCGGTGGGCGGAGAACCTGGCCGATGGTGCGGATGACTATCTGGATGTCGAGGCCGAGGGTCCAGTTATTGATATAATCCAAATCGTAGCGCACGCGTTTGCGCAACACCTCGACGTCCGTGATTTCGCCACGATAGCCCAAAGACTGAGCCAGACCAGTGATGCCGGGCTTGGCAAATTGACGCATGGGGTAAACCTCGACGTATTGGTGGAAAAGGGTGTCGTGCTCCGGCAAGTGCGGGCGCGGGCCGACACAGCTCATGTCTCCGCGCAACACATTGAAAAACTGGGGAAATTCGTCGAGGCTCGTGCGCCGGAGCCATTCGCCAAAGGGGAACACGCGCGGGTCGTTCTTGGTGGCCTGGCGAGCCTCGTGAATGGGCTGGCCAGACTCCAGGTGCATGGTGCGGAATTTATACAACACGAATTCGGCGCGGTTGTACCCGCGGCGGCGTTGTTTGAAAAACAACGGGCCGGGTGATTGCAGGCGGTGTCCCACCCAAACCAGGGGAATCAGCACGGGCAACACCAGACACGCCACGGGGATGCTGAGCGCCAAGTCGAACACCCGCTTGGCAAATCGGTTAAGCAGGTATTCGAGCGGCTCCTCTCGCAACATGAAAAACATATGGCCGGACTCTGTCACTGGAATCAGCGGCTGGGGAAAAATTCCTGCCCAAGGATTGTAGATGAGCAAGCGGCAACCCTCGGAATCGCAGACATTGGCCACGCGCCGGACCATCTCCGGCGATTCGCGCGTGCCGATCAGGATGACTTGGTGGATGCCGCGCTCACGGACCACTCGTTCGATGTCAAAGACCGAACCAAGCACCGGCCAGGGCGACCCTCCCTCGGCCCCACCGTGCCAAGTCAGCAACCCGGCCACTTCGTAACCAACCGCGGTGGTGGATTCAATCCAGTCACGCACTCTGAGGGCGGCGTCCACACTGCCAATGATGAGACACGAACGCAAATTGCGACCCGAATACATGATGCGCGCCAGCCGTGAAGGTGCCAGCAAGTTGAATAAAAACACCAGCACCCAAGCCACAGCGATATAACTGCCAAGCATGATGCGGCTGATGACCTGGTCCTTCGTGGCAAAGACGAGCCCAAACATGAGTGCGGCGAGGATGGCCGTTTGCCGGTAAGTGACTTTCCAGGCCCATTCCGCGCGAGGGATGGCGCCATTTTGCTCACGATAAAGATTGAAGCCAACCAGCCCTGCGACCGCCGCGGCGCCCATATACGCCGGGAGGTTAACCAACTCCATGTTTACTCTCCCCAGCACCACCGCTGAAACCCACGTCACCACAAAAAACAGCATGGGCAATGCAATCACAATAATGGCGCCCATCAGGCGGTAAAGCCCTCTCGTTCGATGATGAATCATGATGACCGCCCGAAGCGGCAAGCAAATCCAGAATAACCGCAAGTCGGCCGGTTGCGCAATTCTGAAACATCCCTTCCGGCCAAAGGGTGTCTACCGCGTCTTGTGGGCAAAAACAAACGTTTATTGAGCGAGGTTAATAATTATTTCATTTTTTATTGAAATAATTGTAGAATGAAGTATCTTATGTCCATCAAAACCGCCTTCAAAACTGTCCGCCGTAGGCCGCAAGCCACGCGTCCGGGCCTACGTCCACGCTTGTCTGGTGCGCCGCAACCCCTCTCGCCGCTGGAACGCGAAGTAGTCGGGCTGGCCATGCGGGCCGGGCAAATCCTTGGTCTGCCCAAATCGGTTGGAGCAATTTACGGTTTGTTGTACCTTTCGCCGCGTCCATTGACGATGGAGGAAATCATGGGTCGGTTGCACATCAGCCTTGGTTCAGCCAGCCAGGGTTTGCGCCAGTTGCGCTCGTTTAAGGCGGTGCGGCCCGTCTATGTCCCCGGCGCACGGCGCGAACATTTCGAGGCCGAAGACCAATTTCGCAAGCTGATCGGAAGTTTTCTCGATGACGAAGTTACCGCGCAACTCGACCACGCGGGAGAGCGCCTCGGCGGGCTTTCGAAACTCATTGAGCGCGAACCTTCATCTGACCGCGCCTGGCTGCGACAACGCGTGGAAAAACTTGAGGCGGTCAACACCAACGCCCGGCGTCTGCTCACGCTGGTGGCGCGCTTCCTCACCTGATTTTTACCGATGCCCGCCAAAGAGAACTTCGACCCTCCCACACTTTCCGCGGAAGTGCGCTGGTATTGCTTAAAAACGCAACCCAAGCGTGAAAACGTGGCTTTTGGCGCGTTGACGGCGTTGCCTGATATTGAGGCGTTTTTCCCGCGCGTACGCTACCGGCGCTCGTCTGCCCGCGGACAGCGCTCAGTGGTCGAGGCGTTATTTCCGGGTTATTTGTTTGCGCGGTTTGCCCCAGCCCGCAAGGTTCGTGCGGTGCGCTACGCCCGAGGAGTCTCCTACATCGTCCGTCAAGGTCGTGATTTTGCCCCGGTGCCAGAATCCATCATCACCGCGCTGCGTTCGCTGGCCGCCACCCAGGTATTGGAATTGCCGCCCGAGCCGTGGAAACTGGGCGAAAAAGTAAGGGTCATTGCCGGGATTTTTCGCGGTGCCTCCGGCGAAGTGGCCGGTTTGGTGCCTGGGCGCCAGCGCGTACAATTGCTGCTGGAATTGCTCGGTCGCGAAAACCGCGTTGAGTTTCCGGTCGAAGTTCTGGAGTCGCGTCATGCCCACCCGCTGCAAATCACGTCGTCGTGAAATCTTTCCTCCCCCTTTATACTGCTCAGCCCTGCTGTCCTTGGAACGCAGCGCTGACCACTTTCCCGCCGCCAGTGCGCGTTCCGCGCGCCGGTGTCGCGGGCTGGCAACTCCGATGACCCACTACGGGTCCGCCCGATTGACCCCTGGCTTGGCTGGTTCCGACCGGCCACCGGCCAAGGGCGGCAGCTTGCACAGAATTTTGAGCGTATGAACACCCAGCCACCACCCAGCATCGTCATCACACCGCGAGGCCTGAGCAGCTTCGCGGAATGGCGCGAACTGTGGAATGCCCGGGATTTGTGCTGGTTTCTTGTCCGCCGCGATTTAAAGACACGCTATGCGCAATCGGTGCTTGGCCTCGGGTGGGCCATCGTACAACCGATATTTACGACGGGGGTGCTGACGCTGATTTTCGGCAAGCTGGCGGGTATTTCCTCCGACGGCGTGCCCTACCCTGTTTGGTCGCTCGCCGGGGTGGTGGCGTGGACGTTTTTTCAGACTGCAGTGAATGAAGCGGGCAACTGCCTGGCGGCGAATCTCAACGTCATCACCAAGGTTTACTTCCCGCGATTGGTGCTGCCGTTGGCGTCGGTCGCGGGAAAAATTTTTGACCTGCTTATTATGCTTGTTCTGCTCAGCCTCGTCTTGCTGGCCGCGCACGGCGAACTGCTTTTGGCCGGCTGCCACATGCAAATCGCGGCGTTGTGGGCCATCCCCGTTGCGCTCGGCATCACGGTGATTGCGGCGCTGGCGACCGGATTGTGGCTCGCCGGGCTTTCCGTGCAATACCGGGATGTGCGGGTGGCGCAAGGACTTCTAATTCAACTGCTGCTCTATGCTTCGCCGGTCATTTATTCTTCGAGCAGAATCTACACCCAGGAAAAGATCCCCGCGCCCTGGCGGGAACTCTACTTCCTGAACCCGCTGGCCGGCGTGATTGAGACCATCCGCGCCACCCTGTTCGGAACCATTCCCGTGTCGTATACCCACCTGGCAATGGGAGCCATTGTAGCGGTTCTTGGGCTGCTCGGAGGAATCTGGTGCTTCCGCCGAGCGGAAAACCTGGTCGCCGATGTGGCGTAACCTTTCGCGCAATCAACTTCCATGTCCACCCCTGTCATCCGCGTCGAAAATCTCTCGAAGCTTTACCGCCTCGGGAGCAAGGAGGATCGACCGCGCACGTTGATTGAGACGGTGGGCCGCTTCGCCAGCGCTCCCCTGCGCAATTTTCGCCAGTTGCATAGCCTGACCCACTTTGAAGACGCCGAAAACGCCCGCGATATTCTCTGGGCACTGCGGGATATTTCCTTCGAGGTGGCCCAGGGTGAAGTCGTGGGCCTGATTGGGCGCAACGGCGCTGGCAAGAGCACGTTGCTGAAAATTCTTTCACGCATCATGCCCCCCTCACGCGGGCGCGTGGAAATTCATGGCCGCCTCGCCAGCCTGCTGGAAGTCGGCACCGGATTTCATCCGGATCTTTCCGGACGAGACAATATCTTCCTCAATGGCGCCATTCTTGGCATGACGCGGCGCGAGATCGCCAAAAAATTCGACGAGATTGTCGCCTTCGCCGAAATTGAGAAATTCATTGATACCCCGGTGAAGCGTTATTCCAGCGGCATGTATGTGCGCCTTGCTTTTGCGGTCGCGGCACATCTGGAACCGGAAATCCTCGTGGTGGATGAAGTTCTCGCCGTGGGTGACGCGGCCTTCCAGCAAAAGTGCCTGGGCAAGATGCAGTCCGTTTCAACCACGGAAGGCCGCACGGTCATTTTTGTCAGCCACTCGATGCAAGCTATTACCACACTATGCCAGCGCGCTGTATTGCTGGACGGAGGACGGCTGGCAGCGACCGGGCCTGCACAAGAAATGTCGAGCCGCTACCTACAAATGCTCGAAGGCGCGCACGGCGAAACCCTTTGGCGCGGGGATGCGGGCGATGAATCCTTCCGACTAAAAGTCGCGCGAGTCGTGGGTAGTCACGACGGGGGTTTCACCACGGACGAGCCAATTCGCCTGCAACTCGTCGGCGAAGTCCTGAAGCCCATCCTTGGGCTCGTCTGCGCCATTGAAGTCTATTCCGGCCATCGCCAGCTTCTGGCCTATTCCGCGCATGATGATGCCGCCCCTCCTCCTCCTCCCACCATTCCGCCCGGCCCGTTTGCCTGGGAAGTGACCATCCCGAGTGACACTTTTGCCGCGGGCTCCTACGAATTCCGGGTAGACATCGGGCTGCACAACGTGAAGAAAATCGTCGCGGAAAAAATCGGGTTTTCGCTTACCCTAGAAAATACCCGCGGCATTGGTCGGCGCTACCAGAGCGGCTGGACGCATTGTTTCCGCCCCAACTGGCCCTGGCGCAAATTGACGCCAGAGGAAGTCATCCGCATAGACTCCAAGTAACCCCATGCTGTCCATCCTGGCCCACCGTGGATTCTGGCAAAAACCCGAGGAAAAAAATTCCCTGGTGGCGTTACGTCGCGCACTTGTCGAAGGCTTCGGGGTCGAAACGGATTTTCGTGATTCCGCGCAACAACTCGTCATCGCCCACGATCCGGCTGGGCGAGATGCCCTGTCTTCCGCCGATTTTTTCCAGCTCTACAACGACTGCAAATCCTCCGCCCCCCTGGCCCTTAATATTAAAGCCGACGGCCTGCGCGAATGGCTAAAAACGTTATTGCAGCGTCACACCATTAAAAATTACTTTTGCTTCGATATGTCCGCCCCGGAAACCCTTTGTTACCAACGTGAGGGCCTGAGATTCTTCACGCGTGTTAGCGAAATTGAAACTTCGCCAGTACTTTACCCCGAAGCTGCCGGGGTCTGGCTGGATATGTTTCAGGGCGACTGGGTCAAGCCGGCAGACATCGAAAAACACCTCGCCGCCGGCAAGCAGGCCGCGTTAGTATCGCCGGAGCTGCACCGCCGCGCCCATTTGGATTTTTGGGCGCGTCTGCGCACCAGCGGCCTTCATACCAACCCCAACGTGCTGCTCTGCACCGATCATCCAGCTGCGGCCCGGGAGTTTTTCCATGACTAAAATTCGCGCCATCATCTTCGACATGGACGGGGTGCTCATTGACGCCAAGGACTGGCATTTTGAGGCGCTCAATCGCGCGTTGAATCTGTTCGGTTTCAACATCAGCCGCTATGACCACCTGGTGACTTTTGACGGTCTGCCGACACGTAAAAAGCTGGAAATGCTCTCGCGCGAGCAGCACCTTCCGCCGGAACTACATCCCTTTCTCAACGAATTGAAGCAGTCCTACACGATTGAGACAGTGCACGCGAAATGCAAACCGCGCTTTCAGCACGAATATGCGATGTCACGCTTGAAGGCCGACGGTTACAAGCTGGCCGTGGCGTCGAATTCCGTGCGGCAGAGCGTTGAGTTGATGATGGAGAAAAGCCAGTTGCGCGGTTATCTCGATGCGATTGTCAGCAATCAGGATGTGGCCAAGGCCAAACCCGCGCCGGATATTTACCTGAAGGCCGCCGCCAGCATGGGCGTGAAGCCGGCGGAATGCCTGGTGTTGGAGGACAACCCCAATGGCATTGCCTCCGCCAAGGCAGCCGGTTGCCAGTTGATGGTCATTCACGACACGAACGACGTTACTTACGACCGCATCGTGGCGGAAATCAAAAGCCCCGCACCCACCACCCGAACATGAATCTTTTACTCCTCATGGCGGGTCCGAGCGACAAATATCGCGAAGCGGGCCACGCCTATCCCAAAAACCTCGTGGAAGTCGAGGGCCGCCCCATCATCCAGCATGTGATGGAAAATGTCGCCCCTTTGATCGGCGCCAAGGACCGGCTGACCTTGGTGCTCAACCGGGAAGAGATCCAACGTTTTCACACCGACAATGTCGCCCGGTTGCTCGCCCCGACCGTGCAAATTTGCGAAGCACCCGGCAAGACGGCCGGAGCCGCCTGCTCAGCGCTGCTGGCCATTGATAAAATCGACAATGACGATCCCTTGGTTATCTGCAATGGCGATCAGGTAATCGCCGCCAACTTGCCTGCAGCAGTGTCGGATTTCAAAAAGCGCCAACTCGACGGCGGAATCATTGTTTTCGAAGACGTCCACCCGCGCTGGTCGTTCGTAAAGTGCAATGCGGAAGGCCTGGTCGTCGAGGCGGCGGAAAAACGGCCCATCAGCCGCATGGCCACTGCGGGATTCTACTATTTCAAACACGGCCACGATTTCGTTAAAGCCGCCGAAAGGATGATTTTAAAAGATTCGCACGTGGATGGCGCGTTTTTCGTCTGCCCGGCCTATAATGAATTACTGCTGGAAAACGCCCGGGTGGGTGTTTTTTCCATCCCGCGGCAAAATTATTTTTCGCTGGCGACGCCCCAAGGCGCACAGCTCTATGCCGAGTATTTGAAAAAGAAGAACCAGTGATGCGCACGGCCCGACTCCAGGACATGACGAGAGGATGGTTCGTCGGCGACTTTGCCCCGACCCTGCATCCGACGCGCGATGTCGAGGTGGCCGTGAAACACTACCGCGCCGGTGACGCCGAGGGCGCGCATTACCACAAAATCGCGCGGGAGTTTACCGTGATTGTCTCGGGCACCGTGCGCATGAGCGGGCGCACTTTCGCCAGCGGCGACATTGTCATTATCGAACCCGGTGAGGCGACGGACTTTCAAGCCATTACCGACGCCGTTACCACCGTGGTCAAAATTCCCTTCGTTAAAGACGACAAATATCCCGTCTAAAAGTGCTGAATATTGTCATTCCCATGGCGGGCCGTGGATCACGTTTTGCGGACGCGGGTTTTACGGATCCCAAGCCGTTGATTAAATTTGGCGGCAAATCGATGATTCAATGGGTCGTGGAAAACATTCGCCCCACCGGTGCGCACCGGTTCATTTTTCTCTGTCTGGCCGAACATTTGAAGCAATATCCGCGTTTGCGCCCTCAATTGGAACAACTGTGCCCGGGTTGCATCATTATCCCGATCGAACAAGTAACGGAAGGCGCGGCCTGCACGGTGCTGCTGGCGCGAAAGTTCATCGACAACGACGACGCGTTGATGATTGCGAACAGCGACCAATACGTCGAGCAGCCGATAGACGATTACCTTAAGCATTTAGCGGAAAACAATGCCGATGGCCTGATCATGACCTTCTGGGCCGACCATCCCAAGTGGTCCTACTGCCGTTTGCGGCCGGATGGCACCGTGGCGGAAGTCGTGGAGAAAAAAGTAATCAGCAACGAGGCGACGGTGGGCATTTACAATTTTGCGCGCGGACGGGACTTTGTCACTGCAGCCGACGCCATGATTGCCAGCAACCTGCGCGTGAATGGAGAATTTTACGTCGCGCCGGTCTATAATATTCTCATCGAACGCGGGGCACGCATCCTGACGGCACGGATTAGCCAGGGAGACAAGGGCATGCACGGGCTGGGCACACCGGAAGATCTGCGTCGTTTTATGGAAAAATTTCACCTTTCGTTCGACTGACGCCATGAGCGCACCGGAAGTTTCCCTTTGTCTGCCGGTATATAATTCCTCGGCGCGGATTGAACGTTGCCTGCGAGGAGTGCTGGCCCAGCAACTGCCGGCGCGCGAAATATTGGTGGTGGACAATGCCTCGACGGACGACACGGTCGCCAAAGCAAGGGCGCTACTAGCCGGAATTCCTGAAGCGCGGATTATCGTCAACGACAAAAACCTCGGACGGATTGAAAATTGGAACCGCTGCCTCGAACTGGCGACGGGGCGTTATATGAAATTTGCGCTGGTTAATGATGTCCTCCTGCCCGGCAGCGTGGAAATGCTGATGGCCCAAGCCCGAGGCCGACCGGAGGTGACCATGGTGTGCTCACGGGCGTTTCCGGTTGAAGTGATGCCGGAGCGCCCTGAGCCCGTGGCCTCCAACCCGACCGTTCAGGTTTTAACTGCTGATCAAACATTGAGTCGTTTGGCCCGTGAGAGCAATGACACTGGCAGCCTCAACGGCACCCTGCTCAACAACGAACACATCCGTCAGCAAGGCTTGCGCTTCCGCACGGAAATTCCCTTTTGGTCTGATTTTTATTTGGCCATCGAATTGGCCAACCTTGGAAAAACCGCCTACGTTGATGCGAACTCCCATCTTTTCGACAAAAGCGTCAAAAGTCGTTTTGCCATATCCGGGAGCGGGGCGAACAGCCGATCATTGTGCTTCGAGGCGCGGGAATGTTCGTTGTTGCTGACCAGATTGCTGCCGAAATATGGGCTCGAACCCTGGCGGGGTTTTGAATTTCTCCACTCCATTTATTATGGAACAAGCTGGTATGGCGAACAGCCGGTCATGGGCTGGCGCGACACACTCGCGCTCTTTCAAGGCGCGGGACCGTATAAGACGAGCGCTCTAAAATACCGGTTTTGGCGGAGTTTTGGCCCGATGGAACATTTTCTTAAACGCGCGTTATCCAAGGCCGGTTTGTATCGCTATGCGTGGGAAAAAAAGTCCGCTGAATAAGCGCGACCATGTCGGTAAATGCCGGCGAATTATTTCAAAATGCAATTTGCGAAAAACGTCATTCAAATTCTCTCCAGCCGCCCGGATTACTGGCCGTGGGTGGGATGGATGCCGTTTTTTTTGGCGTTATGGGTTATCAACCGGCTCGACAGGGGTGAAGCTCTAAGGAACCGATTTCGCTGGCTTGCTCCGGCGATTGGATTGCTCATGCTTGCGGTCTTTGGCTGGTTCAACTGGGTTTTTCTGCGCAGCCCGCTGTATCTCGGGCCAATCAGCCATTTGCAGCCACAGATCGCAGATGTATCGTGGTATTTCGCCACGTGTAGGCCGGTCTATCACGGGGCGGACTCCGGAGAGGTTTACAATCTGTTGTATGGTCCTTGGCTCTACATTATAACGGGCGGGTTCGAGAAGGTTTTCGGCGCCGGGATTTTTTCCGCCAAGCTCGGAGGCGAACTGGCGGTGGGCGCGTCCTTGGTCTGGTTGATTTTGCTTTTGCGTCGGAAGGCGGGCATCGGTTTCGCGCTGCTGGTCTCCGGGTTATTCGCGGCGTTGCTGATGGCGCTCGACCCGGTTGAGAGCCTCGTTCGTGCCGATGTATTTATCGTGCTGGGGGTGGTGGCGGGTTGCTGGGCAGCGCAATCACCGTTGAAGTTTGCTCCGGTTGCCTTCGGCGTCCTTACCGGGATTTGCTTCAACCTTAAAATCCATTCACCAATTTATTTCCTCCCGCTGCTGTGGGTGGCCTGGCAGTCGGGCCATCGCGGAAAAGCTTTGGCAGTCGCCGCTTTAAGCGCAGCGGTGACAGCCATCCTGCCCTTCGTAATTTTCCCAAACGTCTCCTGGCAAAATTATTGGTGGACGTTGCGTGTTGCCGGCGCGCACGGCTTTGATCCCAATCGCTTTCTCGACAGTCTCGAATGGTTTTTTCTGCTCTGCCTGCCCATTGCCGCGGTGGCGGCGCTGGCTTACGTGAAGAATCCGGGTGAAACAGCGAAAGCATTGGGCAAGTTGAAACCGTTCATCGGTTTGATTTTTATCTCCTTCATCATACTGCTGCCCTTTGCCTCCAAGTTCGGCGCCGGCCCGCATCACCTCCTGCCGCTGATTCCAACCATGTTATTGCTGGCCGCGGAATTTGTTACACTCAACGGGCATTGGCTTGGTGGTCGTTCCTTTCCCGTTCTTGGACTTCAAGCCGCATTATTTTCCTGGCTGGCAGCCAGCTTCACGGTTGGCCTGGTCCGCAGTTATCAGGATACGGCGTGGCTTAAAGATCGCGCGCCATGGGCACAAAGCGTAAATGCCGATATTGACCAAATCCTGGCCAAATACAGTTCGAACAGTGTTATTCTTATGGGCACAGGCGGCGAGGAGGATTACATGGCGACGTTTTTCCGCACCAAACTGGTTTTTGCGGGAATGCCAGATGGCATTGAGGCAGGCCCGCTAATGGAATTCGCCTTTGCGGGAAAATCACAGGCGGACCTGGGCAAGCTAGTCGCGATGTTAAACCACGATTATGGCGGCAAAAAAATCCTCTGGCTGGTGCCGAAGGGCAATGCGCCTTTTTCGATGTCCACGATGTATGCCCTGGTCATGCGCGGCGATTACCAACCGCATCCGCCGCTGTTTGACGAAAACTTCCGCGAAGCCTTTGCGAAAAATTTCAGCCGCATCGGCGTTACGCAATTCTACGACCTCTATTCAAACTGAGGTAATTTTTCCTTATGCAAATATCCGTCCTGATTTGCGCACATAACTCGCGCAAGGATTATTTGGAGCGAACCCTGGCCGCTTTACGGGTGCAAACCTTGCCGACGACAGAGTGGGAAATAATCATCGTGGACAACGCGAGCGAACCGGCCATCGCGTCGATCGTGGATTTGCACTGGCATCCGAAAGGGTGCGTCGTGGTTGAATCCACGCTTGGCCTGACGCCGGCCCGCCTGCGGGCCATCCATGAAGCCGCGACCGAATTGCTGGTGTTTGTGGATGACGACAACGTCCTCGCGCCAGATTTTTTGGCAGAGGCCGCACGGCTGGCCCGAACGCATTCGCATCTAGGCGCCTTCGGTTGCAGCATTCGCGCCGTGTATGAAAAGGAGCCGGCGGGAGTCGCACGCGAATGGGTATGGCTGCTGACGGTGGGCGAAATTCAGCATGAGCGCTGGTCGAACCTTGGGGTCGCGGGGGGCGAAGTTTTTACGTTGCCGAGCGGCGCGGGTCTCGTCATTCGCTCCAACGTGGCGCGGGAATACGCGCGACTCACCCTAGCCGACCCATTGCGATCGAACCTCGACCGTCGCGGCGCAGATTTGACTGGTTCAGGCGATCGCGATTTGTCGGCCACCAGCATCCGCTTGGGCTTGGGCACCGGAAAATTTCCCAGCCTGAAACTTGACCATTTGATTCCCGCAGGGCGCGTCGAACCGGTGTATTTAATCCGCCTCGCCGAGGCCACCGCTTACGGCGAAACGATTTTGCACTTTCTGCATGGACTGTCGTGGAAGTCCTCACCCGTATCCCGCACACGTCGTTGGTTGCTGGCGTGGGAACTGCGCCATCTGCCGCAACTGGAGCGTGAATTGCGAGCCGCCCAGACGCGCGGCCGGGCGCGCGCCGTGGCGCAGATTAAATCCCTAACCGCCGAACAGCGCGCCGCACCGAAAGCTCTCGTCTAAAAATGCGGCTTGCGCTTATCAGCCACGGACGGCCCGATGATCCCCGGCATTTTTCCGGCATCCCCTGGCACGTACTACAGGAACTACGCCGCCAGGGCCATGTTGTTGAGGCCTGCCACGCTGAACCTGACAGTTGGACACGGCACTGGGCGCAATTTAAGCACCGGCTTTCCTTGAAATTTTCCGGGCAACCGCACCATTTTGAGGCCGATCCGTGGATTTTACGTACCCGTTCAATTAGCCTGGATAAAAAGATTCGCGCATTCGCGCCCGACGCCGTGCTCTGCGTCGGATTTCCGGAAGTTGCCTGTGCGCTATCCCCTTCGCTTCCCTTGTATGTCTGGATGGACGCTTTTTACCAAACCGTACGCCGCAACTACGCCTATTTTCGCGATTATTACAGCAAAAACGACGCGCACAGACTGCAGCAGATTGAAGACCGTGTTTTACGCCGGGCCAAAAAAATCTGGCTCAGTAGTAAATGGGCGGCCGATGAGGCCGAGGCCGATTTTCCTCGCACCGCCTGGCGAATCGGCGTGCAGTCTTTCGGCGCAAATCTGGACAATCCACCCAGCAGCGCCGAGGTGGAACAATTCATCTCAGCGCGCGATCTCGCCGCTCCAACTTTTCTATTCCTCGCCAATGAATGGGAACGTAAAGGCGGCGCGGCGGCCGTCGAAACGGTAAAACACTTGCGAGGCAAAGGCATTCCCGCAAAACTGGTGGTCGTGGGCCTTAATGAACGCCCCACGACTATTCCGCCGGAGCCCTGGCTGGAATGGGTTGGGCGACTGGATAAAAATAGTTCGGAGGACAATCGAAGGCTCAAGCGATATTTTGCGGATTCCGCGTTTCTTCTGCTGCCCACCACCGCGGATTGCACGCCCATCGTTTGCCTTGAGGCAGCCGCTTATGGCCTGCCCGTGCTTTCAACCACTGTCGGCGGGTTGGCTTCGACGGTGGACTCCGGCATCACCGGAATGCTCTGGCCGGTGGAAAATTTTACCGATGAAGCGCCCAACTGGCTGAAGCCTGTTCTCACTGATCGAAAGCGCTACATCGAGATGGCCCACGCCGCCCGCCACCGATATGAAACAACTGGAAACTGGATGGTCAATGTGCGGGCCGTGGCGGCAGAGATTGCGAAATCAACCCAACTCGCATCGGCATGAATCTTGATCTTTGCACCGACCTGCTCATGCGTGGAATTTTGCGCCAGGTTGACCCACAGGCCAAAGGGGCGTTCATCGAAATCGGCCTGGGCAGCCTGAACTACAGCTTTACCTGGGCGGCCCCGGCGGGCTTTCACTGCCATGCCATCGAACCCTTGCCGACAGATACTTTGTTGAATGCCAGTCAGAATTTAAACGTTCCCGTGACCGTCGCGGCTATTGCTGAACGACGCGGACAGGCCACAATGTATTTTGGTAATCTCGAAGGTCGCGGTTATCCCGATGTCAGTTCGCTCAATCCGCGCTGGTGGGGTTCGGGAAAACAAGAACGCACCGTGCCCACTTTGTCCCTGGCTGACTTTCTCGATGACAAGCACATCGATGCGCTCTCTTGCCTAAAAGTAGACATTGAGGGCTGCGAATTGGTGGTGCTGCAAACAATTCCCGAATTGCCGGTCCCACGCCAGCCCAAGCTGGTGGTCTTCGAATATGGCGGCGGGTGCAGCAAAAAAGAAGGCCGGCAGGGCTGGTCCCAAGAATTTTTCTCGAACACCCTTGCCTGCCTGAAGATTTTGCAAGCAGCCGGCTATACGCGCGGATTTTTCATCGAGGCGATTTTGCCGGCGCCAGAATTGATCGAGTTAAAACGCGGAGGCGATTTTGAGCAAATTTTTCCAGACGGGGCACTGGCCGGAAATTTTTTGTTTTGGCGCGATCCGCTGCCGGAGAAATTCCTAGCCGGCTTGGCCCGAAAAACGACCGGCCAGCTTGTTCGCCAGAGCCGTCGTGACCGGCTCACTGGTTTTGCACAACGCTTGGTGAACGGTCTACGTCGCCGACTGCGAAAAAGCTGAATTGGCCATCGAAAACACAGCCCTTTCAAGGTGGAAAAAATAAGCGCCATCCCAGAAGCTCGCACCATCTGGCTCCGGCCCGGCCCGGAAAATTCCAATCGCGCCGCGCTGCTGGCCTATAGCCTGCGCAAGCGCTGCGAACGCTGGGGCTTGCGGAACATGGGCTGGCTTAACTGCCTGGGGGCGCGATTTACCGTGCGCGACCTTTACGGCGCGCCGGGCGACACATTACTCGCGGCGATTGTGGCAAGGCACATCAAGAAGCATTGGCCGCGTTTGCGTTTGAATTTCATCACCAAGAATCCCGATCTTGTCCAACACGATTCAAATCTGAGCGAAATCAACGCCGCACCCGGTGTCTTTGGCATAGATTTTTGGTATTATGACTTGCAGACGCGGCGCGATACCCAGACCAACCTGCTCAGCCCCACGTTTGCCGTGCTGGGCATCCGCAACGCAGAATATCGCAGCCGGGTTTATCTGGATGATGCCGAGCGCACCGCCGCACGCGAAAAACTCGCCGGTCTGCCGCGTCCGCTCATCGCCATCAGCACCCTGAGCGCCCAACCGGTGAAGAACTGGCCGGTGAATCAGTGGCGGGAATTGGTTCCCCAATTGGCCAAGCGTGGCACGCTGATACATCTGGGCGACTCGCGCGAACCAACCCTCCCTCCCGCAAAACATTTCGCCGGCAATTTATCGAAGCGTGAATCCATGGCCTTGCTTGGCGAATGCGATTTGTTGGTCGGTCCCGTGACTTTTTTGATGCATGCGGCCAATGGCCTCAATGTTCCAGCCGTTGTCATTTTTGGCGGTTCGCATACTCCGGCCAACGCCGGTTATGCCGAAAACATCAACCTCTACGCGGATTTGCCGTGCAGCGGTTGCTGGCTGACCGGGCACCCGGGCTCCGAATGTCCCCATAATCTGGCCTGCATGGCCGCCATCACTCCGATCATGGTATTAACCGCGACGGAAGAGTTACTCGCGCGGCACGGTCAGAAAACCGCCTCCACTCCGCGATGAATCCCTGCCCTATAGAATTGATTGGTTGTGGTGCGTTGACCGAACAAGTTTACGCTCCGGTCTTGGCGTATTTGGAAAAAACCGGGCGAGTCAAAGTTGTTTCACTGGTCGACCCGAATGCCGGACGACGCACACAAATCGCCAAAGTATTTCCTTCGGCACGGTTGGCGGCGCAGCTGGAAGAACTGCCGGCAACACCCGGAGCGTTAGCGGTCATCGCTTCACCGCCAAACCTGCATGTGACACAAGCGTGTGCCCTGCTCGAAGCGGGCCGACATGTGCTCTGTGAAAAACCGCTGGCTCTTTCCGCAGCCGAAGCGGAGACGATGATTGCCGTGGCCCAACGCACGGGCCAGTTGCTCGCCGCCGGCATGATGCGCCGGTTTTATCCCTCGACCCAGGCTTTGCGTGAAAACCTCCTGGCCGGCACCTTTGGCGAACCGAAACGAGTAGAAATTATCGAGGGCGGGCGGTTCGGCTGGAACGCCGCATCGCCAAGGTTTTTTGAGCCGTCCAACGGAGGAGTGCTTTTTGATCTGGGCAGCCATGTGCTTGATTTGCTTTGTCACTGTTTTGCCGAACCTTCGACCAGCGAATCACAGAACGACGCTCTCGGCGGCTCAAACACCAACTGCGTGCTTTCTGCGCATTGGCCGAATAACCTCACCGCGCGTGTGCGCCTGAGCTGGGATGTGGCTAACTTACCCACGGGCTGGCGCATTCACACCACTCGAGGCGAATGCCGATGGAACGGTGCGTCCGATGGCGCATTAATGTTTCGTCCGCACGGTGGCAAATGGTGGCTTTCCGCTGCGGTACAGGTCACTCCGCAATCTACCGAGATAAAGGCAATTTCCAGTTGGACCGCAGCTTTTGTGCGCCAATTTGACAATGTACTCGGCGCCATTAAAGGGGAAAATTCCCTGCTAGCACCGGCAGGGGATGTTTTGCCGAGCCTGCGCTGGCTTGAAAAAGCACGAAGCCAGGCGGGAATTTTGCCGCAATTGTGGCTTTCTGCAGAAGAGCAGACGCGCGCAACCCAACTCGCCCAATCATGAAACCGGTCGCCGTTTTAGGAGCTTCAGGATTTGTCGGTGTTCGTCTCGTGGAGATGTTTCATCTGGGCGGGCGCGCGCCCGTGCGACCGATTGTTCATCGTCCGGCGAGCCTTGCGGCGCTGGCACGATTCCAACTTGATTGCCGTCTGGCAAATTACAGCGACCCTTCGGCATTGAGCACAGCTTTGGAAGGTTGCGACACACTGGTTCATCTTGCCACCGCCGACGCGAACATTATTCGCGAAATGACCACTCCGGTTTATGAGGCCGCTGCGCACGCCGGCGTACGGCGAATTGTGTTTGCAAGTTCTGCTTCAGTGCATGGACAGGCTCCCGCAGCGGGAACCACCGAGCACTCTCCCCTGCCCCACCGTCATGTTTTCCCTTACAATGCCGCCAAGGCTGAAGCGGAAAAACGCCTCCTCGCGGCGCGGGCGCGTGGTCCGGTCGAATTGGTGATTTTGCGTCCGGGTATAGTCTGGGGGCCACGTTCACGTTGGGTGACGGACACCGTGCAAGCGGCGCTGGCGGGAACTTTTGGGTGGCTCGATGGCGGACGCGGCATCATCAACCCCATTTATGTAGATAATTTCGTACAGGCTATTGATCGCGCGCGCGCAGCTGATGTTGACGGGAAAGTTTTCCTGCTTAACGACCCAAATCCTGCCACCTGGCGCGAGTTTTTTACTCCATGGCTTAAAGCCTGCGGCCTTGATGCCAAGAATGTGCCAGACGCACCGCCGTTTGTTCCCGCCCGCGGTTTGCGCGCCAAATTCGAAAGCCTGCGGGTGCATCCCCTGGCGCAACGACTTGCCCCAAATATTCCAGGAGTGTTAAAGCGGTCAGCGAAAGCCGTGGTTGCCTCCTTGTCGGAACCGCCAGCACCCAATCCATTTTTCGGACTAGACAACCGAGCTTCCGTTCAACCGGCACAATTGACGAAAGAAATGACTGAATTACTGCGTTGCGCCTGGCGCTTCCCGGTGGAACCAGCCAGAACACATCTGGGTTGGTCACCCATGGTGGATTGGGAAACCGCGGTGGAGCGGACCCTCGGCTGGCTGCGATTTGCGGAAATGTTGCCGCCAAAATTTTGATTTGCCAATGGATAGCCCGCCCTATTCGGCCTATGTGCCCGTTTACAACCAGGCAGCCACGCTTGGCGCTTGCCTGCTTGCGCTCAAGTCACAGACAGTACCGCCGTCGGAAATAATCGTGGTGGACGATGGCTCGACGGATGAATCCGTGAAAATAGCGGAGGGAAGCGGCGTGACCGTTTTGCGTCAAAATGGCAATTTTGGGCGGGGAGCGGCGCGGGCGCGGGCGTTGACCGTGGCAAAACATGAATGGGTCCTTGCTTGCGACGCGGGCAATCGACTGCCACCGGACTTCGCCGCCCGCGCTCTCGCACATTTTAAAAGCACCACGCGATTGGCCGCCGTCCATGGGTGGTTTTTGCAATCAAATTCCGGCAACGTCGTACGCCGCTGGCGCAGCCGCCACTTATTTGCGAAGCCCACAGCTTCTTTGCAACGCGACGCGACCCACGTCACCGCGGGCTGTCTGGTGCGCCGAAGCGCGGTGCTTGCAGCCGGCAATTACGATGCGGCGTTGCGCGCAGGAGAGGACGCCGAACTGGGCCGCCGCCTCCAAGCCGCGAACTGGGAGGTCTGGCTCGACCCCGATCTAGGCATCGAGTGCCTGACCACTGACACGTGCACCAGTGTATTCGAGCGTTATGCCCGCTGGAACGAAACCGAAGCACCCTCGCTTGACGCCCACCTTTGGCGGGATTACGCCAAGCGGTGGGTTTACGCCGTAAAGGTTTTGGCAATGCGCGATATTCGCGACGGAGACTGGCCCGCGGTACCACTTACACTCGCACTGCCACATTATCTGGCGCGCCGCGCGTGGAAAAGGAAACGCCGTCGAGCAGCCAATGCGCACCCGGTGGTCCATTACGTCAACACTTACATTGAACCGTGGCTTGATCGTTGCTGGCGGCGCGAAGCGGTCTCTCGCGCACACCTGTGGGGAGCCGACGCGTTGCAAACCGCCGGCTTCGATGTTCGCCCCATCCGCTCGCAAGGCCCCCATTCCATTTTGCGGTTCTCGCGCTGGTTCACGCGTCTCAGTGGCGGAAGATTTGGAGACTTGGCGGCTGATTTGCTGGTTTTGGCGCGCGCAAGAAAAGGTGATATCGTTTACATCGCCGCAGGCCAATTGGTTTTGGCACCATTGGCGATACGTTGCGGCTTGCTCCGAGCGCGACTGGTGGGGTGGGTTTACAAACCTTCCCAACCATTTTCCTGGCGCACGCTGCGTGGCTTGAGTTCAACCCACTTCCTGCGCAATGCTTACGCCGGCTGGCTGGCATTGACCCCGCATGTGGAAGCTTGGCTGCGTCATAATCATCCGACGGCGCGGGTGCGGCGGGTAGTCTGGTCGGCGGACACGGAATATTATCCATCCGCCCCAGGGGTCGGCGATTACTTTGCGGCGACCGGCGTCACACAGCGCGACTATGGGGTGCTGTTGGCGGCGGCTCGTGCGGTGAATTTCCCTTTTGTCATTCTCGGTCCGGATGAATTGCGCACGCAAGCTCCGGCCAACGTCACCTGGCGCACTCGCAACCCAAACCAGCCCCACGCGACCATTGACGACGATCAGTTGCGCCAACTTTATCATGGTGCCCGCGCCATATTGATCCCTTTGCTGCCTGATCCTGACGATGCGTCAGGCTTCACCAATTTACTAGAAGCCATTGCCTGTGGAAGGCCGGTAGTGATGACACGCACTGGCGCGCTCGACCTTACCCCCGCCGTTCTTGGCGTCGGATTTGACATCGCAGCGAGTGATGTTGCCAGGTGGACAACCTCGCTGCAAACCCTGGCCCAGGAGCCGTCCCTAGCCGAACGTTTCGCCGCGCGCTCCGCCGAACTGGCTGCTAATTATTTTAATTTGCCGCGTTTTGAAAAAGATTTGGTCGCCTATTTTAAGGATATGGCGGAAAATCGTCCAGAGTTGCCGGCAGAAAACGTCGCGGCGAAGCTTTCCATCAACTCGCCTCGCACAGTCCCGAGATGAACACCGTCCGTATTCTAGGATTAGAATTTTTTCAGGGCACCGTTGCTGAAGCTGTTAAAATAGCGCGTGCGGGTGGTTTGATCGTCGCGCCCTCAGGACCGGGCCTGGTGACACTGCCAGAGGATGAAGTGTATCGCGCGGCACTCGCCGCTGCGGATATCCGCTTGCTCGACAGCGGTCTGCTGGCACTGCTTTACGAATTTCGTCACCGGCAAAAACTCTCGCGTGTTTCCGGTTATTATTTTCTCGATGAGTTTTTGAAACTGCCGGAAGTTGCTCTGGCCGGTAAAAGCCTGTGGGTTGCGCCTTCACCAGAATCCGCCACTCGCACGCAGGACTGGCTCTGGCGAACATATCATTTGGAGGCGCCTTCACCATTCTGGCATATCGCCCCAAAGTACGATGCAATCAAAGTGCACGACGACACATTGCTCGCACTTACACGCCGCCACCGACCGCGGTTTATTTTCATCGGCGTCGGGGGTGGACCACAGGAGAAACTCGGCGCCTGGCTAAAGTCGCAGCTGGATTACCGGCCGACGATTCTTTGCACCGGTGCAGCGATTGCTTTTCTTACTGGCGAACAAGCGCGCATTCCCGATTGGGCCGACCGTGCAAAACTTGGCTGGTTGATGCGCTGCCTACAAGACCCCCGCCGCTTTGTCCCACGCTACTGGCAGGCGCGCAAACTGGCCCCTCTCTATTGGCGATGGGACGACAAGGACCCACCCAAAACATGAGCGCGGCCAAAACCATATTTTCGGTGATTGTGCCGGCGTGCGCCCGGCCGGATCAGCTGGCCGAATGCCTCGCGCGACTTAAACCTGGCGCGCAAACATACCCTGCGGATAACTACGAGGTCATCGTCACCGACGACAGTCCGGACAACTCCGTCCGCAATTTGGTAAAAAACAATTTTCCCTGGGCTCACTGGACCGCCGGGCCCCGGCGCGGGCCGGCCTCCAACCGCAATCATGGTGCAGCCGAAGCGCGCGGCGAATGGCTGGCTTTCACCGATGACGATTGCCTGCCCGAGCCTGGGTGGCTTAACGCCTTCGCCGGAGCCATCAACAATTCCGACGCACTGGAAGGCCGCACGTATGCCGACAGGCCGCGGCGCAGCCTGGCGGAGCGCGCACCGCTCAACTCGCATGGTGGGTATTGGTGGTCATGCAATTTCGCCGTGCACGTGGATCTTTTTCGGCGTCTCGCGGGATTCGACGAAGGATTTCCCTATGCGGCAATGGAAGATGTGGATTTTGCGTATCGGATGCGGGCGGCGAACGCGCGCCAAAAATTTGTCCCCGCCGCAGGAGTGTGCCACCCGTGGCGGGACGTTGGCGGTTTTGGCTCGATGTGGCGGGTGGAACAGCGGAGCCTGGCTTCATTACGATATTACCTGCAACTGCACCCCCAGGCCCGCGCTGAACACACTCCGTGGATCTATTTACGATACAATGCGCGCCAACTCTTGCGTGAAACCCTGCCCAATCTGTGGCACTGTCGCGGGCGCGGCGCGGGCGCGGCCTTGGCATGGCACTTGCACACGCTTTTCAAGGCGGCAGTCATAGGGAAATTCTCGTCCCGTAAAACCAAATGAAAATTCTCCAAATGGTGAATTTTTCGCCCGATCGAAACTCCGGCATGGTCGGCACCGCCATGGAAGTTGGCGACGCGCTGGCCGAGGCGGGCCATGAAGTGGACTATGTCTGGCGCGAAGGGGCGCCGAGCCGATGGGAACAAAATTTTTCCCGATTCTTTGATGAACCACGCCTGCAACTGCGCCAGGCCCGGGCCGCACTGGCTCACACGAATTATGACGTGGTTGTCCTCCATCGGCCGCATGGCTATCGAGTAATTCAGGAGCTTGCGCCGCTCCACCCGAACTGCCTGTTCCTGCATTTTTCCCATGGCTGGGAATTGTGCGTGCCTTCGTTTGCGCCGGAATCACCCACTCTGGCCCGACGGCTTAAGGACGCCATCGCCACAGAGCTGCTGCGACGGCATTGCAATTCAATGGCACGGCTGGCGCATGGTCATTTTGTGCTCAACCGGTCGGATGCGGCATTTTTAACCGACCACCATGGGGTCGAACCCGAGCGGATTTGCATTTTGCTCCTGGGACTAAATCTGCCGATACGCGACCACCCGATGCGCACTCCCCCCGCCGACGGGAACACCCGCGCGCTTTTTATTTGTGGGCAATTATGTGCCACAGAAGGGTTATTCAATCATGGAAGCGGCCTTGCTCGAATTGGCCAAGGAAAACAACCATTTTACGTTCACCTGCGTAACCCATGGCGACCAGCATGGGGGCCTGCGCCAACGACTGGGGCCGACGCTCGGCGGACGGCTGCGCTTGCTTACCTGGCATAAGCGGGAAGCACTCATGGAGATTTACCGTACCCACGATTTTTTGCTTTTCCCATCCCGTTACGAAGGCTTCGGCAAAGTGGCCCACGAGGCCATGGCCTGTGGATTGACCGTGATCGGAACAAATGTCGGAGTACTCTATGATTACGGCGTTCACGGAGAAAACGCCCTGCTGTCGCCTCCGGGTGAGGCGGCGGGCTTTCTGGCCAACCTACGCCAAGCGGCGGCTCACCCGGAGTTGGCCAACGTCCTGGGCCCACGCGCTCGGATAACCATTGCCGTTGATTCCTGGGAACATACCGCCAAGTGTTTTATGCAATTTGTCGAACGATGCCACAAGCGTCGTGCCAAGCTCATTCATTAACCTCACCGTGAGCACAACCGAACCGATGATCGTGGCCAGCCTCATTTGCGAGGCTCATCGGGATTTGTGCCTCCAGTCCTTCACCGGCTTGCTGAAATACAGCGCCGAACCGGTCAAACTGCACTTATTTGAAGATGGTTCGTTGACCCCCTCCACGGCCGATGCGCTACGCGCGGCATTGCCGGGTGTTCGCCTGTGGTTTTATCGGGATTATGACGCGCCGACGCGTGAATGGCTGGCCCGGCAGCCGAACTTGCGCAATTTCCGCGCCTTGACGCCCATGGGACTGAAAATTTTCGACATTCCGCTGCATATGTATCAGGAATTCGGAAAGTTTTTTTACATTGATTCCGACGTGCTTTATTTCCAGCCGTTTTCGTGGCGAGCGCTGCGGACGTTGCCCGAAGACGCGGCGCTGTTTGCGCTGGACAGCCAAATGTCCTATTCCATTGGCTGGCGCGAATGGTTGCGCTGGCGTGCGCGCCTGCCCCTACCCTATGCGGCCAATCTCGGTTTCTATCAATACCCGCGCAAGCGTTACGATCTGGATTATTTGGAATGGTTTTATGGCGAACCGGATTTCTGGCGGTATTGGACGGTGATCGAACAACTGGCCTGGGCCGCCATGAGCCGCGGTGAAAACGTCTATTACGTCAACCCTCGTCAACTGGTCCAGGCCTGCCCCGGCTACCGCGTAGATGAACAGGCAATCATCGTTCATTACCCCGACATTTACAAGAAGCGGATGCGTGCGCAGGCCGACCAATTGCCGACTGGCATTCCCACTCCGGGTGCACCACCGGTTGAATTGCACTCCTGGCGCGCGCCAAAATTAAATTTCTGCCGATACGCCATCAATGCGCTGAAGCGCCGCCGTTTTATGCGACTCGCGGCAAAAGAAGAAATTCGCCGCACCTAGCCATGCGACTGGTATTTATCTGTTCGGGATTGGAACCTGGGCGCGACGGCGTCGGTGATTTCGTCCGAGCGCTGGCCCGGCAATGTGCCGTAGCCGGCCATGAAGTGCGGCTCGCGTCCGTACGCGATTCACTCGCGCACGACCGCGTTTCGTCCGGCAATGCGGAACTGCGGTTGGCAGATATTTTCCGCCATTCGGTCGAAGCGCGGGCACTGGGGGTCTGGCTCCGCGAATTTCAACCCGATTGGGCCAGTGTGCATTTTACGCCTTTTGGCTTTCACCCGCGCGGGCTTGGCGGACGCCGCGCTTCATTCCTACGAGAACTCCTGCCGGCAAAGACCCGCCGCCACCTCATGCTGCACGAAATCTGGCTGCAGCCAGGGCATGATGGTCATTGGAGGCACCGGGCGCTGGGCTGGGCGCAGCGCCGCAGCATGGATGCCTGGGTCGGCCCCGGCTGGCGACCCGAGATTGTGCACACGCAGGCACGGCTGCATCGGGCGCGGCTGCAGGCGCGGGGCTTTAAAGTTGAATTGCTGCCGCTATGCACAACTTTTCCAGCCCCGATCCTCTCCCAAACCGCCGGGCGCGCAAACGTGGCGGACTGGCTGCTGGGGAAAAATGAAAAAATTGATACCGCCGCACTTTGGCTGGGGCATTTTGGAAGTTTTCACGCACAAGGGTGGGATTTTTCAGCGTTTGCCGCGAAAATCGCAAGCCATCCCAGTCTCGCAGGAAAGCGCGTCTGTTTTCTTGCACTGGGGTGCGCCCCCGCGGTAGCCAAAGCGTTTGAGGAAGTAGCCGGGAAAGTGCCCACCGCTGAATTTCATGTGGTCGGCGAATTATCCGAAGAAAAAGTTTCCATGGCC
>Ga0206999_10070_pt1 | contig 25255 bp, 30 predicted proteins | sample Alteio_BWMinCont_92_FD_153482 | JGI IMG/M metagenome (GOLD analysis project Ga0206999, IMG submission 153482) | Enriched cells from forest soil in Barre Woods Harvard Forest LTER site, Petersham, Massachusetts, United States -... | ecosystem: Environmental > Terrestrial > Soil > Temperate forest >...
GTAAACACCGTATCGAAGCTGATGCCGATCAGCGCCCTCTCGCGTACCAGACTTTGATACTGGCGGGTGAGTTGCTCAGCACGGCTGATGATTTCCGAACGCGCGATTGGCCGATACCGATCCGATCCGTGGTCATTCCGCATGTTTCCCTTTCCGAAAGAGAAGCAACGCAGCCTTGTACCGATCGTCGATTTCTGACTGCGCGTCGCTGATTTCATCTGCCCTTGCGAGTGCCAGCAGCAACTCGCAATCACCATCCAATTCTTCTGCAATCAGGGCCAACAACTCAGGAGTCGGGATTTCACCCTTTGCTTCGATGCGGGAGATATAGCCGGGGGTTTTCTTCAAGGTCATCGCCAGTCCCCGGACCGACAATCCCTTCAATGACCGTAGTCGCCTGATTTCGTCGCTCAAACTTCCCATGACACCGTTCTCGCACTGTCTACTGAATACGGTAGACACCCCGTGCCTCGTTGTCAACAATCTGTGGAAAACCTGTTGAAAGAATGCTGACGACAATTCAACGTTCTGGAACCTTCGTGGCAATAGAGACTTCCACCTCAGAGATTCCCGGCTCGGTCATTTCTGGGAGCAGGCCATTCGCAGGTAAAACTCTCGCTCCTCTTCGCGTTTCGAGTTGCCCATAATCATCGCCGATGCATCCGCGGGCTGATGGGAAATCCGAGAATCGTAACCCGTTTCGACAAAAGGCACTCCGACGTGGCATTGTCTTCGGAACGTGCCCCATTCATATCACAAAACAGTTGCAATATGACGTTTTTCCGATATGATTGGGGAATGGACAGCATGAAGGAATTCCTTGATTCGGAGCTTGCGCGGGGGCGTGCCTATTTCTCCAAGGCGGACGTCGTCGTCGAAAAACCGTATACGCCGCAAGCATTCCAGTCAGCCATTGCACGGCTGAAACGCAAAAAGCTGCTCGCTTCCCCGCGAAGAGGATTTTACCTGATCTTACGACCTGAAGATCGGCCATTAGGTGCGCCTGATCCCGCTCGCTGGATTGATCCGTTGATGCGGCATCTTGAACTGGACTATCGAATCTCGTTGCTGCGGGCTGCGGCCTTCCACGGCTCATCCCATCAAGCTGCGATGGTCTTTCAGGTCATCACGCCTCGGCAACTCCCGCAGATCGAGATCGGTCGCCAGCGGGTTCACTTTGTATACCAAGCTACGAAGGCGTTTGCCGAGTGCAACCGCCCGGAGTGGCTTGCTCAACTCAAAACGGAGTCGGGATTCGCCAACGTCGCGGGGGTGGAATTGACCCTGCTCGACATGTGCCGCTATTTCCACCGTGCTGCTGGAATCAATGGCGCGGCGCAAGCTGTCCATGACCTGGGGGGGAAAGCAGACTCCCACATTTTGTCCAAGGCAGCGCATTTTTACGAGAACTCCTCGGTCAGACGTCTGGGCTATCTTCTGGAGCGATTCGGGCACCATCGGCAGGCCGACTTGCTGCGTCCGTTTGCGCATCAGGCAAAGTCCTTCAAAGGACTTGATCCAGCCGTTAAGCCAATCGTTGCCGAATTGGACGAAATGGATGAGAAGAACCTGGATTGGAAGCTTCGGATCAACGTGGCTGTGGAGATAGACCAGTGATTCCTCTCGCCTATCTGCAAGGATGGACCGCACACGCACCCTGGCCTGATCTCCGCCAAGTGGAGCAGGATTTGATTATCTGCCGGGCGCTGTGCGATCTCTTCAATAGCGAGACATTGGCTGGCAAGATCGCCTTTCGCGGCGGTACTGCCATCAATAAATTGCTGTTCGCCAATCCGCTTCGGTACTCGGAAGATATCGATCTTGTCCAAACCCAGGCCGAACCCATCGGCAAGCTGATTGTCGGCGTTCGCGATGCTCTGTCATGGCTTGGACCATGCAATTACAAGCAGGCCGAACACTCCACACATCTGGTTTTCAAGTTCACGCCGGAAGTGGGCGGCGTCCCGCTCAAACTTAAGGTGGAGATCAACACACGGGAACACGCGAACCGCTTCGATCTGAAAGCCTATCCGTTCGATGTCAAAAACGACTGGTACGCCGGTAGCACCGAAATTGTCTCCTTTGAACCGGAAGAACTGTTCGGTACCAAGCTGCGGGCACTCCTCCAGCGAAAGAAGAATCGAGATCTGTTCGACCTTTACGAGGGCTTGCAGCAATTGCAGTTAATGCCTGATCGAGTCATCGAGTGTTTCCACCACTATCTGGGACTGGAAAACCTCGCCATCACTCGGGCGATGGCAGAGGAACGGATGCTTCAAAAGCTTAACCGGAGCCTCACGGAAGATATCGCCCCTTTGCTTCCGATGGGCGTCACCTACACCGAAGCGGATGCGATCGCCGCCTTTGGGAAGGTGTGGGTGCGATTCATTCAGCAACTTCCTGGCGATCCGTGGAAGTCTTCCGGCAAGGTGATTGAGGCGATTCGCAAGGCGAAAATCCCGACGTTGCTGGCAGATGTTCACGAATGAATGCGAGGAAGCCGAACGATCAAAAGGCGATGCCGAGCGACGCATTACCCTAACGCCGTTGCCAGCAATGAGCGGCACGTTCGGCAAGGCGATCACGGAGTTGTCGTGCCTCAGCTTTGCTCATCGGCATGCCCAGTTGGGACACATGCTGTTCTTGAATGCGATGGCAGAGATAATCGAGGACTTCTTCCCGCATTTCGGTCTGTTCTTCGAGTGTCATCAGCGACGGGAACCACTTAACGGCATCGGCCAGCAACTGGTCGAGCAAATTTCTCTCGACGTTATCCGGGTCCGCCAAGTCGGTGAGAAGCGTAGCTACGAATTCTTCCGTAGTTTGGCCAGCACGGTCAGACTCGCTTTTGAGCCACGAGAGCGTCAGGATCGACAATGTAATGGTCAACGTATCCTTCATAGCCCACTGCTATAGCCGATTTACGAAAATGTCAACCTGCTCGTGATCCTGATTGAGCCCGAACCTTGCCGCCCTGAAGTCACGTCGCACGTTCCGTACTGATCGTCAGTGCTCTTCGAGGGCTTCGCGGACCTCAAACTCCCAATCCGAATGTCTCGCCCGCGTGAGATTGATGCGTGTCACCGTCTCGTCGCGTGACTCAGAGAAGTCATACAGGGTCCAGGAACCCTCGCCCGGCCGACGAAACCAGATTTCAAAGAGGGCCTGTTTTGACGGCTCGGCGGCGTTGTCCATGATGATATGTCGACGTGAAGTGATCGAAGCAGAATCGGGTAACTCTACGGGAAAACGGGACTCGGCTGCCAGTCAACCACCCACTGAGACATTGATCCGTCGGCCAACTACCGACTGGCGGGCATGTCGACCAGGAAGCGGTGCAGCCGCCCCCAGCAATCCCCGGCAAGAACCTGCCGGTCATCCGGGGTTATCGCACAACAGATGAAGGGGCAATCGCCAAGGAACCGGGCGAGGACCTTCCCGGTGGCGCAATCCCACAACCGCATCGTGTGGTCTGACGTGGAATGTGGGAGGCCGCCTACGGAAACGGCCCAGCGGGCGTTTCCGGCGACGGCGATATCGGCGATCCCGCAGGGGCTTTCCTGCCACTGGGCAGTGATTCGCCGGGCCTGCGTATCGAATCTGGCGACGATCCCTTTGGACGTAGCCAGCAGGAACTGAGAAGTGCCTGGAATGGACGTGACGGCGTTGATCGACGGGTGTTGCTCATTCACTGACCCCGGCTCAAGCCTGCCTTCCTTCCATTCGATCTCGATCCAGCCGCGACCTGCGGCAAGTAGCGAATCGCCGCTTGCCCAGCGAAGGCTGGTGATGTCCTTGAAACTTCGCTGGCTGCTGGCAAGCAGTTCGCTCGTATCCAGGCTCCATAACCGTAGCGGTCCCTCGAACGGGACCGTGGCAACATGCTGTCCGCACGGGCTCACCGCCAGCGCCTCGATATGCTCCTCCGGGGACGTGATCGTCCGCACGAGTTCGGCAGTTGCCGTATCCCAAATGGCAATGACGCCGTCCCAGCCTGCCGAGACGAACCAACTGCGTGACTCGACGGAGGCGACACAATTCACCCACTTCGCATGCAGAGTGAGCCGTCGCCATTCGCATTGCTCATTTACGTCCCAAAGGACGATGGTATGGTCGGAGGAGCCGGTGACGGCGAGCGTCCTGCCGCTTGCGGAAACGGCGGCGAGCGATCGGATCGCATCGCGGTGTAATTGGGATGCAGGCGGCGTGGCAGAAGGAGGGAATGTCCAGCATCGAACGGTTCTGTCGTGAGCAGTGCTCGCCAGCCATCCGGCATCGTTTAACACCAGGCCGCTTACATAGCCCGTATGGCCTCGAAAAATGTGCGGTGGGCAATGCCGTGCCATATCCCATGCCCGGATCGTGCCGCCGGTGTCCGCCGTGACCGCCCAGCGCCCGTCGCGGCTGGCAACCATACGGGAGATTTTCCAGCCGTGTTCGCCAACGGTCTCGGGACCGATCCCTTCCGGCAGTTCCCAGCGAAGCAATCGCTGGTTCGCGACGGCAAGCAAGTACCGGTTGTCGCCCGTGACGGTGATGGCATCGATCGTCTCGCCCTCGAACACAATGGTTTGCCGCACGCTACGGCTTTCGACGTCCCACAAGGTGAGAATACTGCGTCCTGACATAAACGCCCCTTCCGCCGATGCGAACCATGTGGCATCTGCCGCCAGGGCGAGCGATTGAATCGGGGCCGCCGTCGAGCCGAAGGGTTCCGGTTGGGGATTGCCCGGATGCCATCGCAATATCTTTCGGTCCGATCCACCCGAGAGTACGCTTCCGTCCGGCAGAGCCAGCAGCGAGTGGACGACGCCAGCGTGTCCGCGAAGCCGCTCAGGGACGGCATTTGATCGAAGCGGCCAGAACACAAGATCGGGGGCGCGGATCGACGCGACGATATGGCGTCCGTCCGCCGTGATTACCAGATCGAGCACTTCTTCGCCGGGGCCGTCGAGGATTTCGACGGGACGTGTTTCTGCGATCTGCCTCAGCACGAGTTGCCGCTCGTCCGCCGAGATGAGCAGGGCTCCGTCCGGTGTGCATGCCACCGCTCCCGGCAGGCACTCATGGTCATCGAAAATGCGCAGCATCCCGATCGCGGGACCGATGAAACTCGCCTCCGCAGGACAAAGCCACGGCATTCCATGCTTGTAGCGGCGGGCCGCGTCGGCCATCTGCCGCAGGCGCGAACCGCTGGCGGCAGGTATCCGGGCCAGAAGCTGCTCGGGCAACTGCGACGGCGCGAACCGCAGCATCGGTTTGATGAGCGTGAGTGTATCGTCCAGGAGCCGCAGTTCCTCGTCAGCCAGGTGAGGAGCATGGCGGACATAGTTGCGGAAATCGGCCAGCACCGCACCGATGCCGAAATGGGCGATGCGTGCGGCAAGATAGGTAAAGCTCGTCAGGTATTGGCGTGCGGCCGTCCTGTCCTCGCGGGAAAGGAGATGCTCGATCAGGCCGGAGACGACCTGTCTGCCGAGTTCAGCATCCATCGCAGGCTGCGCCGGATATTTCGGGTTGAGATCGAGCAGGAGTTTTCCCGGATCGTCGCCGTGGATCAGCGAGCGGTCGTGCAGCGTCAATGTGGCGACCTGCTCGATGCCGGTGATCGTGGGTCCGTCTGCAGGAGGCTTCAATGGTTCCCCGCTCATGCGTGCCGCCTCAGTCCGGAGTCATGCCGCATTCCCTGCCGAAGGCGAACCATGCGTCGCGCTCGCGGTCAAGGTCGATGCGTTCGGCGGAGTCAGTGCTTTTGTCACGCAGAAAGTCGGCGAAGCTTGCATGATAGAGCTTCCAGGCAGTGACCTTGTGGCCGCCAATCTCGACGGGCACGGTCTCCAGGAACTGCCGCCAGTCGCGGCTCAGCACATCGAGCATGATGTCCGGGGCTATGGAGGGCAGACGCTGGTGCAGCAGCTCGATCGACACCGGCTCGGGTGCGGTGGCCAGCATTCGCAGGATCGGCAGCTTGCAGTCGTACCATGTCCTGCGGTCGGCATCGCGAAGCAGGGTCCAGTGGGATTCGTAGTAATTGACGAGACCCTCAGGCAGTTCGCGCCAATCGCGGTCGCGGAAGCGTCCCTGCTCGATCTCGGGCAGGACGTATCGCAGGTACATGAAGTTGCCCTGGCTGCGCTCCAGCAGCAGGTCGATGAATGTCGCGGCAGAGAGCTTGTGCTTTCGCATGTAGGCTTTGATCTTCGCATGCTCGATGCGATTGCGGAGGAACTGCCGGATGTCCTCCTGATGGTCGGCCAAGCGGGGTTCGATGTAGACGGTGCGCGACGGGCTTTCGAAACGGAGCCTGCGGTCGGTGTCGCGCGTGGTGACGAGGATATAGCTGCCGTCCGGCAGGCGCGGCGGCAGGCAGAGGGGATTGGCCGTGCCCGCATCCGCCGGATCGCTCTCATCGATGGCGTCGACCACCAGCAACAATTTCTTGCCGGGATGGCGGCGGGCCGCTTCGGCCAGCAGCGTGACGAAGAACCCGGCATCAAGTCCCGCACGGGCTGGAAGCGAAGAGTATGGCAGCCGTGTGACGGCGATAAGCTGGGCGCAGATGCTGCTCAGGAACTGGTCGGGGCGGTTCAGCCGCGTGAGCCTCGACGTGAAGTGATGGATCGTGCCCCTGCGCTCGGTGACGGCGGCGGCGAAGGCGGTCTTGCCGACGCCGGGCTGCCCGGTGAGTACGAAGTAGCCGTGCGGCGACTCCAGCATGAATCTGTCGAGGGCCTCGAACAGCCAGTTTCTTCCGGCGAACTCCCGCGTGCGGTCCTCGATCAGATCGCGGAATTCGCGGATGCGGATGGCATCGCGCATGTCGCGCGGGGCAAGCTCGCAGACGCGGTAGAGCGATTCCAGGGGCGAAGCCGACGGCGGTGACTGCGGGGTCGATGACTCGGGCGTCTCGTCGGGACGGTCAAACAGCGGCTCGGTCGTGTAATCACGCAGCGCTTGCTCGACGGTCGCTGCCGTCTCCTTGCGGATATAGGCCCCCGAGATCATCCGCCGGATGGTCGAAAGCGGAACCTTTGTCACCTCTGCCAGGTCGCGTTCGTCCCAGTCGTGACGCTTCAGCAACGCCTGCATGGCGGCAAGCCGAATGCGGCGATCACGTAACCTGCGGCGAGGCGCGGTGTCATTGCGGGACGTCTTTTTCATCAGCGGTCGGGGGCCTGCTTCGGATCGTCAATGTGGCACGAAGTGGAACAATGTGGCGCGCTCTGTGGCGCTTCTGTGATCCCGAAAATCTGGATCATCTGACCTCCATACAGGACATGCACAACGCGGCGTGCGTGCAGGCGGATCAACGGGCTTCACGACACGAATGCTGACATGTCCTGGACGATTTGGAAAGTCCGCCTGGGCTCAAAACCGCATGAGATGGCGACAAGACGAAAGGTGGCAGGTGCGTGCGCGTGGCCCGACCTGCGGTGTTCGACAGTTCCCTTTTTGAGGAAAGGCAATGCTCATGGAGATCCTGATTCTGGAACTCGTGATTTGGTTGATCAAGGTGGCCGCCGTCGGCGGTTGAGGCGTTCGTTCCGGGGGATGCCGGAAACGTACCGGTATCCCCCGGTTGTCTTGTGGTGATTCCGTTTCATTTCATCAAGGAGAAAAAATCCATGCAGACGATTATGGGGACGATTCAGGTACTGGTTTTCTGCGGGACGGCGATTGCCATCGCGTTCGCGGTGCTGCTGTCAATGCCGAAGAGCAAGCTGCGGGGCTTCCTGCTGCCCATCTTTGGATGGGTCGTGGCGATCTTCTGCGGCATCTATGCGATCTCACCGATCGACATCGTGCCGGAGGCGATGCTGGGGCCTTTCGGGTTGATCGACGACGTGGGGGCGGTGGTTGCCGGTATCGCTGCCGTCCGCACGGCGATGAAGCCGCCGGAAGAAGAGGAAGCCTGACCCGTGCGGCCAATCTCCGGCATGCATTCGCGAGTCCGCCCGGCCGCGACGTAGTGGCCGGGCTTTCCCTGTTCTTGCTTCTGAAAGGAGCGTGTCTGATGACTCGATCGTGGTTGGACATTGTGACGGACGTGATCGCGCATTTCGTGGTTGCCATTTTCGGCGAGTGACCGCAGGTAGCTGCGCCGTGGCGGATGGGGGGCTGGTCATCACAGCCCTCTTTCGCCTGTCTGTTTGTCGTGTGCGTATTCCGATAATCAACACTAAGAACGAGGTAAACATCGTGGCACAAACTTGCCCAACCGTTAGCACCGAAATCCGCCCGCTTGAATGGTTCATTTTGGATGAGCGCGAAGTCGCTCGTCACGATGACCCGGAGAAGATTCTACTCCAGGGCAATGACCTGCTCGAAAAAGGTCAGCTTCAACAGGTCGGTGCCACGGAAGATAGGCGCATGATCTTCGGTCATGGTCGGTGGTTGGCTGCGAAGGCCGTGGGGATAAAGACGCTGGAAGTCAAGATATTCCCGCAAACGGTGTCAGAAACCGAGTTCAAACTCATCCGCGCCGCAGAGAACCTTCAACGAAAGGAACTGACCTTTTACCGAAAATGGCAACTCGCCGTTGAGTTGTTGACGGCGAACTCCACCTGGAGCCAGAAAACGCTCGCCGCAAAACTCCATTTATCGGAGAGCATGATCGTCCGCCTGCTTTCGCCTTCGAAATGCACCCCGCGCTGGCAGGAGGCGCTCAGGGACGGGTTGGTCGGCATCTCCGACTGCTACGCGGCCTCGAAGCTGCCGCCTGGTGAACAGGACGGGCTGCTCACCTTGAAATTGTCCGGGGCCAGCCGTGACGCCATCGAGTCGGCAGGCCGCAAGAGCCGCAGCGCGGCTACACCTGCCGTGCGTTCCCGCAAGATCACCTGCCCGTTGGCGGGCGGCATCAATGTGACAGTCAGCGGAGCCGAAATGACGCTCGACGAGATGATCGAGGCGCTGATCGAGGCTGGACGCGAGGCTCGCAAAGCCCGCGACATGGGACTGCACGCCAAGACGTTTGAGGCGTCCATGCGTGACCGAAACCGCTCTGAAGCGGGCTGATCCGCCGACATGTTTGAAAGGAACTGCCAATGTATAGCCTTTGCCGGATGCTCCTGATCCTTGCCTTGCTCGTGAGCTATGTCTGTGTCGCCCTGCTGACGTTACGCTTCGGTGGGCTAATCCTGCTGGGCATCGCGTTCGTATGCGCCGTCGCCTATGCGAGGCGACGGCACGGGCCGCTGTCCGCGTTCGGGACCGCCCGCTGGGCCGACGCCGATGACCTGCGGCAGGCGGGGATGCTTGGCGGCAGGAGTGGCCTGATCGTGGGCCGCGTGATGGATGTGGCCAAGCCCCCATTCCCAAAAGCGCAGCGTGAGTTGTTCAGCGCTACCGTGCCGTCGAAGGCCGCTTGCGAGCAATTCATCGACTCACTGCGGATCGGCCAGAAGCCGAAACCTTCAAAGGAATTCGTGCGGCTGGTCCATGCCGTGCATACTACCGTCATCGCTCCAACGGGAGTGGGCAAGAATGTATCCTGCGTGTTCCCGTTCCTGATGGCGACGGACCAGTCCGCCGTCGTCGTGGACTTCAAGGGAGAAAACTACCTCACGACAGCCTGGCATCGCCAGCACTATTTCGGGCACCGCATCGTCGTCATCGATCCGTTCCAGATGGTCACGAAGAATCCCGATAGGTTCAATCCGCTCGATGCCATCCCGGTGGAATCTCCCTGGGCAATCGATGAGGCGCGTGCGATGGCTGAGGCGTTGATTGTCCGCACCGGTCAGGAACATGACCGGCACTGGATGGATTCCGCCGAGACCTGGATTTCGTCACTGGTGTCGCTGGTGATCCGCTACGCCGAGCCCAATGACCGTTCGCTGCAAACGGTGCGGACGCTTCTGACCAGCCCCGAAAAGCTCGAAATGGCGATCAAGTTGATGTGCGCTTCGGACGTCTGGGAGGGAATGCTCGCCCGCATGGGCCACCAGCTTACACAATTCAAGGATAAGGAACTGGCATCCACACTCACCACGACAAACCGCTTCCTGCGCTTCCTTGATACGCTGGCCGTGCTGGAGAGCACGAAGGCGAGCACGTTCGATCCGGGCGAACTGCTCGGCGGCAAGCTCACCGTCTATCTCGTATTGCCGCCGGAATACATGCGCTCGCAATCGCCGCTGCTTCGGATGTGGATCGGCTCGCTGCTGCGGGCTGTAGTGCGCGGTGGACTCAACCGTCACAACCCGGTCCACTTTGTGCTCGACGAGGCGGCCAGCCTGGGTCACATGGAGGCCATCGACGATGCGATCGACAAATACCGCTCCTACTCGGTCCGGCTGCAGTTCTACTTCCAGTCGCTGGGACAATTGAAGAAATGCTTTCCCGATGGCCAGGACCAGACGTTGCTCAGCAATGTGAGCCAGGTGTTCTTCGGGGTCAATGACCTGCCCACGGCGGAGTATGTCAGCAACAGGCTGGGCGAAAGCACAATCATCCTGGCCAGCGGCGGCTCGGGATCGGGTACGTCCAGGCAGGATTCCTCGCGTGGCGAGTTCAACAGCAGTTCCTCCTCGAACGTCAACGACAACTGGGCACAGCACGGACGAAAGCTGCTCAAGCCCGAAGAAGTCCTCGCCCTTTCCGAGCGGACCGCGATCACCTTTACGCCGAAGGTGCCGCCGTTGTGGACGACGCTCGTTCGCCATTACGAGGAGCCGATGCTGCCGCGCGGGCCTTCGCGGTGGGAACGCTTCAAGGCATTGATGGAAGTTGCATGGATGTCTGTTGCGCTTCTCATCGCGGCGCTTGGTGTGACCGTGGCCTGCATCGGTTCGATGAACGAGCACCAGGCTGAGTACATCCAACCAGTGCGGTTTCAACAGCAGAATCAAAATCACAGAAACAGGGGGAATCATGGCGAGCGACTTCGGTGAGGTGATGAAGGAGATGCTGAACACGCTGGCTCCGGGCCTCAAGGACTTCGGACCGGAGGTCGGGGCGGAACTTAAGCGGCTGGGCACACAGGGGGCGATGGAGATGGCACAAGCCTTGTTCAACGGTGCGGCATTTACGCCCTATGGCCCAGGCCAATACACACCGACACCGCAGGTGGATCGCGGTAACGAGGTCGAGCCGCCGCAGATCGAATTGGAGCGGGGTGGGCAGGAGATGTAGTCCCGCCGAATGTGACGGAATTATCCTTGGATCAAGAATCAGCAACGGTGAGATATGAACGAAGAACTGGTCCAGCTTGTCCTGAGTCGCCTGAACAGCATTGATGAGCGGCTGGCGGCGATCCTTGAGGAAAAGCAGAAGAAGAGCCATTACTCGACGCAGGAAGTCGCCGAGAAACTCGGCAAGGCCGAATTCACGGTCCGCGAATGGTGTCGCCTGGGCCGCATCCGGGCGACCAAGCGGGCATGCGGGCGTGGCCGCAGCCAGGAGTGGATGGTCTCCCATGAGGAACTGAATCGGGTAAGCGCCGAGGGTCTGCTGCCGCAGCCGAAATACCAGCATCGTTTCTGACGTTCAGGAAACGGTATTGGCTCGTGAGCCGAACCACGCGATAACAGTAGCTTAGATGGAGTGGCACGAGCAGCATCCAAGAAAGCGTATGACTTCGTGGAGAGGCCGTGTTAAACTTTGAACACCAGCAGAAAGGAATTCCTTACGATGAGCCTGACCATCAACATTCCGTCCGACATCGAGTCCGCCTTGCGCAAACGCGCGGCGGAAGAGGGTACGGACATCGAGTCGTTCGTGCGGCAAATCGTCATTGAGGAAGTATCCGAGACAGGTGAAGCCTCTGGGCGCACCGAATCGCACGCGGAATTCATGGCGAGGCTGAACAGGACCATTGAGCAGCATGGGATCAGCATCGGGCATTTCGACGACAGCCGTGAATCCATCTATGCTGGGCGAGGTGAATGAGAATCCTGCTGGATACGAACGTCCTCCTCCGTCTCGACGATACCGCCCACGCCCAACACGTCGAAGCCGTCTCGGCAATGGACGAGCTTCATGCCAGCGGCCACCATCTGGTGCTGGTGCCGCAGGTGGTCTATGAATACTGGCCACGCGACCGGTCGACGTAAACGGGCTGGGACTGGATACTCAGCGCGTCGACCAGATCGTCTCCGAATGGCTGCTCGTATTCACGCTGCTGCGCGACGAGCGAAGGGTGTTCCGATTCTGGCGGGATATCGTCAATAGATTCGGCGTCAAAGGAAAGAACGCGCACGATGCCCGCATCGTGGCGGCGATGCAGCGGCATGGATTGTCGCACATCCTGACGTTCAATGCGGGGGACTTTGTACGCTACTCCGGTATTACCGTCTGGACGCCGTCAGATGTGAACTCAGGCAATGTGAGCATTTGAAGCTCATGAATTTGGGTACGGACAACCAATCACTGTCCTGCCTTGGATTACTCTTTGTCATCTTTGACTGGTGTCACTTCCTTCATGCTTTCGACTCCGGTCAAGGATGCTTCAGCGCTCGATATCATTTGTTTGCTTGCGGAGGCACTGTCCTTAGTTGATGGGGTGACGGGCGCTTCCGGAAAACCCTTCAATGCATCGAGCAATGCATCGATGTTTGCCGAATGCGCCGCAAGGATAACGCTTTCAGATCTCAGTCTATTGATCTGTGCTGAGCGGTCTTCTGGTTTGAGGGTTGCGGCCGTTTCTTTAAGCTTGGTGACGTCAGCCTCAAACTTTTCTGCCTGCGAACGCAACGTTGCGACATGACTGTCAATGAACGACGTTCCCGAGAGTGACTTGACGACATCCTTGCCGAAGTAGAGTGTCAGCAGCAGCGACGCAAATGCGAGCCAGAAGTTCCGACCAAGGTCGCGTGTCTCTTTGTACACTTCGTAGGTCTTCTTGAAGTCAGCCTTGATTTTGTCGACATGCTGCTTTTTGCGATTGGAAAACTGCTCTTCATCTTCCCATTCCCACGTCTTCTTCGGCTCAGGTGCCGTAATCAGCGTGTCAAAGGAGCCGAGGTCGCCGTAGCCGGAAAGGTACAAGTATTCGCCGAAGAAATAGGCCGGTACTCCGATGGTCCAACACGTGAGTAACACCGCTCTAAACTCTGCGGAGGGCTTTTCCCACACAGAAACCCAGAGACAAAAGGCCGCGAAAAAAAGCGCTACCGTCGTGGCAATAACTGGAAAAAGTAGACCTTTGGGAATCATGATTTTGGCCCTCGCATGATTTGATCAATCGGGTCGGAAAACATCGCTGGCGACAGTTCAAGCAAATTCGTGACTGATCACAATCACGAAATGGCATGTTTTTGTTAGGAACGGCAAAAAAGAGATCAATGATGGAGGCGATGGGCGAGACGGCGCTGGCAATGACGTCTATCGTCATCTGGCGTAATGCTGCAGGAAAAACGGGGGCCCCAAGCCGCAAATGCGAAAGTAGGTGTACCGCCATCGGTACACCTGTCTATCGTGGATTCGGGTCACCTCAGCCGAACACCGCATTGATCGCCTGCACTTGCTGCGTGGGCAGCAGGTGGCGGTAACGCTTCCGCATCTCCTCGGTCTGGTGCCCCATCCATCCGTCGATCATCCGCTGGTCGACGGAACCTGCGGCACAGTTCGAAGCAAACGAATGGCGAAAGACATGGAACCCGCGAACCTTCGCCCATTTTGATCCGGCGAGCACGGACTTGAGATCACGATGGGCTTCGTCGACGGTAATCTGCTCTGCGTCGCTGCGGGTGAACAGCCACTGCCCGCCCGGATGATCAGCGACCCAGGCGGAGAGCACGCGGCGGTTCTCTTCGCTCAACGGAACCCGGCGTGTCGTCCGCATGCCGCGAACCCGTTTCTTCTCCCGCAGCACGGCAGTATTGGAGACGAAGTCGACGTCAGTCATGCGTGCCCTCAGCATCTCGCTGCGGCGGGCACCGGTGTGAGCGGTGAACACCAGCATCGGATAAAGATAGGCGTGTTCTGCCTTCCTCTGCACGAATGCCAGGACTTCCTTCTCCTCCTGGACGGTGAGGAACAGGCTGTCCCATACTTCGGCCTGTTCGCTCTCGGTCAGACCGCCCCGCTTGATCTGGGCCTCGATCTCGGCAAACGTCTGGAAGAAAGGCTTCTCGGTCGTCTTCGGGTATTTGAGTCCGTGCATGGGAAAGACCACGGTGACATCGCCGCTGCGGCGTCCCCAGTTCCATATCGCCCGCAGCGTCGCCAGTTCTTTCCTGATGGTGACGGCGCTCACCCGCCCGCCCCGGCGTCCCTTCTCGCCGGATCGCTTCTCGACGTATTGCTGCAGGTGAGTCTGCGTCAGGGAGTTTGCAGGCGGCTTCGGCTTCATGATCCGCCGGATATGCTTCAAATGAGTCTCCATCGTCCCGAGCGTGTTCGATTCGAGCGAGTCCTGCGGCAACTGATCCTTGTATGCGGTAATGAGCCCCTCGAGGGTCATCGATTTCGTGGCAACGGGTTTCTTCCCGATCTTGCCGTCCGACAGAAGGAATGAAGCGATGTCTGCATCGGGCGGTATCTCCAGCCTGCCTCGTTCGACAAGCCGGATGTTCTCTTCGATCCGCAGTGCGGTGGCGTTCGCCTCCTGCTCGTGGCTTGTCTTGAGTGTGCGGCTGAACTTGTGTCCGCCGAACCAGAAGATAACCCGGAAATTGCCGCCGTCTTTCTGTTGTTCCAGTGATGCCATGTGCTGGTCTCCGCTCCCCAAAGGGGGCATGGAAGAATGCTACTCCTGGCCTGACTGTCGGCCAGCGGTGCAATCCCAACACAAAACCAGCGTTGTCCCTTTTTTGTCCCTATTTGGCGTTGGGAAAAGAAAAAGGACCCACGGGTCATCGCCGTAAGTCCTTTTGCCATTTGATGCCCAGGACAGGAATCGAACCTGCACGCCATTGCTGGCACTAGGCCCTCAACCTACTTTAGGCCTCATCATGGTGACATTCGAAACGCGTTGCGGTGATGCTTAAAGGTGCTATTTTATAGGCGTTTACATCACATTTCAACGCCGGTCTGATTGTACTCGCGTTGGGCTGATATTGCCAATTCTGTTACCAAATTGTTACCAATTCCTGCCTCCCATTCCCATGTAACGTGCGATCACCTCAGGCGGCGTTTCCATCACTTTTGGAACTGAGAAACTTTCGCCACGTCTCAATTGTTCCCTCCAAGACTTCAATCAGAATCTGCATCGTGTTGCGGCCCAGTCCCGGAATTCTGCCGCCTTCAATGGCAGCGAGATTTCCCCTGGCCAGCGATCCTGGTTCTCTTTCAACACGTCCACTTGAAGCTCAAGACGATCGAGCGTTTGGTGATTATGCCTGCGGATTCGAAGCTGGAGGCGACCATCCGCGTCGACTTCAACTTTGTTGTGACGACGCATGATGTCGCGTTTGTCGGCGGGTTCCCGTGGCGATCGCGGTCGCGGCACGTAGGGTTGGTGACCGGATTGGTAACCATTGTCCTTCGGCGCTGAAACTCGGGGCACCGGATCTGAGAGCGCGACGTTCAGCAGTCTTTCCATCGAGGCTGCCCAATTCCCCCCAAAGAATTCGTCATGATCAATCAGCGCGTAGATCATCGAGGTGAGTTCGATGGGCGATTCAGGAAATGGAAGCGTCTCGCCTGCATTCAGAAGATCCCGGATTTTGCCGTAATACGGTTCCTGAATCGGCCAGTCCTTCTCTGTGGCGAGTCGGATCTCTTCCCGCTCATGATCGGTTACGGGGATCGGAGTCGGCGGTGGTGCGTCGGCAACTTGGACACTGACAGGAACTTTTGCTTCCCGCCAGAATTCTTCGTTCAACAGTACCTCCAATTGGACACCGTTGAGCGAAAAGACCTTGGCACACGTCAAATCTGCGACTTTTTCCGTCGGCGGGAAATGAAGAACAAGACTGTCAGAATGATCGAGTCGACTCCGCAGATAGCGGATCATCTCAGATACGGACTCAAATCCGTTTTGTGGAAATTCGGGCATCTGCCGCTTCACTCACAAGCTCTTCTGTTAGCCACTGGCTCCGTCGATCCGCATTCTACTCGCCCAAGCCTGATATTGCCAATTCTGTTACCACAATCCGACAGGCACTCGATCCCACGTCACTCTTTCCCTTGCAGCAAACTCACCGTGACGGTCGTAATAAAAAAAGCCGAACATTTCTGTCCGGCGCTAGACGATTCCAGGCTCCGATCCAAGAGGCTCATGACCACGGAAATGTACCAGTGAATTCTGCTTTCGGAACCAAACTGTACATGCATTGCTCAACGTCAATGTCAACATCTCGGATATTGGTAAACATTTCTCGACACGATTCGCTCTCGTTCTTCGCCCAGATCGGCCGACCCCACATGAACACTGTTGCCCGCCAGCGACCGTTGCCGACATTCTGCACATCTCCAGCTTCACCAACAGCAACGTTACGCAGGCCACGAAAAGTAGCCACAAAATAGTGCGTTAGGTGGGACTCAATGTCTTCAGATAACCTACTGTTTCGAAAGGGACAATCACAGCAGTTGGGATATTTGCACCGCATGTTCATCTCCAGAAAGGGATATTGGCAACAATGAACCATCCAAATCGGCTCACCGCTACCAAGATCCACGATCCGGAGTTAGCACTCTCCCATTACTCAATATGCATCATCCTTTGCGAACTGTCAACTTTTCTCGATGTGATCGACTGGCAAGAGGAGCAGCTCATTTAAATCGGCCTTGTACTGCCGGAAGTCCTCCTTTGTTATACGTGTGGCGTTTTTCTCTGACGCCACTTGAACTGCGCTCATGATTTTCTGAATGGCCAGTATTTCCGAGACGTTTTCGGAAAATGTAACGTAATGCGATCTGTCTTCACAAAATACGAACGAGTTTTCTCCCAACATAATGCCATTGTATTTTTCAAGCTCCCTGCTAGGCCACCCAATGTCATCCATCAGGGTCAATGCAGCGTTTGATTCTACCATATGCTCAAGCGAACGAATGCGATCTCGAATGTCGGAGCCTGAGTAGAGACCAGTGCCATCGAGAAACGCTTGAAAATCATTCCGAAACATAAACGTTTCAACAACTGGCCTATTGGTTGATGTAAGCAACAGAGATCTTATCCCAGTCGCAACCTCGGAATAATTCGAAAAAAGCCGGCTTCTTTCCTCCTTGGGTGCCTCACCGAATTGGTTGTTGAATACGCAAATCTGGATCGGAAGTGTTACGAGCCGCATTGGAACTGTCCGACGGAATACATTGACTCGGAACGGAGCACGTTGCAGCTTGCCCGTCAACCGGGTCAGGAGAGCCTCACTCGAGTCTGTTCTTCCGTCCCAGCGAAAGCACGGTGAGTTGCTTCCATCCTGTCCAGCGAGATCAATCTCAAACGCACGGGCAATTTTCATCATGAACGTAGGTGGCCATTTGAGACAACCATTCTGTCGGCCGAGGCCAAAGTAGCCCTTCACTCGCGGTAACGGCTCGTCGATCAATGTCGCGACTGTCCGGAGCGAGATGTGCCTTTTTTTAAGGTGTTCGTCTCTCACAGTGTCGCGCAACCATTCCGATAACGGGTCGACAATGCCCTTTGGGGATCTGGACGAAGACGCCATGCACTCCTCCTTTGGTTCCGAGACTGGCACGCTTTGCTCCTTTCGATCTTACCCTCGTACAGGGCGAGATGGAATTGGTCGGTGCGGTTCCCGCACCAACGCCGCAAAAGTTGCTGAGTTTCTGCAGAACGTGTTTAGGATCGAGGTGCGGGCAACAACTGTCCCCCTTTTTCATCGACTGCTGGCCGGTGCTCGTGGCCACAAACATCCTGGTGCATGAGGCACGGAGAGTCGGCGGCACATTGTCGCGGCGACGTAATCAAGCAATCGCTTGAGAAATCACTTGCTCAAGGAGAACGAAAGTGACACACCCCAACGACGAAGCTTACGAAGACGGCTTCAATGATGGCAAGGACGGATCCCCACTCGACGATTATGTTCAGAACAACTTCGGAGTTCTTGGGAACTCGGATGCGAACGATGCATACAGCAAAGGCTACGACGAAGGGAAGGAACATCGTTACGACGACGATTCTTCGTCTTCCGATTCTACCTGTTTCATCACCACCGCATGCGTCCGATCAATGAACCGTTCCGACGATTGTGAAGAACTGACCGTGCTGCGCAATTATCGCGACACATTCCTTGCTTCTCAAAACCATCTTCGGTACGCAATTCGAGAATACTACCAGCTTGCACCCCAAATCGTTCAGGTTGTCTCGCGATTACCCGACTCGACTTCTGCGTTTGAGGATATCTACGCACGTATAGTACAGCCGACCGTGGAGATGATTAAGCGCGGTCAAAACCACTCCGCATTCGATCACTACAAAGCAGAAGTCGAGAGATTGGTTCGATTATACCTGACCGACTCCGCGCAAAGAGCAACCTGATCCGCCGTGACATTGTGAATAGGTTGGGTCAGCGATCTGTTGTCCCAACCGTTTTTAACCACATCGTATTCGACATCCCTTGTTTGAACGTCCTGTCAATCCCCTGCTTCAAATGGCATCCGTTGTCTTGCGATGTTCCTCGCATGATCTACTCAAACAATCCATCAGTGATCAGGCCATGATCAGACCATGATAAATCGATCACCATCGATCATTTCAATTGGAGCTACCTATGCATGACCACGCTGTGGATATCCTCACTCCCCTCTCCCCTACCATACCCGCTTTGATTAGTGATCAGCCATGATCACCCAAAGTTGGTACTCGCCCCAGGCCTCTTTTGATCGTTCATGATTGCGTTCTCTGATGCATCTCCTTCTGAATTCGCATCGAGTCTTGAGTCCTCTGGAAGCTCTCGTGATCAGACCAATCTCGACTGATCGTGATCGAGATCACCCCCGATCACTCCCCCACTCTGTGTTGCCTTGAGTCAGTCGATGATCGACCCCATCTTCCCCCATTTTGTTGTTCATGATCCATCTAAATTCTTTGCTCCTGATCTACTCGTCGTCACTCACGATTCATTCACAAAATTATTATTTGAATCATCTGATGGCGATTCGAACGCTGGTCTGATCACGCAGCGCAAATCAACTACCTGTCCTGATCACTCATCAAGATCACTCCCCTGATCGTGGCTTGATCCACTGGCTATTCACCACCTGATCAATTGCTCATCATCAGCATCATTGGAGACTCCAGGAACTTGGTGTATCCTGAAAGGAGATCTAATCACATCGAAAATGCCTGATCAATACCTCACAATTAAAGAAGCGGCCGCAGAAATCGGCAGAGCCGAAATCACGATCCGACGCTTTGTGCAGAAGGTCGTGAAGGGGAGTGACTCAGACCGCCGATCATTGATTAAGCCCAGCCCCGATGAGCTCCAAGAACTTCGCGAAGGGCCACCGCCAGCATGGCTTATCAGCACCAAGTTGCTTCGCGAACATTTTCCGACATCGGAACAGGGAAGTGAGCCTTCCGTCCCGAAGACGCAAGAGGAACCAATCGTTTCTGTTTTGAAATCGCAAAACGAAATGATGGAACGGCAACTCAGCGTGAAGGACGAACAAATCAAATCCCTGACGACGCTCGTGCATTCGTTGGGCGGGCAACTCAACGAGCGACTTCGAGAAAGCAATGTCCTCATGAGGGGCCTGCAGGATCGACTGGCTCTGCCGCCGTCTGCAACAAGCACCGTCATCGAAGTTCCAAGAACGCAAACTTCAGAGAATGCAGACGCGGACGATGCGATAGGGGAGCGAGATTTCGAAACCAAACGCAAGCGGGGATGGATGCAACGATTGTTCGGTGACGACGACGAAGACGCCTGACGATTATTGGAAATCGGAGTATGATGAAACCAATGATTCCTCAATGCGTGGTCGGCACACAAAGTGGGGAAGAGACACAAACACAAAACAAACAACCGTTTATTTCTAACGCTCTTTTGTAGGCATGGAATCCATCGGTTCAGCACTCGCGCGCCCCGATCGAAATATTATTTTCGATGGGGAGGACATCATCACCAAGAGGGGATACACCTTGGTGCCGAATTTCTTGCTGAACAACAGCAAGATTTCCTCTGGGGCCAAGCTCGTGTACGTGATGCTGCTCAAATATGCCTGGGAAAAGGACTGTTGCTTTCCGGGACAACTGAGACTCGCTGAAGACATGGGTGTCAGTGAGCGATACGTCCACGGTTGCATCAAGGAGTTGAGGAAGGCGGGCCTGATTTCGATCAAGCGTCGCGGGTTGGGCAAGAGCAATCTCTACACCCTTCATTTGCGTGTCCACTAACCAAATGCTGTGGATAACTGCCACCACACGTATTCCAGACCCGCACCAGGTGCGGTTCAAGAGCCGCACGGCATGCGCCTCAGGAACCGCAGGACGTGCGGACTAATAATACGAAGAGTAAAAAGACGAAGATTAAGAAATAACGGATAAATCATGGAACACGACCACGACGCCACGGAAGTAGCAGTAGGGGAGAGCCTGTTGGAAATCGACTTCAACCTGACACCAAGAATCACGATTACGCCACGGCGAACGGTGCGACAGCAACAACCGAAGCCGAACGAAGAAAAAACGGCTGAGCAAAGCAACGAAGAGAGCGCCTCCCTTTCGCCGCATTCGCAGCAAACGGGAGGCCGGGCGACGATTCCTATCGGCTTCGCATCGGCATTGGCCTCTGCTGCGGTGCTCCAACGTCGCACAATCTTCGCCCGGCCTCCTGACGGTCGGCGCTCAACAGAGACGGCTTTGACGGAGATTGAGAACGGTGAAACAGCATCACCAACTGCGAGGAAAAAGAGGAAACTGGCGACCGCGTTTGATTTGCCGCGTCTCATTCGTCCGCAACCGTTGCGTGTCCGCCGTTCCGCACAGCGAACGGCGATTCAACCGTTCTATATTCGGCTTGCTGCCTACATTTTTTCGTGCCGGTATGTTACTGCGTCGCAAGTGTTTCGCCGATTTACAGAGCTCCTTTCAACAGAGAGAACGACGCAACGGCACTTGTCAAATATGGTCAATCATGGCCTGATCGCAGTGGCATCGACTCGTGGCACAAGCCCGAATTTTCCGTTTGCATATTTCGTCACCAGAAAGGGGATTGGATTCCTCAAAACGAATCTTCCCAACGGCAACTGTTTTCACATTCCAGCAACTGAAGAACGGAGAAGTCGCGGGCAATCACTTCACAGCCTGCTTCATGAACTGTGCGTCAGTGAATTCTCGTTGATGTTAGAAAAGACTGCGGAGAATAGGGGAGACCTTCAACTCGTAAGCCAAGAACGCCGGTATTTCCGTCGTGAACGCTGCCTAACTTATTTCGGCGAAGGAACGAGACGGAGAATCGAACCCGATTTTGGTTTTCTCCCCGCGATGACAGGCGAGCGAGGGGAGCGGACACTCTTGCCGTTCCACTTCGTCGAAATGGAGCTCGGTACGCATCGAGTCGTGTCGTTGCAACAGAAACTTGCCGCTTACGATCAGTGGGCGGTAACCGAGAGCGAAGGCTATTTCAGGGAGACGTTCCAAAGTATAGGCGAACAAAAAACGAACACCAACTTTCGCTTGTTGCTGGTCGCGTGCGATGCTTACGGGGGAGTGGGGGATGATCGGCGACTGCTCGATTTATTTGTGCAGTCTGTTGCATTGCCGCAAAAAATGCGGGATCGGATTTGGCTCACAACGGCGGCGGAGTTGAATTCTCATTCCAGCGATGCCGCTCCGTTGTCGGCACCAGTTTGGTTTCGAGCAAAGGACGCCAAGCACTGGATGTCTGAGTTTCGACAGGCAGCTCACGACAGCCCACGACCGGAGAGAAGGCGATCCTACACGCAGCAGCGGACATTCGTCGCGAAGCAGTTATCGTCCATGAGGCGACATGCCTTAATTCCGTCAAAGACGTGGCGGCAATAAAAAGCCGCCCTTTCTGTGATTCGTGAAATTCACAAATCGAGCGGGCGAACACAGTCTCCAGTACGTACACTGCGAATCAACACCAGCGTGAACCGGCCATCGCTGGCTCCCACTGTAATGGCCGGTGCAGAAACGAACGGGAGGTGTGCTGTGGGTAATTGATCACTGAGCGGCGCGGGAAAGTGCCGACAAGTAGGGACAGCAAAGTCGGAGCCGTAACCGCAGGGTGGGGGGCAGATCGGCATGATGCATGATCCGCCCGTCCATTTGTGTTGGCTGTAAAGATCAATCGACACTACCCGAAACATGCCTCGCGCGTGAGATTAACGCAAACGCAAAATGCCAACGATCGTTGACAACAGTCAGCCAAAACATTGCTCCTGGTATACTAAATTGTGCCGCAATGCTGGGCCATGGAAGGGAGACCTCAGTGCTTGGTTCCTGTGGAAATGTGGTTTCGACGGGGAAGTAGGGGAGAGTCACAGTCCGAACAGAGGCGGCAAGTTCGAAGTGAGATTCTCCAACCGAAGGCGGGGGCGACTCGGTGAATCCGGTGCCGTCGTGTGATTTACCGGGCCGCTTTTGCGGCATCCACAGGCTTGACGTGTTCATGCTACACGCATAGTATTTAAGTACAATGATGACCGTTATGTACACAAATATAATCACTGTCGCAAAATATGCATTTTCGGACAAACATGGCTTTGTTGAGCAATAATTATAAACAGTCTATTAACTATAATGACTGACAACTCTCCCCCGCCAGCTCGACATGCCAATCGCTCGATTGAATCAACAATTGCCTATGTCGCCGACAGCTTTCGTGACGCCGAGACCCTGGCACAGACGATTGATGCTCCAATCATTATTCGGCAGCGGGCAATATCTCGAACGAAGCCGTCCGCTTCCCTGTCGAGCCATCGCTCGTGAGGATGCGTAGACTCTTGCAATACAATCTTGGTTGTGGCAGATTTGGATTATGACTACACAAAAGACAATCGTTGATACAATCGACGTCCGCGATCTCCCTGAAACGGCAATCGATGTGCTATTGGCAATGACGGATTTGTTCCGTGCCAAAAATGCGGAACGTCATTATGCTTCCAGTATTCCAGTCAGCCACCGAACACTTCAAAATCCACTCACCCACGGAATACTGCAAAAACCGGGACGAGCATTGAGACCAGCAACGCGGGATGTGATCTATGGGGATGACGTCTAATCATTCCGATGTCGCCATTCTTGACGCGAACGTTTTGATTTATGCGCACTTAAAAACAGATCCGCGTAATTCGGATTGTGTTCGGTTGATCGATCTTGCATGTACTGCAGAGCAACGGTTTGCAGTGACGCCTCAGATCCTGTTTGAGTTCTACGCCTTCATCACGTCGCAACGGAATACCGACAGTCCGTATTCAATTCCTGAAGCGCAACAAGCCATCGACCAACTTGTTCAGCTTGCAGGTCTTTTTGTGCTGACGTATCCGTCCGATCTGGTGACGCGCACGCAGATGTTGTTAGACCAGAAACCTGTCACGGATCGCGCGATTTTTGATCTTCAAATTGCTGCCACCATGCTGTTCACGGGTATCAAGAAAATCTACACATACGACCGCACCGGGTTCACGGGGATTGACGGAATTGAAGTTGTCGTCCCGTCCTCCCCTTCCGTCTCACGAGCGGCTTAACGTTTGAAAAAAAGCGCCAGACATCCTTGTCCGGCGCGCATGTTACATCGCAAACGAAAGAACTGATCGGAGTGTCGTTGCGGTGAGATCATCGGGTTGTTGTTCGTCCTGCAGATGAACGACTCGGACAAAAGCCTGGGGCGCTAATTTTGCCAAGGCGGCATTGGCTCCTGTTCGTCCACTCTCGTCTCCATCAAACATCAAGACAATCCGTCGCTTGGAATCGACCAGCAACGCGGCTTGCTCGTCGCTCAGTGAAGAACCCAATAGAGCAACCGTCGATCGAAAACCGTTTTGAACGCAGTGCAACGCACCAAAAAAGCCTTCCACCACGATCAGTGGTTCGTCATTCGTCCCCTCAAGAGCTTCGTTGATTCCGAACACGAAATTCTGTTTGGGGAAACTTCCAGGCAGCTTGTAACGTGGCCGTCCTTGATCGGCGTTGTAGTCCTCGCCTGCCCAACGTCCAATGTATCCGGCTGGAAACTTTCCCTTCGGAAAATTCCAGACGGGAACCGCAATGTAGCCCGTCATCATTCCCTTGCTGGCGAGCCCCATTCCGAAACGTTTCGCAGTCTCTTCAGTGATCCCACGGTTCTGTAAATACGCAGCAGCGGGGTCGACTTGCAGCAGGAAGCGAATTGGCTTGTATTCGGTTGCTGCGGGTGGTATTTTGCTCTCGGTAAAGTTTGATTGGGTCGGTGCTGGTTTTACGAGAACCTCGCCGACCTTTTTTATTTCTGGTGCTTCCTTCGCGGCAGGAGTCTCTCCCCCATCCCGGCCCAGGTGCAGCCTGTCTCCGAAATGTTCTGCGAAAAAAAAGCGAGCATGTTCCGCAGACAGTCCTTTCATCCGCATCACAAACTGCACGACATTTCCTGCCGATCGGCAGTCTCCCCAGCATTTCCAAATCCAAACCCCATCAACCAGGTTGATCTTGAATTGCTCGCTGTTGGGCGACGGCCCATGGATATGCGAAGGAAATGGACAAACTCCCACCAAGGTACCGTTTCGTTTGACGAACCGATCGCCAATTCCCAATTCTTCCAAGACGTCCGGTATCGATACCTTCTGCTTGCATTCGTCGAACGAAACATACGGCCTCGTCCCCATTGGAAAACCTCCTTCAATAAAAGTGACTTGTCAAAGAACATCCCCTTTGAACGGTAACACGATTTGAGAACATGCAAAAAGTGCCTTGAAACCAATTCCTGTTCGTCACGGAAACAATGTGTGATGCGGCAACGCTGTCACGATGCCGATGTTCACCTCCCCACCAGACTGAACGTCACGGGGTCGGAGCCAAAGTTGTTCCGTCAGCAATTTCGATGGGTCGGCTGATTGAAGTTCATGCACGCTTGTGAACCAGATCCGATTTTGCAGTGACGTTGGGAATTGCTGTACCAGTGCCAAGAGGCTCGCAACGCGCCGCCGTTCTGATTGGTGATTTTGACTCCCAACCAGCACCAGGATTCGAAACGTTGCAGATGGAGCAGTCGCTCCATGACTCTCATACAGACTTTTCAAGTACGCGGTTGCTGTCGATGACTCAGCCCAGGCTTGATACCGCCGAAATTTCGCTTTCATTTGTCGCAGCGTCATCGAATCCAAGTCCACTTCGACAAGGCAGCACATCATTCCCCTTTCGTGCTGTCGGTACAAAAACATTCCGTCCGGTTGCAGTTGAGTT
>Ga0206999_10071_pt1 | contig 25239 bp, 16 predicted proteins | sample Alteio_BWMinCont_92_FD_153482 | JGI IMG/M metagenome (GOLD analysis project Ga0206999, IMG submission 153482) | Enriched cells from forest soil in Barre Woods Harvard Forest LTER site, Petersham, Massachusetts, United States -... | ecosystem: Environmental > Terrestrial > Soil > Temperate forest >...
GAGGGAGCAAAGCCGATTGCTGCCAAGAGTCCGCAAGCTAGACAGACGAGTCGCATAACGGTCACCTTCGGCAAAAAACGCCGGACTGGTGTGGGAAAATCTGATGGTTACAAGGCCACCCTCATTGTCTCGGCGATTTCAGTGGACGTCAACCAGTAGTTTTTCGGGGCGCACGGATTCTGTCCGAGTGGCACGCAACGCGGGTAACGATATTTGTAGCTGAATTCGTGAGAATTCAGGGATTTTCGTGTGCGCCCCCGAACTCTCACGAGTTCGGCTACAGCGGATTTGTCGTTAGAAATATCGTTACCCGCGTTGAGTGGCACGGATTTTCACGCTTGCTCGGCAAGCGACTGCAGCAGGGCTTCGATTGCCTCGTCCGTCAAATGGTCCGATTCCGCCTGCAGGATCAGTTGAAAAGCCCCGGCGGGGCCGGTGAAGGTGCCCGACACTTGTTTCAGGCGAGTGGTCGATGCGCGGTCTTCGCCCTCGATGATTTCAAACGTGACTTTCCCGCCATGAAACTTCAGCGTTTTCTCTCGAGTCTGCTTCACGTCCAGCAGTCGCAACCCCGGAAAGAGGCCGTCGACGGCCTGCTGGAGTTGTATCGATTCCTGATCTTCCGTTCCCGGGGGCTTGATCTTGATCTGTAGTTGACCGATCACCATTCGTCCGCGTCGTTCGCTGTGATCGAATCGTGCGATGGCAGCTTGAAACAGAGAATTGTCCGCCGACCGCGCCAAGGTTCCCTGGAATTTCGCGGGCAGGACCAGCGGAGCAATCTTCTGAGCCACGGCCAAAACTTGGGCAGGTTCCTTCACCTCATCCGGACCGAATGCAAACTGCAGCACCAGCAGCGGGACGCAGCAACAGACGAGCACCGCGGTCGATACGACCGCAAAAATCATCGTCAACCTGGATTGCAGCGTTCTCCGCCGGGCCGGTGTTTTCAAAGCTTGAGTGTCACCCAATTCAGGCGGATTCATGCCGACAGAACCTTTTTTTGAATCATGGGCTGTTGTCAACGAATTGACTCAATCATCTTGACCACTGCGTCTTCATCGTAGGCTTCCGCATCAATGATCAACTTGATGAACGCTCCCCCCTTGGGGGCTTCCAAGTCCCCTTCGACGACACGAAACTTCTTCTTCGTCTCCTGGTCGACGGCGTCCGAAAAGCGAAACGGAACCGCCTTGCCTCGCACTTGGAACTCGCGGACCTTCGAGTCGCCCATCTGCAATTTGGGGCCGTCTTTGGAGTTTTGATCGAGTTTCTGCTGGATATCCAGCTTCTGATCGTGATTGCCCAGCTTCATTTGGAAGTCGCCCAGCAGCAACGTCCCCTTGTCTTGCTTGTGCCGGAAGTTCGCCATCCGCATGGTCATCGCAAAATTGTCGATGGTCATGGCGGTTTCTGGCTGGAAATCGTCCGGGATCTCGACGTCGAGCACTTGTTTCCCAATTTCGGCGACCTCGACAGGGTTGCTGGTCATCTTGGGAAAGAGCGACCACATCATCCAACCGCCGACACCGCAGCAAAGCAGCATGACGATCAGACCGAGTCCACCGACCATCAAAACCACCGACCAGCATCCGCCAGAACTCTTTTGTTTGGCTGACCGCGGTTGGACGTTTGGATCGTCCGGCCATGTGCCTTGATTCGACATCGTCCATTCCCTTAGTTCTACGATCGATCTTCGGAGCGGGGCGGCGTCAGCCCCCCGGTTCTTCATCAGAGCTGGCCAGCCCCGGTTCTTCATTTCAACCATCGCCAACGACCCATCTGGTTCGGTATCGTAGTCGCCTCGCCACTGAAACTCGATCCTGGAAACCTGCGCCATGACGTTTATTCCCGCCGATGATGATCCGGTTGCCGCCGACGCCGCCGCGCGCGACCGCGAACTGGCGGCCATTCGCGGACTGGCCAACGCCTATGCCCGCCTGCGCCAGGAGATCGGCAAGGTCATCATCGGACAGACGGAAGTTGTCGACCAATTGCTGATCGCCATGTTCTGCCGCTCACACTGCCTGTTGATGGGGGTTCCGGGTCTGGCCAAGACGCTGCTCGTCAGCACCGTCGCCAAGATCCTGCGGCTGTCGTTTCGCCGCATCCAGTTCACGCCCGACCTGATGCCGTCGGACATCACGGGAACGGACGTGCTGCAGGAAGACCCCGAGTCGGGACGACGGCTGTTTCAGTTCATGCAGGGTCCCATTTTCACAAACATCCTACTGGCCGACGAAATCAACCGCACGCCGCCAAAGACCCAGGCCGCCCTGTTGGAAGCGATGCAGGAACGCCATGTGACGGTCGGTTCCAACACGTACCGTCTGCCCCTGCCGTTCTTCGTGCTGGCCACGCAGAACCCGATCGAGCAGGAGGGAACGTATCCGCTTCCCGAAGCGCAGCTCGACCGCTTCATGTTCAACATCATCGTGCGCTATCCGACGTCTGCCGAGGAATTGCGCATCTTGAAGCAGACGACCGGCGGCGAAGATCCTCAATTGAACGTGACGCTCACGGGAAAACAGATCCTGGCGCTGCAGGAAGTGGTCCGCAAGGTGCCCGTCGCCGAGCACGTGTTCGTCTACGCTCGCGACCTGGTCCGGGCGACCCGGCCAAAGGAACCGGAATCGCCGAAGTTCGTGAAGGACTACGTTGCCTGGGGAGCAGGCCCCCGCGCCGGACAATATCTGATCTTGGGCGCCAAAGCGCGCGCCCTGCTCGAAGGGCGTTTTCACGTCACCACGGAAGACATCAAGGCGGTGGCGCATCCCGTGCTGCGACATCGCCTGGTCACAACATTCGCAGCCCAAAGCGAAGGACTGACACCCGACCGCGTGATCGACCAGTTGCTGGAAAAGGTTCCTGTGGAACTGAACCAGCGGGCGGAAAAGATCGCCCGCGGATGAAGCGTGCGTTGTGCACGATCCAATTGCGCCACGAGACCAGTCAGCTTTCCCAGACTGCGAGGCGGGGGGCGATTTGACAGAACCCTGACAGGCACCTATCCTGCGCTGATCACCATCTCTCTTGAGGGTGGTGGGCGACTGTGGCGTGATGGCGCGGTGATTCGCACATCGATTTGCGGAGGCATGCTTGAAGGATGATTGCCATGCAACGGTTGTTTGTACCCATGTCATTGCTGACGGTATCCATGATGGTGGCCGGTGCCGTGTGTGCCGTCACTGCGGACGATAAAGAGAAGCCTGCGGCACCCCGCAACGAGGCTCGCTCCGCGCCGCCGAAGCCGGCCGCAAACGGTGGGGCGGTGGCTCCCGCCGCCGCTGCCGAGAAGAAATCGCCCGACGAAGCCGCCATTCGCAAGCTGGGCGATGCCATTGTGCAGGCGTACCAGCAGCACAATGCCAAGTCGTTTGCGGCGGTCTTCACGCCCGATGGCGAGTACGTCGACTTCAAAGGCGTCCTCTTTCACGGACGCGACGAAATCGAAAAGGAGTTTGCGGGATTCTTCAAGGCCAATCCCGAATCGACAGTTCAGGTCGCCTTCGATGCGATCCGCCCGATCGCTCCTGGAGTGGACAAGGTCGAGGGAGTCATCCGCTTTCAACGGACTCCGACAGACCCGCCGGTCGCGGGACGATGCAACCTCGTCTGTTTCGTTTTTGGCAATACATGGCAGGTGGCGAGCTTGCGTGAAATCGAAGGGTCGGGAACTGCCGTGTCGCATCACGATCACGTCAGCCAGTTGGAATGGTTGATCGGGGAATGGATTCACGAGGGTCCGCGTGCCGAAGTTCATTTCTCCTGCAAGTGGGATCGTTCGGGCAACTTTTTGGTCCGCGAATTCTCGGTGCAGGCCGCCGGTCGCAAGACGATTCACGGAACACAACGGATTGGCTATGACCCTCTGTCCGGACTTCTGAAAACCTGGATCTTCGATTCGGAAGGGGGGTACTCGGACGGATACTTCCGGCAGAAGGGGGATCACTGGGTACTGCATACGACCGGAGTGACGTCAGAAGGCCAACTCGCTTCGGGGACCGAGGTCTTCACGGTGGATCAGCACCGCATCGTCTGGGATTCCGTCGACCGAATTATCGACGGCGAGCGGATTCCCGACACCGGCAAAATCACAATCGTCAAGAAGCCTCCGGCACCTGCGTCAGCGAGTGCAACTGTGCCGCCAAAGTAATCGACAGACTTCGAATCGTCGCCGTTTTGCGGGTTCTGTTTATGTCCACCGGTCGAATTTGCCGAAGGAATGGGTTCACAGCGATCGAAGGCACCTTGCATCCTCTCCGGGACGGCGGTGTAATGACGCAAGTAATGGATTGCATGGGCAGGCGGAGCCTTAAACTCGATGCCAACTCATGGTCAATCCAGCATGAATTACGATTCGTGGAAACTTGCCAGTAATGCCGATTCTAGGGCCGAGGTTCTGGCGGATCGGTGTTCCGACATCGAAGCGTTTGTCGACGGCAAACTCGGCCTGGCAGTGACGCAGGCAAACAGCGTCTCCGAAGGTCAGTGGGAAGCCGAGCCCGTACTTGCGGAATGGGACGACGATGGAACCATCTTGCTGGAGTTGAACCTGCGCTTGAAACGAGTTCCCGTCAGTGGAAACCCAGGGGATCTGCTGGAACTCGCGGAAACGATCGTGCGGTTGGGAGAAACACTGGCGTCGATGGCCCGAAACAATCAAACAGTGCAAGGTCTGAAGCTGGCCCCCAGCGTGCAGGAGCGAGGTTCCGGGCAGCAGGCGGGTTTGGGTTAAGCTTGCATGACAGGCACCACTGAATTGACCACGAATCATCTGCAGGGGGCTGAAGTTGCCGTCACCGGGCGATTTGCCTCAATGTCGCAGGCCGAAGTCGGAGACCTGATTCGCGACTTCGGAGGCCGGCTGACTCGGGATCTTTCGCTGCGGACGCGGCTGCTGATCATCGGCCAGGGTGGCCTTCCGCTGGGACAAGACGGCAAGCCGACGGCACAGCTCGAAAAAGCGCGTCGATTCAAGGCTCACGGCTGCAACCTCGAAATCCTGTCTGAAGAAGAGTTCGTCGAACGATTGGGGCTCGATCGTCAAGCGGAGGGGATTCGGCGTCGGTATACGGTCCTGCAATTGGCCCGGATTCTGAAATTGCCGGGCGAACGGATTCGTTCGTGGTTAAAGCAGGGACTGATCGGACCGGCCGAGACGGTCAATCGCGTGGCCCTATTCGATTTCCATCAGGTGGCTGCGGCGCGCACGCTGTGCGACTTGATCGAGTCGGGCCTGTCACCGGCCGAGATCCGGAAGGGATTGGAGCAACTGCGACGACTTCTTCCCGAATCACAGTCTCCCTTGCTGCAAGTCAGTGCGATGGAGTCGACTTCGCGCCTGCTGGTCCGTCTGGACAATGGATTACTCGCTGAACCTTCCGGCCAACTGCGCCTGGATTTCGAGGATGAGACGTATGCAGACGACGCAAATCTGAGTTTCATCGCGGTTGCCAGAAGTTCGGACGATTTGTTCGCTGATGCCGTGGCCTTGGAAATCTCGGAGCGATTGGAGGAGGCAGCCGAGACCTATCGGCGGGCGCTTGGTCTGGACCCACTCGATCCCGTGCTGCATTTCAACCTGGGCAACGTGCTTTATCGTCTCGGCCAGACCGAGGCGGCGGCAGCGCAGTTTCAATTGGCATTGCGTTCCGACCCCGGCTACGTCGAAGCCTGGAACAATTTCGGCAGCATGCTCTTCGAATCCGGTCAGGTCGACAAGGCAATCGCGGCCTTTCGACGGGCGATCAGTCTGGTTCCGAGCTATGCGGATGCCTGTTTCAATCTGGCGAGCGTGCTTGCTCACGTGGGGAACTCCACGGGAGTCCTGTCGCGTCTCGGCTGATGAGTGTGGTCTTTGAAGGTTGTAGCGAGTTGAGTCGTTGCTTCCGTCCGGTCGAGCCGGACGGAGAGCTTTTTGATCGAAGATCTCGCTGTGTAGCTGTCAGTTGCTGGTCCCGTTGGGTCGAGCCCAACGGAAACCAATTGCGACGCTCAATGGAATCCGGCATCATGTTCATGGAAAGCGATTGCACGCTCATTGGTATCCAGTTTAGGCACCGAGCGGAACTGATGCTGCGGGATTTCCGTCGGGCTCGTCCCGACGGGATCAACAACTGACCAGCTACAACAACATTAGCGAGCCTTTCCGCTCTCCGTCTCGGCTCGCCCGGACGGAAGCAACGACTCTTCTTGGCTACACCGGGTGCAGTGACCCGACAATTTTCACATCGGCCTTTCGTGAAGCTCCGCAGGGCCGTACAGTTGTTGGGCGGAGTGGGCTGGGCGATCGCGGTGAGGCCGACAGTGTCGGTTTCGCGGAGGAAAGTCCGGGCTTCACAGGACACGGTGGTGGGTAACGCCCACCGTTCGCAAGAACCGGGACAGTGCCACAGAAAGCAAACCGCCGATCGTCGACGTTGCACCCGCGAGTTCGCTCGCGGAAGGCTACGGCGAGGCAAGGGTGAAACGGTGCGGTAAGAGCGCACCAGCGGGCCGGGTGACCGGTTCGGCTCGGCAAACCCCACCGGAAGCAAGACCAAGCAGGGCGAAGTCCGCGGTTCCGGCAACGGAACCGCGGCGCGAGGCGGTCCGTCTCGTCACTCGTCCGGGTAGGTTGCTTGAGCCGACGAGCAATCGTCGGCCTAGAGAAATGGTCGCCCACGACAGAACCCGGCTTACAGGCCCGCTCCGCATTTTTTTCAAGAATCGTTTAACCCCGAGCCAGCGGCGAGGGCGGGAGTCAGGAATCAGGGGTCAGAGCGTGTGAATCAATTGAAAAGATTGAGGACAGAAGAAGATTCGGTAAAAAATGGGGGGTAAAAAATGAAGAGGGCAGCCTGTTTTCCTTATTTTTTACCCCCCATTTTTTACCGAATCTTCTTCCCTTCAATTCTTTCACAAGCTCTCAGGAGTCAGGTAATGTAAACGTCTTGCCGTCCCATTCGTCCCATCAGTCCCATTGCTTGCATCCAGTGAAAGATTCTCAACAGTGCCGAACCCCGCCTATACTGACGACGACGATTTTGCGCAGCCGATGCTTTCCGTCCGAACATCTCGCGAGGCCGCGTTTGTCGCCTTGGAAGAGTTTCGCAACTCGGGAACCTGGCTGAGCGATGTGCTGGACCGGTTGTTTCGCACCGCCAGTCTGCCACCGCGCGAGCGCGGCCTGGCCACCGAATTGGCCTGCGGCGTCGTTCGACGCATGGGGACGCTGGATGCGATCCTGCGAAAGCTGGTCGCACGCCCCCTGGATCAAGTCGAGCCACCGCTGCTGACCGTCCTGCGATTGGGTGTCTACCAGATCGCGTTGCTCGACGGCGTCCCGCCTCACGCGTGCGTTCACGAGACGGTCGAGTTGACGAAACGTCTGGGACGGCTGCGCTGGAGCGGTTTCGTGAACGGAGTGCTGCGCGGTGCGACACGTCTAGTCGGTGCCGAGTTTGCCACGGAACCCTCACCGTGCGGAATCCCGGTGTCGGAGGGGCGGTTTCGGCAGCTTGGCAGCGATGTCTTTGCCGATCCGGCCGTCGATCCCGTCCACTACTTTGCCGATGCCTATGGCATTCCGATTTGGCTGGGCGAACGCTGGCTGAAGCGGATGCAACCGGCCGAACTGTTCCGTCTGGGGGCGTGGTTCAATTCGCCGGGAAGGCCTCTGTTGCGAGTGAACCGGCTGCGAGCGACCTGCGAATCTGTGCTGAACGCGTTTCAGCAGGCTGGCGTCGCGGCCCGTCAAATCGAGGGCTTCGACGCGGTGGCTCTGGAAGGAGTCTCACAGATCGATCGCCTGCCCGGCTTCGAGGACGGATGGTTTGCGGTCCAGGACCTGTCGGCAATGCAGGCGGCCGTGCGACTGGCACCTCAACCGGGTCAAACCGTCTGGGATGTCTGCGCGGCACCGGGAGGCAAGACCTGCCACCTGGCGGAACTGATGAACAACACCGGTCGGATCATCGCCACCGACGTCCGGCCTGAACGACTGCGGCTGGTCGAGGAAAATCGTGCTCGGCTGGGTGCCGACATGATTCAGACGCAATTGATCGGCGAAGATGGTTCGCAGCTTCCGAAGGGACCATTCGATGCGATCCTGGTCGACGTGCCGTGTTCGAACACGGGAGTCCTGGGGAAACGACCGGAAGCCCGATGGCGGATCACCGCGACCGGCATTACCGAGTTGAATCATATCCAGGATCGATTGCTGAACATGGCTCTGGATCGACTGTCACCAAATGGCCGCGTTGTGTATTCGACCTGCAGCATCGAACCCGAGGAAAACCAAGATCTCGTGGCCCGCGTCCTGTCCCGCCGCCCGAACATGAAGCTGGTCGAAGAAGAATTGTTTCTGCCGGGACACCCCAGCGATGGTGGGTACCAGGCGCTGATCGTGCGAGGATAGACTGCGCGGCTTACTGTTGTGAACGATTTTTGGCCCCAACGCCGTGAACGATTTTTCGCCGAGCAAACGAGTTCACCCAGTTCACCCCACCTTCCCCTGCGGAGGTGGTTCACGGGCTTTTGCACAAGTAGGGGCAGTGCCATTCCCACCAGGTCCACGCCGATCTCATTCGCTATTTAATCCATGGCTTGTGCAAAAGCCCGTGAACCACCTCCGCAGGGGAAGGTGGGGTGGTGCCGTATCCCATGTTTTTTCGACAAAAGATCGTTCATGGCGTTGCCCGTTGGGGCCAAGAAAATCGTTCACAGTGTTGCCCAATGGGGTAAAGACAAAACATCGGCGGTGGCGATCTGGTCTCACCATCCACTCTCCGTTCTGGTCATTTCTCTCTGTTTCTTCTGTTCCTCTGTGTTTCGTTCTTTAAGGTCTTCGCTGCGACTCAAAGTTCGCCGCCAAAAGCTCGCCGGACTTGAGAACGTTGTCGCGAGACAGGTACAGTGGGACCAGTGAAACGAACCCACCCGGTCCGGATTCGGTCGGGCCGCATTCTCCCTCCCTGATTTTGTTGCTGGAGACAGACGAAATGCCGCGTTGGACAACTTGCCTGGCCCTGATTTTCTCCGTCTGCTGTGCCATGCCCCTGAGGGCGGGTGATGTTGAATTTCCCGATGCCAATCTCGACACGGTCATCCGTGAGATCTTGAAGCAGAAGCAGATCGACAAGTCGGACAAGGCGAAGAAGATCACGGACGAAGACGTGGCGACGATCTATTTTCTGACCGCCACCAATCGCGGGATTGAGAATTTGACGGGCCTGGAAAAATGCCGCAATCTGGCCCTGGTCCGCATGGATCGCAACAAGATCAAGGACGTCAAACCGCTGGAGGAATGCGTTAACATCCAGTCGCTCGATTTGGCGAAGAACCAGATTGCGGACGTCGCTCCGCTGGGAAAACTGGTCAAGCTGCAATACCTGCAACTCGAAGACAACCAGATTCAGAAGCTCGATGGCTTGACCACCTTGAAGGCCCTAGGTGCTCTGTATCTCAGTCGCAATCAGATTGAATCGGTCGCTCCGCTGGCAGAACTTCCCAAGTTGCACGCCGTGTACCTCGAAAAGAACAAGCTGACCGATGTCACCCCGTTGAAGACGTTGCGGGGACTGGAACGCCTGGATCTGAAAGACAATCAACTGAAGGACGTTTCGGCACTAAAGGAGATGACCGAACTGAGGTACACGTTCCTGGAACGAAACCAGTTGACGGACCTGTCGCCGCTCGTCGAAATGGCCACGAAGGACGCCGCCGGAGAACGCCGCTTCGCACCGTACTGGCAACTGTATCTGGCAGGCAACCCGATGAACGATGCCACCAAGGCTCAGGTCGCGGAACTCGCCAAGATAGGCGTGCGTGTTAAAGCCGAGTGAGCGTTCTGGGGTCGGGCGTTCAAATTTCAAAATTGGCCGGGATACTGCAAGACCATTGATCGTCGCTCGACGGGTCAATTTTGAAATTTGAACGCCCGACCCCAATGACTCCAGACCTCATGAAAGCGCCGGCTGTCGTGCCCGAACAAAGTCAGGTGTAGACCGGCGCGGGGCAAATTCCGCAGTGGCGGCCTCCACCACTTGGGCATCGACATGATGCCTGTCATCGCTCATGGCCGCCATCAGCGACAGATCGCAGACTTGGATCACGCTCTTGGGGTTTCCCTGTGTGATCTCCTGTACTACGATGATGGCGTCAGCAGAGAAAATCTCGATCGTGGTACCGGCGGCACGCAATGACGTCGTCACAAATCGGGAAGTTTCTTCCTGAGACCATCCCGTCAGTTCCACCGACAGTTCAATTTCGGCCGACAATGAGCTGTCCGGCAATTGACCGCGCGCTGCGATCAGCACGGTCAATTCAGCACCCGACGACTCGGCCAGGTTCATCATTCGGCGGATGGCAAGCGAGCTTCCGCGCTCGGCGTGATCCAGGTTGTCGATGACAGCGACCACCGGTTGGCCAATCAAAGCCTGATTGGCCAGTTGCTGCTGAATCAGCGTCCAACACCGCCCCGGGGTCATATTAGACGAGCAGTCCGCCAGCAACTGGTCTGCCATCCGCCAGGCAAGTTCATCCGCATCGAGACCGGTGGCATCAATCTCCAGACACCATTTCCCCTGCCGGCGGGCGTACGAGGCGGCTCGGCGAAACAGGCAGGTTTTGCCGGTTCCCGTCGCTCCCGAAAGCAGGCCGCATCGCCGGTGCTCGTCAACGAGAAACAACAGCCGAGCCAATCCCTCTTCGTGCGATGCACCGACGATGGAAGAATCCGCAGCTTGCTGACGTTGAAACGGCCAGCGGCTAAACCCCCAATACGCCAAATCCATTGGCTTTCCGTCCTTCCATGAGTGGTTGCCGACCGGCCCGACGACTTGTAATCCGGTGGGATTCCGGCGACAGCAGTCGCAACTGACATTGCCTCTCGAAATCATCGTCAAACGCGGGGGGATGGCATCATGAAGTTATCCGGCACGAACAGGCCGCGACATGGCGAGATCGTCAGGGAACCGGTTCCAGTCACAGCGGACTTTAGCTTTCTCCAGCGGAAGCCGGCGGATTTTGGAATTCCGCGATTCGGTCGAGCGGGTCCGCACGCAATTTTCCTGAAGTTCGTCCGACACATGGAATGAGGCGTCATTTTCACCCTTTACGTGCGGAGTGCCATCATGTTGAAGAAGCTGACGGTTCCGGTTGTGGCATGTGCGGCGATCCTGGTGTCAGGTGGAGTCCAAGGCCAGGACGTGCGCAGCGACCTGTGGCGTGAACGTGTCGACGAGCACCGACTGCGGCATGATTATCGCGTCATGCATCGCGACATGGCTCACGGCAACACGGCAGCCGTCCAGGCTGACATGATGCGAATCCGGCAGGATCAGGCCATTCTGGCTCGGGACCAGGCTCAACTGAACTACGACCGGAACGGCGGACGTCCGGTGCCACCGTACCCGAACAATCCCGGTTCCTTTCTGTCGGGCGGTGGACCCGGTTACCCCTATCCGATTCAATCCCCGCCACCAATGCTCCAACCGGTTCCACAACCAATTCTACAGCCCGTTCCACAACTGCTTTCACAATCGATCATTCCTCCCGTGAATCCGTCTCCCGGAAGAACCGGGTTCGTGCCGCCGAACCCGCTTCCGAATTTGCCCCAGACCGTCGTGATCTCCAACCCGGCCTCCACTGGCGCAACGCTGAGCTACGTCTTCGCCGGCCAGACGTATTCCATCGATTCCGGGCGGACGCAAGAATTCGCCGTGACGGCTCCCGTGATGATCGTTTTCAATCGCGGTGGCCAGGCAGGAGTGGCCCGCCACACGTTGACAGGCGGGAACACGTTTGAGTTCCAGTCAGACAGCGGCGGTTGGTTCATTGCGCGAAAGCGCCAAGAACTGGCCGCATTCCCACAGGATCCCGTCCCCCCGAGTCCTTCGAACAACCCCGCTCCCGCACCCCCATCGGAACCTGCAACGAACTTGTTACCACCTCTCAGCCCGGTGATCTCGCAACCGTGACGGAGAGGCTGGGAATCTTTCATTTGATGCAAGAAATGGGACTAATGGGACTAATGGGACGAAGGGGACAACCGAATTACGAGAGATGTGCCACTTCTGCTCAGCTTTGGGAGCAGTGCCGGTTGCGGGCAAACCGTTGAGGAATGCATTTCTCCCATGAAAACTTCCAAGCAGACCTTGATTACTGGTCACTGAGGTGGACCGAGCCAGCGCCGTTCCGACGATGCTGCCACCGTGATTAGGAACGAATGCCGGATACGCCGTTCCCCGTGAGATGGGCGCTCGGCGTCGCGGGTGCAGATTCTGCGGACGATGGCGTCTATTGAAATACGTCCTCCGTTCTAAAGACCTCCGCGCGTTCAGCACTGCTCCCAAAGCTGAGCAGTGGCACGTCTTTGGCTATTCGAAAGGCTAGAACAAGAATACCGACCTGTTTTCTGGAGTTCATGCAATCTCGCCACGCAACCGGAAATCAATGCCACCCAGCCTGCAAGAAATGGGAACTGATGGGACGAAAGGGACGGACAGACGTTACAGGATGATCGCCCTTTCTCCCTGACTTTCATACGTGGCACATCATCAAAAAAGTCCATCCATTTCGCGGAAGACAGCCTCGGTCTCCTCTTCGTTGCGCCAAAGGCAGTCCCTTTGATTTCTTCCGATGGACGCATGGTCATACGTATCAATTCAGAATCCCGGCGACACGCGAGCCTGCCAAGTGACCACAAACAGTGCAAGCCACAAGAACGACCAGCGCGAAGGCGACGAACGCGCCGAAACGTCGGCTCGTAGGCCACGACGCAGTAAGTGGGCTGGATAAGATGACGGCGGAAACGACGAAACTACCTGCTGTGGTGAATGCGGTCGGCCAAGTGAAAGCGGCCCGAACTTCCCCGACTGTTGCTGCGGTGGGGAAGCCGCCCTCATAGAACCGGCCCTGAAGCCAAACTCCGAACACTCCACCCGACGCGAGCAGCGCGCCAACGGCGAGAGCAATCCATGCGACAATCTTCTGATCGCGTTGGGTGATGTACATGGAGGACACGTGCGCGAATGCCGCCGAACGCAAAGGCAACTTGCCCGCGATGTACCACGGGCTTCCGACCAACACACCAACACTTTGAGCCACCAGCAACTGCGGGTCAAGTTGACCGACACGATCGGCGTTGTAGAAAATGTTCAATTCAAAGCCATCGCCCGCTGACGGATTGAGCAGCCATGAATGTTGTGGCACACGACACCCACACCCAGGTTGAAGTGACGATGAGACTTGTCCACCATCTCGGTCGAAACCTAACCCACAGGGCAAATCCAAATGGGAAATTGAGAAAGAAAAGGAGTGCAACAATTCCACTTGCCAAATCGTGGTCGAATCTCGGAAAGTGCACGGGTGGCGGGCCGTTTTGCCAGGCGGTGTGGTCCTCGGTAAACAACAGGACGCCGATAACGATCTGAATGATTGGCAAAATTGCAGGGAATAAACACACGGCAATCACTGAAGCGGGGGCTACAGATTTGTTTTGAATCTCACACGAGAGCGACGTGACCAACGCAATGATGAGGATTAAAGTAACAGGAAGAAACTCGAGCAGTAGGCCTGCCGATTCGCCACAGAGCCACAAAAAATACTCGAGTGAAGACATTTGTGCCGAATTGAATTAGACAGAATTGATTCCGTCTTTTTGGATCATCGATTCTGTCTAAAACGGCCGTCGTTCTGTCGATTATGGGCCAATCAAGTCCGAACTACTTTTGTGACGGGGCAGGCTTGTTCTTTTGTTTGGTCAGTTCGCGGCTGAATTTTTCCTGGGCGTCTTTGTATTGCTTGGGGACTTGGCTGCGGTGGGATTCGATTTGGATGACGTCGCGTTGAGGGGCGTTGTCGCCCTTGCGGGTCGTCCCCTTCTTGTTGATGTCCAGGTTCTTGAGCATCTCTTCGAACTGCTGACGCCGGGCCAGGGATTCAGGAGTTTCCTCCGTTGACTTGGCTTCCTTCAGGTGCTTATTGAGCCGTTCGGTGAATTGGCGCATCTGGTCTTCGCTCCAGCCGAGCTTTTCCAGCAGTTCCGGATCGATGTCGCCTCGTTCCAGGCCGTCTTGCAGACGCTTCAGAACCAGTTCCGTGGCTTGCTTCTTGAATTCCAGGTTGGCTTCTTCGCCGTCATTGACCTCGGACGATGAGCCGCCGGGGCCATCGTTGTTGTCACCGGCCTGGCCTCCGCCAGCGGGGACGCCGTTCCCTTGCTTGCCCAATTGTCCCGCGCCCGGTTTTCCCCCCTTGCCGGCACTGCCGCCCGCCTTCCCTTCCGAACCGCCTTTGGCTTCGCCACCCCCTTCTTGACCACCCTCCTGGCCACCCTTCTCTCCGGACTGCCCACCTTTTTCACCGGGCTTTCCACCCTGTTCGCCCCCTTTGGAGTCGGACTTAGCGGAGTCGCCTTTGTCGGAGGGCTTTTTCTGATCGCTCTTGTTTTGTCCGCCGTCCCCGGCTTTCTTTTGGCCGCCCTCTTCGGCCTTCTTGCCTTCACCGGGATTGGCCTGTCCTTGTTCGGACTTCTTGTCCGCCGGTTGCTGCTCGCCCGGTCGTTCGGTGGCATCCCCTTGACCGGATTTCTGGCTGCCGGAATCCCCCTGCTTGTCCTCTTTGGAAGCTCCCCCCTCGCCACCGCTGCCGGATTTCGATTGCTGCTCTTTCTGGCCGGGGCCTTTCATTTTCTCGTTGGGGGTGTTCGGATCCCCCTGGCGCTTTTGATCGTTCTTGCCTGCGGGAGATTTTTCATTGTCGTCCGTCGGTTGTTCGATCTTTTCCTGCTTGGCGTCCGCAGGGGTCGGCTTGGGGTTCTTGACCTTGTTGTCCGATCCAGTCTTGGCGGGGTTGTTGGGATCGTTGGCCTTGGAACCGGGTCGGGTGGCGGGCTTTTCGTTGGGATCCCGTGTCACATCGGGGTTTTCGGACGGCGTGGCGGCACTCTTGGGGTCGCGAACCGGTTTGGCTGGTCCTTTTTCGGTGCCATCGGCCTCTTTGCGCTGAGCATTCGGGGATTCGGGCGCTTGTTCTTCCGGACCGTCGGCCGGCCCCTTCTTTTCAGCGCCGGGTCCATCCTTCATGGGTGGCTTGGAATCGGAATTGGTCCCGTTGCCCTGCTGCTTGTCGCTGGCTTCCTTGGGCGGTTTCTCGTTGCCGGGTTGGCTCTTCTCGGCCGTCCCGTCGCTTCCCCCCTTGGAGCCGGGCTTCTGGTCGGACTGTTCACCAGGCTTTGGCTCCGTTCCCGCTTCGGGCTTAGTTTTGGGCTTGGCACCTTCATCGGTACCGTCTGGTTTCGCTTCGTCGGGCTTACCGCTGTCTGACTTGCTGGCATCCGGCTTGTCACCTGCACCAGGCATGGGCTTATCACCAGGTTTGCCAGCTTCGTTGGGCTTAGGTGCGTCGCCAGGTTTGGCTGCGTCTGGCTTCGCAGAGTCAGGCTTGGTTTGGTCGGGGCTGTTCGCGGCGTCAGGCTGAGTCCCCTTTTCGGTCGACTGATTGGGGTCCTTTTCCGGGCTGGAATTGCCGGGCTGCGGACCCTTCTTCGGGTCTGGCGCCTTGTTCCCCGGGTTGCCTGGCATCGGCGGCTTCGATTCATCGGGACTGGTCCCCTCTGAATTCGAACCCTCCGCATTGGGCATTGGCTTGGTCGAATCCGGCTTGCCAGTATTTTTTTCGTCCTTGCCAGACGGGCTGTTCGACGCGGATTTCCGCGGATCGTTTTTGGGCGAAGCGTTGTCGCCCGGCTTGGACTGTTTGTCCTCGGGCGAATTTTGGCCTGGCTGCGGCGGAGTGCTGTCGTCGGAATTGGTCGACTTCGGTTCCGGCTTCCGATCGTTTTGCGATTTTCCCGGCTGGTTTTGTTGATCCGAGTCCTTCTTGTTCTTGTTTTCTTCTTCCTTTTTGAATTTGTTGATCAGCTCCGCCAGCGCCTTCTCGTCATCGTCACCATTGGCATTCAGCGGCTTGTTTCGCGATTTGTCTCCTTCGCCCGCCCCCGTCTGCTGGCCTGGATCCTTGTTGTCTCCCTTGGACTTTTTGGGCTTCGCACCGTCGCCCGTTTGTCCTTTCGGGTCATTGGGCTGGTTTTCTTCCGGGCCCTTCCTGTCGCGCGGCATTGGCTCTTGATTGGGCTGCTTCGGATCGCGCGCTTCGCGTGGCGGTTCTTCGCCCGAGGGATCTTTCTGAGCCTGCTGTTCCGCACGACCGTCGGGGTTCTGTTCCTGTTCCGCTTCCTTCAGCCGTTGATCGCGGCTGGCCCGGTCTTCGTCTGCCTTTTTCTGGACTTCCTTTTCACTGACAGCGTCGACGATTTTTAGTTTCAGTTCCGGCGTCACCTTGGAATTGGGGCGCGGCTGCTTGTTGTCGAAGGCTTGGACCCAGAACTCGACCACATCGCCGGGCTTCAGGTCGAACCGTGCCAGTTTCAGATCGTGCTTCAACAGCAATCGCTGCTGGCGACCTTCGGACAACGGCTCCTTTTGAACGGGCTGGCCATTCTTTTTGACATGCAGATTGATGTGACTCAATTCAAAGTCGGGATCGCGCGCTTCGATCAGCATCGGGATCACCGCATTGGCGGGGACCTCCATGTCGCGCACCGGCTCCAGCAGCGATACTTCCGGAGGCAAGTCGGGGCGGATGGTCAGGCCGTTCACGCTGGGGTTGGGGTCGGTTTCTCCCGATTCGGTCTTGCATTGAATCCGATAGAACTTTGCATACGCGCCGTCCGAGCGAAATCCGAGTGTCCACGAGGTCGTCAATTGTCGACCATCGGCGGAGACCGACATGGGATGCTCTTCGCCATTTGGTCCGTTCTCGCGGACGTCGAGAAACTCGACCTTCGCGGATTTGACGGGCATGTTCGTATGCGCCGTCAACGTGACCTTGGATCCTTCCCAGGATTCGATCTGTCCCCCCGCCTGTTCGGTCGATTCCAGTTTCATGTAGGCGGGAAATTGAAATCGAACCCGATCGACGGTGGCGGAGGGGGGTTGATTGACAGTGATGCGATATTCAGCCGACACCGCATCGCCAGCTCGCACAAGGTATGTCAGATCCTGCAGCAATCCCTGTCCGTTCTCGCCTCGCAGGAATCCCTTGAAGCGGGTTGGCCCCTCGCTCCCCGTGCGCAGCTCGACGGGTTCGTCCCGGAATTTTCCGTCGGCCGTCGTGAAATGCACAAACACCTTTTCGGGGACTTCCCCCGCGATGTCGGCGGAAACTTCCACCGACCCGCGCGCCAAGACCGTCGCATCGCCCGGCAGAACTTTGACAATTTCGGTTCGAGTCGAGACGCCCAGATCCGCGGCAGGGAGCAGGCTGCGCCAGATCGAGTTCGAAATTTTCTTGGGCGAGAACAGGGCATACATGCAGAACATCACCACGACAGCCAGCAGGACGTATGCCATGCGCATCAACGGGCGGTGGTCGACGGCCTGGGCAACGTCGATGTTTTGCAAACCAACGGCGGCGTTCTTTTCCAAGGCGCGCAGAATGGCCGGATCGATCTCCCGTCCCGACGATCGCAGGTCGATTAGATTCAGCAGGTTGCTCTTCAGGTCCGGGTCCGCCTTTTCAATTTGCCTGGCCGCGTACAGGCGATTGACGGTTCGCAGGTAAGGGAGACCAACTTTCCAACCGAGCCAGGCGGCGGTCAATACGAGCAGCGTCGACAGCAGCAGCCAGCGCAGCCCGATGCTGAACCCGCCGGAAACGACCCATTGGTCGAGGACGACGAAGACCAGCAGATAGCCGAGAAACATTGCCGCGACGCCGGCCAAGGCGACCAGAATGTCGGTCGTCTTGATTGTCGACCGGGTCTTCTGGAGCTTCAGGTCGACATACTCGTCAAAATCGAGATATCGCGACGAATTGGGAGAACCGGCAGCCGTGCTCGACATATTGGTTTGTCCTGAAAGTCTCGCTCATGCGGGCAGGTGTAACTCCCTGCGCCACAAGGAACGCCGCGAACGGGATCGTCTGCGTCCACTGTAACGATACCCATAAATCGACGCGTCGTCAGCCAGAATTGTTCCCGTTTACTCATTCCGAGGGAAGTGGTTCGCGAAAACAGATCGCGACGGAATGTTTTTTTGTTTAACCCTGAGCCAGCGGCGAAGGGGTGGCGCCAGCGCTCCCATTCGCTCACCAGCCAGGGGTCAGGCACTTCGGAATTTCGGAATTGGCGGGAGTTTGATTTCCCGTGGACAGATCGCCATTTCCCGCCAATTCCGAAATTCCGAAGTGCCTGACCCCGAGCGCAGACAGCCCCGAACGTTGGCAACCTCCGCCTTCGCCGCTGGCTCAGGGTTAAACGAGAAAATGAAACGAAACTGTTGAAGTGATGGTTTCTTAATGTTTCAAACCTTAATTCCTCAAGAGGGATTCGCGGATCAGCGAAGTCGAGCATGAGTTGCAACCGATACTCAACAACTATTGGACGGCCTTTCGCGTATCGGGACCAAAATCATGAGTGTTGGCAGCATTTCGTCTGGATCGAGCCCCTACTCGGCAAACGGTTCATCGGCAATGAATCAACGGATGAAGGACTTTCAAGCCCTGGGTCAGGCATTGCAGTCAGGGAACCTGACGAGCGCGCAGTCGGCATTCGCCGCGTTGCAGCAAAACCTGTCGCAGACATCCCAATCGAGTTCGGGCCAGGGGCCGTTGGCGGCAAACAGCGCCGCGAGCAAGGACGTGCAGTCGATTCAGTCGGCCCTGCAATCGGGCGACATCTCTGGTGCTCAAAAGGCATTTACGCAGTTGAAGACTGATCTTCAGAGCTCGCAAAAAGCTCATGGCGGTCACCACCACGGCCATCATGCCCCGGCGGTGAACGATGGTGACGGGGATGCCAACGATGCTTCGGCGGCATCGAGTTCCACGCCCGCACCGGGCTCGACATCCACGTCGAGTCCAACGGGCACGCCCGCGGCAACGTCGCTCGCCGACATCTTGTCGCAACTGATCGGCGGCGCGGTGAATCAGCAGGCGTGATTTACCCCACCTCCCCTGCGGAGGTGGTTTACGGGCCTTTGCCCCAGCCCTGGTGAAAGCCGATTGACATCGGGCTGGCCCCGTGGAACTACCCGTGCCCCTACTGGTGCAAAAGCCCGTAAACCACGTCCGCAGGGGAGGTGGGGTGGCTACACCAGGCCGCGTTTTTTACGCAGGAACCATTCCGCGGTCATCAGGGTGACGAAGACCAGCAGCAGTCCCCAGTTGTCCCACAGGGTGATCGACTGAACTCGGGTCAAAGCCGTCTTCGACTCTTTCAGACGTTCCAGCAGCGCGTCGACCTCTTCGGGCTTCACGGACAGGCCGCCGGTGATCGCCGACAGTTGCTTCAGGAAGTCATAGTCGGCACTCGGGTAATCCAGTTCCAAGTCGCGGGCATCGACGATGAATCGCGTGTTGGCGTCGAAGTCAAACCGCTGGCCGCCTCGGCTGGCCGACACCCGAATCCAGTAGTCGCCCGGCATGGTCGTCTTGGCAAATTCGGCGGAGTTTTCTCCCGCAGCTTTTCGAGGCGTGACGGTCACTTTCTTACCGTCCGGCTGAGTGATTTCCACGCGAAATTCGGCATCGTCCAGCGGCAATCCTTCTGGACTACGAGCGCCAAATGACATGCTGACGTTGGAACCGGGGGCATACGTCCTGGGGGCGACCTTGACCCAGACCGGTTGGTCCGAATCGGCTTCCTTCTTGGCCAGCCACAGGATCAGTTGCCGCCAGAATCGCTGATGCAATTCTGCCTTGTCGCCGACCGTCCACCAGAGATACGTCGTGTCGCCGGCGAACGCGGCCACGCGCGAACGTCCAATTGTGTTGGCAAACAACAACGGAACGCCGTCGGGCGTGGCCGCCCAGGGTTCCATCGCTCTTTCGTTGGTGGCCTTCAGTCGCGTGGCCCCCTTCAGGGGGGGCAAATCGAGCCACAGCGCCCGGTTCTTGTCTGCCGGCCCCAGTTGCATGACGTATTCTCGCAACCCGCGAGGGGTTGGCATCATTTTTTGCGGCCCCGACAGTTGGGTGTCCGGATTGATCGTCCCTGCCGGACGATAGTCCTTGGGATTCAATTCGACCGGCAACCAGTCGGCAATCGGGCTGGAAGCGTAACCACCCGTCGAGAAGTTTTGCACACCTCCAATCATCAGCAGTGCCGAGCCTTCCTCCAGGCGGTTGGCAAGCTGCTTCAGCGAATCCTGGCCGAACACTTCGGCTCTCACGTCGCCGATGATGTAGACATCGTACCGCCCGCGTTGAAACCATGAGGGATCGATTTTTGTCTGTGGCGCGCGCGGGCCGCCCCGGATCTCTTGAAAGTCGAGTTGAATCTTGTCGGCACCGTTCACGGCGCGCAGCCAGCGCTGTTCGGTGCGGGGCAGATCAAAATAGGCGACGTTCATCCCCCCCTGTTTGACGGTGACGATCGTGGCGCGTTGGTTGTTCCCTGTCAGCAGTTCGCCTTCGATGGGGACCGCTTCCAGAGCAACCTTGACCTCGCCCGAGATCATTGCGGCAAACGACAACTCGACCGGAATGACTTCGGAGTCTCCCTTGATGTCGAATTCCTGAAAGGGCTTGGCCTGCTGTGCCGTGGCGGCCGGTTTGAGTTCACCCGATTCATCCACCTTGCGGTTGGTTCGATCCTCCACCAGGACTTGGACGCGCACCTTTCGACCCGCGGCACCGGTCACTCGAATTTTGCCTCTGACTGGCACGCGACTTTTCTCGAACACGATCTCTGGAACCACCAGATCTTCGATTGCCAAGTCCAAGGAAGCCGACGAAAGCGATGACGCTCCCACGCCGACAGTGTAGATCTTGACCTGTTTATCGGCCAGTTTGCGCGCGGCGGTCAGGGGATCGATGTCGAACGGCGGAACCGCGCGGTGCGCTCCATCGCTGAAGATCAAAACTCCCAAAGGGGGATGATCGCGCGCCTCGCGCAGCAGATCTTCCAGAACCTTCCCAAACGCCGTCTGGTCGCCGGTCCCCTCCTTCAAGGCCGGGTCGAACGGTGTCAGTTCCCGTGCGAAGTCGAACATTCGGACATCGACCTTTTTGGACCAGTCCTTCCACTTCGTCTGATGCTTTTCGAGTTCAGTGCGGACGGCCTGGAATCGGGAAACGTTGCCCGGCATGTCGGCGGTGTTCATGCTCCGACTGACATCGTCCAGGATCAGCAACTGTTCCGGCGACTCGTCCGTCTCCGATTTCTGCACGGCCGGCCGAAGCATGGCAAAGATCAAAACGATGACGGCGGCCAGCTTCAGTCCCAACAAAGTCCTGGCAAGCCCCTTGGGGAGCGCCGCCAATTGAACGCGGTACGTGACCACCACCAAGACCATCAGCCCCAGACTCGTCAGGATGACGATCGGCCACGGCCAAATGGGTTCGATGGTGAGCGGCATGGGTAATTCGCAACGTAGGCCGGATTTTTAATCCGGCACGGTTCTGTGGGTTGAGACTTGTCTGTGGGTTGAGACTTGGCCGGATTAAAAATCCGGTCTACGGTACCAAGCCGGATTGAAAATCCGGCCCACGGTACAAACCCGGATTGAAAATCCGGTCTACGGAATGAAAGTCATGATTCATCCGTGCGATAAAACCAGGTGGCCGTGAACTGTTCCAAGGCGAAAACGGCGACCAAAAAGGCGACGACCATACCATACATCTCTTGACCCAGTCGACCGATGTTCACGGTCCGTTCGAGGCTGGCGGGATCCCGATCCACCTTATAGCGATCTTCGCCGAGCAGACTGTCCAGATCGGCTGTTTCCAATCGCGTCAGATCACTTTCCGCGGCGCGAAGGTTCAGGCTGAAACCCATGTGGTAGTCGACGGCCCGATCGGCGGAATCGACCGAGTATGAACCGAGGGCAGTCAGATCTCGGAACGTCAGGGCTTGGGCACCCGGCGGAATCTCAACCACACGTTGCTTGAAGTCGGGCATGCGCAGGATGGCCTTGGTCAGCTTGTGATCGCGATCGAGCGGCAGGCTGACTTCGTCCCCCACGACATGGTTGAAGGTTGCCGACGTCTGCGACGCCAGGTATTGCGTCACCTGATCGACGAACACCAGATACAGCCAGTTGTCGAGCGACGGCAGATCATTCCACTCAATTCCGTCCACTCCGGTTGTCATCATGATCACTCGACCCTGGCCAAGCCGTCGTTCGATGATGGCCGGTGGTCCGGACTCGTCTTCCTTCGCGCCGGCGTAACGGGCGACGACCACGGCTTCGGCGACGGGCTCCACCATCCAGTACCGGCGGATCGGAGTCGCTCCCAATTCGGCCAGCGCCCCAATTTCTTCGAATCGATTGAGCAGAACGTGCTTCGACTTCCGCACGTCCATGGTTTTCTCCGGCGAATGCGACAGCGCGGATGTTGGCTTGGCGGGCAGGACGGACATCGCGGCCGACGAGCGGTAACGAACAGGATCGATTCGTTCGGGGCTGTCGAACACTGCCAACGAACCGGCACCCAGAAAGACCGCCAGTCCGCCGCCGCGTTCCACGAAGGTGCGCAACTGGTTCCACGCCGCGTCGGCCGGCTTGCTGGCGTTGATCAGACAAACGACGTCGAATCCGGTCAGATCGCGATCGATCAACTGCTCGGGCGTCGCGAGTTCTGTCTGAAATGCCGAGACGCCGGTTTCGGTCAGGATCTTCAAAGCGGTTGTCCAGAAGTAAGAAATTGCCGGTCGCTCGGCAACGACCAGGATCTTCAACGAAGGGATGGTCTGCACGCTGAAGTAGACCACGTCGTCAACGCTGAGCGGATCCGAACCAGCCAGCCGCAGTTCCCCCTGGGTAAAAGGCTGTAGCGGGATCTCGACGGGATAGAATGCGACTCGAGTTTCGTTGCCAGGTTCCACCTTGACGGATTCGCCCCCCCCCATTCGTTTAGGAGGGCCATCGCCGGTTCGCAGATACAATTCGACCGTTTGTTCGGGTTTGACCTGACCTGTTGCTGAAACCGCAGCCTCGACACGAATGGCCGTGCGCGCCGGAACCGCTTCGCGCGACAGCTTCATCCCCGTCAGGGCAATGTTGATCGGGGCCGATTCTCCCACATCGATCAGGTAGATGCCGATCCACCGCAGTCGCTGCAGTTCGTCGCGCAGAGCGTTTGACGATTCCTCTCGCCAGGCCGATTTTGCCAGGTCCGTGAAGATGTAGATTTCGCGGACGAACCGGTCCTGGCGCTTGTCCTCGGGGACGGCCGATTGCTCGCTGGTGACTCGTCGACGATCCTCTTCCTGCACCTGCAACAGGGCGTTCAACCGGTCGTTCAGCGGCTGGCTGGCGGCGTTGATTTCCAACGCATCAATGCGGGTTTGCCCCGCCACCAGATCGGTGGAAAACGCCGCCGGTGTCGTTTCACTGATGGCGGCCACGGCGACTTTGCTGCCGCCGGGGAAATGACTCAGATGGGCCTTGGCCATTTCCTGAGCGGCACGCAGACGAGTTTTGTTCGCCTGCTTGTAGCCCATGCTCGCGCTGTTGTCGAACAGAAACATTGCCGCCACCGGCACGTTCTCGGCCACGCGTGGAGCCGGATTCTTGATGTCGGCAGAAACTCGACGGGCGTAGGGCCAGGCAACTCCCGTGAGTGCGAGCAGCACGGCGATGGCTCCGATACCCCCGCGGAGCATTGTTCGTCGGGTCAGCAGCACCGTTCGCGAGATTTTCTGCCGTTGCCACCAGAATATCAGCCCGAAGTAAGCTCCCAGCGCCGTGGCGACGATTCCAAACAGCGTCCCCCATTCCAGCCAACTGAGCGAATAGTTCGCCGCGGGAAGCGAGGGGCGACAGACGGCCACCACGATCAACGCGATGACAGCGATGCGCAGCAGCAGCAGCCACAGATGACGCAACTGCATTCGCCGCACATTCTGACGCCGACGCTGCAGGATCAATCGCAATGCGGGAAAGATCAATCGCTTCGGTTTGGCCCGCAGCAACAGGTGCAACAGAACCGGGATCACGGCCAATCCCAGCCCGGCCAGAAGTGCGGGGTTCAAAAGCGACATGGAGGATGGAGGACAGTGGTTAGTGGATGGTGGTCAGTGGTCAGTGGTCGGCAGGGCGAGGAGTTCCTGACGCTCGCTTGCCATGCTATCCACTATCCACTACCCACTATCCCCTGTCACCTGCCCCCTGTCTACCTATCCACAGTCCACTCCCCGTATCCACTACCAGAGGCTCCGTTTTCTGCTATAGTCTAGGGGAAGCAGTCGACTCGAATATTTCTCGCGGAGAGTTTGGATGACCCCACCCGGTGCTGGATTGAAAGAAATCCATGATTTGCGGCTTCGGTTGCAGGGCGTGACCGATGAACTGGAACGGGGGCCCCGCCAGATTGCTGCTCGGCAGCAGTTGCTGGACAAGAAAAAGTCCGAATTGGAAATCCGCCGCACGAAACTCAAACAATTGAAAGTCGCCGCCGAACAGAAGAACCTGCAACTGAAGACGAACGAGGCCAAGATCCATGACTTGCAGGGCAAGCTGAACGCCGCCGCCAACAATCGCGAATTCGATGCCCTGCGAACGCAAATCGCCGCCGACAAGATGGCGAACAGTGTCCTCGAAGATGAAATCCTGGAGGCCCTCGAAGGCTGCGATGCGAATCAGCGTGAGATCAAAGGATTCGAGCAGGAGATTGCCGCCTTCGAATCCGAGCTTGCGAAGTTCACCGATTCCGTCAAACAGCGCGAGCCGGATTTGAAATCGCAAGCGGCAGAGATGCAGGCTCAGGTGGCAGACGTCGAAAAGATCCTGCCCCCCGCAATCGTTCCCCAGTATCGCCGCCTGGTTCAATCCTACGGAGCCCGGGCATTGTCACCCGTGCGCGGCACTGCGTGCGGCGAATGCTTCGTCGGTCAGCGACAGCAGACGATTGTCGAACTTCGTGCCGGGAAATTCATTTTCTGCACGTGCGGTCGTTTGATGTATCTGGCCGAAGACGACTGAGTCGCAAGGAATGAGACTGATGGGACGACACGAAGCCGGGTCAGGTCTTCAAATTTCATTTTTGGCCTCACGATCGAGCACTGACTCTGGCTTCAAGTCGCCATTGCAATCCGCGCCGTCCCCTCATTCGCGACGCCAAAAATGAAATTTGAAGACCTGACCCCTCGCCCTCCAGTGGCAGGGACGGACGGTTTGAAAAACCGTCCTACGGGGCACGAAATGGTGTTGCCGATCCGCATCAGCGCCCCCGTCACCGTGGCGTTTG
>Ga0206999_10073_pt1 | contig 24976 bp, 15 predicted proteins | sample Alteio_BWMinCont_92_FD_153482 | JGI IMG/M metagenome (GOLD analysis project Ga0206999, IMG submission 153482) | Enriched cells from forest soil in Barre Woods Harvard Forest LTER site, Petersham, Massachusetts, United States -... | ecosystem: Environmental > Terrestrial > Soil > Temperate forest >...
CAATACACGGTTTTGGAAAACATCCAGGTTCCGCTGCATTATCGAAGCGATCGCCGAATCATTGGCTCGGCCGAAACGAATCGCTGCCTGGATCTGGCAGCCCGAGTTGGACTGGCGGATCGCCTGGATCATCGCCCGTTTCAACTCTCGGGGGGACAACAGCAGCGTGTGGCGATTGCCCGGGCGCTGGTGAATGACCCGGAAATCATCCTTGCCGACGAACCGACTGGAAACCTGGATTCGGCCACGGAAAAGGAAATCATGGATGTGCTGACCGCGCTGAATCGCGAGGGGCGCACGATCATTCTGGTGACCCACGAAACCAGCGTCGCACGACGCGCACGCCACCAGATCGTGATGAAAGATGGATTGATCCACAGTGAGGGAATGCTCGTCACTGAAGGAGAAAAGTAGTTCCCACCATGCCGTTTGCCAACACAATTCGCACCGTTCGACTGGCCCTGAAAAGCCTGATGCTGCACAAGCTGCGGTCAGGCCTGACGATGCTCGGCATCGTTTTCGGAGTCTTCTCGGTGATCGCCATGCTGGCGATCGGCGAAGGGGCGAGTGCCCAGGCGCAGAAACAGGTGCTGGCCCTGGGAGCGACAAACATCATTGTCATCACGGTGAAGCCTCCCGCCGATTCCCAGCAAAGTCAGAATCGGGGTGGGGGCGCCCGCGGGATGCAGGTTCCCGCATACGGGTTGCTTCGATCCGACTACGATCTGCTGACGTCCACGCTGCCCACGATTTCCGGGGCCGTGCGGATGCGGGAAATCATCAGCGAAGCCCAGTATTTGCAACGAACCATCAATGTCCGGCTGGTTGGTTCCACCACCGAATACGAAGAAATGAACCATTTGCAGTTGCTGCGGGGCCGGTTTCTGTCGGACAAGGACGAAGCCGACATGGCCAACGTTGCCGTGCTGGGGGCCGAAACTGCCTCCACGCTGTTCCCGCTGGAAGATCCCATCGGCCAGACAGTGCAGGTGCGAACGCACCGCTACACGATCATCGGTGTCATGCGCTCGCGGACGGCGTCGGCGGCCATTGGCGGAAGCTTGTCCGGGCAGGACTTCAACAAGGATATCTATATCCCGCTCAGCACATTTCGAGTCCGAATCGGCGACATTGTGTTCACGCGCTTGAGCGGTTCCTTCATGGCCGAACAGGTGGAACTCAGCCAGATTACTCTGAAAGTTCGGGAGATCGAGGATGTGGTTCCAACGTCCGAAGTCGTCAGGGAATCGCTGCGGAAATCGCATGGAACCAAACCCGATTTCGACGTGATCGTGCCGCTGGAACTGCTGCGGCAGGCGGATCAGATCCGCCACATCTTCAACATCGTGCTCGGCTCCATCGCCGCGATCAGCCTGGTCGTGGGAGGGATCGGAATCATGAACATCATGCTGGCCACCGTGACCGAGCGGACGCGCGAGATCGGCATTCGACGCGCGCTGGGGGCGCGTCAGAGCGACATCATCGCGCAGTTTCTGACCGAGACAATCGTGCTGGCAGGTTCAGGCGGACTGATCGGAATCCTGCTCGGACTGTCCACGCCGATCGCGTTTGAGGGATTGAAGGGGATCGTCAACAACTTCGTTCTGGATCGATCGACCGGAACATCCCAGATGAGCAAGATGTTCACGGAAATGGAACCGAGAATTGCGTGGTGGAGTTTGCCAGTCGCCTTCGGAATCTCCGTCGGCATTGGCATCATCTTCGGTCTTTATCCAGCCCGATCTGCCGCAAAAATGGACCCGATCGAAGCCCTGCGCCACGAATAGCGCCGATCCGCGACCGCGACCGCCACCGTTCAGGAAACGACACTTACCGCCGTGTCGGTTATGACGAACGACCGATGGAACTGCTCCCGGACGGCTTGATTGGAAGCGGTTCCGATCGATGTGAACGAGCTTGCGGAACTTTTCGGACGATCTTTCACGTCCGCACGAATTTTTCAAAGAGCTTCTTGACAATAAAGACGCAATGTCTACATTGTTGGCAGTGGCGAATTTGTTCGCCCTCTTTTGTGACTCGTGATGGGAGTCCGGCGAATCCCCGCTCGCCGCCTGTGGAGATGCCTGCGATGGTCGTCAAACTCGCTTTTCCGTTCTTGGCAGTGGTCCTGTTGCAGGCGGCAATCGCCGCTGCAGACGAACCGGCTGCCACATCTGAGCGGATGTCCACCGAGAATCTCGCCATTTGGATTGACGAGCGATTTGCCGAGGCGTGGCAGGAATCGAACATCGTGCCACCGGCGGAGGTCGACGACGCCACGTTTTTGAAGCGGTCGTATCTCGATCTGCGAGGTTCGATCCCCAGCGTCTCGGAAGCCCGCGACTTTCTCGACTATGGCAGCGGTCATCGGCGGGCGCTGCTGATCGACCGCCTGCTCAACGAGCGTCGCCGTCCGGACAAGCATGCGGATCGCACCGCGGCCCATTGGGCCACGGTCTGGCGGCGGATGATGGTTCCAGGCAACACGCCGGAAGCCCAAATGGCGGTCCGCCTCGAGCCGTGGCTGGCCGAACAGTTTGTGGCGAATGTCCGCTACGACGAAGTGGCTCGCAAATTGATTACCGCGACCAGCGACGGTCAAGCGATGGTTGTGAATCCGCGGCTGGGTCCCCAAGGGACCGGGCCGGCCTTGTTCTATCAAGCCGTGGGAGGCAAACCCGAGACGGCGGCCAGTTCCGTCTCGCGCGTGTTTCTCGGAGTCCGCATCGGTTGCGCCGAATGCCACGATCATCCGTTTGCGTCCTGGAAACAAAAAGACTTCTGGGGGATGGCGGCATTCTTTTCGGGCATCAAGGACGGCAGCGTTGGCGATTTGCAAGTTGCCAGGATTCGTCCGGAAAACAGCCCCACCGAATATACGGCCGCATTCCTGGGAGACGCAGGCGCGGTGATTTCCAAGGGGAAGACTCCGCGACAGGCGCTCGCCGACTGGATGGTGGCGGAAAACAACTCGCTGTTCGCGGCCACGGCGGTGAACCGAGTCTGGCAGCACTTGATCGGACACGGCTTGACGGAATCGGTGGATGATCTCGACAAGGCCTCGCCCGCCGAGCGACAGATTTTGGATCAACTGGCAAAGCTGTTCGTCGAATCGGGATTCGACATGCGCTGGCTGATCACCGGTGTCTGCAAGAGCAAGCTCTATCAGCGAGAATGCGCTGCGATGGTGCAGGCGGATGCGGAACCGCCTCCGGGGCAGCGTCCGATCAAGACGCTTTCGCCCGAGCAGATTTTCAATTCCCTGGAGCAGGCGCTGTCGTTGCCGATCGCACGCGCCGACGACAGTGCCCGGTTTAACGGCTTGCGGACTCAATTGATCGCGCGGTTGAACGAAGCCGCTTCGAACAAACCCGATGAGTTTCGCGCCGGCATTCCGCAAGCCTTACTGATGATGAACGGCCGCCTGACGGTCGAGGCCACGGATCTCAATCAAAGCCGGACGTTGCGCGGAGTCCTGGACTCCCCGTTCCTCGATACCGACGGCAAGCTGACCGCACTCTACCTGGCGACTTTCAGCCGTCCGCCGCGCGATGATGAAAAGCAGTTCCTGTTGGAACACATCCGCCAGCAGGCGGGAGAACAGCAACAGCAGGCCTATGCCGAGATTTTCTGGGGTCTGTTGAATAGTCCGGAATTCGTGCTTCAGAAGTAAAGACCTGACCTCAATCCAGGAGACTTCCATGTCGCCAACCGATTTCACCCGACGGGATTTCATCAAGCTTTCGTTCGCGAGTGCGTTTGGAGTTTCGTACTCCGGCTGGATGCCTCGACTGGCTCTGGCCGCGGAAGGGACCAAGCCGAAGGCCTGCATTCTGCTCTGGATGGCAGGCGGGCCCACGCAAACCGACACATTTGATTTGAAGGTGGGGCATGCGAACGGCGGGCCGTCGAAGGCGATCGAAACCGCTGTCCCCGGCATTCAGATCAGCGAGCACCTGCCCGGCGTCGCCAGCCAGATGAAGGATCTCGCCATCATTCGCAGCATGACGACTCAGGAGGGGGATCATGACCGGGCGACTCGTCTGATGTTGACCGGGCATCGTCCGGGTCAGGAAGGGGTCAACTATCCCAGCCTCGGTTCCCTGTTCGCCAAGGAATTGGGCGACGAGGAAAGCGATCTGCCCGCTTACGTCAGTGTTTCGCCATTTCGGTTTGGCTTTTCCGGCGGCCCCGGTTTTCTGGGGCCGAATTACGCCCCCCTGACCGTCTCGGGCGAAAGCGATGACCCGGAAGCTCGCGCCAATTTGAGCGTCGAGAATCTGAAACCACCAGCCGGGGTGACCAAGGAGTCCCTGGAACGGCGAATGGAGATTTCCAAATTCCTGCAGGACGACTTCGCAGTCCGCGCGAACAGCTCTTCGACCAGAACGCACAAGGCCAACTTTTCCCGTGCGATGCGGATGATTGCTTCGAATGCCAAGGGCGCGTTCAAGCTCGACGAAGAACCTGCGGCGATCCGCGACAAGTACGGACGCAGCCGTTTCGGCCAGGGCTGCCTGCTGGCTCGGCGACTGGTCGAACGGGGCGCGGCGTTTGTCGAAGTGACGCTTGAGGGCTGGGACACTCACGCGGACAACTTCAACGCCGTCAAACGGCTCAGTGGAACACTCGATCCGGCGTGGACCACATTGATGACCGATCTTCGGGATCGGGGAATGCTCGGATCGACGCTGGTGGTCTGGATGGGGGAATTCGGCCGGACCCCGAAGATCACCGCCACAACCGGCCGCGATCACTTTCCGCTGGCCTGGTCCACCGTGCTGGGGGGTGGCGGCATCAAAGGGGGGCAGGCGATTGGCAGCACGGGGGCAGCGGGAACGGAAGTGGCCGATCGTCCGGTCAAGATTGCCGACTTCTACGCCACGATGTGCGCGGGAATCGGCGTCAGTCCGGAGCACGAAAACATCTCGCCCGAAGGTCGACCGATTCCCTTGGTCGAACGTGGCGGCAAGGTCATCGAAGAAATCGCCACGGTTCCACCAAAGAAGAAGGCGTAACTGGTTGTGAAAGGCAGAAGAGAGAAACCACGTGAGAAACCAAAGCGGAGATGAATCTCCGCACTCCAAATTCGCAGAAATCAGAGCGGCAGAATGATTCGACCGTCGCCCAACTTCGTTCAGGTATTGCGTGCAAACGTCTGCCGCGCGATCGCGGCACGGGTCAGGGCAATCACCTTTCTCAAAATGTGTGAGTTCGCCCAGAGCCGCGCCCGTGAGGGAGCGGACGATCAGGCTGAAAATCCCGCTCCCTCACGGTCGCGGCTCTGGGCGAGTTCTTGCTGGCTTTGTTTGTGTGCCGTGTTGTCCGGCATTCTTCCAGTGTCTGCCGCCGAGCCGGTGTCGAAGCCCGAGATTCGCGACGTGATCCTGATGCTGGAAAATGGCCCGTTGCATTTTCAAGTCCAGGTTGTCGTGGGCGGGAAGTCTCCCGACGACGCCCGAAGAGCGACGATCGACAGGCTGATGAAAGCGCTCGATGCAAACGGTGACGGAATATTGTCGCGAGACGAGGCCGCGCGATCGCCGCTGTTTCGCGAAAAGCAGCGTCCCAAGGCCGCGGAGTTTCTCAAGGAAATCGGTGCCAGCACCACGATGTCGCGGCGCGAGATGGAACAGCAAATCGAGCGATTCGGCGGCGAAACCGTTGTCTACCGTCAGAATGTGACCGCGTCGGAAAGCGACAGCGCGGTCTTCAAACTGCTCGACGCAAACAGCGACGGCGTTGTCGACGCCATTGAAATGCAGGATTCGGTCGATCTGCTGCTCGCCAAGGACACGGATGACGACGAATGCGTGACATTGGACGAGTTCGCTCCGCCGCCGCCAACGCCGGTTGGCCTGAACCTGGCGATGGTCAACGTCCCTCGCAAACCAACAACGATCGATTCCGAACTGCTCCTCGACACAAACCAGGCATTGTTGCCGGCGAAGGTCATGCGGAAATACGATAAGAACCGGAATCGCAAGCTCTCGGCCGAAGAACTCGGCTGGTCGAGCGAGCGTCTGGCGACGTGCGATGCCGACCAAGACGGCCAGCTCGATCTGGCCGAACTGGGCGGATTGCGGAAGTCCCCGATCGACATTACGCTCGCTGTCGATGTCATACGGAATGCCGACCAGCCGATGCTGCGGACGATTGCGTCCTCAGGCGACCGGACCGACGGCGATCGCTATCCGGATCTCGTGACGATCAGCCTGCCGACCGCCGTGGTGACGTTTTCCACGCGCGAGGTTGATCCGTTCGAGGCGTCGATGACCATCGCCTTGCGCACGTTCAATGAACTCGACACAGACGCCAACGGCTATCTGGACCGCGATGAAGCCATGGTCCGCGAGCGGTTCGGCCGCGGGCTGTTCGATATGATCGATGCCGACGGCGACAACAAGATTTTCGGCGAAGAGATGAAAGAATTCATTCGGGCGCGCGGCGAACCGGTGGCGACCACCTGTCAGGTCACCGTCTTCGACGATGGAGCCGGATTCTTTTCGACGCTGGATGCGAATGGAGACCGCCGAATCTCAATGCGCGAGATGCGGTATGCCAACAAGACGCTTTCCAAGATGGAACGCGACGACAAACCGGGACTGGGCGAGCACGAGCCCGCGCGCCACTATCGCATCGAGTTTGTGCGCGGCGTCTTCAATCCGTTCGGCACGCCCGATCGCCCCGCGAATCCGCTCATGCCCCAAACGGCGGTCACGACCGTGAAGCCGCGTCCGGTGGGCCCCGTCTGGTTTCAACGCTGGGACCGCAACAACGATGGCGATATCACCTGGCGCGAGTTCCTGGGCCCGCGCGACGCTTTCGAACAACTCGATGCCGACCGCGATGACCTGATCGATCCCAAGGAGGCGGAAGCCGCATCGAAAATGGTGAAACCTGAACCCGTCACATCCAATACCAAGACCAACTTCCATGTCAAATCAATCACCGAATGACGACGCCGCGGCCGTGACGCGGCTTCAGGCAGCGCGGACCAAGATCAAGCAGGAACTCGGCAAGATCGTCGTCGGGCAGGACGAGATCATCGATATGCTATTGATCGGCATGCTGTGCCGCGGCCACATTTTGCTGCACGGGGTGCCGGGTCTCGGCAAGACGCTGATGGCCCGCACCCTGGCGAAGACCTTGCAGATGGAGTTTCGCCGGATCCAGTTCACGCCGGATTTGATGCCGGCGGACATCACCGGGACCGATGTCATGGAAGAGGATCACGCGACAGGCAAGCACAAGGTGTCGTTCCTGCCGGGCCCCGTCTTCACCAATTTCCTGCTGGCGGACGAAATCAACCGCACACCGCCCAAGACCCAGGCCGCCTTGTTGCAGGCGATGCAGGAAAGTGAGATCTCGGTCGGTCGCGAGACGTACAAGATCAAGCCGCCGTTCTTCGTCGTGGCGACCCAAAACCCGATCGAAATGGAAGGGACGTACCCGCTGCCCGAAGCGCAACTCGACCGTTTCATGTTCAATCTGAAAATCAAATATCCGACGGTCGACGAGGAAGTCCAGATCATCAAAGGGACGACCAGCAGCACGACTGCCACGGCCGAGGCGGTGCTGCAAGCCGAAGAGCTGTTGCGCCTGCAAGATTTGATTCGCGGCGTGCCGGTTGCCGACAGCGTGGTCCGATTCGCAGCGCGGCTGGTGGCGGCGACTCGGCCCTCGGGCGCCGGCAAGGATACGGGGGCAAAGTCGCTGGATGCGATTCACAAGTACATCTCGTATGGTGCCAGTCCGCGAGCGTCGCAGTTCCTGGTCCTGGGTTCGAAAGCGCGGGCGATCCTGAGCGGCAAATACCACGTCGACTTCGCAGACATCAAAGCGGTTGCGCATCCGGTGCTGCGGCATCGACTGGTGCTGAACTTTCATGCGCGAGCCGACAACGTCGATGCCGATGTGCTGGTGAATCGCCTGCTGGAAGCGGTGCCTCAGGAAATGAAATCGTGAACAGGGAAGACGCGACAGGCGGGACGCCTATCCCACGGAGCTGGCCGTGCCGCAAGAAATGAAGTCATGAGCAAGACCGACTGGACAGATCCCGCCTTTTTTGGCCGCCTCGACAATCTCGAGTTGCGGGCGCGCGGCATCGTCGAGGGATTCTTGCACGGGTTGCATCGCAGTCCATTCGTGGGATACAGCGTCGAATTCGCGTCGCATCGTGAATACTCGCAGGGGGACGACCTGCGGCATGTGAATTGGAAACTGTACGCCCGGCAGAAGCGGTTGTACGTGAAGGAATTCGATGCCGAGACCAACATGAACCTGTACCTGCTGGTGGACATCAGCGGGTCGATGGAGTGCGCGAACGAGGGACAGAGCAAGCTCGATTATGGCACGACCCTGGCGGCGGCGCTGGCTCATCTGGCACTCAAGCAGCACGATGCCGTGGGGATTACCCTGTTCGCCGACGAGGTCATCGCGCACCTTGAGCCGCGTGCCAAGCCGCATCAGCTGGATGAAATCCTGCGTGCCGTCGCAACCACGAAGGCCAGGCCAAAGTCCGATGCGTCTCGAGCACTTCATCAGGCCGCGGAACTGTGCCAGCATCGTGGGATGGTGGTCATTATTAGTGATTTCTTCGACGACATGCCGGCGATCATCCGCGGACTCGACCAGATGCGCTACCGCCAGCACGAGGTGCTGGCGTTTCAGATCTGGGATCCCTGGGAACTTCGCCTGCCGCTGGACGGCAACATCTGCTTCAACGATCTGGAAACTCGCGAGGACATCACGACTCATGCGGAGGGGGTGCGTGAACGGTATCTGACCGTGGTCAATGACTGGCGACGCGAACTGGCTCGCGAATGCCTGAACCGCGGTGTCGACCTCGTCGAGACCACAACCGACGAGCCCCTCGAAAAGGCATTGCTGGATTATCTGGTGCATAGAAAAAAAGTTTGAACTGATGCCTCAATTCCTCCAAACGTCGTTTCTCGCTGGCCTGGCCGCCCTCGCGGTGCCGGTGTTGATTCACCTGTTCTTTCGCCTGAAGACCAGGCGGGTGGATCTGGGGACGATTCGTTTTTTGCGAATTGCCTTGGAGGAAACGGCCCGGCGGCGAAAGGTGATGCGATGGATGCTGCTGGCTCTGCGGATGGCGGTGGTGGCGTTGCTGGTCGCCTTGTTTGCTCGACCGTTTCTTAGTGCGGCGGTGACTGGCAGCGACAAGGACTTGCTGGTGATCCTGATTGACCAGTCTGCCACGATGCAGCTCAAGGGGGAAAATGGCAGGCTGGTCGATCAGGCGGTCGCCGAGGTGAAAAAGCTGATCGAGACGGCCGGCAACCAGTCGCGATTCGAAGTCGCGTTCTTTGACGACGATGTGCATCCACTATCGACTGACACCGACGGCACAGGTGCCACGGGCCAGGCCGTCCTCGGACGTCTTCAGGCTCCCCCCGCCATTTTTGGAGCGACAAGCTTCGGAACCGCGTTTGCCTGGGCGCGCGACATCTGCGTCAAATCCCCTTCCAGTCGTCGGCAATTCCACCTGTTTACGGACCTGCAACGATCCGGACTCGACTGGACCGAGGTCGAATTGCTGCCAGATGGAGTCCAGTCCCATTTGCACGACCTGGGACGGCCGGTCGTCAACAATGTGGCCGTCACCGAAATCCGCACGCCCCGGCTGTGGGTTCGTCCCGGTGAATCGCCGACAATTCACGCCTCGATCCTGTACAACGGAGCGTTCGCACTGGACGAAGTCGCGATTGTATTTGAAATCGGCCGCGTCGATCCAACGGGCCAGCGGTCGACCGACGATCCAAAGCCATCCGTCGTTCCGCGACGGATCGAGTTTGCCAGGCTGGCTGAGCGAATCACCAAGCGAGAACGGGTGAAGCTCGAACCGGGTGCCACGGTGACGCTCGACTTTGACCTGCCGGCATTAAGCGAAGGATTGTGGCAGGGACGTGTGTCCGTGGAGTACGACGACGACCTGGCGTTCGACAACCAGCGCTACTTTGCAATTTCCGCGAAGCCAGCTTATCGAGTCCTGATCGTGAATGGCCGGCAGTCAGCCTCGTCCCTCAACAGCGAATCGTATTTCCTGGAAGCCGCATTGCGATTGGCGGATACCGGAGACACGTATGCGGAAAGCCCCTTTGCTCCCACGGCCGTCGTCTATGCCGAAGGAACGGGATTGCCCAGCTTGTCCGGCTTCGACGCGATCGTGCTTGCCAACGTCGCGAATGTCTCAACGTCGGATGCCGACCTGGTGGCTTCGTTCGTGCGCGGCGGGGGTGGACTGCTCGTCTTCACAGGCGACCGTATCTCGGCCAGCAGTAGTTCAAGTCTCACCAGCGCAGGACTGACAGTCGGCGAAATCGGTGAAACAAAGACAGCGCTCGGTTTGCCGTGGCGATTGCAACAATGGGAGGAAAAACATCCCATCTTTGAACCGCTGAGCGATCCACAGCACGGCGACTTGCGGCGGCTGGTCTTCTCTGCATATACGAAGTTGTCTCCGCTCCCCGATGCGGCCGTCCTCGCTCAATTCAACTCGGGGGATCCCGCCGTCATCGAACGGAGCAGTGGCGAGGGAACAATCCTATGGGTCGCGACATCTTGCGGCCGCGAATGGAGTGACTGGTGTCGCAGCCGCTTGTTCCTGCCCACGATGCATCAACTATTGAGCTACGAAGTCGGCTTGTCTGCGGGCGGAGCGGTACGGACGCCTGCGGACACGGAGAGACGCCAGTCGTCAGAACAGCGCATTCCCGGCGTTCAGCAGTTCAGACGCCATGTGGAAGTGATCAACACAAACCCGCGCGAATCCGAACCCGATCGCTGCACGCAACAGGAATTCGAGGGCCGCTTCGCGCTGAAATTCGCGGATGACGGTGATTCTACGGCTGTTCAATCGGCCATGATCGGGAACATCGAGTTCCACCACGACGAGATTTGGCACTGGGTGGCATTCTCGCTGCTCGCTGTGTTGATGTTGGAAGGATTTGTCGGCAATCGCACGACCGCTTAGTACCTCCGCAAATGGGGATCAGTTTCAGGTGCCAGGGAGGGCGAGGCTCCTGCCGAGCCGCAGTGAAGGACAGACGTCCAATGACATTCGCGGCTCGGCAGGAGCCTCGCCCTCCCGATTGGGGGGATTCAATGAGGAGTCGCGAAACATGAATAACGTGTTTTTCAATCGCTTTCGTTCGCTTTGGATTCGCAAACAGCGAGTTCAAATGGGGCAGTTGTGTTTCAGTGTCTTGCTGCTGGCGGTGGTCGGGCTGGCGGTCATTGCGGCAGTCGACTACTCGTTCGAACTTAATCGACCGGCGCGAATCTTTTCGCTGGGTTTGGCGGCTGCTGTGATAACTCTGTACGCGGTGGCGGCGATCTGGCGGTCATCGCGACTGTGGAGCCAGCCAACGACCGCGGCAGAAATCGAGGCGGCGTTTCCGCAACTCGGTCAATCGGTTCGCACGACCGTGCAGTTCAGCACGATGCGAGTCGAGGAGGTTCAATCCGAAGGGGTGACGACCTCCCTGGTCGCGGCCTTGGCGCAGCGCACCCATCAGCAGGCGCTGCCGCTGTCGATCGAGGACATTGTTCCCGTGAAGAGGATGGTTCTGATTGCGGGCGGATTCGCGGCCGGATTTGTCCTGATGGCGGCCGCATCCGGCGTCGACTGGCAGTGGCGCACCGCAACGCAGCGGGCGTGTCTGAACGAGACACCATATCGGCAACTCGATGTTCGCCCTGGCGATCAAATCGTCGAAGAGGGGGGCGGGCTGCAAATTCATGCTTCGCTGTCAGGCAGAACGAATCGCGAAGTCTCGTTGTTCACGCGGGTGGCTGGCGACGCGAATGCCGAATGGACGCAACGCACACTCGAACCAACCAAGGCGGATTCGACCGCGCTTGCAGCACACTCTTCCGCCGACTTTGCGGCCAAATTGGAGAAACTGACAAAGCCGGTCGAGTACCGCGTCACGGCAGGCGATCTGGCAAGTCCCGTCTACAAGATCGGCATTCGATGTCCATTGCGGCTGGCGCAGGCGGCGGTCGAGATCGTGCCGCCGGCCTACATTTGTCAGCCGACGACCACAACGCATGACCTCAATCTGAGCGGTTTGAAGGGAACCCTGGCGAAATTCGCCCTTGAATTCGACAAGCCCGTGAAGTCGGCATCGCTGGTCTTTGCCCCCTTGAAGCAATCTCGCGATGAGGAAGGTCGGCAGACTCCCGAAGCCGTTGTCCTGAAGCTGGAACCACGAACCCCGCGCGAACTTCAAGGCACACCGACTGCGATGGGGACGGCCGAACTGACTCTGGATGAGGACCGCAACTATTCCATTGTGGCGGAAGCCGAGGACGGAACCGTACTAACGGCGAACAAATACCGGATTCGCGTTCGGGAGGATCAACCGCCGCAGGTTGTGTTCGAGCAACCGACCGAGACCGTGGAAGTTCATACGCTGGCCGAGTTGTTGATGCGCATCCGTGTTTGGGACGACTATGGGGTCTCGAAGGCGGGGATCATCTTCCAGATCAACAATGAACAAGAGATCCCGCTGGTTGCGAAGGACTTTCCAATCGTGATCGCGGCCGCCAACGAGGTGGACCAGACGGGCCAGCTCTCGCTCACAACTCAGACTGCGTTGGAAAAAGTCCTGCCGCTGGAATACTTCGAGCTGACGCAAAAGGACAGCGTGATGTACTTTGCGTATGTGGAAGACAATCGTCCGGACAAGCCTCAACGAGCGGAAACGGACATGCGCTTCATCGACGTCCGTCCCTTCAAACGGACTTACAAGGTGGTTGATCCCATGCCGGGGGCCGCCGGGATGTCACCCGGTCTGAAAACATTGGAAGAACTCATCCAACGACAACGATTCTCGCTGAACCGCACGCTGCAGATTGAAAAACGGGCTGCCGCCGGACGCAATCCCGAAGCGGTGACACTGAATGAACTGATGAAGTTCGAATCCGAACTGGCTCAAAACACGCGAGACACCGCACTGGGGCTCGAAGCACGCGGCTTCGACGACACAGAACTGCTCTATCAAGCCGAAGCGGCGATGTTGCAGGCGGTCGATTCCCTGTCGGTTTCCAAATGGGAGAATGCCACGCTGCAGATGCGAGATGCGCTGAAGGCGCTGATCGAGCAGCGCGACCGCGCACAGTTGTTCATCATGAAGAATCCCGACGCGGCACTGCTTGCCGCATTGCGTTTGTTCGACCGCCAGCAGTCTCAGAAACTGCGTCGACCCAAGACCGACAAGGAAGAGGCCCGCGAGCTGATTCGGCGGCTGGAAGAACTTGTCAATCAAGAGAAATCCATCGCCAGCGCGTTGGACGGTGACGAAGGCTCATCGGAAGTCAAAGATGAAAAACCAGAAGTTGACCGCCAGGAATGAATCACTCAACGAAGGAAATAAACGAATGTCAACATTTTCGCGACATTTCGCCGCTGCGCTAATGCTGGCGGCCATGCAGGCCCGAGTCGTTCCAGCCCAGGAAGATGTGAAGTCCGATCCGCCCGCTTCTAGGCCGTCGCGGGCGGAATTGCGCGAGCGGCAAACCGACGTGTCGCTTGAAGCGAGGGACATTGAACGAATCCTCGGCAAACTTAGAAAGGCATCGGACCTGTCCAAGTCGCGAATCACGGAGGCAGCAAAAGCCGCGGAAGCAGCGACAAGTGCTCTGGAGCGAGGTGAATCGACGGTCGCGCGCACCGATGCCCGGCAGGCGGCCAAAATGTTTCAGGAGATCGCCAAACTGCTCGCGGCACTTCTGGAAGAGGAAACGCCACAGCGGCTCGCGGCGGCCCGAGACATGGCAAACATGCTGGCAAACAATGAACGGCAACTGGCCGACGATCTGCAGGGGCCGGGCCAGCGTGGCGAACAACGGGACATGAAGGGAACGGGCAATAATGCGAATGCTGCGCCAAATCCTCAGCAACGGAGCGGAACCGATAATCAGGGGACCCCAGCCGACAAGAAGGATGGTGGTCCAACGGAAAACGTGAAGCCTGCGGCGGCGGAAAAGGGAACCGAAGAGGGACAAGAGGCGAACAAGGAGAATAGGACAGCAGCGGCCAGCAAGAAAGCTGATCCAACCGGAACCGGCAGCGCTGAAAAAGACAAGAACAACGGGACCACTGCAGAAAAACCCGAGCCAAAGAACGGGGCTTCGAAAGACCAGCCAGGGACCAACGAGGGCGAAAAGGAGAATCCGACCGGTGAAGGTGCTGGCGCGGCTGACAAGAAGAAGGACCCGGCTGAGGAGAATGGTTCAGGTGGGGGACTGAAACCAGAACGGACTGGCGGTGCCGGGAAGATAGAAGAGAACGACCCGAAGGGAGACAAATCAAAACAACCGGGGCAGGCCACTGCGGATAACAAGGGTCCGAGCATCCCGCGCGACACGGCGGAAGCCTCGAAAGGCGCGGGGGGCGCGGGCGCGAAAAAGGATTCCACCGATTCAAATCCCGCGAACGGAACTGGAAACGCTGCGACCAATCGCGACAAGATGCGTGGCGCGGGTGGCGGTGACGCGAAGGCCGAGCCGGGACGCATGCCGAATTCCGGGGGTGGCAAGTCCAGCCGTGCCATGACCGAGGAGGAACGACGCGAGGCGCTGGCTGCGCGTGCCGAACAGTTGGCCCGGAACGGCCAGACTTTGCAAGACATCCTCAAACGGATTTCCGAATCGAATGAACCAGCGGACAAGGCGGCAGTTGAGAAAGTCGAAGCCGTTCTCAAAGAAACACAGTTGGTCAAATCGATCGAAACGATGCAGGGGGCAGCCGGCACGATTCGGTCGGCCCAACTGAATGATGCCCGGCTGGCTTCGCTGGACATTGCCGACCGCATGCAGATCATCGCTCAACGATTGGACACGGCGTATCGCACGATCGTTGCCCCGCAGGTTGAGGAACTTCGAAAGCTCGAACAGAACCTGGCCGGGCTAGGCGATGAACTCGACAAGCTGGAGACGCCGGCTCAAGTCGCGGCCTGGCAACGCAAGGCGGATGAGTTGATGGACGAAGCCGAAAAGTTGCAGATCAGCGACAAACTGCGCGAGGAATTCCTGGAGCAAATGAAGAAGTCGGCGCCGGGCAGCGACGGGTTTCAGGACTTGAAATGGTCACTTGTCAACGACCGCTATGTTCCTCCCAAGACCATCGATCCGCTGCTGACCAAGATCCAGGAAGAAGTCCAGGCTCGCATACAGACCCTGGTGCTGGGCGACTTCACCTCCAACGCGGAAGAAAACACGCCCCCCAAATACCAGGAATTGGTGGAACGGTATTATCAGGTGCTGTCTCGCGAAAAGGGGACACAGAAGCGCAGTGGCAAAACGGTCCCGGCAAAGAAGTCGAAATGAGTCTTTCAATCGAACGGTGAGGACAAGTGGCAACATGGTAATCCGGATGCTGTTGGCAGCCTGTTTCGCGGTCACTCTTGTCGGAAGTGCCCCCGCACAAACAAACCCGATAGAAAAAGAAGATCCGCCGCCGACCACCGCGCACCGCTGGTTGCAGGACTATTTCCTGAAGCAGGCGGAGAAGTACGAGTTCTATCAGGACGAAGCGAAGACGAAACCGCTGACTTTTGTGGAGAAGCCAATCTTTCGGTGGAAGCAGGACAATGATTGGGTGGGCGATTTGTTCGTCTGGACGCATCAAGGACGCCCGGAAATTGTCGGCTGCATCCTGGCTTCGTCGTCAGATGCGGGAACGCGATCGATTGCGCACGAATTCCACACACTCGCGCTGAAGCCGCTTCCGCGAGCAAAGACTGTGGCCGGAGCCTGGCAGCCGCAAAGCGGGTTAAAAATGATTCCGTTTCCTGAGACCGAGCCCCCCGCCAAGACGCCGGCTTTGCGATTGGCACAGATGCGAGCGATGGCTCGCGAATTCACCGCAATCATGAAGAACGACGACAAGGATTGGGAACTGCGCTGGTTGCCACAACCCATCTACCGTTACGCGGCACCCGACGCCGGCGTGATCGATGGCGCTCTGTTCGCCTATGTCTGGACGCGCGGAACCGATCCTGAACTCTTGTTGATGCTGGAGTGTCGAGACGAGCAACCGCAGCCGCGTTGGACGTATTTGCCCGTCGAGTTCACAACACGACCGGTGCGGCTGACTTTGAAGGAACGCGAAGTCTGGACGTGGTCCGGCGGCGGCGGTTGGATCACCGGTGAATCAACGAAGCCCTACCAAACGTTCTTCGCCGGGAATGTGACTGTCCCGGCCGACAACCCCTGACGGCGCCTGCCAAATTCAATGAGACACATTCAATGTCGATTGCGACCTTATGCCTGTTGTTGCTGAACGCGATGCTCGTTCAAGCCGAACAGCCCAAGCTGGACGAGACGCAACTGGCCAAGTTGCTGGGTGCCCATTTTCAGGAACAGGCGGCTCGGTATGAATTCTTTATTGACGCGGCGCGAGAACAGAAGCTGGCGCTTGTGCCGCAACCGGTCATGCGCTGGACTGCCGAGGGCAATTTCGGGGCGGTCTGGGTGTGGACGCGACAAGGGAGGGCGGAAGTGATCGGCTGTCTCGGGGCGTTCGTCAATGGGTCCGGAAAACTCGAAGGCTTTCATGAGTTTCATTCGCTGACCCTGAAGCCGCTGCAGAAGGTCGAAATTGGAACGGTGCGCACCTGGGAATCTCGCAAACCTGGAGTCGAACCGAGACCAATCGCGAACGCCGAGGACCCCGCGGACACGGAGAAAGTGCGTCTGATTCAAATGCGAAACCTGGCGCGGGAATTCTCGGCGCAAATGCTGGCCAATAAAAAAACACAACAACTGCGGTTGACGCCCACGCCGTTGTATCGCTTTCAGAGTACGAATCCGGATGTGCTCGACGGCGCGCTCTTCAGTTTCCTGTGGGACAACGGCACCGACCCGGAGTTCTTGCTGCTGCTGGAGGCTCGGCAGACTTCGGACGGACCGCGCTGGCACTACTCGCCGGCACGGTTCACATGGCGCGAAGTCTGGCTGACGCGCGACAACAAGGAATTGTGGCGCGGTGCCGAACACAACGAATTCTGGAAGTCGACGATTCTGAATGACAATTATGTCACCTGCGCAATGGGCCTGTTGGATCTGGATGCGATCCAGCAGCCTGGCGAGACAAAGGAAAAATGATGTTTGAAGTTCACCCAGAGCCGCGACCGTGAGGGAGCGGGGTTTTCCGCCTGATCGCCCGCTCACTCACGGTCGCGGCTCTGGGTGAACTTTACTGAATGGGGATTGGTGCACGACATCGTCCGCCGGACTCTGACCTCTGACTGTTGAATCGACGCAATGCTGGCATCGTTCCAATTCCTGACGCCGTTGACCGCTGCCGCTGCCGGTGCGTTCTTTTTGGCGTTGCTGATCGGGTTTGGCATCCTGCGTTCGCTGGGCGGTCCTCCCGCCGCAGTCGCCCGGCGGTGGGGACTGATCGGGCTGCGCGCGGCGGCGTCCGCGACACTATTGCTGATCCTGTTGAATCCATCAGATGTCTCATACACGCCGGGGCCGATCGATCGGCCGGATGTCTTCTATCTGCTCGACGCATCCCAAAGCATGGCTCTCGGCGACTCGGAGACCCGGTTTGATCATGCCATCCGGCTGATGCGCGAGGCGGACGGTGCCACACAACAGGAAGGTCACGCGCCCGTCAAATTGTTTCGATTTGGGCATCGGCTGGCGGCAGTTGAAAGTGCGGGAGTTCTTCGCCCTGGAAACGTAAACACATCCGACAACCCTGCTCAAACAATCATCAATCGTCTGCCGGTCCTGACTTCAGCGGCTCAAGCTTCGGAGACACCATCCGCCGCAGCCGCGTCCTTGAGTGGAAAGTCAAAGGTCAAGCAGCCCCCTCTTGCACCGACGGACTCGGATACGCAGTTGTTGACCGCGTTGCGGCAGGTCTCGAGCCGCTTTGGCCGGCAGCCTCCGGCGGGAATCGTCCTGTTTTCGGACGGGCGTGCCCGCGATGAAAGCGGCGTCGAAGCCCTGGCGGCGCAGTTTGCAAAATTGAAGGTTCCCGTGCATGTCGTGCCGGTCGGCGATACCGCGCGGGGAGGTGATGTCGCCATCGTGGCGTGCGTTGTGCCTCCTCGCGCCAGGCGCTTTGCCGAAGTCGAGGTGCAGGTTTTCTTGCGAAGCTATGGGTACGCCGGTCGCCGCTGCGAAGTCTCGTTGACCGCCCCAGAAACGAAGGACGGGGACCCCGAAAAGGCATTGGCAGCCCCGGTGCCAGTCACGCTGCATGACGGCTTTCAGTCGGTGGGGTTGAGCTTTCGAACAGACACCAAGACCAACAAGTTGCGAGTTTCAGTCTCCACGCTGCCCAATGAAGTTTCCACGGCGAACAATTCATTCAACGCGGAAGTGCAGATCGATCGGACGAAGATTCGGATCCTGTACGTGGAAGGGAGTTCGCAGCCGCTGCAAACGGTGCTGCGCGACAATATTCGTGAAGTTCGGGGACCGTATTCAGACCTGTATCAGGCCTTGATCGAGGACGAGGACATTGAGTGTGTCGTGCTGCATTCGCAGTTTGGACGCGGTCGATTGTCTCGAGTCACGGATCCGGGGCGACCTGCTGCGGTGCGGGGGTTTCCAGAAACGGTCGCGGAGTTGTCCGCGTTCGATGCCATCATCCTGAGCGATATTGGATCGGAGGCGTTTACCGAGCAGCAACTCGAATGGATCGACAAATGGATTGGACAGCGTGGCGGCGGGTTGCTGATGGTGGGGGGGCGGCGCAGTTTCGCGGCAGGCGACTGGGAAGATACGCCCGTCGCGGCCATGCTGCCAATTACAATGCGCGCCGACAACGACTGGCTCCCTGGAACACAAGTCAGCGTACATGCCGAACCGACGGCGATGTCGCATCCGCTGTGGTCCATCGTGGCCGACGACCGCCTGAATCGGGAGATCGTGGACAAGTTTCCGTCGTTTTTTGGAGCCAATCGCTGGGCCGGCCTGAAGCCGAACCTGACACGGGTCCTGGCGGTGTCGAACTTGACTGCCGGCGATGCCGTGGTCGCCAGCCCAAGCGTTCCTGTCGCCACCAGTCCGGCAACGGTCGATGCGACGGAGCCTGCGATTGTCGTCGGGAAATATGGACGCGGCCGCACGATGGCGATGGCGATGCCGATCACGTCCCCCTGGGCCAATGAATTCCTGTTCAAGTGGGGTGGCAACGACACGAAGTACTACGGCAAGTTCTGGCGGAACACCGTCTATTGGCTGACCGAGAGTTCGTCGATCGGCCGCCGTCGCCTGGTGGTCACCGCCGACAAGAAGTTCTACCGGCCGGGAGAAACCATCACGCTGTCGGCCGCCGCGTTTGACGAGGCGACCAACCAGACGGGCGCGTACAAAATCACCAGCATGATCGAACCGAAAACGTCATTGAGCAGTCTGGAATCAAACTATTCGTCCATTCGCTGGCCAGATGGCAAGCCGCGCGACAGCGGCGAGTCCGGTCCATTCATCGCCTGGGGGGAAGAATTCGATCTGCCTCGCGTCGACTCCGCGACCGGCAAGCCAGCCTTCTCGCTGGAATTGCCCATTGCCGACGCGATGACAGGGGGTTCGGCCAGCCAGTCGCTGCGCGTCGAACTGACGGCGATGGAGGAATTCACGCAGGTCGACAGCACCTCCGTGGACATCCAGATCCTGCACGATCCGTTCGAGCAACAAAACCCGTTCCCCAATCATGAACTGCTGGCGACCATTGCCCGACATTCGGGCGGACAGGTGATTCGCGACGCGACTCAACTGGCAGACGTGCTGCGTGAAGTTCCAATGACAATGGGGGCTCCGGTCGTCAAGAAGAGTCCCCTCTGGAGCACCTGGTGGCTGTGGTACTGGCTGCTGGGATTGATGAGTGTCGAATGGATCTGGAGACGGTTTGTCGGACTTGCTTGAAGCTCAATCCCGGTAAGAAATCACCGCCTGCTGCATCGTCGGTGGCAGGGGATGAAATTCACTCCGGGAAAAGCCGGCCGCAGTGAAAAGCTGGTCGTATTCGCGAAATGTGTATGCATCGCCATGAGCCGTGGTGGCGAGCATCGTCAGGGCGAATGCTGCCGAGTTTGGCGGCGAGACCCGGTCCTCGGCGGGAATGAATTCCAGCGTGATCGCTCGTCCGCCGGGGACGAGAGCCGCATGGGCGCGACGCGCAATCTGCTCGCACGTTCCCAGATCGAAATGATGAAAGAAGTTCGTCAACAAGACAACGTCATACGGGCCGCCCCAGTCGGTGTCGAAGGCGCTGCCGGGTTTCAAGTGATGCCGGTCGTGGACTCCTGCCCGAATCGCATTTTCGTGTGCGACCCTCAACACGTTTTGCCAGTCCAGAGCGGTCACCTGGGCGCGGGGAAATTGCTGCGCCACCGTAATCCCGAACAATCCATGCCCAGCGGCAATATCCAGGACTCGCAATGGTTGCGACCGATCGCCACCGATCAGACCGACGAGCAATTGAGCGGGCAGATGCATCAGCGGCGCCATCGCCCTGGCAAAATCCACCCAGATCGGGTTGTCGTGTGAGACCGTTCCTTCATCGGAGACCGCGGTTCCGCCGCGCCGTACGGCAGAGGTCAGTTGCGTGAAGCACTCGGTCAACGAGGGGGTCAGCAGGAACTCCAGTGTTCCACCGAGATAGGCTGGCGAATGGCGACTCAAAAACATCGCCGAATCGGGCGTCAGTTCGTATCGTTCGCCGGACTTGGTCAAAAACCCCAGGATGGTCATGTAGTCCGCGATGATCCGGACACCGCGCTCGGACGCGCCGCAAGCCGATGCCAATTCGCCCGCACCCCGGGGTTCGGCGGCCAGGGGCGTAAACAGATCAATTTCAATCGCCGCCCGCAGCGCCTGCGTCCGCTGGAAGGCATTGATGGTATCGAAGAACAATCCGGGAGAGGGACAGGTTGATGGCATGGTCGTTCCGTTGGAATGTTGAAGAACGTCGTGGCCCGTCCTGATGCTTGCAAGGTATCTGAGTACCGAAACAGCACAAACGAATCAAGCCCGCCAAAGGCGTCGCCGCAGAGTCGGAGGATGTGAACGTATTGCAGTCCCTTACGTCCCTTACGTCCCTTCAGTCCCTTTTGTCCCTTTTGTCCCTTCAGCCGCAGTTCACTGGTTGAACCAACAGAGATTGGGAATAATAGGTAAACTTCGAATTCGTGAATTGCGTTCGCAACAATCAATACTTCGGAAACATGACATGGATGTTCGATTGCCGATCCTGGTTGCGATCTTGTCGTTCTGCACGACCGAATTGTTTGCGCAAACGCCAGTGCCAGACGCGACGCCGGGTTCCCAGCGCAGCCACGTCAAACGATTTGCGCGAGTGATCCCGCCACTTCAAGCGCATCTGCCTCTCGTCGAACGCGATCACAAGAATGACTTTCGAAATCCTCCCGAGGCGGCGCTACCCGGTCCAGAGACTCCATTCGACCTGGCGCTTTCCTGGTCCACATTTCAATTTCCCGGAGCTGCCCGCGAAAGTTCGGCCGAACAGGTGATCCCGCAGCACTTCGATCTGCTGTGCTACAATCAACACCCGGTCGGGCCAACCATCCGGGTGCGGCCCGGCTCCAGGGTGCAGATTCGGTTGAAGAATACTTTGAAAGGAAAACCCGACACCGGTCACGTGAAGTCCTCGCCCCTGACATCCGAAAAGCCGCACGGGTTCTGTTCCACAAACTTGCATACTCACGGGCTGCATATCAGTCCGAACGATCCTGGAGACAATGTCTTTCGAACTGTCGAACCGGGTCAAGAGTGGACCTATACCTATGACATCCCGCCAGATCATCCGTCTGCCACGTGCTGGTACCATCCGCACAAGCATGGATCGGTGGCGTATCAGTTGTCCAACGGCCTGGCCGGCGCATTGATCGTCGAAGGACCGAAGAAGCAGGAAAAGAATGCTCCGAATGATCCCGTTCGCAATCTGGAAGACATCTACGAAGTGGCTCAGGCCCGTGAAGCGATCCTGATCCTGCAGTTGTACAACTACAGCCTGGACGACGAAAAGATCGCCGTGATCGACGCGAGCACGATCTACAATGTCGCGCCGAGTTCGCTGGGGTGCGAAGCGATCATCGTTGGCGACCTGGCCAATTCCGACACACCAACGCTGCAGGCGACCGCCGTTAATGGCCAGATTGTGCCGACACTCCACATGGCTCCCGGCGAGATTCAGAGATGGCGGATCATCCACGGCTCGTGGGACGAAATCAAACCGCTGACGTTTGCCGACAACAACGACCAGAAGACCACGGATTTGCGGTTTCGGGAAATCGCCTGCGATGGGATTGCCACCGGAGGAATGGCCTTCCTGGAAGAGAATATTCTGGAACTGGCTCCGGGCCAGCGCAGCGACGTGCTGATCCAGGCTCCGATGCTTCCCCAGGGCGCGACCCGGGCCATTTATTATCTGAAGCAGGAAGGCGTCGCCGGCCTGAAATCGTTTCGAGGAACGAAGACGGATCCCAATTTCCTGGTCAAGGTCGTGGTCAGCGGCGCTCCAAAGCCGATGGCTTTGCCGGATCCCCGGCTGCTGGCCCGATGCCGTCCTTATCGCAACATCGAAGACTTCGAATTGTCCCCGCCGCCCAAGGCCTTCAAAGACGGAATCTTGCTCAATGGCGTCGACGTGAACCAGACGTACAACATCAATGCTCGCACGTTCTATCGGTATGGAACGGACGAAAACAAAAGTCACACAATGCTGCCGATATCAATCGACCTGAATACAGCCCAGGAATGGACCCTGACATCTGCCGACCCGGTTGTCGATAACAACACGGACGGCGATCCGACGGTCTATCCGAACAACCACACGTTTCACATTCACGTCAACCCCTTTCAGGTGGTCAGGTACACCGATGCCAGCGGGAAGACGCGACCGATGAATCAATGGCGCGACACGTTGCTGATCCGCGGCGGCGAATCGTATTCGATCCGGTCGAGGTTTCGAGATTTCCCCGGAACCGCCATTCTGCATTGCCACATCATGGATCATGAAGATCAGGGGATGATGGTCCCGATCAACTTCTTCGATTCGACTCGTCCGCAGCCGGGGAAGCCGCAATTGAAAGACTCCACGTCGAAGTTGCCGCCAGTCTCATTGCCGGACGCCAAGGGCCGCCAAACCGATCTGGCAACTCTTCGAGATCAAAATCTGGTGGTCGTCTTCTTCAGGGGTGCTGGTTGTGAACACTGCACGCAGCAATTGCGGGAACTGTTGGAGGTCGCGCGTCGGTCGCCCGAATTTGACGCGGAAATCGTCGCGATCAGCAGCGAAAAGATCGCCAGTGAAGCGGAAGCCTTGCAGATGTTGAAGTCTGATCCGTCAGATCGCTTCCGGCTGCTGGTGGATTCGGAACGAAAGACTTTCAGCGATTTTGGTTGTTTGCGAGACGACGATCCCAAGCACGGCCTGTTCCTGGTCGCACGAAACGGAATGATCGTTTCCGGCTACGTTGGCGAGTCCCCGTTCGGCGATCACCAGGAGGTCCGCCGGCGGGTCAGCCTGCTGAAGGATGCGGATGCCGAGGCATCTCAATAAGTGCGACCGTGAACGATTTTCTGCCTAGAAAACGAGAGTTCACCCCACCTTCCCCTGCGGAGGTGGTTCACGGGCTTTTGCACCAGCCCTAGAGCAAAAAGCGATTGAGATCGGCGTGGAGCCGGTGGCCCTACTGGTGCAAAAGCCCGTGAACCACCTCCGCAGGGGAAGGTGGGGTGGTCCCGCATCCCCTGCTTTCTCGATGACAAATCGTTCACGGAATGCCCCGTTGGGGCAAATACATTGAATCTCTTGACCTACTTCATCGCAGCGGCAACTCGCGCCGCAGCCAATTCGCGAGGATGCGGATTGAGCGCCCCGCCGGGAAGCGACGTCAGGACCACGCAAATCGTCTCCGTCGCCGGATCGGCCCAGGCAAGAGTTCCCGTCGACCCCGAATGGCCGAATGTCTTTTCGGAACAGCCGGGGCTGCCCGACCCCGAACCCACGTTGAGACCCAAACCGCGAGGCGTCAATCCTGGGGCGTTCTGGTTCGTCGTCATCAGGATTGCCGTCTCGGGCTTAACGGCAGCACCGCGACGAGACAGAAACTCCGACAAGAATCTCGCCACATCGGGTGCCGATGCGTGAACACCTCCCCACGGGGCTCCCAGCTTGCGCCAGTAGGGACTGTTCCAATCCCAGTCCCTGGCCGTGGGATCGCCGCCCCCCGATTCGGGAGCGGCACGCTCGGTTTGAACCGGAATCATGTCTGCCAGCATGAATCGCCCGAGTCCCAATGCGGAATGCTTCATCTCCAGCGGTTGAAAGACCGAACGATCCACGAGTTCCAGAATTCCGACGCCACTGATGACCTGCGCAACATGGCAGGCCAGCAGGATTGCCATGCTGGAATACTGGTAGTTGGAGCCGGGGGCAAAGCTAAGCGGTGTGCGGATCGCGTGGTCCACGAATTCGGACAGCCCGGCGTGTTCCTTCCGAAGCTTGTTGTTTTCAGGCAATTGATCCGGCAGTCCGGACACATGCGTCAGCAAGTGCCGCAACGTGACCTCGTCACGATGCCCCCCGACGAACGTGGGGATGAACTTCTGCAGCCGATCATCGAGCTTGAATTCCCCTCGATCGTACTGGCTCATCAGGGCCGTCACGCAAATCGGCTTGGTGATCGACCCGAGCAGAATCGCCTGTTCCGACTTGGCGTTGCCAAACCAGCGAGTAAAGGTCGTCTCACGCTGCGTCACGTGCAGCACCGCAGAGGAAACCTGACCGCTCGTCGTCGCCATCGCAAGGGCTTCGGCCGCTTCGTCCAACCGGTTCTGCTGCAAGGCTGCCAGCAAGGGAGTTCCCATCGCGGTTGCCAATCCACACTGAAGAAAGGTCCGTCGTTTCATGGCTCAGTCTCGCTTGAAGCTGTCAACACATTTCTTCAGTTGAACG
>Ga0206999_10075_pt1 | contig 24658 bp, 18 predicted proteins | sample Alteio_BWMinCont_92_FD_153482 | JGI IMG/M metagenome (GOLD analysis project Ga0206999, IMG submission 153482) | Enriched cells from forest soil in Barre Woods Harvard Forest LTER site, Petersham, Massachusetts, United States -... | ecosystem: Environmental > Terrestrial > Soil > Temperate forest >...
GCCCAGTGAGGCGTAGTTGGTTCCGAATATGCCGCCGCTAATGCCGCAGGCTCCGACGGCGATCACAATCTTTGGATCGGGCGTCGCGGCATAAGTCTTGCGCAACGCCAGTTCCATGTTGCGAGTCACCGGGCCGGTGACCAGCAGCATGTCGGCGTGACGCGGGGATGCGACGAAATGGATGCCGAATCGTTCGATGTCGTGAACCGGGTTCTGCAATGCCACGATCTCTTGCTCGCAGCCGTTGCATGAGCCAGCATCCACCTGGCGAATCGCGAGTGACCGTCCGAGCAGAGACTGGATCGACGCCGCGATACGCCTGGCGGGAGACTCGGCGCCTGGGCAGGCGGTGGACGACTTGAGCCCGGCGTGGGTGCCATCCGGATGGAGCGCATATTCGGCGTTTAGAACCAGGTCACAACGATCGGTGGCGGCCAACTCGAAATCGCGGGTCATGGTCACCGCTCCATCCCGAGAGGCTTCGGCGCATTCGCCGCAAAAGATGCAACGCCCGTAGTCCACGGTCACCGTGCGTGAGCTGTCGTGGTCGCGAAGGGCAATCGCCCCGGTAGGACAGGCCTCTGCCGCCGGACGAGCATCGCTCCATGCGTTGAAGTCGAAGTCAGGGCGTCCACGAAATTGCTCCGCCAGGTGAGGCGCAACGCGCGGATAAGAGGCTGTTGCGATGCCGACGCGGAGCGAGTTTTGGAGGATCTTGAACATGGTCTTATCGGTCCGTTCCCGAGTAGGACAAGTTGAAGCTCTTGTTGATCACCGGGAAATCCGCAATGATGTTGCCTTCGACGGCTTCGACGATGGCGGGCCAATTGTTGAGGGATGGATCCTTGACCTTGCAGCGCTGGAGACGATTGTCTTCCCCGGTTCGGACCCAATGAACGATCTCGCCGCGCCATCCTTCGACCGCGCCAAGGGCGCACCGATCGGGAGGTATGGGCTGAGCCGGGGCACGGTGCGGGCCGTCTGGCAAACGGGCAATGGCCGCTCGGACGATCTCGATCGACTCGCCTACCTCATCGATACGAACCAGCATGCGGTGGCGGACATCTCCCATCTGGTACAGAGGCACCCTGAATGACAGCTGACGATACGCCTCGTAGGGATGATCGCGGCGGACATCGAGATCGACGCCGGAGGCACGTCCCCCGACGCCCACGATTCCCAGCTTTAACGCCTTGTCGGGGCGGAGGATTCCGGTGTGTTCCAAGCGGTCGCGGGTGGAATCAGACGATTGAATGATTGCGACCAGCCTGCGGAATTCGCGCTCGACAGCTTCGAGCGTGCCGGCGATAGCTTCGATTTGAGTCCGCTGCCAGTCTCTGCGGACTCCGCCGACGGCTATCATTCCGCGTGATACGCGGCTGCCGGTCAGCATTTCATTCAGGCCCAGCACCATTTCGCGTATGCGGCCGGCATGGGCATTGGCAATCACGAACCCAACGTCGGTGGCGATGGCGCCAACATCGCCGATGTGATTGGCGATTCGTTCCAACTCCAACAGAATGGTGCGGATGAATTGCGCGCGCGGCGGAACGTCAATTTCGGCAGCAGACTCGACTGCCTGGCAGAATGCGGCGCCGTGGGAAAACGCGGAATCGCCGGAAATGCTTTCGGCGAGAAACACCGCGCGGTGGATGGGGAGATTCTCAAACAGCTTTTCAGTTCCCTTGTGGGTGTAGAACATGCGCAGTTGGAGGTAGAGGATGGGCTCGCCAGCCACGGCGAAATTGAAGTGGCCGGGTTCAATAATTCCGGCATGAACCGGACCAACCGGAATCTGAAACACGCCTTCTCCGAGCGTGGGGCGGTAGATGTGCTGCTCTCCTTCAAATGCGGTCAAGATGGTGTCGAGCGGGAAATCCTTGCGCAGCGGATGCACGTCGGGCCAATTATCATGGAGCGCTACACGTCGCGGATTGGGATGTCCGGCAGCTTCAAGGCCGAACCAATCCTGAATCTCGCGCTCCTGCCAGTTGACTGCGGGGAAGTCCGCGGCGAGCGATGGGAATGATGGGTTGTCCGCGGGAATGCGGGCTTTCAGAATCACCCAGGAAGGATCGTCGCGGCGATCGAAGACATAGCGGTTATAGAAGAGACTTTCCTCGTTCACGCGATCTTCCGCGAATACGGTCACGAGTCGCGCGCCGCAGTCGAGCAGCAAATACCGAGCCAGGTCAACGATATCGGGGGCGTTCACCAGAACCGTGGCCTGGCCGCGGACCTGCTCCTGTACGGAGCGAACCTTCTCAGGATAGCGTTCGCGAAGTTGTTCGTGAAGAGATGTCATTGTCCGGTCACCACCTGCGCTGCGCCGCGAATGAGTTGCAGAAGCGGAGCCGGCACCCAGAAACCGATCACGACCAGTGCTGCCGCGAGGACGAGCAGCGAACCATTTCGCCACGGACGGCGACCGGCCACCGGCGTGTCGCCCGGGGGCCCGAGGATCATGCCGACCACATGCAGCAGCGCGCCGGCAAAGACACCCGTTCCAAACAAGACGAAAAGGGCGCCGGTAAGAGCATGGCCTCCATCGAACGCCGCGCGCACAATGAGGAACTCGCTCTGGAACAGACTGAAAGGCGGCATGCCGATGATCGCCAGCATGGCCATGAGAAAGATCACGCCGGTAAGAGGCATGGCCCGGAGTACGCTGCCTTTGATGCCCGAGAACAGCTCGGTGCGAAAGTGCTGCTGCACGTTGCCCGCGCAAAGAAACAACAGCGACTTTGCGATGGTGTGAAACGTCATGTGCAGCATGAGCCCGAGGCTGCCGAGTGCGCCTCCGATTCCCAGCGCCGTGACCATAATGCCGGCATGATCGATGGTGTGATATGCGAGCAAACGGCGATAGTTTTTCTGCACCAGCACGAATGGAACGGAGATGCCCATGGAAAGCAATCCGAACAAAAGCAGGAGGCGGCCGGGGTACTCCGCTCCCAGGCATCGGCTGGCAAGAATGTAGAAACGGATGAGGCCGTAAAGGGCACAGTTGAGCATGGCCGAGGAAAGAATCGCAGCGGAAGGAACGGGCGCTTCGCTATAAGCATCTGGCTTCCAGGTGTGCATAGGAGCGAGGCCTGCCTTGGTTCCATATCCGAGAAGGATCAATGCAAAGGCGAGCCGCATCGACGGCTTGTCGAGTTGGGCGGTGTGCTGCGCCAGCACCGACCAGTTCCATCCGCTGAGCGCTTCGGAACCGGCCAGGCTGTCTCCGGCGTAATAGGCCACAATGGTGCCGAACAAGGCCATCGACAATCCCACGCCGCCGATGATGGCGTATTTCCAGGCCGCTTCAAGCGAAGTAACTTTTCCGTAGAAGGTGACCAGAAAGATGGAAGCGAGCGTAGTGGCTTCGATCGCTACCCACATCACTCCAAGGTTGTTGGCCACCGCCATAAACAGCATGGAGAAAACAAACAACGGAGTGAGCGAGTAGTACATGCGAAGCTGCTTGAGTTGCTGGTCTCCGCCTTCTTCGTTACCGAGCGCGCCACTATTCTGGTCGTCGCGCAGGTAGCCAATGGAGTAGGTGGAGCATACCAGCGAGACGGAGGCGGTTAGAAGAATTACCAGCGCGCTCAGCGAATCGGCGAAAAAGAAACCATTGCCTAGAGAGATCGTGCCTCGCGCGAGCACTTGTGCGGCAAGCGCGATGGCTGCCAGAAAAACGGCGGCGGATCCGGCCAGGTTTACGGCTTCCATGCCTGCGCGCCGGCGAGCGAGGAACGAGGCGGCCGCTGCGGCAATGGGGATCAGCAATAGAGCGATGATCAGCATCTATCCTCGCAGCCTCCGCAACCGGCTCACATCGATCGACTCGAATGACTCGCGAATGCGGTAAACGAGAATACCGAGCACCATTGCGGCCACCAAAACATCGAAAAAAACGCCCAGCTCCACAATCAGCGGCATGCCGTAGGTGAGCGAAATAGCGGCGAGAAAGAGACCGTTTTCGAGGGACAGCAGAGCCAGCACCTGCGTCAGCGCCTTGCGGCGGTTGATCATGGTGAAGAAGCCGATGAGAAAAAGAGAGATGGCGACAGCGAGTGCGTTGTGGCCCAGGCCGCCTTCGTCGGGCCGATAGAACGACTCGGCAACCACGTAGCCCACCAGTGTGAGACCTCCGGCAATCAGTACCGAGAGCGGCACATTCACGATCGGCTCGATCTCTTTGTGTATCTGCATGCGGTCGACGAGCCGTTCAAACAGGATCGGGACCAGAACCACTTTGACGACCAGGGTGAGTACGGCAGCAATATAAATATGCGGCGCGTGATTGAGCCAGGCAATGGTGGCGGCGATGATTGCGAGGAAGAATGATTGCGCTGCGAAGATGCGAATGTGGGTAACGATCCAGCGCTGGGCGACCATCGCGATCTGCAGGACGAGCACCAGCGCCGCCATCAAGGTGATGATGCGATCGCCGAGCTGCATGGTGAGAAAAGGTCTCATAAGCATCAGAAGAGGAAAGTGGAAACGAGAGCCAGCGCTCCTAACGTGAAGGCCACGGCGAGGAGTTCCGGTACGCGGAAGAGCCGCAACTTGGCGTTAACGGTTTCAAGCAGAACAATCGAGCAGCTTAAAAGAAATAGTTTTGCCAGCAGCCATGCGATTCCCTTGAGGGCTCCGAATCCGAACCACGCTGGCTGCAGGCCAAATGGCCAGAAGCAGTTGATCAGCAGGGTCATCAAGACGAGTTGTTTGATGGACGCGGCCCACTCGATAAGTGCCAGGTATGGGCCGGAATACTCGAGGATCATGGCCTCGTGGATCATGGTGAGTTCGAGGTGAGTGGCAGGGTTGTCCACCGGAATCCTGCCTGTCTCCGCGATCAACACAAGCGCCAGCGCGGCGAAGGCGAGCATCTGCGCGGGAGCCAGAAAGCGCCAGTTTTGTCCGATCGCGGCGCCGGCGATTTCGGTAAGGCCGGTGGAGCCTGCGCCGATGGCGACGGTGAAGATGGCCAGCATCATGGCCGGTTCGGCCAAAGCCGAGATGGTCATCTCGCGGCTGCTGCCGAGGCCTCCGAAAGAACTTCCACTGTCCAGCCCGCCGAGGGCAAGAAAGAAGCGGCCCAGGCCGAGCAGAAAGATCACCGCCAGCGCGCCGCCGAACAAGCCGAGCGGCGCATCGGCGGCGACCATGGGAATCATGAGACCCGCGATCACGGTACTGAAGAATACGATCCACGGCGTGGCGGTGAAAATCCAGGAGGCGGTCTCCGGAATCACCATGGATTTGCCAAAGTGTTTGCGCAGATCCCGGTAGGGCTGAAAGATGCCGGGGCCGCGGCGGGTTTGGAGGCGCGCCTTCAGCGTTCGAATCGTGCCCGTCACCAGCGGCGCCAGCGCCAGCAGCAGGATGAGTTGCGCCACGTTCTCGATCAGCCGCTCGATCATCCGCGCACCGCAAACAACAAGAGGAGAATGAGAGTGATGAAAATGTAAGTGAGATAGACGTTGATGCTGCCCGCCTGAATGCCCCTCATGCGGTTAGCAGTGGCCATGATCCGTTCCCGCAGCGGACCGTAGATGCGTTTTTCAAACGTGGGTTCTATCTCGCTCTCGAAGCGAATGGCGCTGGGATAGTACGGCGACACTTCATACTCCGCCTGGATCTCGCGGCGCGGCCGATAGAGGGCCGAGAAAATCATGCGCAGGGGTTTTGAAAAGGCCGTGGCGGTGTACTCGTTTTCGGCGGTCAACCCGGGAAGGCCGCAATCCCACGCCGGGCCCCTGACGCTGCGACGTTTCCAGCGCAAAGCCAGCGGAAGCGCGAATGCCAGGCCGCCAAGCAGGAACAATGCGGCGATTCCGGCGGTCGAAATGGTGCCGCCATGCGCCGTTCCCGGCGACAGCGCCAGGCCGCGGGCCATCACCAGTTGTGCGCTTGCCCGGACTCCAAGGGTCTGTTGGGTTATAGGATCGAATATCGACACGAAGAATGTAGCGCCAAGACCGAGCGCGACGCACCCGACCGCTAAAATCGCCATGCCCGCCCGCATGGTAAACGAGACTTCCCGGGCATCCGCTGCTTCCGCGCTGCGAGGAAGTGCGAGAAACGGAATGGCGAACGCTTTGACGAAACATGCGGCAGCGAGGGCCGCTGTCAGCGCCAGCAGCGATCCGGCAATGGGGAACATTAATCGTGTGAGACTTTGCGTGGTGCCGAAGCCGGCCAGCAGCGCCTGGTAGGTCAACCATTCGCTGACGAATCCGTTCAATGGAGGCAGTCCGGAAATGGCCGCCGCGCCGATCAGAAAGCAAAGTGCGGTCACAGGCATTCGCCGGATGAGCCCGCCCATTTTTTCCATATTGCGCGTATGCGTAGCCTCGACCACCGCGCCGGCGCCCAGGAACAGAAGGCCTTTGAACGTGGCGTGGTTGAAGGTGTGATACAGGGCGGCGATGAGCGCCAGGGCGGCAAGATCTCCATGTCCCAGGGCGCGAAACATCAGCGCGGCGCCGAAGCCCATGAGGATGATGCCGATGTTTTCGATGCTGTGCCAGGCGAGCAGGCGCTTGAGGTCGTGTTCCATCAGAGCATAGAGAACCCCCAGCAGCGCGGACGCTACGCCCAGCCCGAGGACCAGGGTTCCCATCCACAGCGGAGGCGTTGCGTAGAAATCGAAGAATACGCGCGCCATGCCGTAAATGCCGGTCTTGATTACGATGCCCGACATCAGCGCAGATACGTTGCTGGGCGCCACCGGATGGGCTTCCGGAAGCCAGATATGAATGGGGACGATTCCGGCTTTTACACCGAAGCCGAGAAGGAACAACAGGAAGACCACGCCCTGCTGGACCGGCGTCATCTGCGACGCCAGAAGATGGAAACCGGAAAAATCGAGAGTGCCGCTGAAGGATGCAAGGAGAAGGAAAGCGATAAGGAGCATCCCAGTGCCGGCGTGCGACATGACGAGAAAGAGGACACCCGCCTTGCGTGCTTCCGCCTTCTCGTGTTCGAAGCTGACCAGGCAGTATGCGGAAAGCGCCATGACTTCCCATGCCACCAGGAAAAAGAATGCGTTTGACGCCGTAAAGACCAGCGCCAGGCTGAGCAGCAGAAAATTGTAGAAGAACCCGAATGCGCCCAGGTTGCGGCGTCCTTCCATGTGCCTCAGGTATCCGAAGGAGTAGAGCGAAACGGCGGCGGCGAGCACCGCGAGAGTCGTGCTGAAGTATGCCGAGAGTGGATCGAGGCGGAGGGTCCAGGTGAAAACCGGGTTGCCGAAGGGAATGGCCATCACGATGGGCGCCCCGGCGAAGATGGCGGCGACCGAACCAGACAGATCGAGAAGGGATCCCGCCAGCGCCGATCCGCAGGCCACCCGGCGCGCGGCGGCCGGACGGCGATACAGTGCCAGGCTGGCTGCCCCGCCCATCAGCCACACGACGATTCCACCCAGAAACAGGCCAGCAATCACTTGGCAGTCGCCTCACGTTCCAGTTCGCCAAGCATCTGAATAGCGTCTGCCAGGTTGGTATGGAAGTAATCGCGCATGAGATCGAGTACCTGAACGAGGACCGGGTTTCGTATGGAATAGAAGACCTGGTTGCCGTCTTTGCGGTTCACGACAATCTGCCGGCTCCGCAGGATTGCCAGGTGCTGGGAAAGGTTCGCCTGTTCAAGACCGAGCTTTTCCTGGATCGTTCGCGCGGAATATTCCCGGTCGCGCAACAACTCGAGGATGGCGATGCGGGTGGGATGGGAAAGGGCCTGAAAGATGCTCGCCTTGTATCTACGCAGCGTGTCCTGCACAATCTCAATATATTCGATTAATCGAATATATGCAAGGACACTGACAGCCTGGATGAGAAGATACCCATGCCAAGCAGATCTTGCACTGCGACGCCTTAATGATGCCGACGCAGATCTGCGCGGATGTGCAGGTGGCCCGCGCGATGGCAGATGCCTCGCCCGGTGCGGTATAAGGGATCCCACTTGAACGTAACTGCCTCATCGGACAGGTGACCAAGCAGGCTGTTCCAGCCGGGCCGACGACATTGCTTGCGATGAGGCCCTTTGTCGTCAAACCTTGCCGGAATATGACCGGCCGTCTGAGCGCGATCCGCACCGTGGGATCAGCGCCGACGAATTTCGCGGATTGGCGTTCTTCTCCACGGGCTCTTGTGGGACTGTTTGAGCAATCGGTGTTGATTGCGCGGATGGCGAGCCAATTCTCAAACTACAGGTAACTTAACCACCGTGAGCGGTGGGTCGCCTTGTATTGGGCGAACCAGCGGCAGGGTAGGTAGAGCGCGGCGACCAGACAGATCCAGATAGCGTAGGTGACCCAGAGAGGGTAACCGAAATCTGATGGATAGACTTCGCCTGGGCCACCCATGGAGGGCATGGCGTTGAAGATGAAGCTGAAGACGCGGCTGCCGTAGCGGATGTAGCTCATGACGCCGAGCAGGATGTGGATCGCGTAGAAGTGCAGTACGAAGTAGAAGAGCGGGACGCGGCCGAAGACGATGAGCGGATTGCGGCTCGAGAACTTAGTGCGGTCGTACCAAACGAGCAGCAGTAATGCTGGACCGATGGTCATCAGGATGTAGTCCAGAGACGCCGGGTACTTGGTGCAGTTGAGGAATGACAGTGCGGTGAAGAGGGCGGACTTCTGGGCAGTCCAATGCGAAGGGTCACCATAGACATTTATGGCGCGGAGAACGAGGAAGGCCGCAATAAGGGCCGCACCCAAGCGAAATGTGATGCGGCGACGGGCGGTGTCATCGAATGTGGAGAGCTGGGCGAAGCAGAAGCCTGCTGCCATCACGCCGATCCATGGCAGGATTGGGTAAACGACGAAGGCCGGGCGGTTGCCCAGCATGATGACGCCGGGTTGATGCAAAAGATGCCAGGCCCAGGCGAATTTACCGAATTGCGATGCGGAGTAGGGATCAAGCAGATTATGCAGAGCGATGATGGCGATGCTGAGGATCGCCAGCCAGCGCAGAGGCAGGTATATCAGCACTGCCATGAGCAGCATACAGGCGCCGAAAATGTAGAGGACGAGAAGAAGAATGAGGCTCCGTGCCGAGACTTTGAAGCTGTAGGCGAAGTTCATGACGAGGACTTCGAGTGCCAGGAACCAGACGGCGCGCGTGGCGAGAAACCAGGAGAGCTGACCGCGCGTCTTGTTGCCGCGACTCCACCAGAGAAAGGCTCCCGCGCCGGCCGAGAACATGAACACGGGCATGCAGAGGTGTGTGATCCAGCGGGTGAAGAACATGGTCGCGCTGGCCTGCGACAAGTCAGTGGGAGAGTTGGACATGGAATAGCGGTCGAAGAAGTCGCGAACGTGGTCGATGGCCATGATGATCATGACCGTGCCGCGCAGGGCGTCGAGACTCGTAAGGCGACTAGCCGGACCAGAAATGGACGGCAGGCGCAATTCCATCGCTGGTGCTCCATCGGGGGAAGTGGTCACGGCGGAGGCTAAGGCCGCCGATGAGCAGACTTAGCAGCAGTATCGCACTCAGAATGGTGATCCCGGCGACATTCATGGAACGGACGATGTCACCGTGGACGTCGAGAGGAGGGGAATTCGAACCGATTCCCCTTTTACCTGGCTATGGCATCGGGGTAAAAGACAGAACACTATCCCGGTGCAGCAGAAGGCTGAGAGAGGCGGTGATGGCCATCCGTCCAACCGCCCGGGGAGCGAAGAGACGGCGCCGATCCGAGTCGCGGACGCACTCCCATAAAGTGTTTTTGACGGCATCGCACAATGGTTCGAAAAATCACAAACAATCCAGACGTTCAGGGCAGCCCTCTACCGTACTCCCTGCGCTGACCGTCTCAGTTCGGTCGGCGTATCGAAATGTAAGCTCGCCTTCCAGGACGTGCCACGCTTCGTCATCGGAATAATGAACGTGAAGTGTCGCCGGGCCGCTGCCGCGCCATTCATAAATCTCAAACGATTTGCCTGATGCGGAGAAGGGCGCGGGCTTCATACTCGACTGACTACCACTGACCCTCAATCAGTGTGATTATGCAGCAATCCAAATCATCCGACATTTTTCAACTTTCCTTCCGACTGTTGGTAGATTGTTCCAATTTGGAGGTTTCCCGCGCCAAGGTCCCATCGTATAGTTCTTGCATCCGTCTCTGATTCCCCGAGGACGATTCGTGGCTAGAATTGCTCGCTTCCCGGTTGCGGTTCGCCGGTCCGCCAATCGGCAGGCCGGATTCTTTTCCGCTCGGAGAATCTTCGTCGTGGCTTTGCTTCTGGCGGCATCTACATTCCTTCCCTTGCGCGCACAGGTCTTCGACGCTTCGTCAGCGGGAGGACCCGTGATCATTACTGCTCCGTGGCGATTCCATACCGGCGACGATCCTCAGTGGGCTTCTCCCAGCTTCGACGACTCGCAATGGCCCCTGCTCCGGATGGACAGGAGTTGGAATGTGCAGGGTTACCGCGGATATTCGGGGTATGCCTGGTACCGCATCCGGCTGCAAATGGCCACGAGGCCATGTGCGTATCCAAACGGCTGCCACGAGGACAACCGTAGAACTCCTCTTTTTCATCTGCCTGGGAATGCCGAACTGAGCGCACAAACAAATGCTGATGAACAGGCGTTGAAAGCACTTCCTCAAGCCGAATGTGACGCCTGGAACAAGCATGATGCCCACGTGTTGGCTGACTTGCTCGCCGAGGATCGGGATTTCGTGACGGTTGCGACGGTATTCCTTCATGGGAGAGCGGATTACGAGAAGTTCCATGCGCGACTACTGACAGGTCGATTCGAAGACTCCGTGTTTACCCCGCTGGAAACGACGGTCCGCTTCTTGCATCCTGATATCGCGTGATTCATTGGAGCTGGAAAATGACCGGGGACAAGAACTTCGATGGAACTCCCCGTCCACCCCGTTTCGGATTGATGACGTTCGTAGTCGAGAAACAAGGCCGTACCTGGAAGATCGCCGTTGCGCCAGGCCGGAGCCCGGATCCTCTGCACAGATCCTAGAATGTGTTCACACGCCGGGAATGTGAGCCGTTTCCAGTCTGCAGAAACGCACTCCCTGACGGGCGAGGCAGGCGTGACGGCTGACGATTCATCCCGAATCGTCAGAACTGAGCGACCCGACCCGTCTGTCCGGCGGGCCAGCGAGCCGCCATCACGGCACAAGGCTCGATCGATCTTGATGAACAAGTCTCAACTGTTGCCAACGCACTTATCCAGTAAGCTGGGTCTGCCAAGCGCCGCTGCCGGTAGCCAGACCCCACAGCGACCAGTCTAAGCTCGATATTCGCGTGAGGTCACGATCCCCGGTTGCGGCACAGGATATCGGCCGTCGGCATCGGCAACCAGTGGCGCTGGGGAATCCATGGTGAACTTGTCTGTGTTCGGCGACATTTCGAAGTCGCAGTTGAGCATCTGGTCAAACGTCACTTCCCTGCCGGTGTGAGCGGCCATGCGGCCCATGCTCGAAACCAGGCTGGCTTCCACCCCACGCTGCACCTCGTTGTAGGGCGTATCGTCTCGAATGGCGTCCACCAGATCATTCCATTCGTTTTGATAAGGGTCCTGCTCCTCCGGCTTCACTTTGGATTCCCAAAATATGTTGGCGGCCAGGTCCTGGCTTGCATACAGGCTTGACGGCTGCCCGCAATCGCCTGCCTTCGAGGCGATTCCCGACCCTTTGGTGCCGTGCAGGTAGCTGGAATAGATCTGCTCGCATCCGGGGATGGTGCGTCCGTCGAAAAAGAACTTGGTGCCGTCGGAATACGTGTATTCCACCGAGTATGTGTCGAAATTCTGATCCACATACATGATTCCCTCGGGACTTGAGCGGTATTGCCGGCCGCCCAGCGCCTGCGCCTTCACCGGCCACTGGTTCTTCATCCACCCCAGCTGATCGATAATGTGGATATAAAAGTCGTTGAAGCAGCCGCCGCTGGCCCAGATGAAACTGTGGAAGCGCTGCACCTGGTAAAGGAGGTCGGTGATACCGGCCGGTTTCGGAAGCGAGGAGAAATATCCTCCCGGCCCGTGCATCCGGTAACCCCGTTGCAGAATAATCTCGCCAATCTCGCCATCGTGGACGCGCTTGGCCAGTTCCTGCATCGCCCGGTTGTGACGCGACATCAACCCCACACCCACCTTCAGGTTCTTGGCCTGGGCCTCGCGTCCCAGGCTGAACATGCGTTTGCTCGTGGGCCCGTCAGCCGTAAGCGGCTTCTCCATAAAAACATTCAGACCCTTCTGGATCGCGTATGCGAAATGCACCCAGCGAAACGCCGGCGGCGTAGCGAAAATGGCGACGTCGCCCGGTTTCAAACAATCCATCGCTTTCTGATAAGCGTCGAAGCCGATGAACTGGCGTTCCGGCGGCACGTCCACCTGGCTGGCAAACTGCATCTGCAACTTGGTCAGGTCTTTCTGGAGGCGATCCGGGAAGATGTCGGCCATGGCCACCAGCTTGACAGGGCCCCGCTTGACGGAAAGTGCGTTGGCTGCTGCGCCGCCGCCGCGCCCACCGCAGCCGATCAAGACAATTTGGATCAGGTCGCTTCCGGCAGCGTGGACTGCGGGAATGGCCACATTGGCCAAAGCCGAAACCGCCGCTAATTTGCCCGTGTTTTTAATGAATTCACGACGGGACGCCAAGGCTTGCATGGACGAATTCATGGGTGTGCAATCCCCCTATACGTATGGCTGACATTTAAAGGGCACGCAAAAGGATCGAAGACGCGGCACGTCATTCTAGCGCGAGTTCCCCAGTCGTAAAGAATAATCTCATTCCCCAACAATCGCGGTCGAACTACGGAACAGGTCACGCCAGGCGGTGATTCCTCCGCAAATAAGATGAATCGATGCCTGCCGGCGAGCACGCTTCTTGATCTCGCCTGCGCCCGCATCCATGCTGCTCCGCACATCACTGATGGTGAGTTTCCTGTTCATACTTTGATCGCACGAGCCGTGCTCCCCGACGGTGGCGCGGTTGACTCGCGGACGATCAACTCGGGCTTGATCTTCCGATGGACGGGGCTGACGGCCTGGTCCTTGCGGCCGGCCCGCATCGCATCCATCAGAATCTCCGCCCCCATGGAGGCCAGTTTCTCCAGGTGCTCGCGGACGCTGGTGAGGGAAGGATTGTAGAACGCCGCGGCCGGGATGTCGTCGAACCCGATTACCGAACAGTCCTGGGGCACCCGCAACCCGGCGCTGATCAGCGCCCGGATGCAGCCGAATGCGGTCATGTCGTCGAAGGCCAACAGCGCCGTGAACGGGATGTTGCGGGCGAGCAGCTGTTGGGTGCGTTCGAAGCCCCCTTCATAGCTGGAGAACGGATCGCCCAGCGTGACCACCAGCCCGGGATCGAGCTCGAGGCCGGCCGTGCCGGCGAATTCGCGGATTCCGTCCCACTGATGCTGGCTGTCGATGATCAAGTCCGGCCCGCGGACAAAGGCGATCTCGCGGTGGCCAAGCCGGTAGAGGTGTTCCAGAGCCTGACGGGCGCCCAGTTCGTTGTCGGTGGCAACCCAGTTCAAAGCCTCGCTGCCGGGCTCGCGCCCAAGGATCACCGAAGGGATTTTCTGCGCTTCCAGGGCGCTGAGAAGCTCAGGCTCGAAGGAGAGGGAATTGGCGAGAATGATGAGCCCCTCCACGCGCCGCCCCAGCAGGACGGTCAGGTACTTCTTGAAGCGCGAGCTGTCGTTCTGGATGTCGACCAGGAAGGATAGGTAGTCGGATCGCGAAAAGCTCTTTTCAATGCCGCGCAGAATCTGTGCGCAGTAGGGGTCGGCGATATCGGGCACCATCACGCCCACCGTGTGGCTGTGGCGGCTGCGTAGCGCCTGGGCGAAGGGGTTGGGCTGGTAGCCCATGCCCTGGGCAATCTCAATGACGCGCTGCTTGGTGGCTTCAGGGATGAATTGGGCAAGAGGGGCCTTGTTGAGCACCATGGACACGGTGGTCGCTGAAAGTCCGCATTCCTTTGCTACTTCTCGAATTGTCACCATCGTGCTGCCTCTGCCTTGACAAGGATTTCTAGACAATGATAAACCATTATAACGGGTCAATGAACCGATTTATTAAAACGATACATCCCACGCTAAAACCGGGGAAGCAAGGAGCAAATCAATGTCTACACTGGCATTACTCGGGGGCAAGAAGGCAAAGAACAAGCCGTTTCCGTTGTGGCCGCATTATGACGATCATGAGCGGCGCGCACTGATGGAAGTCCTGGAGAGCCGCGTCTGGTGGCGAACTCCAGGGACGAAGACACGGGAGTTTGAGCAAGCATTTGCCGCGTATCACGCCGCGCGCTACGGCATCGCCGTAACCAACGGCACGGCAGCCCTGGAGGTAACCCTGGCGGCACTGGGCGTGGGCCACGGCGACGAGGTTATCGTCCCGAACTTCACGTTTATCGCCACAGCGAGCGCCGTGCTATTCGCCAATGCTCTACCCGTTCTTGTGGATGTCGACCGGGAGAGCTATTGCCTTGACCCTGCGTTGGTCGAAGCGGCGATCACGCCCCGGACCAAAGCCATCATCGCGGTGCACATGGGCGGCCATCCGGCCGATCTCGACCGGCTTCAGGAAGTGGCCAAACGCCAGGGCATTGCCCTCATTGAAGATGCCGCGCACGCACATGGCAGCGAGTGGCGCGGGCGGAAGATCGGAACCTTCGGCTCGGCGGCGACCTTCAGCTTCCAGGCAAGCAAGCTGATGACTGCGGGCGAAGGGGGCGTCATCCTGTCCAACGATGACGACTTTGAGCTCCAGGCCCGCTCGGTTCACGATTGCGGACGCTTGCCGGGGGAGTGGTTTTACAGCCATTTCAACTACGGATCGAATTACCGGCTCAGCGAATGGCAGGGAGCTGTGCTCGGGGTGCAATTGACTCGTCTGGAGCAGCAGACGGCGCACCGCCACCGCAACGGACGCCTGCTTGACAAGCTCCTTGCGGAGATTCCGGGGATCACGCCCCAGAAGTGCGATCCCCGCTGCACGCGCAATGGGCAATATGCTTACATCTTCCACGTCGATTCCGCCCGCTTCGCCGGCATCTCAACCGGAAACTTCATCGCGGCGCTGAATGCCGAGGGAATTCCAACGCAGGCAAGCTATCCGCCTCTGCACGCCATGGATTGCTTCCGAAGCGGCGAGTATCGCAAACGCCTGAGCGGAGCCCAGGCCGAGCAAGCCCACAGCTTCCTTCAGGGGGCGTTTCCGAACACCCTGCGGGGGGCATGGGAGACCGTGTGGCTTCCTCAGTTTGCCCTGCTTGGAGACGAGGAAGACATGAACGAAATCGCAGGCGCCATTGGCAAGATTCAAGGCAATGCAGCGGAGATTGCTGCCAATGCCTCGCAAGCCGTCGAGGAGCACATCGCACGCTGACGAGACTATGACCGAGAAGATACCCTATCGCGGTTGGAACAGCGCATGGCGATTGTCTAACGGCACGGTCGAGCTGATCGTGCTGGCAGACGTCGGGCCGCGGATTGTGCATTACGGCTTTTGCGGCCAAGAGAATATTTTTTACGAAGCTGCGAGCGATCGAGGACTCACGGGAGGAGACGGATTTCGCCTCTACGGCGGGCATCGGTTGTGGGTTTGGCCGGAGGTGGCGCAAACCTATTTCCCCGACAACCGCGCAGTCACTGTCAGTCAGGGCGAGGATTGCGTCCGCTTTCGAGGCCCGATCGAAGATCGTGCGCCGGGAACGCACCTGGAGAAAGAATTCGCCGTTGCGCTGGATGCCGGCGGCACGCAAGTGAGCATTGCTCATACCATCACGAATCGGAGCGCGGATACGACCAGGCTTGCCGTTTGGTGTCCCACAATGATGCGCCCGGGAGGGCGGGCCATTCTGCCGCTTCCTCCGCGCGCCGCGATGGATGCGGACCACTTTCAGTCGGTGGGCCCGATGACGCTGTGGAGCTTCACCGACCTCAAAGACCCGCGTTGGGACTTCGGCACGGAATTCATTCAGTTATCGCAGGAGAGCCATCTTCAGGGACGATTCCCAGAGCAGATGACGGGGATCTTCAACCCCGCCGGCTGGGGCGCATACTACGCGAGCGGCGCATTGTTTATCAAGCGCGCCAGGCCTTTGGCCAACGCTCGCTATCCCGACTTCGGATGCAACTTCGAGGTCTTTACCAACCGTGAGTTTCTTGAGTTGGAGACGCTCAGTCCAATCGTGGAGTTGGCGCCTGGGGAAAGCGCAAGCCACACGGAAACCTGGGCGCTTTTTCGCAATGTCCAGGCCGGCAACGACGACGCCTGGGCGCGGTCAACCGTGCTACCGCTGGCGGCATCGATGAGCCCGACCTAATCCGGCAGCTGCACGAGAGGATTGTTTTGGAGGCCGGAGTTTCTCATGGAGACTCTGGTTGGAGGAGAGACCATGATGGGCATGAACCCCACTGGCCAGCGTCGATGGATGGCCGCTATTTTCGTCTTTGTTGCCGGCCTCCTGTTCTTTGCAGGACCGCTGGCGGCGCAGCTCGCGCACAAGCTTCCTGAGAAAGTTCCGCCCAAGAGAAGCTCCCAGATTCAGGACGGATTCGGTATCAACTCTGACATGCCGCGGGATCCCTATCTGCCCTGGAACCGGTGGTGGTGGACGCGCATGTTCGACGCCGGGTTCAAGTGGATCCGCATCGGCCAGTATGAGAATAGCTCCGACCGCACGAGCTGGGACTGGATCGAACAGAAGCGCGGAGTTTACTCGTCTTCGCCGGAGCTGGAGGATGCCGTTGATTCGCTGGTCGACAACGGAATCGATGTCCAGGTGCAGCTGCTATACGGCAACCGGATGTACACGGCGCAAAACGGAAAACTGCCCGATGTAAGCATCCCCGAGCCCGGGAGTTTTCACAACGACGACCGCAGCTTGAACTCGGTGTTCTGGCCTCCGACCACGCCTGACCAGACGGCGGCCTTCAACAAATATGTGGCATGGACCGTGGATCATTTCAAGGACCGCATTCACTACTGGGCCCTGTGGAACGAGCAGGACATCGGCTACTGGAACCCGTGGGGCAATCCGGAGCAGTACGGTCACCTGCTTTCCAGCTTCGTGGATACGGTGCACAAGACCCCGGGCGCCAAAGTCCTCTACGGCGGCCAGGCGGATCCGATTCGTGAATTCGCCAAGACGGCTTTGAACGCTTGCAACTGCGCCGCGAGCATTGACGTCTTTTCGTATCACACCTATCCGGGATACGGGCAGAACATGAACCCGGAAACCATGGATTACGGCGCGTACCTGAACGAATCTCCGCGGGCGTTGCGCGAACTTGTCAAGAATTATCCGGGCATTAAGCCGGACATTCGATTCTTCGACGACGAATTCAACTCCATTCCCTCCTGGATTGGTTCCGATGAATCCGTGCAGGCGAAGTACGTGACGCGCGGACTGATCTACAATCACGCCGCGGGCGTGAAGACCTTTGTTTGGTTGCTCGCGTCGGGCACGGACGGGAACGAATACGACGACTTCGGCATCATCCACGGCCTGACCAATCACGACTATGACTTCACACCGCGCCCGGTGTTTTACGCTCTCCAGAACACCAACGCATTGTTCGCGGACACGAAATTCGATCCTTCCATCGAGATGTCGGGAGAGGAAGTGCCGGTTTTGCGCCGCCAGAGTGGCTTCCCCTTCATGAGCTACGGATTCCGCGCCAAGACCGGCAAGGCAATCGTGGCCTACTGGATGGCGGCGCACAGCCTGCCGGGAAAATCATTTCCTTCGTTCTATTCAACCTTTACGCTCAAGGGCACAGGCATTGAACATCCTGTCCTGATTGACGTTGTGTCGGGAGATATTCGTCCGCTGCAGTGGAAGAAAGGCACCACCGATACGCTGGAAGGGCTGCCGGTCACCGACAGCATCATGGCCATTGCCGACGCTGGATACTTTGACTGGCCGGTCTTGCCGGAGGCTCCCAGCTCGCTGAACGCAGCGGTCGCGGGCGATACGGTGAAGCTTTCCTGGGAGGTGCATGGCGGCAACCCGCAACATATCGTTGTGGAGCGCCGCGAAGACCCGGCAAACGGGCGAGGCGCCTGGCACCGTATTGTCGAATTGCCATCTACTGCAACGGACTATCCCGACTCGCAGGTCAAGAAGGGGCAACCGGTTTCCTATAGGGTGCGCGCAGTCAATGGCGGTGGGGAATCGGCCACATCAAACACGGTGCGCGTCCCGGCTGCCTGAACCCGGCCCTCCGGTCTGTGATCATGAACTCCTGACTTCACTCCCGCCCAACGCGGCAGAAAATGGACTTTTAAAGGACCCATCATGACAACTGCCGCGGAAAATCCGCAATCGGGGAAAATCGGACTCCATCGCGCGCTTGGCCTATGGAACCTCATCATCATCGGCATGGTCATCATCCAACCCACCGCGCCCATGGGGATCTACGGTGTCATCAGTAACAAGGCCCATGGCCACGTCGTCACCACCATTCTCATTGCCATGATTGCCATGCTGTTTACGGCCGTCAGTTATGGCCGCATGGCGAGGGTCTATCCCAGCGCCGGGTCGGCGTATACCTACGTGGGCCAGGAGATGCACTCCGCTCTCGGCTACGTGGTCGGCTGGGGCATGGTGATGGATTATCTGATCAATCCGCTCATCTGCACGGCCTTCTGCGCCAAGGCAGCGATGAATATCCTGCCCGGCCTCTCGTTTTACGTCTGGATCCTCTTCTTCGCCGCCTTCTTCACATGGCTGAACCTGCGCGGCATCAAGACTTCGGCGCAGTTGAACGAGGCCCTGTGCGCGGGCATGGTGATTGTGGTCCTGCTGTTCCTGGGCTGCGTCGTACGCACTCTTTGGCATGTGCACTATGATCCCGGATTCTTTACCCATCCGTTCTACGATCCGGCCACCTTTCATTCCTCCAGCATCTTTGCCGGCACTTCGGTGGCTGTGCTGACCTACATCGGCTTCGACGCCATCTCCACCTTCTCCGAAGAGGTTCGGAATCCTCGCCGTAACATCTTGCTGGCTACGGTACTGGTCTGCCTCATTACAGGCCTGCTCTCCGGTTTGGAAGTGTATGCGGCGCAACTCATCTGGGGTTCGAAGCCCTTCGCCAGCGACAGTGTGGAGTCGGCCTTTGCTCTGGTGAGCGGCAAGGCCGGCGGCGTGGTGCTCTTCCAGGTGGTTAACTTTACTCTGCTCATTGCCAACTTAGGCTCCGGGATGGGCTCTCAAATGGCCGCCGGGCGCTTGCTCTACGGCATGGGTAGGGGAAACGCGCTGCCCAAGGCGTTTTTCGGGGCCATCGAACCGAAACGCCGCATTCCCCGCAACAACATTGTGGCCGTCGGAGCGTTTGCGCTTGTCGGCGCCGGCCTGCTGGAGTTCTTTTCCAATCGCCTGGGTGGAGGCGCCTACGAGATCGGCGCGCAGTGTCTGAATTTCGGCGCGTTTATTGCCTTCATGGGAGTAAATGCCGCGGCTTTCGTACACCATTTGCGGCATGAGAAGGGCCGGTATCTGAGCGGACTCCTGTCTCCCGCTCTGGGCTTTTTCATCTGCGCCTTCATCTGGGTCAATCTCAGCAGCAAGGCGCTGATCCTGGGTTCGGTGTGGATGGTGGCAGGCATTGCGTACGGGGCATATCGCACCCGTGGCTTCCGCTCCGAACTTGTCACCTTCGAGGTTCCTTCGGATGCTGCCTAGGAGACGGCCGTGCGCCGTGTCTCTCCTGGGCGCCTGCGACAGCCACCCTTTCGCCAGCTGCAGAGTTCGAATACATCTTTGGAGATCGAGGCATATCTTGGGGGGTGAGAATGTCGAGGGACAGGCGTAGTTTCTTGAAAGGCGCTGTGCATTGCGCGGGCCTGACTGCAGCATCGAGGATGATTGGCTTAGCCATGCCGGCGAACGCGGGAGAGGTTCCCTTTCCCGATCCGAAGAACATGGAAGACCTGGGCAGCGCGGTCGTCATTGCTCCGCGAGGTCTCTCGAAACGGGAGCAGAAGGCCGTTCAGGTCCTGATCGAAGAAATCGAAAAGCGAACCACGATTCGCTGGACTGTCTCCGAAGGTGCGCAGCCGCAATCGTCCGGCCCGAGGATTCTGGTTGGCTCGCAGAGGTCGTTCAAAGGAACTGATGCAGACTTGCTGCGGGAGCTGAATCTCGGCTCCGATTGGCCTTCGGAAGCGGAAGGATTCTTGCTCCGCACGGTGCGCCACCCGTCTGGAAGTGTCATTGCCATTCTCGGGGCCGATGAGCGGGGAGTGCTCTTCGGTGTCGGCGAGTTTTTGCGCAAAATCCGTATGGCGAAGGGAAAAGTTTACGCGCCTTTGACTCTGGAGATTACGAGCGCTCCAAAGTACAGGTTGCGGGGCCACCAAATGGGGTATCGTCCCAAGACGAACGCCTACGATGCTTGGTCCGTTCCCATATGGGATCAATATATTCGCGAACTGGCCATCTTCGGCACCAACGCGATTGAAATCATTCCGCCTCGTTCCGACGATGCTGCCGATGGACCGCACTTCCCCCTTCCGCCGATGAGAATGATGGCGGAGATGTCGCGGATGGCCGACGATTACGGGCTCGACGTTTGGGTTTGGTATCCAGCCATGGATCCGGACTATTCGGACCCGAGGACCGTAGAATCGGCCCTCCGGGAATCGGCCGAGGTGTTCAAAGCAGTGCCGCGCATCGACGCGGTCTTTGTCCCCGGAGGCGATCCGGGCCGGACGCAGCCCAAATACATGCTCGCGTTCATGGAAAAGCAAGCGGAAAATCTGCGCCGCTTTCATCCCCGTGCGCAGATGTGGATGTCTCCGCAGTCTTTCGATGAAACCTGGCTACAGGAGTTCCTGGAGATTATCAATCGGGAGCAACTGCGCTGGCTAGATGGAATTGTGTATGGCCCTCAGAATCGACTGGGGCTTTCCGCTTTGCGCAAAAAAGTCCCTGCGCGATACCCAATCCGGCTGTATCCGGACATCACCCACAGTACGGATTGCCAATTCCCGGTTGCAGACTGGGATGTCGCATACGTGATCAGCGAGGGAAGGGAAGTTATCAACCCGCGGCCTCGCGCGCAGGCCGATATCTTCCGTGTACAAGCGCCTCACTCGATCGGCTTCATCAGTTACTCGGAAGGCTGCAACGACGATGTGAACAAGTTCTTGTGGAGTGCCTTGGCATGGAATCCGGACAAGCCGATCGTCGATATTCTGCGCGAATACAGCGCATTGTTTGTTTCCGATCGTCTCAGCGAAGGATTTGCACAGGGATCGATAAGCCTGGAAGCAAATTGGCGAGGCCCATTAATTGCAAACGCGTCCGTTTACACCACACTGGAGCAGTTCCAGACGATGGAGACTACGGCAACTCCCGCCGAACTGCTCAGTTGGCGTTTTCAAATGGGTCTATATCGCGCCTACTACGATGCCTATGTGCGCAGCCGGCTCATCCAGGAGACCAATGCGCAGGATCGAGCGATCAGCCGGCTCGCGGAAATCCGCCGCGTGGGCGCCAAGCCGATTCCGCTGGATGTGGACGACGAAGAAATGCGGGCAACCAACGGGACGGATCCATTGGAGTTGATCAGACTGGCTGAGATCGAGCTGGATGCTCCCCTGCGGAATAGAGCTTCGCAAGACTGGCGGGCGCGGATTCTTGCTTTGGGTGAAGCCCTCTACCAGAGTATCCGCATGCAACTCGCGGTCGAGGGTTATCAGGCCGAGGCAGTAACCCGTGCTGCCAACCTCGACACTCTCGACACTCCGCTGACCGATGGACCATGGCTGAGAAAGAAGTTCGCCGAAATCCGGAAACTGCCGTCTGCAAGCGAACAAATCGGAGCGATCGAGGCTATCCTCGGCCGTACCAATCCGGGACCGGGAGGGTTTTACGACAATCTGGGCGATGTCATGTGCCAGTCGCATCTAGTGCGCGGTGTGGGCGCGTCCCAGGATCCTGAGTTTCGCGCTACGTCCTTCGTAGGCGGCGCTTATCCGGATTTCTCGGGAGCTGCTATCCCCGTGGCGTGGAAGCGTTGGGCGGGCGCTCTTTTCGATGCGCCCCTTCAGATGTTCTACCCGGAATTGGAATCATGGGCTCAATACCGCGTGCGGGTTGTGTATGGAGGGGATGCCCCGGATGTGAAGATCCGCCTTGCGGCTGGAGATAACATCGAGATCCATCCGCTCATCGATAAGCCTGTTCCGATTCGGCCGCTGGAGTTCGATATTCCGCAGCAGGCCACCGCAAAAGGCTACCTGACTTTGAGCTGGTACAGGCCGCAAGGGCTTGGAGGCAATGGGCGAGGTTGCCAGGTCTCCGAAGTCTGGCTGATGAAGAAGTAAATCATTCAACAAATGGAGAAGATTGTCGTGCCTGGTTAGTCGGCGCAGTGGCACTGCAAACTTCCCGGAGCCAACCGCTCATGACCTGCATCCCTGGTCTTTCAGTCCGATCACACCGATTCGCATTCGTCGTCCTTTTAGTTGCGGCCTCCGTTCTTCCGGCGTCCGCTCAACCGGAAGCGCCCGATCGTGCCCCGCTTCCCATGACCCACCCTCTCATCGACAAGAACTTCTACCTCTGCTCGCTGATCGAACAGTCGCACGCGCTTCGCGGAGCGGTCGATAGCAACGAAGCTCTGACTCACCTCAAACTGGAGCGACGAGCTGCGCTGCGGACAGCCATCGCCGGCGACGATCGCGAGGCGGTCGTCTACGCCTCCCCGTTCCTTTGGACATCGCAGCAAATCGCGCTGGTTGCCGACGTCCTGCGCGGTCTTTACCGAACAGATGCAGCCGTGCGCGAGGCGACCGACAAACCATTGCGCTCCAGCGGAGTCGGTCCGACGACAGCCACCAATGGCGATCTTCTGGCCGAAACTTGGACGCATGAAGCTGAGGGCATGAACCGAATCGTCGCCGCTTATGGCGAAGGGAAAACGTTCGATAACTCTGACATCGACGGCCTCGCCTACGATGCCAACTCCGAGGACTACCGTGAGTTTCTGCACCAATTGGCGCGGAATGTAGCCGCGGATGAGGCGGACGATGCCCCCTTTTTTGCCTCGGCTGTCGAATTCTCGATCGGGCTGCTCGAAGCCAATCAGAGAGACGAAGCCGGTCGATTTGAGCCGCTTGAAACCGGCGAGAATGCCGCGCCACTTGCCCGATTGAAGTCGGTTGATTGGTCGCGCTACAGTTATGCCGCGATTCTGGTGCCGGGCATGGGGCCGGAATTGCCGGGAGTGCCGCTCTCGCCCATGGGAAGGCTCCGCGTGGTCGCCGCGGCCAATCTGTACAAAAGCGGCCGTGCGCCTTTTCTGTTGCTCAGCGGAGGCTATGTGCATCCGCGGCAGACTCCCTACAACGAAGCCGTCGAAATGAAGAAAGTGCTCATGCGCGACTTCCAGATTCCCGAGGAGGCGATCCTCATCGATCCTCATGCCCGGCACACCACAACCAACCTGCGCAACGCCGGGCGCATCCTGTTTCGCGACAGCTTGCCGCTTGACAAGCCCGTGTGGATCGTCAGCGACATCTACCAGAGCCGCTATATCGAAAGCCAGGGGTTTGCAGATCGTTGCAGCCGCGAACTTGGCTATCGGCCTTTCCGCAAACTTACCAGGCTCTCGCCTAACGACCTGGAGTGGGTGCCCGACTACCTGGCTTCGCTCGTCCAGGATCCCCGCGACCCGCTCGACCCATAATCCCAAAAACAACAATCAAAGGCTTACCAGACGCTTTCACATGAGCGTTATCAACGCTATTACGATTGCCATCCCAATGATTGTAAAGAAGATCGCTCTTTTGGCGAGGCACAACTGAATGTGGGCACAACTCGGCAATGTTAAGATCCGCCGTTCCTTCGAAATTCTCCTTGACATCTTCTATTTATCGGATGTACCGTTTTATTAAATCGATACACGGGCTTCCCCATGGGCAGTACGTCAGGGTTCTTAACCGCTTTGTTTGCTCATCTTCCTTGCAGGCTGTTTTTTGTCTCTCCCCGCTTGGGGGCAGCGATTCCAAGGCAGTATCGAGAGTGGTTACCGACCCGAGCGATTCACGGAGTCCGGACGCGCAAGTCACCGCGACGGAGCAGGGCGCAGAATTCAGCCGTTCCAGCCGAAATCTGCACGATGGCTCCGACCACATTCCCTTGTTGCCCCCTGGTCGAAACCATGTAGAAACGGCAAAAGGCGGTTTTGAGACCCTCTCTCAGGGACCCATCACACTCTTGGTCAACGCACACCTCAAGATCGACTTCCACATGAGCGTGGGCGCCCAGGCAACGACATGTCTTTTCGTCGTGCAGATCGAGCAAAAGTGCGGCGCTTAATGGTGAATTAACTGCATTTGTCAGGAGGCTATGATGCTCATGGAATTTCGTTCTCGCGCCGGATTCGGCCATTGCCGGATCTGCCCCACGTTGATGGCCATCATGGTCTTTTGTTCGATGTTCTTCACTGCGGCAACCTGGCTTCGCGCGCAGGTTGCGTACGGTGTGAACGGTACAGTAACCGACTCGAGCGGCGCCGTGTTTCCTGGAGCACATATCGCGTTGCGTGACGAGGCCACCGGAGTAGTCACTGACGCTATCTCTTCACCTGCGGGTGCCTTTACTATCGTGCGCTCCAACCCGGGCGTTTACTCGGTCACGGTAAGTG
>Ga0206999_10076_pt1 | contig 24488 bp, 19 predicted proteins | sample Alteio_BWMinCont_92_FD_153482 | JGI IMG/M metagenome (GOLD analysis project Ga0206999, IMG submission 153482) | Enriched cells from forest soil in Barre Woods Harvard Forest LTER site, Petersham, Massachusetts, United States -... | ecosystem: Environmental > Terrestrial > Soil > Temperate forest >...
TCGCGGACCAGCCGTTTCGCATCCAGCCACCTGCGATCAGGCCCAGGATCATGGTCCCCAGCGTCGGGATGAAGCTGAGCGTGGCGTAGCCACCGCGACTGGCCGTGAACGGCTGCTCGCGCGGAAACAGATTCATGAACCACGTGTCGAACGCCCAAGCCAGGTTGCTGTTCTTGTTCCAGTGTTCCGCCAACCCCGTGAAATGGTTCGGCCAGTCCGCCGGCACTCCCACAGCCACGTAGTCAAAACCCGGTTCGGGCAATGGGTAGGCTGCGTACGCGGTCCAGTAGCCGATCAGGAGAGCAACCAAGGCCGCCCACTGGACACGGGGCGAATAAAGACCCAATAGAAACAGGAACAGATAGCCCAGACCAATCTGGGTGAGGGTATCATCGAACGTAAAGTTGGTTTGAGTTTTGCCAACCGAACGCAGGAAGATGCCGAGAAACACCAGGAGCATCGCCCGCCAGGCGGCGTGGATGATCATTCGCCCCGTCGATTGCCCACGTGATCGACGCGACGCAATCGAAAACGGCAGCGACACGCCGACCAGGAACGAAAACGACGGCTGGATCAGATCGTGCAGCGAGCAGCCGGTCCAGGCGACGTGGCTGGTGTGAAAGCCAATGAGTTGCCAAACACTGCTGTCGGGGAAGAGCTTGGCGATTTGCGGCAAGTGCAGGATCTCTGCCAGCATCAGAAACATCACGAAGCCGCGATAGACATCGATCGAGCCAACCCGCGCAGTTCCCGGAATTGTGCCCGGAACCGTGGCGTTGGGAGAATCTACTTTACGTCCTTCGGCAAGCGTGGTCATTGAGGGACAACCTTAAGATTTTGGACTGCGGAGATTCATCGCCGCTTTGGTTTCTCCTGCTGATGATAACTCTACTGATGGAAAAGTGACCAGACTGCAGTGACAGGGCCAATGCCATTTTCAGAATGAGGAAGGGGGATTTCGGAGCGAGTTCAAATGAAGAGGTCTCACGCAGAGGCGCAGAGCCCGCAGAGAAAGACAGGAAATCTAGACTCTGCGCCTCTGCGTGAGGCCGAATTTCTTGCTTTCTCTTTTGGTTGCTCCCGATGGCCGCGCTGTGCTCTCTGAGTTTCAATTTCTTCTGCTCCTGCTCGCATGCCAACTTCTGCTCCTGCTCGCATGCCAAACGAGAAACCAAAGCGGCGATGAATCTCCGCACTCCAAATTGGGTCACCCGCGACTGCGGCCGGTTCATTTTTGAGGATTTGGGCTTGCCGTCGCGCCAGTGAGCGTTAAAATATTAACGCTTAATGAACCCTGATGCGGCTGGCGCACTTGAACACTGTTCCGGGAACAAAACAATGCCTGAACCGTCCGATCTCAGTCGACGCGAGCGACAGATCATGGATGCTGTCTTTGCGTTCGGCGAGGCGACCGTGAACCAAGTCCTCGAAACCATTCCCTCGCCGCCGACGGCGATGGCAGTTCGAAGAATGATGCACATCCTGGAAGAAAAAGGACATCTTCGACGGCGGGAAAGCGGTCGCGAGGTGGTTTATGTTCCCCGGCAGGCCAAGGGGAAGGCCGGACGCCTCGCATTCGAACAAGTGCTGGAGACGTTTTTTGGCGGCTCGCTGGAAGAGGCACTCGCCGCGCATTTGCATTCGCGAAAAGACAAGGTGTCGGCCGACGAACGCGAACGGCTGATTGCGTTGATCGAACAGGCAAGGCAGGAGGGCCGTTGAGATGAATGGCGTGATGCTTACGGTGGGCGTAGGGTACAGCGCGTTGGAGATGCTGCTGGTGGATTCCGCCATCAAAGGGACGGCGCTGCTGTTATTGGCGGTTGTCGCCGCCATGATTCTAAGACTTGATTCGGCGGCAACTCGACATCTTGTGTGGCTGTTGGCACTTTTCGCGATGCTGGTTGTGCCGGTGTTGTCGGCGACATTGCCTCAATGGAGAGTGCTGCCCGTTTGGGCGCGTTCGCTGCCTCAACCGGAAGCTTTGGAAATCAACAATCGCTCAGTCGCCAGACCGGCAGATGTTGCCTTGGAATTGCCGCAGAATGCCGAGCCGGTGGAAATCGAACCGCCATTTGCAGCGGCAAATCACCCTGCTATCGAACTGCCGGTTTCACAGCCCCCATTGGTGGCCCAGGAAATCATTCCCGAGTCTGTGGCTTGGAACTGGCTGAACGGATTGTCTCTCGTTTGGGCCATTGGCTTTTGTTGGCTCCTCTTGCGGCTGATGGCCGCTCGATTGATGCTTTGGAGTCACGAGTGCCATGGGACGGTGATTTGGTCACCGCGACATCCTGTGAACGCAACTGATGACCGCATCGTCACAGCGGTTGAATCGGCATGTCTGCAACTCGGAATCCGTCGCGCGGTCACGTTGTTGATGCACCCGGACAAGTCGATTCCCGTTGTGTGGGGGATTTTCCGCTGTCGCTTGATGCTTCCCGTTGTGGCGCGGGAATGGACCGGCGAGAAACTGCGATCCGTGTTGCTGCACGAATTCGCCCACATCAAGCGTCGCGACACGATGGCTCAACTGCTGGCGCAGCTCGCTTGTGCTTTGCACTGGTTCAATCCCCTGGCGTGGTTCGCGGCGTGGCGGCTTGGGGTGGAATGTGAACGGGCGTGCGACGATCTGGTTCTGGCCAGCGGAGTGCGGCCGTCTTCCTACGCGGGACATTTGCTCGAAGCGGTCACGGGACTTTCGCCCGTCCGCTGGACGCAGTCGTGCGGGCTGGCGATGGCCCGCAAGTCGTCGCTCGAAGGCCGGCTGGTCGCCGTACTCAAAGAAGGCCTCAACCGTCGCGGTGTGTCGCTGTCGCTCTGCGTCATCGCTCTGGTCATCGCGGTTGGCATCGCCGTTCCCATCGCAATGTTGCGCGCGGCGGATGAAAAGGCCGCCACACCAAGCCAGCAGGTGGCACAGACGCCCAAGACCGGCGCGAAGCTCCAACCCGCCACGGAACAGAAACTGAAATGGGGCGAGCCAGCGACTGGATTGCGCATGGCGCTGGCCTGGCCTCCGTCGCTCGGCGAACCGGGAATGGGCGACGTGCAGGAGTTTTATCTTGTCGTGCAGAATGTGTCGCAGGCGACGGTCCGGCTGACCGCGAATGGGGACGCGCCGAACCCGCGGACTCTGATCATGCGGAACAATGGCGCCCCGTTGTCGGCCATCAGCGACACCGTTCCGTTACCGGGCGATTGGCTGCTGCAGCCGCGCGAGGTCGCGTTCCTGCGCCTGTTTCAGCCTGGCGAAAAGACGAAGGACGGCCGCACAGTGAGTGCCGTCATCGAGCAGGACATTCGCGTTTTTCCGCAATACAGCATGACGGCGGAGATGAGCATCGAGAAGGCCCCGGCGGGCGCGTGGACGGGCAAGCTCGTCACCGGCCAGACGCGTGGCTCAGTGGATGTGATTCCGCCAAAGCACAAGGACGCGCAGGCACTTTTCAAATCGTGGACCACCGCTGCCCGCGGCGACGGGAAAATTCCCGGCGCAGTCATCGCCCTGCTGGGGCAGAGCGTGACGACTTTCATCAAGAACAACCCGACTTGGAAGACAACGCCGCAGCTTGAGAAGCTGCTGCCGCGTTTCGATGGGTCGCGCGACTGGAGCGGACCGGACGCGGTCGCGCTGCTCGATGAACTCGCGGCGTTGCAGGACACGCCCATCGGAATGGCGTTGGACCACGAATCGGACGGCATCATCCGGACGGGGACTCCGTTGCCGGCGCAACTGGCGAATGCGCCGTGGGGCGAAGCCCTGTCGAACGGGTTGCGCCTGGCGTGGCTGCTGGAGCCGCGCGCGGCCGAGCACCGCCTCGGCACGCCGCTGACGGCGCGCATCCTGATCCACAACTCGGGGAAGACCCCGGTCGTGTTCCGCACCTGGTCATGGCATCAATGCGAACACACGGCGCACGATGCGAGCGGCGCGGAAATCAAGTTGGAATCGACGCACTGGTTGACACGCGGGCAGCTCACACCGTTCCGGCTTGCGCCCGGCGAATTCGTTGAATTGAACGGACCGGGAATCGGAGTTGGACCGGTGGGAAACCACGAGGACTGGCAGCAGACGCGCGTCGGCACGTGGGTTGAGGCCAAATCGGGCGACGACGTGACAGTGACGACCAGTCCGGTTCCGCTCTACGACTGGAGCGAAAAGCCGGAACTGCTTGGCGACCCGCAGTGGTGGTGGCTTGATTTCATCAATGCACGCCTGGCGCGTCACCTGCCGCTTCCCGCCGATGCCGCGGCGCGCAAGCTCTTGCTTTACCGCATCGCGATGGAGCTTTTCGGCACGCCGGTGGGCGACGAGATCAACGCCGCTTTCGTCGCCGATCGCGAATCGACCGCAGTCGACTCGCTGGCAATGCGACTTTTTCATCGTCCCGGCCTCAATGCATGGGCTGGCGCTCTGACGTCCGGACCGACAACGTTTCGAGTCCTTCCTGCCGACCCCGACGCCGCGAAAAAGCCGCGTACTGCCAGCAATCCCGGACGCTACACGCTTGACGAGAACGCCACTCTCGTTGTCACACGCCGTCCCGACGGCGAACGCATCGTGAACGAAGCACGCATCCAGTTTTCTTCCCCCGATGCGACCAAGCCCGCGCCCGGCGAGCCGCACGAAATCAAGCTCCCTGACGGTTACAACACATGGGCCGCCGCATGGGTGCGAGGCGGGACGGTGCTGTGGTTGTTGCAGAAAGGCAACGTGCGCAGCTACGACTTCACCAACTCCATGCAGGTCAAGGAGACAGTTTTTGACGAACCAGTTCGCGTCGAAGACGTCCCCCGCCCCATCCTGGATGCCTTGCGCGGCGCACTCGACGTGGCCGGCGCGCCGAAGCCGGCACCGGCAGCGTCGAGAAATGGGAGGCGACGATAAGTTGGGCTCCTTTGATAATCAAGATGCAGCAGGCCAAAAGATCGTGGCGTTGAAATGCCGCTGGTTGCGTCGCACCTCGTTGAGGAGCAGTTCGGCATCGATCGTCAGACGGGATTCCGATGTTTGCGTCTGCCACGTTTGTTTGAAATTGTCAGGATTCATGATGACATCACGCGGCTTTCGGTTCCTGGGGCGGAGAGCAGGCCGACTCGGCACGCATCACGCGAATGCTGGACGGGGCTTCAATCCCCAGTCTGACAGCCCCTTGCGATGTGCGAATCACCGTAATGACGATGTCTTCGCCGAGCTTGATCACCTGCGTCGATTTGCGGGTCAGGACGAGCATGGAATGAATCTTTCCAGATTCGCCGCGATCTCGGGCAGGGCGAATTTGACGCCCCGGCGCGGCACCCGTGAATCGTTCACGGTCCATTGCAGAACGAACGCAGAATAGCAGTTTAGCAAGCGAAGTCAATCGCATGTTCACACAAAATATTGCGTGTTCACCTTAATTCAATGGAGGCAAAGCAACAACCCAATTGTTGGTTCCAGCCCCGAATTGATCTTGAACTTCATTCGCGCCTCAGTAGCATGATTGACGCACGGTGGCTTGTTTTGTCGGGATGGAGCATTGAGATGATCGGCGAACTTCACAACCGGGTGCCAAGGCGAATCGTGGTATCGTTCTGTGGCGGGTTTCGCGACGGGGAAATTCTGAGTTCGGACGATTCGGCAGACGATGTCTGGACCGCCGAACGCGTCTATCGGTATACCCGCGGGATCATCGGACGGGAGTTTAGAGTCCTGTCCGGGCCAGGGCGGCGTGAAATGCGCACCGGCGATGCGCATTCGATTTGCTGTGGCACGTCAGACATCTACACGCTGACCCGCTCCTCCGAGGACGAAAGCGGCACAGTGACCCTGACGCTGAATTGCAAACGGGGTTGATGGCTCGTTGGTATCCTGCTTCGACGGAACACGGGTCACGAAATCGTCATGGGACAGGGTTGCCGCGAATAAAAACTAGCCAGACGCAACAGGCTACCCAGATCGCCATCGATGAACCGACGTCGTCCGTCCATGCAGGGCGTTTACGGACCGAAATTGGTTGCCAGTGTTCGCAATCGCCATGGTCGATTGATCCAAAAACAAACCCGCGAAGCGGTTCAACTTCGCGGGCGTATTGATCAACCAGTCCATTGGGGACCGAATCACAGGGGGGATCGACATCCGCGACCGGCTCGAAAAAGGGAAACCCTGATGCGCGGTACAGCTTACCGGGGCGGCCAGACGAACGGTCACTGGCTCTGGGGCGAGAGCGGTGTCTGATGTTGCAAGAAATGGGACGGATGGGACCAAAGGGACGTACAGGATGGCAATACGTTCACATCCCCTGATTCCTGACCCCTGACCACTCGCACAAGCTTGTGCCGAGTTCCGGAACTCCTGTTGCCCCAATTTGGCCCGGCTGCGATGATTGGCAACGTTCGGATCGAATGATCCGGCCCGATGAACTCCGTTCTCACGGAATGGCTTTGCACGAATAATGGGGTCTGACCCCCTTCCGCTGTGATCTCCTTTCACTTCGGATGCCTGTGGTTGGGGTCTGACCCCATTATTCGTGCCAAGCCTTGCGGCATCGGCATCGCACGTCGGGGAGCGGACATGACTTCGTTTGTTACGCATCTTGAAGGAGCCATCGACGGAACCAGGCTTCCCGCCGATCGAATCCAGACGCTGCACAAGGATCGCCCGTTGTGGGTGCGATACGATCTGGCGGCGGTGGGGCGAACACTCACGAAAGAGATCCTGCGCGACCGACCGCAAACCATGTGGAGGTATCGCGAACTGCTGCCCGTACCGTTCGAACGGGAACCGGTGTCGCTGGGGGAAGGCCAGACGCCCCTGCTGGCCTGTTCGCGACTGGCCGCGAAGTTTGGCCTGGAGCATCTCTGGATCAAGGACGAATCGCATCTGCCGACCGGCAGCTTCAAGAGCCGGGGCCTGGCGATGGCGATGACGATGGCACACCACTTCGGCGTCCGCCGCGTTGCCCTTCCGACTGCCGGTAATGCGGGCGGAGCGGCCGCGGCCTATGCCGCCAGGGCGGGCATCGAAGCCTACGTCTTCATGCCGGAAGACACGCCCGTCGTCAACGTGTACGAATGTCATCTCGCCGGCGCGAAGACGTTTCTCGTCAACGGCCTGATCACCGACTGTGGACGCATCGTTCGCGAAGGGAAGCAGCGGCTGGACTGGTTCGACCTGTCGACGCTGAAGGAACCCTATCGGATCGAGGGCAAGAAGACGATGGGGCTGGAACTGGCCGAGCAGTTCGACTGGAATCTGCCCGATGTGATCCTGTATCCCACCGGCGGGGGGACGGGATTGATCGGGATGTGGAAGGCATTCCAGGAATTGACGGAACTGGGCTGGCTGAACGGAGTCAAGCTGCCGCGCATGGTGAGCGTGCAATCGACAGGCTGCGCACCGATTGCCACCGCCTTCGCGGCCGACTTGCGGTTTGCCGAACCCTTTGCAAATGCGGTCACGATTGCCAGCGGAATCCGTGTCCCGGCAGCGGTCGGAGACTTTATGATTCTGGATGCGGTCCGGCAGAGTCATGGAACCGCCCTGGCTGTGGAGGAATCGCGGATCCGCGAATGGATGCGGCTGGTGGCCGCGTCCGAGGGAATTGCCATCTGTCCGGAAACCGGTGCGTGCATCGGAGCATTGGAACAGTTGACGCACTCGGGATGGATTCGACCCGATGAACGGGTGGTGGTGTTCAACACTGGGGCGGCTCAGAAATACGTGGAGGCACTCGCGTGCGAGTTGCCGCGACTGAATATCAAGCAACCAATCGACTGGGATTGGCTGTCTGAAGCGTAGTGTTGTTGGTGTGGAGAAGGCGGGGTTGGAGTTCAGCCTTTAGGCTGGAACTGAAGGCTAAAGCCTGTACTCCAACTTCAGAATAGGGAGAACGCCATGCGACGATCGCTCTTGTGTCTGGCCGTGATGATGCTGGCAGCCGGACTCGCGTTTCGCTTCAGCGCCGGCATTCGTCCCATGCAATCCGTCGAGGCGCAGGAGTCGCCCGCGGACGCCCTTGCCACCGCAAACGAACTGTCACCGGAACCGTTTGCCATTCCCGATCCGCTCGGCCGAAAACTGGCGGACGTGCGCGGTGCCGACGAGGAACAAGGGACTCCGTATCCTGTCTTCAACGTCAGCGAAGTCATTCACGTGATGACAACCGCCGGCTCGCGACTGCACAAGTCGGGCAAGGCCAGGAGCGATGCGGAACTCCGTAAGCAACTGGAACGCAAGTCCGTCGAACTCGAATTGCCAGAACCGGGTGACACGGCAATTTCCGATCGGGACTTGTATCGCCGCACTTGTGAAAGTGTTTTCATCGTCTGCAGCCTGTACAAGATCGAGGACTCGGATGAATGGCAGACCGCTCTGGCCACTGCGTTTGCCGTGACCCGGGACGGAGTGCTGACGACCAGTTGCCACGTGTTCGACAACGACGATGAAGCGGATGCAATCGTCGTGATGGACATCCACCAAAAGGTTTACCCGGTGCGAGAACTGCTGGCGGTCAACCAGAAAGCGGACACGTGCCTGTTCCGAATCGAGGCCACGAACCTTCAACCGTTGCCGTTTGCCAAGGAAGCTTCGCCAGGAACCAGGGTCCGAGTATTGGGGCACCCCGGCGACAGTTTCTACTACCTGTCGAGCGGACTGGTGTCGAACTATGAAAAGGATCATGACAGAACGGTCTGGCTGAACATCACGGCGGATTTCGGACAGGGATCCAGTGGGGGGCCGGTGCTCGACGAATGCGGCAACGTGGTTGGTCAGGTCAGCCGAACGTATACGCTGTATGCGGGGGGACCAGCCACTCGCGGCCGTCCGCGCCGTGTCGCCAGCGAGAAACTTGCCGAAAAACGGGAACTCGATCCCGGCGAAAAGATTGAACCCGAAACGGACGTCGCCGATCCGCAGATGGTCTTCAAGTCGTGTGTGCCGGTGAAGACGCTGCGGTCGCTGGTGACCGCGAAGAAAGCCGCGATCAGCGAATAAGAAGAATCTCTGCGCCACGGAATGTTGCCGCACCGGAGAAACCAAAGCGGAGATGAATCTCCGCACTCCAAATTTGGACTGCGGAAATTCATTGCCGCTTTTGTTTCTCAAGCCGTCGAATGGACGGAGCGACCCGATTGCTGAGACGCCCATGAACAGCGTGCCACCGGATGTTGCCGCACCGGAGAAACCAAAGCGGAGATGAATCTCCGCACTCCAAATCAGCGCATTTTCCGCAGCAGGACCGGCATGCCAAATGTCGCTTCGAACAGCGACCCTGACTGCTTCAGGGCGAGTTGTTCCAGGCTCAGGTCCTCGACCTGCGGGATCGAGATCACCAGCCGGCCGCTTTCGCGAGAGAATCGCAGTTCGTGCAATCGCTGGGCGTGCGATGCTTCCAGGGCATCGGCCACGCGCAGCATTGCCGCCATCTTCACGACTGCGATCCGCTGGTCGCGGTTAAGGACCGTGAAGACCGTATGCGTCGGCTTGGGCGAGGCTCGCCGGTGATAACGTGCCGTCAGCGAGACCAACTGCACGTCCGAACGGCTTAGCCCGAACAACTCGCTGTTCTGAATGAGATACATCGAGTGCTTGTGGTAGGAGCCGGTGCTGACGTACAGTCCGATCTCATGCAGCAACGCGGCGACGCGCAAGAGCAGTTCGTAGCGCGGATCCAGTTGGTGTTCATCGCGCAATCCCTGGAACAGGATCTTGCACAACTTCGAGACCTGCCGGGCATGCGGTTCGTCGAAGTCGAACTTGCGGCCCAGGTCCAGGGCCGAACGGATCACCTGGTTGCTGAAGTCCTCGTTCCACCCGCCGCGCGTGGCCATCTGCTTCAGCAGTCCGTCGCGCAGGTTGATGCTGGAGACAATCACCTGATTCAGTTGAAACGCCTTCGCGAGCATGACATAGGCCAGCAGCGCCGGCCCCAGCGTTCCCGCATCGGGGAAAGTGATATGGTACTTGTGAACCAGCTTGTCCTCGTTCAACGACAAGACCGCGTCGGTCAGTTCTTCCAGTTCTTTCAGGGGAATCCGCGTCAAAAGGTCGCGGTTCCAGTCGGGGATCAGTTGCTGGGCGGCGAAACGCATGTCGCCCCCCAGCACGACCATTTCCTGCGATTGCCCTGGCGGAACCTGCTGCAGAATCTGGTCGATCACGCGCTGGATCTGCGTTTCCATCAACCGTCGGGTGGCGGCCTGCGACGCGTGGTAGGCTTCCAGGGTCTGATGAATCCGCAACGAACCCAGCCGGTACGTGTGTGCGAACAAGACGTCGGCCGCCTGCACCTGCAACAATTCGGTGCTGCCGCCGCCGACTTCCGTGATGACGGTTCGAGCCGCCGCGAGTTCCGGGTCGAGCTTCAGCAGCGGTTGCACGCCCAGGTAAGTCACGCGGTTGACTTCGGCTTCATCGATGGGAATGACCTGGATTCCGGTCGCCGTGTAGATGCGATCCAGAAACGACAGCTTGTTGAGTGCTTCCCGCACGGCGCTGGTCGCCACGACCCGCACCTGATCGGGACGGTCGATCCCATATTCGGCCAGGACCCGTTTGTAGCTCTTGAGAACCCGCACACATTCTTCAATCGTGCTCTTCTCGATGGAACCGCGTGTGAATGTGTCTTTACCGAGGGCCACGGCTTGCGTCAGCGACGACAACAGGCGGACACCGCCTGAGTCGTCGATGTCGGCAATGGCCATGCGGATCGATGTGGTGCCCACGTCGATCACGGCGGAAGTTCGGGTCGCGGCAGTTCGCGACAATGTGGGGCTGGGTTCGGCAATCATGAGGAGTCAGTGGTCAGTTGTCAGTGGTCAGTGGTCAATGGTCAGTGGTCAGTGGAAGTGAACGTATTACCATCCTTTACTTCCCATAAATCCCATACGTCCCATAAATCCCATCAGTGGAAACTTCACAACCTTTCAGGCTTCAATACACTGACGGGTCCACGCGGCGGCACCCATGGCCCCCGCGTCGTCGCCCAGTTTGGCAACTTTCAATTCAAACGATTTCTGATACGACGGCATCACGTGTTTGGCCAGCGTTTTCGCAATTTCATCCACGTACAGCCGTGGCATCGCTTCCACCAGGCCGCCGCCGAGAACGATCACGTCCGGTGCCAGCAGATTAACGGTGCCAGCCAGAGCCATTCCGAGGTACTTCGCACCATCACGCATGATTTCGGCAACCACGTCATCACCCGCGTCGATCGCTTCCTGAATTGTCCCGCTGCGAATATTGGCCAAGTCGGTCCCGGCCACGCGCAAGATGTGTGGTGCCTGGCCCCGGTATGCGGCCTTGGCGATTTCCGCGGACAATGCCAGGCGACTGGCGACGGTTTCCAAGCACCCCCGGCGCCCACAGCCGCAGACGGCTCCGTCGATGACCATGGGCATGTGGCCGATTTCCAGACAACTGGATTTCTTGCCGCGAAAGATTTTCCCCTCATAGACCAGCCCGCCGCCGATCCCCGTGCCGGGAAAAACGCCCAGTGCGGTTCGGGCACCGACCGCCGCACCGAATCGGAACTCGCCGTAGACACCGGCGTCCACATCGTTGCAGATCCAGACCGGACAACCAAACTCCTTCTCGAGGATCTTCTTGAGAGGTACGTCTTTCCAGCCCAGGTTCGGAGCGGCCAGGATCACTCCCTCGTCGAGATCGAGCGGACCCGGACAGCCCACTCCAATCCCGCCCAGGCGAGTTCGGTCGAGATTCCCCTCTTCAAGCAGCTTTTCGATGGTCGAACGAATCCGTTCGACCCCCGCCGTAGCCCCGTCCGCACCGCGGGTCTTCTTCTTTCGCCGGGCGACCGCCTCGAATTTGTGGTCGAATAACACGGCATTCATTTTGGTGCCGCCCAGATCGAACCCGACCCAGACGCGATCACCCGGATCAACCGGTTTGCCGGGATCTGGACCATTGGCGATGGCAGATGCGATCGCATCCGGCGGATGTTCTGCTTCCTTGAGTGGCAATTCGATCATCGAAGCGATTCCGTGCGAAGTTCCGTTTCACATCACGACCTTCCACCGGCAGTCACTCTGTCGGCTGGCGCGCCAAGGATAACACAATCGGCGGCGGGCGAGTATTCGGCCCGCTACCGACCGCAATCGAACGGGGGTATTTTCATCCCGGATGGTTACGTTATGCTATAGGGTGTGGAGGTTCGTTCACAGTTCAGGGTCAGGCACTTCGGAATTTCGGAATTGTCGGGCCTGACGATCCATCAGCATGGGATTAATCTCCGGCAGAGTGGGTTAGGCTTCCAGCCTGACGGTTTGTTCAAACACGGTTTGTTCAATCACGGTTTGTTCAATCAACGACAGGCTGGAAGCCTATCCCACTGTCCCGCCTTCGCCGCTGGCTCGGGTCAAACGAAGAACGTGTAGGTTCATTGAATGAAGCACCGCTGTCGAATTCGCCGGATTCTCATTGCCGTCGTGGTGGGAACCCTCGTTGCTGCGCAAGGAATAATGCCCCCCGTCAGCGAAGCGCAAGGCGGTGCCAAGGAAAAGTCCGCGGGGAAAGCCAAGACTCCGCCGCGCGGCAAGGAAGCGCCTGCCGTGGCGGGCGTGAATGAGTATTCCTCCAAGAATTTCCTGTTGCACACAGACCTTCCGCCGGACGAAGCACGCGAACTGCTGACCCGGCTGGAAACCATGCTGGTCCTGGTCTCGGGTTACTTCCAAAAGCCAAACTCGCAGATGATCGAGATGAATGTGGTGAAGAACCAGGCAAGCTGGCCACCCAATTCGATTCCTCCCGATGCACTGCCCAGCATCGAGGCGAAAGCTGGAATCACGTTGAGTGTCACGCAAACTCGAACCACGGGAGGTCAGCGCCAGGTTGTCGCGGCCAAATCAATCGTCTGGGCCGTCGCCGATCGTGGCACGCCACAGCATGAGGCCGTGCATGCCTATTGCCACCAATCGTTTGGCCGGACCGGTCCGACGTGGTATTCGGAGGGAATGGCGGAACTCGGACAGTATTGGAAGGCGAAGGAGGACGGAGTCCACATTCACGAGGGGGTGCTGAAATATCTCAAATCCCAGGAACCCAAGGAACTGACCGAAATTGTGGCCCCGAATCAAAAAACGGGCGACAGTTGGCAGAACTATTCGTGGCGGTGGGCGCTGTGCCACCTGCTGGCAGCAAATCCAAACTATAAGGAACGCTTCAAACCGCTCGGCCTGGCCCTGTTGAGCGACCAACAGACCAGTTTCGAAGAGGTCTACGGGCCAATGGCCAAGGAGATCAATTTCGAATACAGCTTCTTCCTCAAGCACCTGGATCAGGGATTTCGAGCGGATCTGTGCAGTTGGGATTGGAAGGCGAAGTTTCAGAAATTGAAGGGGACGGCATCGGTTCAAGCGAAGATCGACGCCATGCGCGGCTGGCAACCCGCCCGAGTCGTGGTCAAGGCGGGAGACAAGCTGTCGATCTCAACGACCGGGGAATGGATGGTCTCCAAGTCCGGCAAAAAGCTGTCGGCCGATGGCGACGAGGAAGGCAAGGGAAAACTGATGGGAATCCTGTTTGAGGATTACCGTCTTTCCGAGCCGTTCGAATTGGGGGCCAACTGCGAATGGGAAGCAACCGGTGACGGCAACCTGTACCTTCGGTGCCGGGATGACTGGAATTCGATCGCGGACAACAGCGGTTCGGTGACCGTGAAGATCAAACTGGCGAATTGATCATTGCTGCTTCCAGTTGGTCACGTCGCCGCCGGTTTCCAGTTGGTGATGTCGTCGCCTGCACCGTCCGCGCTGATTCTGTCTGGTCCATTGGACCAAATGCGGGGACTCACAGCATTGTCGGGCATTTGGTAGTTCAGTGGCTTGTTCCAAGCGTCCATCGGCATCGTCTTCAAATACGGGCTGATCGCTTGTCCATCCTTGTCGTTCCCCGGATTCAGGAGTTCTTGCACGTTCGTCGGAAGCACGCCATCGTGGGAAACAGCATACTGCTCAGCCGCGTCTTCCAGCGATTTGATGCTGCTTTTGGTGATCTTGATATTCGCTTCTTTTTGCCGACCCAGCAGGTTGGGTACGACCATTGCTGCGATCACTCCTAGAATCGCGAGCACCAACAGAACTTCAGTCAACGTGAATCCCTGGCGGGAGACAGAACGGCGGCATTTTTGAGCGGACAATCGAGTCATGGCAACGTCACCTTCCGAGCAACAATGGAGTCAGATTTCACAGCCGGTAATAAAGTTATTGTAGGTCCCCGTGTCAATTCCAGAAACGGGCGACCAGGGCCAATGCCTTTTTTGGCATTGGGATGGCAGGTTTTTCCGAGCCGCGACCGTGAGGGACCGGGATTCGATTGCACGTCATCCGCTCCCTCACGGTCGCGGCTCTGAAAGGTAATCCTACTGCAGGGATGATACGCCATTTCCACGAATTCGCGCATGCTTTCAGGTTATTTTAAGGCTGGCAGCGGCGGCACGAAAACGCAGGCTCAATCCATATCTGGCCTTACGGCTCAGTGGCGCGCGCCGCCCGCGTGCGATGATGGCATTTCGACAGTTTAAAAGTCGACCACGGTCCCGTGGATGGACGCGGGCCGCAGGCACCACGAATTCACCAGCCACTCGCCCTGAAACAAGCGACCCCACCGAGCTTGCCTCGGTGGAAATAGGGCTTTTGCACTACACCCGGTTTCACTTGAAATGCAGCCTCAAGGTAGTGCAAAAGCCCGCGAACCACCGAGGCAAGCTCGGTGGGGTCGCCGATTCAAGGACTAGCCGACCGCCGACGAGCTGTTGAAGATCGGCAGCATCAGGGCCAGCAGCACGAACAGAATCACTCCCGCCATGATCACCAACATCAGCGGTTCCAGCAGCCGCACGACCAGATCCAGTTGCCGGTTTGTTTGACGTTCCATCTTGTCCGCAATCGTCACCAGGACCTGTTCCAGGTTGTTCGCCTCTTCACCCACCGAAATCATCTCAATCACATCGACCGGAAACTGGTTGCATTCCGCCAGCGGCTGGGCGAGGGAACGTCCCGATGAGACATGTTCGGCCGCCTCGGCAATGGCCTCGCTGAGAATCCGGTTGCCGGTTGCATCTTTGGCGATTCTCAGCGAATTCAAAATGGGAACGCCGTTATGCAGCAGCGTCCCCAGCACGCGGCAAAACCTGGCGATCGCCAGGCTGCGGACAACGCGGCCGACGCCAATCAGCTTTAAGCGGAACTCGTCGAACCGCCGCCGCCCGATCTCGGCGGAAAACTGCTTTTGGATGAAAACAAACAGGATTGGGAGGGCGATCAATGCGATCCAGCCATGGTGTTGCACTTCATGGCTGGCGGCCAGCAGAGCCACCGTCGCCCAGGGAAGCGTGCCATCTTCCCGCATCCGATCGAACAACGGTTCGAATTTTGGCACGAAGAAAACCAGCATTCCAATCAGGATCAGCGACCCAATCACAACCAGAAATGCGGGATACGCCATGGCACCAAACACGCGCCCCTTCAATTCCTCCTGGTGCTCGGTAAAGTCGGCGATCCGTTGCAGAGTGTCTTCCAGAAAGCTTCCCTCTTCACCGGCTCGCACCATGCTGACCGTCAGTTCGGGGAAAACGGTCGGATGTTGCCGCAATGTTTCCGCCAGCCGTGTTCCATCCGCCACCTGGTCGTGGACTTCCAGCAGCACCATTTTCAACGTCTGATGCCGCGACTGCTTTTGCAGCAGTTCAAGTGATCGCAACAGCGGAACGCCGGCCCGCAGCAGATCCGACAGTTGCGTGTAGAAAACACACAGGATCCGGGCCGGCACGCGGCGGCGCTTGTTGGCCTGATGCGCCTTTGCCGTCGCTGCGAGCGTCACGGAGATTGGGAAGACCCCCTTGATTCCCAGCGCTCCCAGCGCTTCGCGTTCGTTCGCGGCCGACAATGTCCCCTCGACCTGTTTTCCGGTGAGTTCGCGTGCGACATAGCGAAATTCAGGCATGAAATCGGGCCGGTTGTAATCGTTCGAATCGTCCGCCACTTCGACGAACGGATCAGTGCGGACGTACTGTAGCCAGAGTCCCGAAGACTGTCGACTGCTGGAATTCAGATGCTGGAATTCAGGTTCAGCCAATGTTGTCGCGGTGTCAGTGGTCAGTTGTCAGAGCGTGTGAATCAATTGAAAAGATTGAACAGAAGAAGATTCGGTAAAAAATGGGGGGTAAAAAATAAGGAAAACAGGCTGCCCTCTTCATTTTTTACCGAATCTTCTTTCATTCAATTCTTTCACAAGCTCTCAGTGGTCTTGTCAGTGGCGGGTATTCCCGTCCTTTACGTCCCTTTTGTCCCTTACGTCCCTTTCTTGCAACAAGTGAAAGATTCACAACATCTCAGCTTGGTGGGCGTCCGGGTCTACTGACCGGAACCGTGTAAAGACAGCAATCTGCCGGACAGACGTCGTGGCTGGGGCCGCATGTGCCAATCGCACGTCGATCCGTAATCTGTCCCAATCGCTCCTGAATCAGTTCCCGGACCATCATGACAAATCGAGGGTGCGTTCCGACAGTACCAGACCGGGCCATCGCGATTCCCAGTTCGTCGCACAACTCGCGGGCTTGTTCGTCGAGGTCAAACAGGATTTCGATATGATCGGACAGAAAGCCGATGGGGGCGATCACGAGCGAAGTCTGACGACTGCTGTTCAGCGTCCGAATGTGATCCAGGATATCCGGCTCCAGCCACGGGTCCGAGGGTCGGCCGCTGCGGCTTTGGTAGACCAGTTTCCATCGCTCGGGCGATAACTTCAGTTCGTCGGCAATCAGGCGGCATGTTTCCGTCAATTGCGCCACGTAATTGCAGTGATCGGCCATGCTGTGGGGGATGCTGTGCGCCGTGAAAGCAATGGCGGCTGTTTCCCGATTTGCTTCGGGAAGGCGGCGCAGCGCAGCGCGAACTCGATCCACGTTCGCCGCAATGAAGTCCGGGTGGTTGTAGAAGACTCGAACCTTGTCGACGGCCGGGGCGTTCGGCCCAACTTCGGACTGCGCCTGCTGGATATTCTCGCGGTACTGCCGACAGCCAGAATACGAGCTGTAAGCCGAGGTGAAGAATGCCAAAGCACGCTTGATTCCATGATCCGCCATTTGTCGCAGGGTATCTGTCAGCAGCGGATGCCAGTTGCGATTGCCCCAGTAAATGGAAAGCGTGACACCCGCCCGAGCGAGTTCGACTTGAAGCGCGGCGATCAAGTCCCGCACTTGTGAGTTGATGGGACTGACGCCGCCAAAGTGATAGTAGTGATCGGCCACTTCCAACAACCGCTCGCGCGGGACCGGCTTGCCGCGCAGCACATTTTCCAGAAACGGAATCACATCCTCCCGCTTTTCTGGCCCCCCGAACGAGACAATCAGCAAGGCATCATAGGGTTCCGTCACAACACAATTTCCGATAGGCAAAATAAGTATCAGAGATGGCTGTCAACTCAACATGTCTTCATATTCCTGCCCCAAATCTTCCTGTCTTCATGTTTTAGACAGGAAGATTTGGGGCAGGAATATGAAGATCTGGAAGCTGGAGTGTTACTTTGGCACAGGAGTTTCGGCTGCGGGCTTTGTTGCCGTACCTTCCTCGGCGCTTTTCTTCATCCGGTCGAGGAACTGGCGGGTGATGTCTTCGGGGACCACGCCTGGGGGCGGTTCAAAGCGAAACTCCTGCTCGTCGACCGGAGCATCGAATTCGACGTTGCGGAATTTCAGGCTGACCATCGGACGGTAGACTTTCTTGTCCTTTTCGATCACTCGTTTGACGTACACGATTCGCGTCGGGAATGTTGTCCGCGGATCGACCCAAATTCGGACCAGATCTGGAACATAGGGGGGGAGCAAGTCGTCTTTGGAGCGCGGCCAGCGGGCCAGCAGTTCCGGCTTCCAGCGTCCCTGAATTTCGGTTCGCGGTCCGTCGTCGCTCGTCTCCTCTTTCATCGCGTCAAAAATCATTGTTCGCTGCAGCGAAGCCGTCAGGGCGGTCAGGCCACCCAAGCCCAATTCCGCAGTCAGTATCACATCGGGGGTGGTCCGTGTTCCCGAGACGGCAGCGGCCTTGATCTGCTGCACATCTCGGAGAGTCACCCGCTTGGTCTCGGCCACCGTCATCAGGCTCCACAGATCCTTGCCATCGCAGATTTCCAGCAGGGAACCGGCAACTCCCTGATCCGGCTGGATGGTGTATTCCAGACGCAACTTGCTACCAGAGCTTAGGTAATGGCCGGAAACCCGAAACTGCTGAACCCCAATGGAGACCGATTGTTCGATGTCGGCTTTGATCGATGAGCGGGCGTACAGCGCTTCATGCACTTTTTTCATCATGTCCGTGGCAGCCTTGACAACCGCCGGGTCGGCCGGTTTGGGCTCAGATTTCTTCTCGGCGGGCTTTGCGTCGCTCTGGCCGCGGGCGGATTGCACTCCCAGACTGATGGCCCAGGTTCCCATGAGCGAAAAGCCCAGCAGCACGGAAAAATTGACGATTTTTCGCCAACAATTCGGAATGTGCCGGATTTGCCAAAGATACAAGGGGTTTCCTTCCGAAAAGAGAACAGACCGAAGTACGACCAGTCCCGGCAACGGACCGGCTTCGTTGACTTCCCGGGAAACCAGGGAGCCAGCCTGGCCCATTCTACCGAGAAGTTGACGCCGAGGTCGACGGAGAAACTGGTTGATCGCGTTTTCACCCGGTCAACTTGGTTTGGCAAATGACACGAGTACCCATGGCGGCACGTGGACCGCTGGGCTGATGAGCACGGAATTCGGCAGGGACAGCCGATTCGAGTTGATGTCGAAATCATTGGCGAGTGTTCGCTGGTGGTTCTGGCAGGCGACGAGTCGCAGTGCCTATTTCGGAGAGGGGTCGCGATGAAGTACTACTTTCTGGCTTTGGGCACGGTCGTCGTAGTGTGCGTCGGCTGCGCCTTGGATGGAAATCAAGTTTTGAACAAGGGTGAGTATCACGCTCCGCCAGCAGCGGTGATGGCTCGTCCCGGTCCGATGACCGATGGACCGGGCCCTGGTGTCATGCCAATGATGGCCGGACCCGGTGCCATGCCGGGGATGTGGGGCTGCCCACCGATGCCACCGGCACCTCCCTCCACGACCCAGATTCGGTTCGTCGGTCCGGATGGAATGCACATCGGCTGGCTGATTCCGACCGGCTATGCCGAGAATCAACTGGTCACCCCGGCACGTTACAACTTCTTCCAGGGGGGAACGTACCGCCTGAAGATCAGCAACATCCCGGGTCGCGAGGCCGTCGTGCTGTATCCGACATTGCAAGTTTACCCCGGTCACCCGAACACGGAAGCCTACCTGACCCACAACAGCGTTCCGCTGCAACTGACGGAAGAGGATCTGGAACAGGTTGAAAGCAACAACTTCGTCACGAAGGTGATTTACCTGCCGGATGCAAAGTATCAGGAACTGGCGATCGCCAACGTCGAAACCCTGGTTTCAACGCGACTCGATCCCGGTGTCGACCCGATCCAGGAAGCCGACAAGCGCGGTACGATCATGGCGGTCTTGCGAATCGGCAACAAGGATCTGGCAACGACCGGACCGGCCGGCCCTCGACCGGTGGTGGGGACCGAACAAGGCGAAGTCGATCAAGTGTCGCACGCGGTGGATGGCGATCAAGGCCAACTGATGCCACCCATGCCAATTGGCCCCGCTGGCCAGGGAATCCCAATGATCCCAGGAGCGATGATGATGGCCGGTTCCGGAATGCCCGGTGCGCCGATCTCCGGAGTGAACATGCCGGCCTGGGGCATGCCCGTCACTGGAACCCCGATCGGATTGCCCGGTGCGACGCACCTTCCCTATGGTGGTCCTGCGACACTGCAATCCGTCACCAATCGCAATCGAACCAAGCAGAACCTGCCCGGGGGGACCGACCATCTGTTGATCGACACCAGTCATGAACCCGGCCTGAGCCTGCCACCCGCTGTCAAGTACATCCAATACACCGAGAAACATCCGGTGTATTCGCCAGGCGAATTGTCGATGCCAGCCTGGAGTCAGCAACAACAGTAGTCCAAGTGATCTTGCTCGAACACGTCAGCCCGGTCGATTCAATCGGCCGGGCTGATTTCCAGCGCGGGCTTTGCGCGAATAAGGGGTTGGAGTTCAGCCTTCAGGCTGGAATTGCAGGCTAAAGCCTGTACTCCAACACAAGAACTTTCCTCATAGGGCTGTTCATCGTGAGGACAACTCCAATCATCGCGGGACTCTCGCTGCTGGCATTCCTGCTGGTGTCGGGCGCTCCGGTCCTGGCCCAGCAGTATCCTCCGGTCGGCGGACGTCAGTTTCCGCTGAATCAGATGACGCCCCCCGGCACTGCGGCTCAATGGGCGGTCAATGCGGGGCGCGTGTCCCCCAACGCCTTCCAACCCGTGCGAGTCTCGCTGCCAGCCGAGGGCAAGGTGACGTTCTACGAAACGTGGGACCGGCCCGTCGCGCTGGACGCTCCGGCTCAGGCGGGCCTGCTGGTGGGTCGGATGTATCGCCTGAAAATCAGTGGCTTGGAAGATTTTGAGGGGGTGGAATTCTTTCCTTCGATCGAATTGATCGACCGCCTGCATCCTCCCACGGGCCGCGAAGAAGATTTTCCGGTCGACTTCGAATTCACCACGGAAGAATTCGAGTGGGCTGCAAAAGGCCGGTTGATTACGAAAGTCATCTACCTGGAACAGCCTGATCGGGTTCCCACGGCTCTGCTGGATCATTCTCCACGAATCACCACGATCGAACCTTCTCGCAATGTCCTGGCCGAGGCGGATGCCCTGGGCCGTCCCGTGGCCATTGTCCGGCTGGGCGGGCGGACTCCCGACCCGCTGCGGCCTGATCCCAGTTTCTTCGGTCCCGGGGGACCCGTGCGAGTCGCCGTCAAGGCCACACAGACCGGCGCAACTCAGACGGCCGATCAGCAGAAATCCGGCAGAAGACTCGCCAATCCGTAACCGGCATGGCGGGGCACGTTGATTGGTGTTTGGAGAAGTTCACGATGATTCATCCCGCACGCGTCCTGTGGCAGTTGTCCCAATCTGGTGGTATCGCGCTACTGGCTCTGTCGTGCTGTGCCTGCGCGGCACTGACGTCGCCGAAGTCAGGAGCCAACACACAGAAGAATGGGGCCGTCCAGGCAATCTATCAGGAAACCGTTCGCGGCCAGTCGGATCTGCTGGATGACACGGAGAAGACCCCAGGCGGGGACGGACGGTTTAGAAAACCGTCCTACGGAAATCCGTCGGATCTGCCGGAAGAGAAGAAGGTTTCCGGCGTTGTCAGATTGTCGAAGCGTCCGGCCAGTGGTGCGTTCGCTTCCCGACCGACGGTCCAGAATCAATCTTCTCGGACTGGTTCCGGAGTGCAGCAGGTCAATCACGTGCAGGCCGGGCAGGAGGCTTGTCCTCCCTACACGATTACCCAATGCCCGCCGGAACCGCGCTGGTCGTCACCGTCACCCAATCCGTTCGCACAGGGAATGCTGGGCTGTCAGTGCGAAACCACGGCCCTGGCGGAAAAGTTCCCCGACGAATACCTGTGCGACGGCGGAGATCGGGCTCTGCCAGTCCACTATGAAACGTTCACGCGCAACGGCCTGGACACGGAAGACACGATCGGGGAATTCACGGATCATACCGGCAAAACACGAGCCCGCGCGTCCAATCGAGTCTGCGTTTACGCACCACGACTCTCGACAATGCGCACGATCAGCCGTCCTCACGAGGGGATGAACCTGGACGAGGTTGCCGGCGTCGGCCAGTCGGCCAGCACCGATCAAATCCATACACGTTTGAAAGCCTCGCTGAAGGTGAAGAACGAAATGTCCGGCCGCGTGCTGGTTCGTTCGCGAGCCAGCGGACTGGAAAGCGAACAGATCCAGGGAAATGTGTCGCAGACAAAGCGCCTGGTCGTCCACGAAAAGCTGCTGAACGTCTATCAGGACCTGGGATTCGTCCAGTTCGGCAGGCTGGAAACGACCGATGCCGCACGGTTGAATTATGGCATCCGGGCGTCGCTGGTCTGGACGCGCGAAGAGTATCCCGTGATTGCCGCGAAGACCGATGCGGCAATGACCGGAACTTACGAAGCCCATGCGGCCACGATCGTGGGAATCGACGACAAGAAATCGGATGAGCCCGGCAATCTGCGAGTGGTCAAACTGGCCGACAAGCAGAGTGCCTTGCCCGGTGACATTGTCGAATTCACAATTCGATACGACAACATGGGCCAGAACACCGTGCATCACGTCCGCATCGTCGACAACCTGACTCCGCGGCTGGCTTACGTGGACGACAGTGCGACTTCGGATCGCGAGGGACGGCTGGTCGTTCAGGACAACGAAGAAGGGAGCCTGATTCTGATCTGGGAACTGACCAATCCGCTGCCCCCAAAGGCCGGAGGCGTCGTCAGCTTCAAAGCCCGAATCCGGTAAGGCCGGTTGAATGACGAATCCGCTGCCCCAAAGTCCGTTGGTCCCATACGTCCCATAGGTCCCATCGGAACCTATCTGGCCTGGTCATCCAGCAGGCAGCGATACATCGAAACCCCATTTGAAGGGCATTCGTCGACAAATTCGTGTTCGGCACGTTCTGCAACGAACTTGCGAACGGAGTGATACTTGCTCTTGGCGTAATTTCGCGTCGGCACCTTTTGATGGTCGTCATAACGATACAGGACGTAAGATTTGCCGGGTTTCAGGCTGCTGACGTTGACGGTCAGGGTCAGATCATCGGCTTCTTCTCCCTTCACGACATCGGGTTCGTGCTCCTGATCGACACTGACACGGACGGGCAGCAGAGCCCCGGTTTCATCCTTGTTCCCTTTGATCGCACACCCGAAACCATGCACAGTCGGAATGCAGAGGTAATGCTCGACGCCATTCCCTTTCATCTCGCGCGTGTCGTGCAGCGTCTTGAATTCGCGGCGTTCGGGCTTCGATTGGAAGTTGTCGTTGAAGATCAGAGTATCGTTCGGGTGATATTTCTTCGGATCATCCGCATGAAATCCCGTGGCCAGCACGATGTGGTCATAGTCCCAGCAATCGTCGTCACGGCAAAACACGGTGAGGATGACAGGATGCCCGCGGTGCAGGTGCTGCTTGGTCCACTGCAGGTATGACTTGTATTGGGGACTGGGCGTATCGGCCGTGTCAAAGTCTTCAAATTCCAACCGCAAGGCCTCCAGCACGAGATCCGCGTTGACGTGCACCAGGACGTCCTCTTCCTGAGTCGGGTCGATGATCTGCCGGCAGACGTACTGGGAAACGTAGTTCCCGTAGTAGAGTGCGGATTGCTGGATCGAACATTCGCCGCAGTATCCGGCACGGTCTCTCCATTGCAGTCGCGGCGGAATGGAAAGCTGGCGCATGAACTTCTTTTCCTGCGGAACCGGTTGTGGTTCGTCGCCAAGGGCCGTGGCCACCAAACCCAAAATGAATGTTGCGACGACCAATCGCATTTTCAACTGCTCCTCGATCTCCGACGTTCCGTGCGTATTGTCGTGACTTGGCGATGGACGAACGTAACATCAGCCAGTCACTACGGTCAACGTCAATGACATCCCCGTTTGTCGAAACGAGCGTGCCTTGCAGAGAGGCAAAACACAAGCGGTCTTTCGTTGCGGAATTGGCTCACTTCGTAAAGCCGCAATTCCGGGCTGGAGGATGCCGATTAAGGAGTGGGAAATCCTGCTTGCTGAGCCGACCACGAATCACACGAATGAAGTGCAGAAAATGCAGATCAGAAAATGCAGCAGCGTGCGACAGAAAAATTGTTGACAGGAAAATGAAGAGGGAGGGAGAGTAGAGGGAAAAAGAAGTGCTCCTCTGACTCGATGACATTGGATCAAAGTTGGGGGCTTGTCACGTTTTGAACTCACTTTCTTCATCACCATTATTTCTGTTCTGATCTTCATTCGTGCAGATTCGTGTGATTCGTGGTCGCACCTTTTCTTTCTTCATTTTCCTGTCAGCCTCTTTGGCCTGGTAGTGTGATTCGTCGTCGCCTTCATTTTGGCTTGTGAAGGTGGTATGCAAACACGGTGTCGGGGTCGATCAGCCATGAATCTCCGGAACGTTCGAAGCGCAACAGCTCCTTGCCGGTGACGTCGACGGCGTCGACGAATTTCAGACCCGCCAGCCCGGGCTTCTGCGTCTCAAGTTCACCCATTTCAAAGAACACATCAATCTGGACGCCGCCGAACGCCTGTTTCAGATTCGTCGTCTCTCGAACATGTTCTTCACTCGTGTGCGCTGGCTTATCCTTGTCCTTTTGAGCAAACGCCATTTGGAAACCCCACAACCCCCAAATCGCGATTGCCAATGCACTGAGCGCCCCCAGCCGGATTGACCACGAGGGAAGTCTTGTCGAGGCGGTGTCTGTCATTCTTTGCAACCTTTGAGAGTGATGGCAGGGCGAGGTGACTCACGATCGACGAGGCGCACACTGCAAAGTTTCAGGGTGCCACACAGGATTGTTTTCTCAGCGACGGTGC